>Ga0315338_1002974_pt1 | contig 15599 bp, 15 predicted proteins | sample ASW8metaG_FD_204518 | JGI IMG/M metagenome (GOLD analysis project Ga0315338, IMG submission 204518) | Ammonia-oxidizing marine archaeal communities from Monterey Bay, California, United States - ASW #8 | ecosystem: Environmental > Aquatic > Marine > Coastal | place: USA: California | collected... | reverse complement strand
CGGCAAGGCGGGTTTCGACCTAGCCGGCGGCTTCGCGTCCAACGGCTATGGAGAGCACTCACCAGACGGCTACTCTATGACCGCAGCCCTCATTGCGGAGGTCGTGCTGACCGCATTCTTCCTCATCATCATACTTGGTGCGACGGATGGCAGAGCGCCGGCAGGGTTTGCACCCATCGCCATCGGTCTCGCCCTAACCTTAATCCACCTTATCAGCATCCCGGTAACCAACACGTCGGTAAACCCGGCACGGAGCTTGGGCCCGGCCCTCTTCGTTGGCGGATGGGCGCTATCGCAACTATGGCTGTTCTGGGTCGCGCCGATCGTCGGCGCCGCGATCGGCGGCGTTGTGTATCGCTGGCTGGGTAGCAATAACGAGAGCTGATTGGTCGGCAGGAAGGCATCTCCACAAAATAATTTGCCTCGTCCGCAGGGAGTTTTCGCTTAGCGCTGGTTCTCGGCTATCGTATCCACCGTATGGACACGTGAAGCGGGAAGCAGACCATGGAAAAGATCATCATCGAAGCACGAGTGAACGAGCTTGAGGGACGCGAAGGAAACCCCAACGTGCCTTTCACGCCAGCAGAGATCATCCGAGACGCAAAGGCGTGCTACGACGCCGGCGCCTCGATCATCCATTTCCACGGCCGTACGCCGACCGGGGAGCCGGAACACGATCCGGCCTACTACCTGGAAGCCAATGCGGGCATCCGCGATGTCTGCCCGATCCTGGTACACCCGACGCTGGGCTACGTCGCGCATGGCGGCAACGCGAAGGAGCGTTTCGCCGCCGTAGAGGAAATGATGAAAGATCCTAAAACGGCGCCCGATTTCGCGCCAACGGATGTGGGATCGGTCAATGTCGACTGGTGGAATCCTGAAAAAAACTGTTTCGACACGACCAATCTCGTCTACGAGAATTCTACCGAGACGCTGATGCATTTCTCCGAGCGCATCAAACATCACGGTTTGAAACAGTACCTAGTATCGTGGAATATCAGCTTTACGCGACAGATCGAAGCCTTCATCAAGATGGGCGTCATCGCCGAGCCGGCCTTCGTTCTGTTCGCCATGACCGACGGCATTTCGCTGGCCGGCCATCCCGGGACGCCGGAAGGCCTCGACGCGCACACGACCTTCCTGCCGAAAGACCAGAACATCCTGTGGTCCGCTATGAACTATAAGGGCAACCTGTTTTTACTGACCGAAAAGGTCATCAAGGCCGGCGGACATATCTCCATCGGTTTGGGCGACTACCACTATCCGGAACTCGGCACACCGACGAATGCCGACCTCATCGCCAAGGTCGTCGAACAGGCCCGCGCGCTCGGCCGCGAGGTCGCGACGGTCGAGGAGACGCGCGAGATCCTGGCCATGAACGCAGCCTGAGGCGTGGCGAGAAAATGCAAATTAACCCGCTAAAAGCGCCATTCGGGTCGGAAGTCACCGGTCTCGATCTGAACCAAGCAGTTTCGCCGGAAAACGCAGAACGCCTGAACCAAGCATTACTGGATAATATTGTCCTTGTCCTCCGCGATCAGGATCTGACCGCAGAGGGATATTGCAAGGGCATGGCGGTCTTCGGCGAACCGATGCTGCAACACCGCCTCGCCTTCCGCCTGCCGGAATGCCCGGAGGTCAGCCGCGTCATCAACCGCGAGAAAATGCGCCCGGCCGCAAACTGGCACACCGATCACACCAACCATGACGAACCGCCCAAGGCGACCGTCCTTTATGCACGAAAGCTGCCATCGAAGGGCGGCGATACGAGCTTCGCCGATATGTATGCAGGTCTCAAAAACCTCTCGCCGGACTCCCGCTCCCAAATCGACGGCCTCTTCACGGTTAATCATATGGAGAGTAGTAACCCGACCTATTCGGACGCCGACCGCGAGGCCTTCGACGGCGGCGCGCGTCATCCCATGGTCCGCACGCATCCAGAAAGCGGCAAGAAGGCACTATATTTTCACGTGACCAAAGCAACAGGGGTCGACGGCATGGAAGCCGACGCGGTCCGGCCCTTCCTCCAAGACCTCTTGGCGCAATCGATCCGGCGTGAGAACACGCTGCGCCACAAATGGCGGATGGGCGACGTGGTGATTTGCGACAACCGATGCGCCATGCACAGCGTAGATCCGAACTTCGATCAGACAGAGGAACGCTTGCTGTGGCGGATTATTCTGAAGGGCGACCGTCCGGTTTAGGCAAAACCAACCGACGTGTGACTTAAAGCTGCTCCCAAGTCTGAGCCAACCCGATGCCATGTACTAAACCGAAGAGCAGGCAAATAAGGGAACTCCACAGAAAAAATGGTGTCGCAAAATCCGATTTAAAAAATTTAAAGAATGGATACGCCAAACCTCGCATCGTGTAGACGGCGGTGATTAACCACAAAATAGGTGTTCTCAAGGGAAATGGGGCGAGAAGGCCAGCGCCCGAATATGCGTAAAGCCCACATACGGCTAGAACAGCAGCGACCAACGCGGTGATGATCGCCGGCCTTAGCCGTCCCTCTTCCGCCATGCGCGCGATATCTTCACCGGCGCCAAAATAGCGGTACCAGCGTGGACCACCCAAAATGATGGCGATATGCAGGATTGCCGCGCAGAGCGAAAGTGTCCCGCCGGCGGCCAGCCAGGGGTTAATCATGGAATGCGTTTAGTCTTCCGCAGGGTCCAACCTGATCAGTAGCCCCTTAGTCGCGCTCGGGTGAATGAACGTACGGCCACCGCCCTTCACGAGCCTGACGCCGCGCTCTTCCATACCCTTCGCGGCCTCGTCCACATCGTCGACCGTCATCGCGATCATGTAGAGACCTTCACCGTTACGAGCGAGGCCCTTGCCGACAGCCTTGTCATGGTCGAACGGTTCCGCCAATTCAATATGAGTGCCGTCGCCCATCAGGAAAAAGGCCTGCTTGATCCCCAGCGTATCACTGACCGCGCGGCGCTCGAGTTCGAATCCCATGCCCTCGTAGGCCTGAACGGCCTCCTCAAGGTCTTTAACGGCGATGACCAATTCCCGGATCGTTTTCATTTTAAAGCTCCTTCAACCGGCTCAAGCCTTATAGTCCGGCTCTTCCTTGTCCAAAATTCGTTTTAACGCATTGAAATGTAGCGGTGCACTGTCCGTGTTGGACGTCTTGAACTGTTGCTTGGTACGCTCGACGATCTCGTCCGGCAACCGACGGAACGGTAGCCCTGTTGAACGGGCGATAACCTGCGCTTCGCAGGCGCGTTCCAAGTAATAAAGCGCGTCGTAGGTCCTTGAGATAGTCGACCCGGTCACCGTCACGCCATGCGCGCCCATGAACATGATGCTCTTGTTGCCGAGCGATGACGCGATACGGTCGCCTTCACCGTTATCGAGCGCGATGCCGCTATAGTCGTTGTCGTAGGCGATCTCGTCGACAAAACGCAACGCGCCCTGCTCCACCGGTTCCAGTTCGCCGCCTTCGACCAAAGTCAGTGCGGTGGCGTAAGGCATATGAGTGTGCATGACGCAAACGGCGTGAGGACAAGCCTTGTGAATGCGGCTGTGAATGTAGAACGCCGTGGGCTCGACATCGCGGTCGCCTTCGATGATCGTCCCGTCATAGTCGGCCAGCATGATGTTGGATGCCGTGATCTCCGACCAATGGTAGCCATGCGCGTTGATCAGAAATTGATCGTCGCCCACCGCCAGGCTGAAATGGTTGCAGATACCGACATTGAAACCATGCCGGACGGCCCATCTAAATGAAGCCGCGAGGTCGATTCGCGCCTGTTGAAGTTCCGCGTCGCTCAGTGTAGCCATAGCCGCGCCTTTCAAGGGTTCGTTACGGCCATGCTATAATACGCGCGGATGTCGCCGGGCAACCCCGCGCGGGCCGAACGCACCATACCGTACCGGAGTCCAATACGCATGATCCCACGCTACAGCCGCCCCGACATGACAGCGATTTGGGAACCGGAGACTCGATTCCAGATATGGTTGGAGATTGAGGCGCATGCCTGCGATGCGATGGCGGAACTGGGCGTGGTGCCGAAAGACGCCGCGAAAGCGATATGGGAGCGCGGCGCGTTCGAAATCGACCGGATCGACGAGATCGAACGCGAGACCAAGCACGATGTCATCGCGTTCCTCACCAATGTCGCCGAACATGTCGGTGACGAAGCGCGGTTCCTGCATCAGGGCATGACATCGTCAGACGTACTCGACACCTGCCTCGCCGTGCAGTTGAGCCGCGCCGCTGATATCCTAATTACCGACCTGGACACTCTGCTCTCGGCGCTCCAAAAGCGCGCAGAAGAGCACAAGTACACGATCACAATTGGCCGAAGTCACGCCATTCATGCCGAGCCGACGACATTCGGCCTAAAGCTCGCGGGCCATTATGCGGCGTTCCAGCGCGCTCGGCAGCGTATGCTAGCCGCGCGGGCGGAGATCGCGACCTGTGCCATCTCCGGCGCCGTCGGCACCTTCGCCAACATCGACCCTTCGGTCGAGGCCCATGTCGCAGAGAAGATGGGACTCACCGTCGAACCGCACTCGACCCAGGTCATCCCGCGCGACCGGCATGCCATGTTTTTCGCCGTAATGGGAATCGTGGCGTCATCGCTGGAGAATCTGGCGGTTGAAGTCCGGCACCTGCAACGAACCGAACTGCGCGAGGCGGAGGAATATTTTTCGCCCGGACAGAAGGGTTCGTCGGCGATGCCGCACAAGCGCAACCCGGTCCTGACGGAAAACCTCACCGGGCTCGCCCGTATCGTTCGCAGCGCGGTCACGCCGGCGATGGAGAATGTCGCGCTGTGGCACGAACGGGACATTTCCCACTCGTCGGTCGAGCGTATGATTGGGCCTGATGCGACCGTTACCTTGGATTTCGCGCTCGCCCGCGCGACGGGACTGATCGAAAAGCTTGTCGTTTATCCGGACCAGATGCGGCGCAATCTCGACCAATTGGGCGGGTTGCACAACTCGCAGCGCGTATTACTGGCCCTGACCCAAGCGGGAATGAGTCGCGAAGACGCCTATCAAATCGTACAAAAGAACGCGATGGAGAGCTGGCGGGAAGGTAAAAATTTCGCGGAGTTGCTGAAATCCGATTCGGTAATCTGCGGCTATCTGAGCGCCGCGGAACTAGACGATTCGTTCGACCTCGAATATCACACGAAACATGTCGATACGATTTTCAAGCGTGTGTTCAGCGCTGCGTAGGGCCTTATTCGCTCTATTGCTCCTGTGCGCTTCGGCGCCGGCTTGGGGGCAATACGACGCCATCACGCGCGAAGCGCAGAAGGACCCGTTCATACTGGTCCGCCTGGCCGCCTTGTCCCTGGAAACGCCCGCCGAACAAGGGGAGGCCCTGGCCGGTCTGGTTGAAGCGGAACTGACGCGGGGCCGCCTGAAAGACGCGCTAGAAGAACTCGACCGTATCGAAGACAGATATTGGCGCGCCACCGCGCTGTATGAATTGGCGCGTTACAATACCGAGAAGGAACGCGGGAAACTGGCGTTGAAGGCGCTTTCGGAAGCGGGAAACGCGCTCAAAGGGCGATTGAAGGAACCGGACGCAACCAGCTTGATGGCACGCATCGCGGCGGCACGCGCCAACCTTGGCGATTTTTCGGGTGCCATCGTAGCTGCGCGGAAAATTCCCGATACAATGATCCGTATCCAGTCGTTGCTCGATACGGGCCTTACCGGCACCACCGACGAAAACGGCCGCATCATCCGCAATCCCAAATCCCGAAAAGGATCGCGCGCCGCGCTCGCGGAAGCCTATCGGCAAACCAAAGCGATCAAGGACAACGATTCCGAAGCAGCGAAACTGCTACTCTTCATTGGCGAAGCACAGACCCGCTTGGAAGATCACAAGAACGCCACCATAACGCTTGGACAGGCACGGCGGATCATCCAGAAAAAGAAGTTTTCCGGACGCGACGAAGCTCTGGCGGAACTCGCCGCTGCCGAGACTCAGGCGGGCGACCAGACGCGCGCCATGCGGCTCGTCCGCTCGATCGCCGACCCGGAACGCCGCGTCCGCGCCGTTGGTTCGGTGGCGCGCGCCATCGCGGAGAAAGGCAATATGGACGCGGCAGTGACTTTGTTCACGCTCGCCGTGGAAACAACCGCTGGGATCGACGACACGGAGCGCCGCCACGATTTGCTGAACCACCTCGTCGTGGAGCAGAGCCGCGTGGGGCGCCTTGCGGATGCGTTTAAGACAGCGGGCCTGATCCGCGATCCGGCAATCCAGGCGGACACACTATTCGCGATGGGCCAGGTATTGCTTGAAAAGAAAAAGTTCGATGCGGCGCTCCGGATTACTGAATACATCCCCTTTCTCGGCCTTCGGGGTCAGATACTCGCCGACGTCGCGAGGTGGCAAGGGGCTGCAAAAGGCGACCCCGTCGCCGCTAGCGCATTGCTGGCCAAGGCGCTGCAGGCCGTGCGCGGAAAACCCAAACCGGAACGGGTTGAAATTGCGTTGGAGAAAGTGCTCGACACACAGATCGACATCGGCGACCCAAAAACCGCGGAAGCGCTTTTCGAACGTGCGAACAATTTGATTTATACGTTGCCCGGTGCGCTCGATCGCGTGCGGCTCCTGACGCTTTTGGCGCGCGCCTACGCACGAAGCGAAAATCCAGATCGCGCTGCCGAAGTCATTAAGGCCGCGACGCGTATTACCTTGGACCGGAAGCAAGACGAACAGTACCCGCGTTCCGCCGCCCGTATCGTTGAAGCGCTGATCGCAACGGATAAAATACTCGATGGCTTCAACGCCGCCGCCCGCATTCCCGAAGTCGTCGCCCTCGAAAGCGCGCGCGCCAGCCAGACACCGCGGAACCGCGCCTTGAAGGAAGTGGCTGAGGCAGCCGCCCGGTCGGGCAAACCTCAGCTCGCGATCCGGGCCGCGCGGAAAATTCGCGATCCCGCGTCCCGCGCCGCGGCCCTGGCCGCCGTTGCGCGTGGCATGGCGCAAGCCGAATAATTCTTTATCGGTCAAGGTCGACCAGGGAGATATCGAACATGCGCCTGCAGGGCAAAACCGCCATCATAACCGGCGCGGCAAGCGGCATCGGCAGAGCTGTCGCGCTGAAGTTTGCGGCGGAAGGCGCGGGAGTCGTTGCGGCCGACATCGATGGCGATGCGGCAAACGATGTCGCCGTAGAAATACAAAAAAACGATGGCACCGCAATTGGCCTCCGCGCCGACATCACCAAACGTAGCGATACGGTCGCAATGGCCAAGGCTGTAATGGACCGGTTCGGGAAAATCGACACTCTGGTCAACAACGCCGGCAGCCGCATCATCAAACCATTCCTCGAACACACAGAGGACGACTGGTTCCGCATGCTCGACGTTAACCTCACCGGCCATTTTCTGTGCTGTCAGGCGGTTCTGCCTCATATGTTGTCGGCAGGATACGGCCGTATCGTTAACATGGCCTCGATTGCCGGTACCGTCGGGCGCCCGAACCGCGTCGGCTATGTCGCGGCGAAAGGTGGGCTGCTGGCGATGACGCGGGCGCTCGCCGCTGACATGGCCGGCAAGAATATTACGGTGAACGCACTGGCCCCCGGCATGATCGCCTCGCCCTTCAATAGCAGCTTCAAGGAAGACTCAGAGTACGGCGACAACTGGAACGACGAAAATCTCGTACGGCGCTGGGGCGAGCCTGAAGACGTCGCGGGCATTGCGGCATTCCTTGCCTCGGACGAGGCTGCCTTCATTACCGGTGAAACAATAAACGTCGATGGCGGCTCCATCGCCGCGCTCGTGCGCCGAGGAGAGTAAACATGGCAGACCACTACGTTAAACACCTCGCCACACCGCTACCTCTTGCCGACGCCACAGCGATCGTCGATCTAGCCCTGAAACTAGGTGACGAGGCCGGCATTCTGCCGCTGACCGTCGCGGTGCTGGATTCAGGTGGCCACTTGGTGGCGTTCAAGCGCGCGGACGGCTCCGGCATCCTGCGCGGCGACATCGCCCTGGGCAAAGCCTATGGCGCCCTCGGCATGGGGATCTCAAGCCGCACGATCCGCGACCGGCTAGCGGACCGACCGGCGTTTCAAGCCGCCATTTCCGCCGCATCCCAAGGCCGCTTCATACCCGTCCCCGGCGGCGTGCTGATCTGCCGCAAGGACGGCACGGCGGTCGGCGCGGTCGGCATCAGCGGCGACGCCTCCGATAAGGACGAATATTGCGCCGTCGAAGCTGTTAAGGGCGCCGGCTACACGCCGCACCCAGAGGAACCGGCCGCGAATTGGAAAGATGCTGGACTATAGAGATTAAGCACCACGTTCACGACCCATTGCCCGAGCCGCCCTGGATGCCCCAATGGCCATCGATCTCGGTGATGATGTAGAGCGAGTAATAGGCGCCGATCTCCGATCCGTCTTCGCGCAAGCGGCGGAAATGGACGCCGACATGCGCCTTCGCCGGGAATGTGGTGAGCGCTTTCTGCTTGTCGATGACGCTGCGGTGCCAGCCGGCCGAGCGTGTCCGGCCTCTGAAATTTCCAAGATGGTTTGCACTGCTGTCGGGATAATGGGTCACATTCCCGTTTGAACCGATGCGGAAATGCGGAAAGTTGAGCGTTTCGGTTACGGCCTCGCCGTCACCAGCGTTGATCGCCGCAATGTACCGTTCAACGACACCGTAAGCCTGCCGTGCGATTTCCTGATCGATATCCATTCCGATCCTCCTTTCTGACATTTGCGATCGAAGCCGAAAGCCAATCCTCGGGACTACTCCGCCAAACCGAACCGGTTCGCGAAAATTCACAAAATAGGTAGCCATACTCAGAAAGCACAGCCAAGCGTCAGGAATTGATCTGGCTCAATGACGGCGTGGCATATTACTGAAAATCTGGTGGAATGGGGGCAGTGGGCGCGAAGGGCCGGCACGCGAAATTCAAGGAGCTCCCACGATGAAATTCGGCCTGTTCTATTTATTCAGCGACTTTGGCGACATCCCGCAGGATCGATTGATCAATGAGGTGATGGAGGAAATCGAGCATGGTGAATCGCTCGGTTTCGATTCCGTTTGGTTGCCCGAACACCATTTCGCGGTCTACGGCATGCTGGGCAACCCTCTGTTGCTCGCAGCGGCCGTGGCGCAGCGCACGACGCATATGAAGATCGGCACAGCTGTCGTCATCCTGCCCTTCCAGCATCCCCTGCGCGTGGCGGAAGATGCCGCGATGGTCGACGCGTTGAGCGGCGGCCGGCTGCTACTCGGCGTCGGGCGCGGCTATCAACCTCCTGAGTTCGAGGGGTTCGACGTGCCGCAAGGCGAATCCTCCGCCATGTTCGAGGAGGCTTTCGAGATACTGCAACGCGCCTTGAGCGGCGAAAAATTCGCATTTTCGGGTGATTTTTGGAAATTCGACGAAGCCATCGAAATATACCCGAAGCCCTTGCAGAAGCCGCACCCGCCATTCTTTATGGCGAGTGTCAGCCGGCGCAGCCTCGACGTCGCGGCGCGCCACAACATGTCGCTACTGCGAGCGCCGCAATTCAGCAATCTCGACAACGTGGCTTCCGCGTTCACCGATTATACCGAGATGCTTCGCAAGTATGGCCACAACCCCGCTGCCCTGGATCAGCCGCTCTCGATCCGCGTCTATGTTGCGCCCACAGACGAGGAAGCCAAGGCCGAAACCGAGCATGCTCTGTGGTTCTATCGTCTTCTTGGAACGCTCGTACCAGGCGCACCCGGTCGTGAGGTGGTGCCGAATGGGTATGAAAAATATCCGATGGATCCGGATGCGCTGGCCAACCTGACCCTAGAAGACGTCTGGGAGCGGGGCACCGCCTTTGGCTCTCCGGAACGCGTCACCGAGATATTGAAGATGTATATGCACAAACTCGGCGTCGACAACTTCATCATTCAGATGCGCATCGGCGGCCTGCAGCATGAAAAAGTGATGCGTTCTATGGACCTGTTCGCCGCCGAGGTGATGCCGGCATTGCGTGCGGAAGCGACCCTAATGGTGGCCGCCGAGTAAAGCCACCAGCGTTTTGGCGACGGCATAAAGCCGCTCAGGTTGATCCACCGTCTATGCGCAGCACCGAGCCGGTCGTGTAGCCGGCGTGGTCGGAAGCAAGATAAAGCGCTGCCGCCACGACCTCGTCCGGTGCGCCGCCGCGCTTTAGCGCGATGCGTGTTTGGGCTCGCTCCTGGAACTTCTCCATGTCCCAGGCTTTGGAGATATCGGTCAGGAACGGTCCCGGCATGATGCAATTAACCCGCACGGTCGGCCCGTACGCCTGGGCGAAGGCTTCGGTCATGGCATTGAGCCCAGCCTTGGCCGCAGCGTAGGTGATGATGTTTCCGGTCGGACGGATCGCGCCGGTGCTGGACACGTTAATAATCGATCCGCCACCCGCATCGATCATGCGCTGGCCGATCTCGGCGCAGAGCCGGAACGGGCCCTTCAAATTGACGTCCAACACTTTGTCGTACAGCGCCTCGGGGATATCCGCCGCACGGTCATAGAGCGGCGACATGCCGGCATTGTTAATCAACACATCGACCTTGCCGTAATGACCGTATACGGCATCAATTAAGTCGTTGAGCTGATCCCAGTAGCCGACATGGCAGCCATAAGCGAAGGCACGCTTGCCGAGCGCTTCGATCTCTTTCGCGACGGCCTCGCAAGACTCTACCTTACGGCTGGTAATCGCCACATCCGCCCCGGCCGCGGCAAAGCCCAACGCCATTTCGCGGCCCATGCCGCGACTGCCGCCGGTGATCAGCACGACCTTTCCCGTCATATCGATGATGTGTTTGGGCATACTCGCGCCTCCCTCAATCGTAGCCGACATCGGCCGCCGCAAACGCCTCGCGCAAGCCTTCTTCCATCGCGGCCACATCGGCACACACGGCGTAGCGGATGCAGCCCGGGAAATGGACGCCGACGACCCCCGCATTGTCGATCATCGCGAAGTTGAATGCCTCGGCACTCTCCACTGTCTCGCCGAAAGCCCGGCTCGGCGCGTCCCATAACGTGTAGAAGCCGGCCTGCGGTTGCGCGGCCAAGCGCATACCGCAGTCGGACATAACATTGATCAGGCTTTCCAACCGGATTTTGTACATATCGCGGTATTGCGCAATCCCGTCCTGATCCTCTTCCAGAGCCGCGATCGCGCCAGCGGCCATCGGCGCGACAATGCCGGCATCGGTCTTGCCCTTGACCTCCTTCATGTCAGCGATGAAATCCGGCGAGCCGATCATCGCACCGACATGCCAACCGGTCCCGTTGCCGATCAACTTGGCCGCCGTATAGGCCTCGGCCCAGGACAGTTCGGGATAGTCGATTGCGACTTCCGCCAAGGTCGCGCTGTCCTCGCTGTGGCTGAGCGAATAATAGGCCGCGTCATTGAACAGGCGGATGTCATTGTCGCTGCAGTATTGGCACACGGTGCGCAGCCAATCCTCGGTCGCGATCTGACCCGACGGATTGTGCGGGTAGTTGGTCATGACCAAGCCGGTGCCGGGTTCGATATCGGCTGCCGAGAAGCGGAACTGGTTCTGCGAATTGAGGGGAAGTGGATAATGCGTGACGTTTATGTGGTAGGCGCACCAGTCAGCTGGAATCGGATAGCCCGGTTTGGTCATGGTCGCGACGGTCACATCTTCCAAAGCACACCCACAGGCCAACGGCAACAGGCCGATGATCGGCTTGATCCCCGGAATAGGCAGATAATCAACTTCCTTTTTCGGCATCTCCCGCTGCAAATGCGCCGTCACGAACCGGCGCGCAAAATCCGGTACGGCTGGACAATCGTTGTATTGATATGCGTGCATGTTTTCTTCGTTGCTCATCACCGCGTCACGGGCCGCCTCGCGCGCGCTCATCAGGGCAGGTCCTTTCGGTTCACCAATCGACATGTCGAATAGTTCCATGCCCTGCGCCGCGGCTTCGGCCCGTTTCGCCCGGATTTTTTGAAATATGTTTCCGCCGCCGGTCGGCAACCTGGATCGTTGCATCCGCCCCACTCCCTTTCGTTATCGATACGCGGTTAACGCGCCATGATTTGGATTATCAGAAGAAGATCGACAGGTTTTTCGCCAGAAGAACGCTTTGATCGAGAAAGATTTCCCGCGCCGCGACCCGGAACCCGTCTGCCTCGCGCCGTAGCGTATCGTTCCGTTTACCGACGAAGAAATCTGTCTCTGTCTCGGTCCGGTTGCGGTAGACGAGGAACCGGCAGCGCGTCTTCACCAGCCCGTCATCGCCATCGCTGACCTGCAGGTTGGAGAACATATGACAGGTTCGCGAGACCGGCTCTTCGGCCCAGTGCAGGCCCGTCAAGATCTGCTTGACCCGCTGCTCCATCTCGAACTTGCCCTCATCGAACCAGTTCAGATCCTTGCCTTCGCTTGTGTGCTGGTCTTCCCACTTACCGAATTCCTGGTTTCGGGCGAGCGGCATCCAATACCGCAAATCGTCGGCCAGCAATTCCAGCCACGCCTCGAATTGCCGCGAATCCAACAATTCAGCTTCATGGTTGAAGAATTGTTCCACCTCGAAGCGGAGCAGTAGCTGTTCCATCAACGACTTGTTCGGCGATCCGTCCATCGCCCCTACTCCGCCGCTGCCGCTGTTTCGCGGAGTTGCGGGACGGTCGGCGGTTGTTCCATGAGATCGGCCCAGCGTGCGTAATAGGCGCGCTGGTTCTGCTCGCTGATGTTTTCCGTCACAGAGACATCGCCGCCCAGCCAGTCTTCGGACCAACCCTTTTTCTCGTATCCCATGCCCATGCCGTAATTGAAGTCATGGCGGCGCGCGATGGTGCCGCGCGCGCCTTCATGGGCCGAGCCCCAATTCTCCATATCGTCCTGCTCCGTCAGACCGGACGGTCCCTGGTAACGGATGACATAGTGGCGCAGCACATCCTTGACCTCGTCCGGCGCCCCCTTTGGCACCAGGAAGATGCGCCAGACCTGGGTCTCGTGCGTGCCGCCCGGATGCCAGGTCCCCATGCTCTGTACGCCATTGGAGAAGGAGACGTTCGGAAAGATCGTCCCGCCATGACCATAGAAGCGCGCCTTCTCGCCGAGCAGGGACTGGCGCTTGTTGTAGCAATCGCGGAAATAATCTTCGACAACCGCCATTTCCTGATAGGTCGGCAGATACTCGTAATTTTCTTTAAACAGCTGCCCGCGCGCCGTGTGGCCCTCGGGCGAGATACTGATATTGAGGAGTTCCACTTCGCGTGTTTTAGTCACCTTATCGTAGGTATGTCGGCCTTTGACGCCCGCCGGCGATAACACGACCGCGTCTACCGAGGCGTGGCTGGGATTATGATAGTAATCACCTGAGAAATTCTCCGCGCCGAATTTCCAGTTGCACGGCACCTTCCATTTAAAGATACCGCCGAAGGCTTCCCAATCGCCGTGGGTACCATCGGGTAGTTCGCAATAATCATCGAAATAGTAACGGTGTTCGCCGAGATAGGTCTCGAAATCCGGCGTCTCCTCCTCCCAGCAGGCGAAGACGTAACCGTGATAACTGTATACCCGCGCCTGGATCAGGCTCCATTGGTTTTTATCGAGTTCGTTGTGATAGGCGCTGTCCATCTTCGGTACGCCGACCAGCGCGCCTTCGTCATTGAATACCCAAGCGTGGAACGGACAGGCGAACTTCGTCGAATTGCCGTTATCGTAGCGGCAGACTCGCATGCCGCGATGCCGGCAATTGTTGAGAAATACGTGCAGCTTGCCATGCCGGTCGCGGTTGAAGATCACGGATTCTTCGGCCATGCGGCTCAGGATATAGTCGCCCGGCTCCGGCACCTGACTTTCATGCCCGACGAACAGCCAGGAGCGCGGGAAAATCCGCTCCATCTCATCCGCGTAGACCTGATCGTTGGTGAAGATGTCCCGGCTGATCAACCCTTTGTCGAGATTGACCAATCCGCCTTTGTAACGGATCGACGCGCCAGCATTCATCGTCTTTTCCTTGAACCGCTTCCGCTGAGAGAAGCATAGCGGGTTCGCTGTCGGAGCGGCAATACGGGAGGCAAACTGTCGCGGACAGGGTCGAATTTGAAATCAGCGGTGAAAATGGCAGGATGAGGCGCCTGCCAGCCAAAACCCGTCCGGGAGATCAGCATGACATTACAGTTCGGTGTCTTCGACCATATCGAACCCGTAGAGGGCATGCCCCTGCAACAGATCTACGATCTCCGCCTGGAACAGATCGAGGCGCTCGATAAAGCCGGGTTCTACGCCTACCATCTGGCGGAACATCACACGCCTGCCGTACACAGTATGGCGCCGTCGCAGAACGTCTTTCTTGCCGCTGTATCGCAACGCACCACGCAGCTCCGCTTCGGGCCTTGCGTTTACGTGCTGCCGCTGCACCACCCGCTGCGGCTGATCGAGGAAATCAGCATGCTCGACCATCTGAGCGGCGGGCGCATGGAGATCGGCGTCGGGCGTGGCGGCGTCATGGAAGCCTATTTCTGGGGCCAGGAAGCCGATTCCGAGACGAATTTTAAACGCTACCAGGAAACCCTGAACATCATGCGTCAGGGGCTCAATACCGAATTCTTGGACTACAAGGGCCGTTTCCACAGCTTCGACAAGTTGCCTATGCGCATGCAGCCTGTGCAACGTCCCTACCCGCCGCTCTGGTACATGCGCAATGCGGAAACCGCGGCGCTCGAAGGCATGAACACGGTCATCGTCGGCACCCTCGACAGCCTCCGAGACGAAGTCGTGCGCTACAATCGGGTCTGGGCGGAGACCCACGGCGAGGGAGCGCTGACTGTACAAGGGCAGGTTCCGAAGATCGGTTTGGTCGTTCATATGGTCGTCGCAGACACGGACGAAGAGGCAATCGAAATCGCAACGCCGGCTTGGGATAAGTATCGCTGGAACCTCGCCGCCCCGCGCCGGTTGGAGGCCGAAAAGCGCGGCCTGACACAGTTCCAGTCCGCATCCGACGGCTCTTTCGGATTTTCCGGCGCTCGCCCCTCACACTTGCCCGACCGTGAGACACGCAAAGACATCGAAGCGGAACTGGAGCGGTTCGATACGCAGGACAATCGCACCGACCCGACTCGGCTCGGCGGTGTCGCACTCGCCGGTTCGCCGGAATCGGTTAAACGCTATATGGCCGAGTACGAAGCAACGGGCGCGAACTATTTCGTCTGTTCGTTCCAGTGGGGAGACCTCTCGCACGAGGTCGCGATGCGCTCCATCCAGCTATTCCGTGACGAGATTCTGCCAAACTATCTTCAGCAGGCAGCGGAGTAGCCCCAGCCGCCCCTCTTGTCCAACCGGCAGATCGGCATAAAATGCGGCTTTCTGGATAAGAACCAAAGGCGCAAGGCATGACACTCGAATCCCCGATCTGGCCGTCTCAGCTTGACCATCTCCGGCTCGACTCCAACGATCCGTCGATGCTCGCGAATTTCTATGCGACGGCGCTGGGCTATCATCAGAGCGCGCTGCCGGACAATACCTATCTGCTACAGGGGCCGGGCCGTCGTCTCATTGTCGGCGCCGGTAAACCGGGCTCGCGCCCTTATCATGGTTACCGGGTGCAGAACCGCCGTCAGCTTGAAGAGGTACGCGAGTTCCTGCAA
>Ga0315338_1002973_pt1 | contig 15600 bp, 15 predicted proteins | sample ASW8metaG_FD_204518 | JGI IMG/M metagenome (GOLD analysis project Ga0315338, IMG submission 204518) | Ammonia-oxidizing marine archaeal communities from Monterey Bay, California, United States - ASW #8 | ecosystem: Environmental > Aquatic > Marine > Coastal | place: USA: California | collected... | reverse complement strand
GCGGGCGTCGTCACCGCGAGCAACGGACAGACAGGGATGCACGCTGATCGCCATGACGCGCGTGATGGTTTCGCTTTCCGCGCATAGGCGGTCGAACTGGTCGACCGTGCGCTTGAACATGGCGTCGGACGGCTGGTTCTGCAGGGCGAAAATGGGGATGTCGTTGGTTTCCACCGAATAGGGAACCCGATCCTTGAAGGAAACCATCAATTATAATCCCTGCTTGCGGTTGGCGCTTAGGTAGGGTTGACCGATCATATCGCATTATCGATTGCGCGGTTTAGCGCCACTGTCGAAAATGAATCCAATCAGGTCGCTTTGTCGGTGTTATGCGCCATCGACGTTTCAGGGAGAGGGAAAATGGTGAGTTCGGAGGCTCTGACAGACCCGGCACTGCGCGCATGAAGCCGGCGCCTTTCGAGTATGTGCGGGCGAAGTCCATGGACGACATCTTCGCCACATTTCAGCAGCATGGCGACGACGCGCTGATCCTCGCCGGCGGCCAGAGCTTGATGCCGATGTTGAACATGCGCCTGGCGTCGCCGAAAATCCTGGTGGATATCAACCGGATCCCGGAACTCGAAGGCATTTCGGTTTCCGGTGACGTCCTGCGGATCGGCGCTTTAACACGCCATCGGAAACTCGGTTCTTCCGCCGATGTGGCGCAACACGCACCGCTGTTGAAACTGGCGGTGCCGTACATCGCCCATCCGGCAATTCGCAACCGGGGCACGATCGGCGGCAGTCTCAGCCATGCCGACCCGGCGGCCGAGCTTCCAGCCTGTGCCATCGCATCCGATGCGACGATCAATGTCACCGGCAGAAAGGGCGACCGCACAATCGCGGCAGCCGATTTCTTTCTGGGAATATTCGATACCGCCCTAGAGGCAGGCGAGATATTGGTTTCGATCGACATACCAACGATCGGTGCGACGGAGCGCATTGTGTTTGACGAGTTGGCGCGCCGCCGGGGCGATTACGCGATGACCGGGCTCGCCGCCAAGGCCACCGTCGATGGCGGCACACTCCGTGATCTTCGTCTCGTCTTCTTCGCCGTCGCGGACCGGCCGCTCGTGGCGCGTGAAACGATGGCCGCGCTCGAGGGCGTAGAATATTCGCCTGGCATGGTAGACGCGGTCGAGGACGCGCTTGCGACCGATCTGCAAGACGTGATTGGCGATCTCCACACGCCGGCGGAGACAAAGCGCCATCTGGCCCGTGTCCTGGTCGACCGGGTGTTGGCACAGTTGGTTGGAGGCGAATTGTCATGAGCGGTACACAAACGATCAGCTTGTCGGTGAACGGCGAAGATGTCTCGCGCTCCGTCGATACGCGCCGCAATCTGCTCGACTTCCTGCGCGAAGATTTGCAGCTCACGGGCTCGCATGTCGGTTGCGAGCATGGCGTCTGCGGCGCCTGTACAATTCGCGTGAACGGTGAAATCGTTCGCGGCTGCCTGATGCTGGCGGTCCAGGCCGAGGGTGCTGCGGTCGAGACCATAGAAGGCGTGTCCGACAGTGGCGAGATCGCCGATCTGCAAAAGGCGTTTCACGAACGCAATGCCCTGCAATGCGGATTCTGCACCCCGGGTATGTTGCTGGCCGCGGCGGAGTTGCTGAAGTCCAATCCCGGCGCGAGCCGTGACGAAATACGGGATTTTATTTCCGGCAACTACTGTCGTTGTACGGGATACCAGTCCATCGTCGACGCCATAGAAGCCGTCGGAAGCGCGCGGTTGTCATGAGTGAAGGTTCGCCGCTTTCGGTACTCGACCGGCCCAACTCCTAACTTGGTCAAAGCGTGCCGGTCGCAGGCGGAAGATGCCGCCGGGTTGGTGGAAGTCGACTATCAGGAACTTCCCGCCGTCGCCGACATGGAAACTGCAATCGACGGCACGACACCTGTCATCCACCCGGACCTCGGCGACAAGTTCTGCTTTCGGCGCGCGGTCGACATCGGAGAGGTCACCAATCCGAGCCCCGCCTTCTATGGGGGCGGTGAAGCGAATAGATCTGCCTGGAAAACCGAACCTACCGCTTCCTTCGCTGCCTATAACCGCCGCGTTAGCTCCCCGCGCCGTCAATGAGTTCGAGCAGTTTCGGCGGCGACATCGGCAGCGATTGCGGGCGAATTCCGATGGCGTTGCCGATTGCGTTTCCGACCGCCGCCAAGGTGGGCACGACCGGGACCTCGCCGACGCCGCGCAGGCCGAAGGGGTGGTTCGGGTTCGGTACTTCGACGATGACGGTGTCGATCATCGGCACGTCGGACGCCACGGGCATGCGGTAGTCGAGGAAGCTGGGATTTTGCAGCCTTCCGTCTTCGCCATAGACGTATTCCTCGTTCAGCGCCCAGCCGACGCCCTGTACCGCACCGCCTTGGTACTGGCCTTCGACCTGTAGCGGGTGGATGGCCTTACCGGCATCCTCGACCACGGTGTAGCGCTTGACGTCCACCCGGCCGGTTTCCTTGTCGACTTCGACATCGACGATATGTAGGCCGAAGCCCGGTCCTTCGCCGGTGACGTTCATTTCGGTATGGCCGGCGATTGCGCCGTGGCTGACGCTGGTTCTGCTCGCAATATCGGCAATCGTAAGTGGATCGAATTCGCCGACATTCGCGCCTGCAGGGCGGAACTCGCCGTCCTGGAAGGTGACGCCGTCTTCCGGCACGTCCCAGATTTCCGCTGCGCGGCGCGTCATTTCGGCGATCGCCTGACGCGCCGAATCGACGATTACCATGCCGGCTGAAAACGTCGTGCGGCTGCCGGCGGTGACCCGGTTGTTGCCGATCGAACTGGTGTCGGCGAAAACCGCGCGCACCTTGTCGAGCGGCACGCCGAGTTCTTCCGCCGCCATCATGCTGATCGACAGCCGCGATCCCGCGACGTCGGAGGTGCCCAGCAGGATGGTCACCGAACCGTCCGGCGCGACGGTGAGCGAGCCGGTCGTGTCGCCGCCACGGTTGAACCAGAACCCAGCGGAAACGCCCCGGCCCTGGCCTTCGGGAACGGGCGATCTGTAATGATCGCACGCCTTTGCCGCCTCCAGGGTTTCGACGAAGCCGATCGGCCCGAATGTTACGCCGTAACAGGTTGTGTATCCCTCGGCCGCAGCGTTCTTGAGTCGGAAGTCAAGCGGATCCATACCGACTTTCGCCGCCAGTTCGCTGACGATGCCCTCGACGCCAAAAACGACCTGCGGCACGCAGGGCGCGCGAAAAGCGTTCACCTTGGGCCGGTTGGACGCCACTTCGTGGGAGACGACCTCGATGTTTTCCAGCGCGTAGCGGGTAAACATAGCCTGCGCCCCGTTGACATGCGCGGAGCCTGCGAACGCGCCGCATTGGAATACAAGTTCGGATTCCGCCGCGACGATCCGGCCGTCCTTGGTCGCACCCATCTTGATCCGGGACTTGCTGCCCGCGACCGGGCCCGTGCAACGAAACACTTCGTTGCGCGTCAGTACGATCTTGACCGGCCGCCGCGTCTTCCTGGACAGCACGATCGCCACCGGTTCGCCGTAGAAGCTGGTCTTGCCGCCGAACCCGCCGCCCATTTCAGATTGCGAGACCCGGATTTTCGAGGAATCCGTCTTCAGGATCGCCGACAGCCGATCGCGGAAGACATGGGTTCCCTGGGTGGTGCAATACAAATCGATTTGGCCGTCTTCGCTGCAACTTGCGACGCAGCCCTGCGGTTCGATATAGCCCTGATGCATGGGCTGGCTGTCGAATTCCTTCTCGATGATGAAATCAGCTTCGGCGAAGCCCTTTTCGACGTCGCCCATCGATATGGCCAAGCGATTGACAATATTGGTTGGCTCGTCCGGCGCGGAGCCGTCGCCCGTCGTGCGGAGATAGTCGTGCAATATCGGCGCGGCGGGCTGCATCGCCTCGACCGCGTCGATCACATGCGGCAGGATTTCGTACTCGACTACGATCAGCTTGAGCGCCTTCTTGGCGATCGACTCGCTAGTCGCCGCCACCGCCGCCACGGGATGGCCGTCGTAATACACCTTCTCTCGCGCCATGATGTTGCGCGTCATGTCGCCAAACCCGGTCCCCTGCGGTATTTCGGGGAAATCTTCGCGGGTGCATACGGCTTTGACGCCCGCCAGCGCTTCGGCCTTCGACGTATCGATCGATTTCACGACTGCGTGCGGGTGCGGGCTACGCAGGATCTTGCCGAACAGCATGCCGGGCACGATCAAGTCTGCGCCGAACTTGGCACGGCCGGTGACCTTGTCCGGCCCGTCATGCTTGACCGGGTTGGTGCCGACGACTTTCAGTTTCCGGTCGGCGCTGTAACCGCTTTGTTCGAGAATTGTCGGCATGTCAGTTTCCCCTCATCTCTTCGGCCGCGGCAAGCACGGAGCGGATTATCTTGTCGTAACCGGTGCAGCGGCACAGATTGCCAGCCAGCCAGAAGCGAACCTCTGTTTCGGTCGGATCCGGCTTACGGTCGAGCAGCGCCTTGGCGGCGATCAAAATGCCGGGTGTGCAGATGCCGCATTGCAGTCCGTTAAGCTCAAGGAAGTTCCGCTGCAGCGGGGTGAGCTCTCCGCCGCCCGCCATACCTTCGATGGTCTCGACCGACTTGCCGTCGGTTTCGACCGCGAGCACCAGGCAGGAACACACCAAATCGCCGTCCACGATTACGCTGCACGCGCCGCAATCGCCCGTGGAGCAACCTTCCTTGGTTCCGGTGAGCTCAAGTTCGTTGCGCAATATGTCGACCAGCGTCTGGGTCGGCTCGCACAAATACTGGTGTTCGTCGCCGTTCACCGTGGTCGTCACGTGTACTTTTTTTGCCATCAGTTCGCCCTCGCTCTTTCAAGCGCCTTTTCCGCCGCGCGCCGTGCGATGACGGCGGCGGTTTTGATTCTGTACTGCTTGGTGCCCCGCTTGTCGCTAATCGGATCGCAGGCCGCACTTGCCGCCGCGGCCATTTCGGCCAGCGCCGCGTCGTCCACCTTGGTGCCGATCAAGGCATCTGCGGCAGCCGAGACCAACAGCGGCGTCGGCGCCACCGCGCCCAGCACGATACGCGCCGCGATACAAACGCCGGCGTCATCCAAGGTCAAATTCACCCCGGCGCCAACCACCGCAATATCCATCTCGGTTCTGGGGGTCAGCCGCAGATAGCAGTCGCCGGAATGCGCCGGTCGCGCCGGGAACGCGAAAGAAACGATGATTTCGCCCGGGCCGAGCGACGTCGCGCCCGGACCGGTAACGATATCCCCGACCGGCACGTCGCGCGATCCGCTGGGACCCGCGATGTTGGCGACGGCGCCCGCGGCGATCAGAGGCGGCACGCTGTCCGCCGCCGGCGACGCGTTGCAAAGATTTCCGCCGATGCTGGCGCGGCCCTTCACCTGGATCGATCCGATCAGCGACACGCCCTCCATCACGCCCGGCCAAGCGGCGTTGAATCCCGCATGGTCCATCAGCGTCATGCCCGACGCTGCCGCGCCGACGCGGAACCCGCCGGCTTCCTCGGTTATCGCCCGCAGTTCGGGGATGTTCTTGATGTCGACGATCAGATCGGGATCGATCAATTCGGTGTGCAGTTGCACCAGGATATCGGTACCGCCCGCCATTACCCGTGCATCGCCGTCGGCCCCGCCCAGCAGCGATACCGCCGCATCCACGGTTTCCGGTGCCGCATAGCCCTCTTCGGCCATTCCCAGTCTCCCCAATATAAAGTCGTTGCCAGTTTTCCGATGCTACTTCACGACACCGACCATGCCCAGTGGTCGCGGCACTGGCTTTCCAAAAAGGGCCATTTTCAAAAACTAAAACCTTACTGGGTGGCCGGCACGGACGGCGTGTTTCGACTTTGGTCGCAGATTGGAATTGGCTACCCTGCGATGTCAGCAGTCTGGGAGGCAGTCATGCGCACTATTGAGATCAGCGATACGAAAATGCCGACCCGAGTCGCGCGCTTCAACGAACTCGAACCTCTCGAAGCGCAGAAGAATACGGGTATCCCCGTGCAGGCAGCGGATATCGTCTGGCGCGGAAGCTGCTATCGGTGATCGGCCTCGACGACGAGATCGATACGCCGATTAATGCCAGCGCGCCCATTACCGGCGCCGGCGGGATCACGATCACCCTAGCATCCTGTCCGCCGGGCACGGGGCCGTCCCTCCATTCCCACCGGGAAACCTACGAAACGTTCACCGTCATGCAGGGACGTTTCGAGGTGTTTTGGAACGATGACGGCGAAAATCGGATCGAACTCAACCGCTTCGACACGATTTCGGTGCCGCCAGGCGTGTGCCGGGGGTTCCGCAATATCGGTGACGAAGAAGCCATATTGCAGGTCATCATCTCCGGCGGCGTGCATGATTTGAACGATATCGACTTCGCGCCGAAATGCGCCGCGGAAATCGAGACGATCAGACCGGGTTTGCTGAAGACCTTCGAAGAGACCGGCCTGACCTTCACCGCGGGCCAAGACGACGCTGAGTGAACGTCTACACCGGTTAGTCGCGAGGCGGTTGCGTCAATCCCCTTGCCGCTGCGGGACGCGCCTCGCACCGTTCGACGAAGGCAGTAACGTTGGTGTATTCGTCCAACCCCACAATTTCGGCCGCCTCGTAGAAGCCGCCGATGACCCGGACCCAAGGGAAAGTCGCGACGTCGGCGATCGTGAACTGGTCGCCCATGATGTAGTCGCGACCTTCCAGCCGTCCATTCAGCACGTTCAACAGGCGCTTGCTTTCACCCACGTAGCGGTCGGTCGGATAGGGGTCGGTGATCTTGTCGGCGGCGAATTTGTAGAAATGACCCATCTGGCCGACCATCGGTCCGATGCCGCCCATCTGAAACATCAGCCACTGGATGCATTCCATTCGCGCCGCCGGGTCTGCCGGGATCAGCTTGCCGGTCTTCTCTGCCAGATAGATCAGAATCGCGCCGCTTTCGAACAGCGGCAAGGGCGCGCCGCCGGGCCCGTTCGGGTCGATGATCGCCGGGATTTTGTTGTTCGGGTTGAGCGATAGGAATTCCGGCGTCATCTGGTCGTCCGTCCCGAAGGATACGAGGTGGGCTTCGTACGGCAACTCCATTTCTTCCAACGCAATCGACACTTTCACGCCGTTCGGCGTGGGCAGCGAGTAGAGCTGAATCCAGTCTAGATGTTGGGCCGGCCAGCGTTTCGTGATCTGGAATTCTGAAAGGTCGCTCATGGTGGTTTCCCCGCTGAAAGCTGCAAAAAGTAGCTTAGACTAATCGGCAACATGTGCCCAAAGGGAGATTGCGATATGAGCGAGCCGAAAATTACGAAATCCGACATTCTCGAGAAAACACCGCAGAGGATGCAGAAGCAGCTCTATGTCGTTCATACCAAATCGACCAGCGGGCTGGTTCCGGTGATGGAAAATATCGGCTGTCTGTGCTTCCTTCTTATGACGCGCAGCGTTAACGAAAGAATCGTACGGTAACGTGGGAGGGCCAAATGACCTTGGCAGCATATGATTTGCTGGAAGTTGAATCGCTTCAAGGCAAGGTAAGCGAGGCGGAATGGGACGCGCGGGTGGAGCTTGCGGCGGCGTTTCGGATTGCGGTGTCGCGCGATTGGAACAAATCGACCGCCAATCACATGACGGCGCGGGTGCCCGATCAGCCGGAATGTTTTTTGATGAACGCAGCGGATTTCGCGTGGGACGAAGTTACGGCGTCGAACCTCTTGAAGCTCGATATGGACGGTAACGTGGTTAGCGACACGGATCGTAAACCGCGTCCCGCCGGACTAAACTTCCACAGCGCGCTTCAACGCGAACGGGACCACATCAATTGCACCGTGCATGTCCATCCAGGTGCGGGCGTTGTGGTGTCGGCGTGGGAAGAAGGACTGCAATTTTTCGATCAGGGGTCCTGTGGGGTGTATGGCCAAGTTGCCTATCACGATTATGAAGGACTGGCCCAGGATGCGGACGAGGCGCCGCGAATCCTCAGCGACCTTGGCGACAAATACACCTTGATCATGCGCAATCACGGTTTGCTTTCGGTTGGACGGACTGTGCCGGAAGCGATCGCCTATATGGATCGTTTGGTGAACGCCTGCGCGATCCAGGAACGTATCCTCGCGGCGAGCCACGCGACACCGCGCCCATTGTCCGAACAAATTTGCAAGATCACCGCCGCCCAGATGGGCAAGCGGGTGGGCAACAAGCCGATGGGCGATGTCGAGTTTCAAGCGTCGTTCCGTCGCCAATTACGCGAAGACGCTTCGTTCACCCACTGACGATAATTTAAGTCCGGCAATCTGCCGTTCATCTGCGGCCATCTCTACAAGCTGGCGCCAATCCTCCTTATCCAGCGTTGTTCGCGGCTTTTGGCCCGGGCAGCCCAGGCAAGAAATTGTACTGCTGAAAAGCCAGGTTTCGTCGACTGTGGTATAAACATACGTAGTAGGATGTTAACCATCCTGAAATCATTGCCCATTCAAATGGAATGTGGGGAAGACTGGAAAAGCATCGAGAATTGCAGAAACGATAACAAGGTCCTGTCAACGCCATGAGCAGCGGCGCCGATTTAGCGATAAATGAATCGACGTACCGATGGTGCGTGCGGGCGTTCTCGTTTCTTTACGCCCGGCTCGGTGTCACCATAACCCTGCACGATCCAGGCGACCTCGCTCAGGACGGTCAGATCTTTCTGTTCAACCATTTTGCCCGTTTCGAGACCGTCGTCCCCCCGTATCTCCTCTACCAGGAAACCGCAACGTTCTGTCGCAGTGTTGCGGCTAGCGAATTTTTCAAGGGCAACGAAGCGGCCGCAAATTTCCTTCGCAGTATCGGCGCCGTACCAAACGACCTGAAAGGATTGCTGCCTTTCCTGGCGGCGGAAGTGCTTCGCGGTCGAAAAATCATCGTCTTTCCCGAGGGCGGGATCGTGAAGGACCGGGACGTCATGGGCGCCGACGGCGATTTCAGCGTCTTTTCGGTCACGGCCCAAGAACGGCGCAAACATCACAAGGGCGCAGCGGCAATCGCGACGACCCTGGAACTTTTCAAAAAGCGGATCCTGTCCACGCATCAGGAGGGCAATGCGGGGCGCCTTGAACGCTGGCGCGAGGCTCTCGGCGTCGAAACCGTCGAGGCGCTGCTCGAGTCGGCACGCAAACCCACTCTCGTCGTACCGGCAAATATTACGTTTTTTCCGATCCGCGTGACCGACAACATTCTGAACAAAGGGACCGATCTATTTGCCCGCGGCATGCGGAACCAATTCAAAGAAGAAATCGTCATCGAGGGGAATATTCTCCTTAAAAAAACCGACATGGACGTCCGTTTCTGCGCGGCCCTCAAGCCGCAAATCTACAATTCCTGGTGGGAGCGTTTGCTCCTCAAACGCGTGTTTGAAAATATCGACAGTCTCGAAGACCTTTTCAGCCTTCGACAAAGATCTCTGGGTTGGGCGGAACGCCTCTTGGTTAATCTACTGCAACGTAAGATCAGTACGTTGCGGGATGCCGCAATGCGGGAAATGTATGCCGGCGTTACGATTAATCTGAGCCATCTTGCCGCGACACTGATTATTACTATTTTGGAATCCAGCGGCGATCGCATCTCCCACGACCGGTTCCACTCAGCGCTTTATCTCGCGATTAAGAACATTCAGCGAGAACCGTCGATTCATCTGCACACGAGCCTGCTCAATCCTGAGACCTAGTCCGGTCTCCGTGCCGGGTTGAACGCCGAATTCAATCAGTTCCTCGATCTCGCCACGTCGTCAGGCCTGATCGAGACAGCGCCGGACGAATATCGCCTGCTGCCGAAACTCCAGGAAGACCATTCCATCCATGAAATTCGGTTGGAAAGTATGGTCGAAGTCTATGCCAACGAAGCGGCGCCGGTCCCCGGAGTAGAACGCGCCGTGCATAAGGCGCTAGACGGGTCGTTAGATTTCGATAGGCGGGCCCACGCGAAACACCGCTTCGACGATGAACTTCGCACCTATGATTGGTGCCGTCGGCACTACGACGAGCCGCAACACAGGGAAATAAACCGGCAAGAGACGGCCTTTTCCGATAGTCGGCCCTACATTCTACTGCCCAATGATCATCGCAATGTCGGAATTGTCCTAGTGCACGGATTTCTCGCATCCCCGGCCGAGCTTTCCGATTTTGGTCACAAACTCGCCGAACGGGGATATCCGGTCATCGGCCCACGCCTGGCAGGGCATGGGACATCACCGTGGGACTTGCGCGACCGGACGTGGGGCGATTGGCTGGATTCCGTGCGCAGGGCGTACGAAATCATGTCCGGTAGCGTCGAGCGTATTTGTATGGTGGGTTTTTCCACAGGCGGCGTGCTTTGCTTGCATCTCGCCGCAACGCAGCCGGAAGGACTCGCCGGTGTTGCAACCGTCGCCGCGCCGATCCAGTTCCGCAACAAACAGTTAATTTCTGTCCCGGTCATCCACGGGGCCAACCGGCTCGCCGAATGGGCGTCGCCGCTGGATGGGATCAAGAATTTCCTGATGAACGAGTCGGAATGCCCCGCCGTCAATTACCGACACATTCCGGTGCGCGGCTTGTACGAGCTCCGCCGGGTCGTCGACGACGTCAAACGGCAACTTTCCGATGTGACATGTCCGGTTACCGTACTGCAAGGTGATGAGGATCCCGTGGTTTTGCCAAAGAGCGCGGATCTGATCTTTGAAGGTTTGGGATCGACGGATAAACAACTGCACATGATCCAGTCCGAACGGCATGGGATCCTGCGAGAGGACATCGGGGAGACGCACGATCTCCTGATATCGTTCATAAACGGCTTGGAAAGCAGCGACGATGCGGTGCAATGCGAGGCGCCGCCGGTAGGAGAGTATGCGGGTACCGTTCGCAGATAGCATTAGTCGTGCCGTGAGGGGCCTGTTGCCGATGGCATGGCAGTGGCCGACAATAGCCCCGCCCTCGCGCCCCTATCCTTGGGAGAAATCGTATCCGGCAGATCTTGAATGGGGTACTGAATTTCCAGCGAGACCCATGACGGCGCTGTTCGACGAGGCCGTGGCCGAATTCGCCGACTGTCATTGCGTCAATTTTCGTGGCCGCCGCTATCGCTACAAAGAAATCGCCACCCTGGTCGATAGGGCGGCAAAGGGCTTTCAGCAGCTCGGCGTACAAAAGGGCATCAAGGTCGGGCTGATGCTGCCGAACTCGCCCTATGCCGTCGTTTGTTTCTACGCCGTCCTGAAGGCCGGCGGCACCGTCGTCAACATAAACCCGCTCTACGCGGAAGCCGGCATTGCACGTCTGGTCTCGGACGCGAATGTGCGCATCCTGGTGACCCTCAACGTCAAACCGCTTTATCGCAAAGCGGTTCCATTATTGGACGTCTCGCAGCAGATCGAAAAACTCGTCGTTTGCAGCATGGCAGGGATCCTGCCCTTCCTAGAAAAAGCCTTGTTTACGCTTTTCAAACGCCACGAGGTGTCGAACATCCCGGACGACGAAAATCACCTCTCCTTCGAAAAAATGATCGCCAACGACGGTAAGCCGGAAGCGGTTGAAATCGATGCGAAGCGCGATGTCGCGGTGCTGCAATATACCGGTGGCACCACGGGCATACCAAAGGGTGCACGGCTGACACACGCCAATCTGTATGCCAATACCGCGCAGACCGCAATGTGGGGTACCGCGCTTAACCGCGGCGAAGAGAAAATTCTCGGCGTGTTGCCGCTGTTCCACGCTTTCGGGATGACGGCCGCGATGAACCTCAATCTCGCCATTGGCGCCGAGCTGATCCTGCAGCCTCATTTCAAGCCGGCGGAGGTGCTAAAGGCGATCGCGCGCGAGCGGGCAACTGTCTTTATAGGCGTACCGACGATGTACTCGGCGCTGAACGCGGCGCAGAAGAAAAACACATACGACCTGTCGAGTCTGCGGTTCTGCATTTCCGGCGGCGCGCCCCTGCCGGCCAAGGTCCAGCGCGATTTTACCGAAGCGTCCGGCTGCGCGCTACTCGAAGGCTATGGCCTCAGCGAGACGGCGCCGGTCTGCACTGTAAATCCGGTGACGGGCGTCAACAAAATCGGTTCCGTCGGTCTGCCTCTGCCGGCCACGATTATCGAGATCGTTTCTCTCGATAATCCAAACCGCTTCCTGCCCCGGGGCGAGCGCGGTGAGATCTGCATCACCGGCCCCCAAGTCATGGACGGTTATGCCAACCGCGCGCAGGACAACAAGGACGCCTTTAGGGGCCGGCGTTTGCGCACCGGCGATGTCGGCTATCTCGACGAGGACGGATACCTGTTCATTGTCGACCGCATCAAGGAGCTCATCCTAAGCGGCGGGTTCAACGTCTATCCGCGCATGGTCGAAGACGCGATCCATCTACACGAAGCTGTAGAGGAAGTCGCCGTCTGCGGCATTGCGGATATGCATCGGGGCGAGACCGTCAAGGCATTCGTCCATCTGCGTGAAGATCAGGCTCTAACCGCGGTGGAACTGCGTGCTTTCCTCAAGGACAAGCTGGCGCCGTTCGAGATGCCCCGTCAGGTCGAGTTCCGGGAGACGCTCCCGAAGACGCTAATCGGCAAGATCGACAAACGCGCACTCGTTGCCGATGAAAGCGGTGGCGTGGAACTGTCCGAAACGCGACCCACCTGAAGGTACACGCATGAAAAATATCGTCATCGCCGAATATGTCCGGTCCCCCTTCACCTTCGCCGAGAAAGGCGAATTGGCCAAGACGCGGCCTGACGAGTTGGCAGCGCAGACCGTCAAAAGTCTGGTCGAGCGAAGCGGAATCGACGCCGAGGATATCGAGGACCTGATCCTGGGTTGCGCCTTTCCGGAAGGCGAACAGGGGCTGAACTTGGCGCGGCTGGTGGGGTTCCTCGCGGATCTGCCGCAATCGGTTCCCGGCGTCACGGTCAACCGGTTCTGCGGCTCGTCCATGTACGCTATCCACATGGCGGCAGGGGCGATCCAAATGAACGCCGGCGATGTTTTCATCTGCGCCGGAGTGGAGTCGATGACTCGGATACCGATGGGTGGTTACAATCCGCTGCCGAGTCCTGAACTCTATAAGCGGCTTCCCGAAGCCTATATCTCGATGGGCGAGACGGCGGAAAATGTTGCGACGCGCTACCAGATCGGCCGCGAGGCGCAAGATGAGTTCGCCGTCGCGAGCCAGACCAAGGCGGCCGCCGCCCGCGATGCCGGTCGGCTCGATGACGAACTCGTAACCATCACGCATGACGGTTCGCGGGTCGAGTGCGACGGCTGCCTGCGGCCGGGCACTTCACTCGAAGATCTTTCCGGGCTGAAACCCGCCTTCGATGAGAGCGGAACGGTTACGGCCGGCACATCGTCGCCCCTGACCGACGGCGCGGCCGCGACCTTGGTCTGCAGCGAGGACTATGCCGACCGCAACGGGCTGACGCCGCTGGCGCGGATCAAAAGCATCGCAGTCGCCGGCTGCGCGCCGGAAATCATGGGCATCGGTCCCGTTCACGCGACCCGCAAGGCGCTGGCGCGCGCCGGACTGGCAATCGGTGACATTGATCTTACGGAATTGAACGAGGCCTTCGCCGCGCAGGCGCTCGCCTGCATGCGCGATCTCGACCTCGACCCGGCGACGGTCAATCTTGATGGCGGCGCGATCGCTTTCGGACATCCTTTAGGCGCGACCGGTGCCAGGATCACCGGCAAAGCCGCCTCGTTGTTGCAGCGCGAGGGTGGCCGTTATGCACTGTCGACCCAATGCATCGGCGGCGGCCAGGGCATCGCGACAATCCTGGAAGCGGTATCGTGAGCCGCATCGAAAAGGTCGCGGTGATCGGCGCCGGGGTGATGGGCGCCGGAATCGCCGCCCATATCGCCAATGCCGGCGTGCCGGTCGTGCTGCTCGACATCGTCCCGGAGGGCGCGGACAACCGAAATACGGTCGCGGAAGGCGCTATCGAGCGATTGCTCAAAACCGATCCCGCACCCCTCATGCACAAACGTAACGCCAGGCGCATCACGCCCGGCAATATCGACGATCATCTCGACCGCGTGGCCGATTGCGACTGGATCGTCGAGGCCATCATCGAGCGGACCGACATCAAACGCGCGCTCTATGAGAAGTTGGAAGCGGTGCGCAAGAACGGTTCGTTCGTCTCATCCAACACCTCGACGATCCCGCTGGCGACCCTGACCGAAGGCATGCCGGCCCGCTTTCGCAACGATTTCCTGATCACTCATTTCTTCAATCCGCCACGCTACATGCGGTTGCTGGAATTGGTTTGCGGCCCGGACATGGCACCGGACCGGATCGAGCCGCTGCGAAAATTCCTCGATATCGCGCTCGGCAAGACGGTAATCGACTGCCACGATACGCCGGGCTTCATCGCCAACCGGATCGGCACCTACTGGCTGCAGAGCGCCGTCGTCGCGGCGATCGAAGACGGTGTCACGGTCGAGGAAGCCGACTCGGTGATCGGCCGGCCGATGGGCATTCCCAAGACCGGTGTGTTCGGCCTGCTGGATCTGGTGGGACTCGATCTGATGCCGCACGTGCTGCGCAGCCTTGCAGGCGCGCTAGACCGTGACGATCCGTTCCACACTATCTACTGCGAGCCCGAACTGATCGAAGCGATGATCGAAAGCGGCTATACGGGCCGTAAGGGCAAGGGCGGGTTCTATCGCCTCGACACGCGTTCCGGCGAACGGGTCAAACAGGCGCGCGACCTAAACACGGGCGAATACCAAGATGCTGCGCGACCCAAACTCTCTAGCGTCGCCGCTGCCAGGAAGGGCGGCCTGCGAGCGCTCGTGGAACACGGCGACAAAGGTGGCCGGTACGGCTGGAAAGTACTCGCGGGAACTCTGTGCTACGCCGCGCAACTGGCGCCGGAAATCGCCGACGACATCGCGTCAATCGATGCCGCCATGAGGCTCGGTTACAACTGGAAATACGGCCCCTTCGAACTGATCGACAGAATGGGCGGCGCCTGGTTCCGAGGCCGGCTCGAGGCCGATGGCATGCCGGTGCCGGCTCTACTTCAGCGGGTCGGCGACGGCACGTTCTACCGCGCCGCGGACGGCCGCCGTCAGTATCTCGACTTCGAGGGCGTCTATCGCGACATGGTGCGGCAGCCGGATGCCGTACGACTGGAAGACATCAAGCGCAATGGACCGCCGGTCGCGCGCAACGGCGCGGCGAGCCTTTGGGACATCGGCGGCGGCGTGCTGTGCCTTGAGTTTCACAGCAAGATGAACGCGCTCGATCCCCGATCCCTGGCGATGATCAACAAGGCGATCGTCCTGGTGCCGGGGCGCTACAAGGGTCTGGTCGTTTACAACGAGGCAGAAATTTTCTCAGTCGGCGCCAATATCGGGTTGCTGCTCGTCGCGGCCAAACTGCACCTGTGGCCGGTCATCCGATGGATGGTGTCCAAGGGGCAGCGCACCTACAAGGCATTGAAATATGCGCCGTTCCCGGTCGTCGGTGCGCCGGCCGGCATGGCGCTCGGCGGCGGTTGCGAAATTCTGATGCATTGCGACGCCGTGCAGGCCCATGCCGAGACCTATACCGGCCTGGTCGAGGTCGGCGTGGGCGTGGTGCCCGGTTGGGGCGGCTGCAAGGAGATGCTGCTGCG
>Ga0315338_1002972_pt1 | contig 15605 bp, 18 predicted proteins | sample ASW8metaG_FD_204518 | JGI IMG/M metagenome (GOLD analysis project Ga0315338, IMG submission 204518) | Ammonia-oxidizing marine archaeal communities from Monterey Bay, California, United States - ASW #8 | ecosystem: Environmental > Aquatic > Marine > Coastal | place: USA: California | collected... | reverse complement strand
TTCAATCTCTCGCGACTCAATTGCACCAAGAGGTGATATTACAAATTCGATCGTTGGGCAAACCTGTGATAGCAGCTGTAAACGGTGTCGCGGCGGGAGCCGGATTTAGCCTCGCTTTAGCATGTGATCTTAGGTTAGCTTCTAACAACGCAAGGTTTCTAATGGCATATGCCAACATTGGAGCAACCGCCGACGGAGGATCCAGTTACTTATTGCCGCGCTTAATCGGTATAGGCAAAGCCATGGAGCTTTATACCGCAAGTCAACCCGTGGGCGCTCAATACGCCAAAGAATTAGGCCTAGTAGAACAAGTAATACCATCGGAGAATTTTGAAAGACATTCACTAGAGATCGCAACGAGAATTGCGAAAGGTCCAACTCTAGCTTACGCAAAGGTGAAGCAACTATTCAATAACAGCTGGAACAATGATCTAGAATCCCAACTGAATGAGGAAACTCTTGCAATGACTGAAATTACAGCCAGCAGAGATTTCCAAGAAGGCGTAAAAGCGTTCAATCAAAAGAGAATTCCTTGGTTCGAAGGTCTCTAAACTCGCCCCAACCATACACCCTATAATCAATATTGTTTGAAAATGCTGTAAATCCGTGGCTTAAACTGCGGTTTATGTAAAGCGAAAGTATTAAAATCCATTGGGTATTAGGCATTAATTAAGGATTAAACTGCCATTCCTTTAATGTTATCTCGGTGGGGAGGTGTGTGTGTGTTGCGAGTATATCTACTAACCATTATTGGCCTTATGTCACTTGTTTTGATCGGATGTAACGGCCCAGAACCAGAAAGGGAGAGTTCAGGGCTTGAATTGATCTCAAGTGAAACTACATCCCGCAGTATCGCCGGAGCTCAAGGAGCTAAAGGGGATACCGGACCTCAAGGTCCAGCAGGACTTCAAGGTCCTAAAGGGGATGCAGGACCTCAAGGTCCAGCAGGGCCAGCGGCTGTAGTACAATTCGCCGCCCAAAAGTGTCCACTCGGGCGCCTTTTGATTGGTTTCGACTCTAACGGTAATTTAATCTGCAATGACAACGTAGACCTGTCAGACAAAGACTGCACTGTCCGAGGTATCGGAGTAGATTTACAAGGCTGCGATTTAAGTGGTATGGATTTAAGAGACGTGGTTCTACGACAAGCGAACCTGACTGGAGCTGATCTTAGTAGAGCCGATCTAAATGGTGCTGTTTTAGACGAAGCTATCCTACGGGATGCGGCCCTTCAGCGGGCAAATCTAGTCAGGGCTGACTTAAAAGGGGCCGATCTATACAACGCGGACCTAACAAGTGCAGGACTAACAGAAGCTGATTTCAGTGATGCAGACCTGAGTTGGGCGAACCTGAATGATGTTGTGGCCATAAATGCAAATTTTAATGGTGCAAATCTAACCTTAGCTGACCTACGTTTTAGTTCATTTAGCCTAACTGACCTAAACAGAACAGTACTAAAATACGCGGACTTAACTGGAGCTGACTTTTCCGATGCATCAATGAACAGCACTATCTTTGGGGGAGCGATCTGGGAAGATACTATCTGCCCAGATTCTATCAACAGTGATACGGTATTAAATACCTGTAAAAATAACTTAAGAAGGTAATTGCTAATACTAAACGCCCACCACTAAATTCGCCCCTTTTTAAAAAGGGGCGAATTCTTTTTCTTATTTTAACCAAACCACAGTCACGCCATTTCCAGCAGGCCCAGGATCAGACCCCCACGACATTACAACTGGGTGACCTTCCAAGTATTCTCTGATAGCTTGCCTAAGGGTCCCAGTGCCCTTGCCATGAACGATACGGACTATGTCAAGACTGGCCAAAGACGCATCATCCAAAAACTGCTCAACATTGCCAAGCGCTTCATCTACTCTCTGTCCATGGAGATTGATCTCATCTTCCGGTGTTTTACGAATATTAGCTCTGGAATACACCCCTACACCAGAGACTTGTCTATACCTAGCATCACCTACTGTTCTGGGTTTATCCGTAGTATCACTAAAGTTTTCAGCCGGTTTATCCAACTGATAAATCGGTATTTTTGCCCGCATAGTCCCCATAAGTACTTCTATATTATTTTCTGCATCCACCGCACTGAGTATTTCAACTGGACGAGGTATTCCTCTAACAAAAACCCGATCCCCAACCTGCAAGGAATTTTGCCAGTCGACACGCTCTAACTTTATTGGCTGCCAGTCTGGTTGAGATATGTCCCGCCTAGTGTCTGATAAAAGATGTATCTCATTTCTGACACGTTCTCTAATATCTTCGGCAGAATGTCCAGACCGTTCTGTTTGACTTAAGAGTTTTTCTGCCCTTTGTAAATTTTGTTGTATCTCAGAGATACGATTTTGGAGATCCAATCTAGCTTCTTCAACTATTTCTATTTTCCTGGATTCCACATCTTCTAATTGTTTATCCACATCAGCCTGCTTGGCGCGTGCATCTAGCAAATTGACCTCAGCTTCTCTGCGTAATTGCTCGACCATATGCCGTCCCTCTCTCAATTCCCTTAGTAGTTCCTCAGAGTCTCTTTCATCGGAAGACATCCTAAGGCGCGCGTTATGAATAATGTCTGGAGAAAGACCCAATCTCTCGGCAATAGTCATGGCGTAACTTCTTCCAGGTAGCCCAGACGTTATGTAATAGGTAGGTTCAAGGGTTTTAGGGTCCAAATCAACACTGGCATTAATCATCATTGGTTGGTTTTGTACATAATGTGCAACCCTTCTGTGATGGGTAGTAGAAACCGTCAACACACTTCTATCACACAAGTAACTTAAAATAGATTCAGCCAGTGCAGCTCCTTCTTCCGGATCTGTACTAGTCCCGAGTTCATCAATGAGAACCAACGATTTACCTGTAACCACATTCAGGATCTTCTTTAGATTTTGAATGTGGGAACTGAAGGTAGATAAAGAATGTTCAATACTTTGCTGATCGCCTATATCAGCGTAGACGCCATCGAATAACGGCATTTTTATTTCGTCTGCCGGAACATACAGACCCGCCTGCGCCATCATAACCAGAAGGCCGATAGTTTTTAAAGATACCGTCTTGCCGCCAGCATTTGGACCAGTTATGAGCATCACCCGATCTGTATCTGCTATATCTAGAGTAATTGCTACCACATTTCCTGATAGCAGTGGATGCCGAGCGCCGGACAGCCGCAATGTTCGATCATCCATATCAGGATCGCTAATCTCAGGAGCAACTGCTTTGGTGGCCATAGCATAGGCGCTCTTCGCGCATACCAAGTCCAATCTAGCCATGGTATTCAACATTTGATCGCAATCATCAGACAGATAACCTACTAGTTCTGACAAGTCCCTAAGTATTCTCTGTTCTTCTCTGTCTTCTGCTGAACGAGATTCTCTCCATTTATTTCCAAGATCTATTGCTGCCATCGGTTCAACAAATACGGTGGCTCCGCTATCCGACACGTCATGCACGATTCCAGGAACCTTATATTTCATCTCGGCTTTCACTAATAAAACTACCCGGCCGTTCCTCTGGGTTATAATAGGTTCTTGCAATAAACCTTGCCGCTCCAGTCTCCGTAGGTTGCGGTCTGCCACATTATTGAGCTGATTGAATGTTGCGCGCGATTCCATCCTCAAATGCTGTAACGTGATACTTGCCTGGTCTAATATGTCACCAGATTCACCGATAGCGCGGTCAATTGAGCGAGAGATAATACCCAAATCTGGTAATGAATCAGAAATACCACTTAGCAAGGGCAATTCTTCATGCCGATTCAATACGAACCGATTGCGCAGGGCCGCATCTACCATAGATCGTAACAACAGTAGCTCTAATCCACTTAGAATTCCTCCTAGACGGGCCCTATTAACTAAATTTCTAAGATCGTCTGGAGGTCCAAATTCCAACTGTGCTCCCAGTTCACTTAAGTGACATCCCTCTGCAGTCTCTTGTTGTAAAGTCGTCACCTCCACAAAGCTATTAGACGGAACTATGCTTAAAACCAAGTCTGTGCCCACAGAAGTGTGCGCCAATGACGCGATAGTTTCTCGAATTAGGCCAAAGTCCAGCAAGTTACTAGTTCCAGAAAAGCCGCCTATCTGGTTTTCATTCATATCTTCACTCTATATGAAGTATTACAATCAATGGGATTAATAATTATTCTTTTGTGACACATTAGTCGAACTTAACCGCATACACTTTACTTTGCCAAACCAAGTGGCTTACATGATCCAGAGTATCTCTTTTAGGATCCCTGATATTCAACCTCTCTGGAATGATTCTGGATGTAAACACGGCCATTCTTGGGCATATTTTAAGAAAATTATTAATGGTGATTCCCTCTCCTCCTAAAACTACATAGTCTATCTGATTGTCATATTCTCCGAGAATAACCCGTACAGCATCGCAAGTTTTATCATACAGCCGCCGAACCTGACCTTCCCTAATCCTCTCAAATCTACGTTGGGATGAACCGCCTTTACGATGCCTACCCTTTACATAACGAGCGTCCGTTTTAGAATTTATAAGTTTATCGCCTTGGAAAAGAGCTACTGAAAATCTTCCGAGTCGCAATAATATTACCCCTATCAGGTAATCCGAGCTCAGAAGATTTTCGAGTTCTTTACTGTTCCAACAATCATAAAACTTATTTTCAATGACCGGAAACGGTGGTATTACTACAAAACCTCGATCGCCGGATCGTAAGCACACCAGTCCTGTATTTGAATTCGATGCTGGCTCTCCAATAAGTGATAATGCCTCTCTCCAGGGAGACTGATCCGAACTGCAAGAAGATAATAAAGCTTCAATTTCACCAGGACGAATATACAAAGCCGAAGACGGGGTCGAACATTCGTGTTTATTTACAGCATCAAGAAGGCTGTTACGGCCTAGTGTCACGCACGATTGCGCACTATCTTGTCCAAAAATCTCGCTAAAGCTGCTCATGTGTTGATTGTAGCATCTGTCGGATAACCTAGATTCCACAACACGCGGCGGTCTTGAAACTAATCTTCCTCGATTTGATTGATTCTTCTTAAATGCCGTCCACCCTCGAACTCAGTGTTTAGCCAAGAATTAACTATATCTAATAAAGTGTCTTCTGAAACCAGTCTTTCGCCGATAGAAAGGATATTGGAATCATTATGTTGCCGCGCGAACTCTGCAGATTCAACATTCCAGCACACCGTACACCGGACGCCTTTAATTTTATTGGCAACTATAGCTTCTCCGTTACCAGAACCGCCGAGTATAATACCCCGATCGTAGTCTCCAGCAGCAACTGCCCGCGCTACAGGTCGTATCCATTCCGGATAGTCTACGGAGTCTGCGCTATATGTTCCCATATCCTTCACTGAATACCCATTAGCTAATAAATACTCAATGATCTTGCCTTTATAATTAAACCCTGCGTGATCCGAACTGATAGCTATCTCCACCTAACCTCCTACATGATCCTTCTTAGTTGAGGAACAATAATACGACAATAATATGAAGGTACAGTTCAGAATGTAAGGCAAATATTCTGAACTGTCTATATATTGAGCACTGTACTGCACCAAGAAAACAATTCCATGCTACGATAGTGCTCTATTGGAACATAGAACCCGCAGGAGATAAGTATGAAAGGGCGAGTAGTAGTAGTAAAAGAATACGGCAAACCATTCGAAATCGAAGAATATGATGTTCCAGAACCTGAAAGTGGTGCCGTTCTACTACGAATGACTCAAGCCGGAGTTTGTGGATCTGATCTCCATACCTATAGAGGCGATCAGACACAGGAATATATGCCCCTGCCCGAGAATGGCCGTGTCATGGGCCACGAGGGGACCGGTATCGTGGAGGCACTTGGCCCAAATGTATCTACGGATACTCTAGGTGAACCAATAAGAGAAGGCGACCGTGTAGTCTATGCTGCGGTGTTCCCGTGCCACAAATGCCATTTATGTCTTAAAGGCGATACTAACTGGTGTGCCAACCGTGAATATCCAACAGCCGGTGTGTGGCCCTACTTTACAGGCACATATGCCGACTTTTTGTACCTCCCCCCGAGGCATCCTTTTTTCCGAGTCCCTGACGAACTGCCAGATGACATACTCGGACCAGTAAACTGTGCAATGGGAACCGTCACCACCGGCTTTCAAAGAGCCAATCTAGGAGAAGGCGAGTATGTAGTAATACAAGGTGCGGGAGGGCTGGGACTACATGCCACTGCCATGGCAAAAGAAATGGGTGCTTCGCGGGTGATCGTTCTTGACAGACTAGAAAATCGGTTAACCCTAGCTCAAGAATTTGGAGCGGACCACACCATAAACATAGATGAATTTAACACTCCTGAAACCCGAATACGTCGAGTTTGGGAATTGACCAGTGGAAGAGGAGCCGATGTAGTCATGGAATTAGTCGGTCGCGCCGAGTTGATGTCTGAAGGAATCGATATGTTAAGTAATGGTGGATCTTTCGTAGAAATCGGCGATATTGTCAGGGGAAGAGAAGTAGCTATAGATCCATCAAAATTATTATCCGGCAAGAGCATTTTAGGGTCCCGTATGTATAGGCCAGCTTTATTGCCTACACTTCTAGATTATCTGGTTCGGAACCAACATAAGCTCCCCTTCCATAAATTGGTATCGCACAAATATGCATTGGCGGATGTAAATGAAGCATTCGCCCATTCAGAATGGGCTCAAAGACAGACTGCAGTCACTCGCGCAATGCTTGTTCCCTAGCCAGATTTAATACAGGGCCCAGGAAGACTATTCTGATCGTTCTAGACGCTGTATTAAATCTGGCAAATTAATATCCGCAAGAGATTCCAACACACAATCAGCGTCGTCGAAAACGAAATTACGTGTTATTGCGTTAGGAACAGCGACACAATACATACCCGCAGATTTAGCCGCAGTAAGCCCATTCAATGAATCTTCTATTGCAACTGAATGGTTGGGTTCTGTGTTGAAGAACTCGAGACAAGCTAAATATAGATCCGGCCTTGGTTTGACATTATTAACATCGTCAGCAGATTTTATACAATTGAAATAATCGTATATGCCCATCCTTTTCAGATGTCCCTCAACCCATTCCGTCGGAGAACTTGAGGCCAATCCTAAATACAACCCCAATTCGTGACAACTGTGAATGTAATCCAGTACCCCAGGCATCAGGGGGTACGATTCTACTAGTTGAACATATTGACTCCGCCTGTTCTGCAGCAACTTGTCCTTATCCAATCGCTTACCAGTCGCCCGTTCTAGATACTCATGGGCATTGAAAGCACCTGATCTGCCTCCGACGTGATCCAGCCACACATTCATTTCCAAATTAACCCCATGAAATTCAAAAACGGCTTGCCACGTTAGGAAATCCGGAGTCTCTGTATCAATTATGACTCCATCAAAATCAAAAATAACCGTATCAATCATTAATAAAACCCCCTTACCAATAACCGTCATTCTCGAAAAACCTGAAAAGCCACGAATAAATTCGTGGCTTTTCAGTTTGGAGTCCGAATAAGTTTTAGTCCGAAGAAGGTAGTTTTCTAGGTTCTTGCAATTCCATTGGCTCCCCTTCATACCGGAGATCACAACTGCCGCCCTTTGTCACTAGTACCGATACTATTCCGTCAGCCGACGTAAACCGCTTGCCCAAGGCCATCTCTTGAGCGTCGCCGGATGGAGCGGCATTACCAAAGGCAGCTTCAGATCCTTTTGGTTGCAGCTCAACGCTACCATCAGTAAGTGTACCGTCGCCCCCTTTCGTAACCACCATTTCTACGCCACCAGGGCTGACATATCTTTGTCCTGTCTTTACCATAACCACAGTACCTTTTGAAAAATTTAAGCATTTGTGCTCAAATGATTATAAATAGGCTAGTTCCCAGCGTCAACGGACAGATGGAACACTCCTAGCCTTGTCTAAATCTGACCATAAAGCTAGCTTCCCCAAGTGGAGCGCCATCAAATACAATGACTGCAACATGTCTGCCCAACCTTTGAACAGGAATTCTAAACGTTTTTATCCACCTTTGAAACATGATTCCCTCGTCCCATTCCACGTTTTCAGGGGGCGGCGTATTTAAGGGCAATCCAGGAGCTCTTATTGCTATCTGCAAACTATGCGGGCCGGCGGTTGCTCCTGCAATACAAAAAGCAAGGTGTACGTCCAGATCCAATAGTATAGGAGCGTCTCCTGTCGGCGGATTATCCGGGATGTCGACATCTATTAAATCTACTATCCCTTTAAAGGATAATTCGTCGTCCAGACTTTCGTCGGTATCTTTACAAAACAGAGCATACTTCAAATAATGCCCTGACCTTTCAGTAGTCACCTAATTAGCCTCGATTGAATAAACATTAATTCGGTTTAACTATTCTAGCACTATGTGCTCCTGTGCTTAAATATAACTGATTGCCAACATGTTGGTTTCCTGCGACACTAACACCCTAGTTTATGAGGCGGTGCCGTTATTCATGCCACTAACTAAAGATAAGATTCTAGAGGGCTACTCCACTGTCGACTACATCCCCTTGATAAAAGTCAACAGAGAACCATTTCAGAAAATATACGACGCCGTTCAAGTCCCAGAAGATATATTAAATTATTTTGAAGATTTGGGAGACAGTCTCACCCTTGTTGTATTTCACGCTGAATGGTGCGGCGATGCCGTCACTACAACGCCGACTATATTAAGGCTCGCTGACAAAACTAAAAATTTAAATGTGAGAATATTTAACCGCGACGAAGAAGTGGATTTAGCAAATGAATTCCTCCCTCCCCACCGAGCAAATACGGTCCCAATATTCCTGGTCTTAGACGAACACATGAATGAAATATCCAGATTTATCGAGACAGCTAAAGGGCTTGTCCCTCATATCGACGCTATGAATGATGAAATAGCGAAGCAAGCAGAAGGAGATACAGGACAAGACCGTAATAGAATCAGAAGTAGCCGTACCGCCTATAGGGTGATGAAAGCCCAAGAATGGGGATCTATAATAATTGAAGAATTTCAACAGGTATTATGTGAAGGATTAAAGCTTCCAAATTCCGATAGACCGTCGGTAGGCGGTACAGAATGGCCGATCCCTAAATCTACTGCTCAATAAGCTCTCTAAAAGATTTCGTTTCTAGATATAGGATGGATATTTATGCCAGATGAAATAATTCGCATGACAGACATGAACGTTATTTTCAACGTGACGGATAGGATGGGTATTCATAGAGAATCCGTAACTGTCGAGTTAACCAAAGAAGACCCTGGCTTAATCAGTCAACCAGTACCTGGAAAAATCAATATCACCATCCCATTGAGTGTGCCCTTACCGGAATTCTCAGACCTCCTGCGTGTAGAATTAGAGTCTATGGGATTCACAGAGACTGACGACAACGTAGATGAGGACGAGGACGACTATTAACCGCGAGATTGCGACCCTAATCACTCAATCTATTATAGTACCCTGTTTCAATCAATAACCCGGTTCACGCCATTCAAAGGCCAATGTTGCGTATCTGACAAAAACAGCGCCTCCAGGAGCTCCAATAGGGCCATTTACACCCAATATTGCAATTGTATGTTCATCACCTGGCTTAGGTTCAGCATCGATTACAACACGTTGGGGAACATTGAACCCTTGGATTGTGCCCCGATCTCTATTACATTCACCGTCTATCCATAATTCTCCATAATCATCAACGCATGTTTCAAATATGCATCGTGCCCCGGTTATATCCCTACCACCAACTTGGGAAGGTACAGTAAATCTGATTCTGTACCAAGCGAATGCGACACCTTTGGAATACCATTTCGTTAAGTCGTCACAAACATCCCACGCAGAATCATCATAATCCCGCAGCCGTGCATCGCTTCCCTGTAGTTGAGCCACTAATCCTTCATTCGGTTCTCCGGGAACCAAGCCAGGAGCAAACCTCCACACACCACCGACCTCTTCTAAATCATTCGAGTTTCCTAAGTCTAATATTCCTCTCGGCATTATAAATCCCTCGTAACTATAAAAATTTATGTCGTGATTTCTATACTTGTTAATTATTCTAATCCGGTAATAGTAATACCAGAATGAACTTTGTATAAACGATTAATGTTCACCAGTAGTGGAGTAATCTGTTCTATATACTTGGAATTGGCCAATGAGCCCGCATTGACAGGTCTAAGGTTTTTAACAAGGTTAACCACGTCCATAACCCGGCGTTTCGCATCTTCGTTGTCCGAACAAACTAAGACATCTCCGAGCATTTCCTTTTCAGGGGATAACAAATCAGAAGCACTGACATTCTGAAAGGCTGAGACTATCAGTGACTCCGGCAAAAGAGACTGGGCTTCCTCCGCAGCTGAACCTGCAGAGACTTCTACTGCCATAGCTCCAATACCCCTCTCAAATTTCATAGGAGCTACTACATCTACAACTGTCTTGCCCACCAAATTTCCTGATACTTGAGTAAGCAATCTATTTTGTGCCTCATATGGCACAGTGATAAATGCTACATCTGCTTCCTCAGCTGCATTCACATTGTCCATACCCCAAATAGTAGATCCTGTGGCTATTTTTTTGAGGTCACGCGCAGCTTCCTCAGCTCGATCCTTATCTCGAGAACCAATTATCACCGATTCGCCAGATAATGCTAATCTTAGGGCTAACCCCCTTCCTTCTTCTCCAGTACCACCTAAAAACGCTAGCATTCCTCCCTCCTAGCTTGTGAAATAATAAGCCTTTAATAAATATACCACTCCACGTTTGCTAGCTTAAAGACAATGCACATATGCTAGAATGTGACGATTATTAACAGGAGTGTTTGAAGATGGCCTTTAAACTCAATCACCTTCATATAAAAACACCCAACCCGGAAGAGACAGCTACTTGGTACGTGGATAATCTGGGCGCTAGTATCACCGAAACAACTTCAGCAGGTACTTACAGACTAGACTTGCACGGATTACCGTTGAATATTACACCTTTGATAGATGGACAAACACACATGCAAAATTACGGCATCGAACACATTGCTATTGATACAGATGATATGGAGGCAACAACCGCTAATTTAGAATCTGGCGGAGCTAAAAACCTTGAAGAGATCAGCACTGTCGATGGGCGGAAAGTTTGTTTTTACGAAGACCCCCACGGCGTCATGTTCGAAATTATTGAAGTAAAGGACTAATATGACTGAATTACGACTCCTAGCTTGTTTCGCGCACCCGGATGATGAGGCTTTTCCCGTCGGAGGAGCATTAGCCATACATGCCAAAAAGGGAGTGAATGTTCGACTAATCACCGCAACATCAGGGGAAGAAGGCGACATCCGTTCCCCTGGAATCGCTACTACAGTGACCTTAGGAGCCGTTAGGCGAGCCGAACTTCGTTCGTCAGTAAGAGCGCTGGGCCTGCAAAGCTTGTCGATGTTGGGATATCGAGACTCAGGTATGTCAGGAAGCAGTTCCAATAATAATACGGATGCGTTCATCAATGCCCGTGCAAATGAAGTGGTTGAAAAAATAGTTAGAGAAATCCGATCGTTTAAGCCCCAAGTAGTCTTAACTTTTGAGCCTGGAGGCTTGTACGGACACCCTGATCACATAGCAATATGCAAACATACTACAGAAGCGTTTCACTTGGCTAACGATCAAAACTCTTTCACAAATCACATCTCCGAAGGACTCGATCCTTTCCAGCCATCAAAACTATTCTACAGTGCCCGCCCCCAGGGATTCAGGACTGCCATGGCTCTTAAATTGCGAGAGGCAGGCATTAATTTTCCGTTGCCTAATATAGAAAGAGCCAACGATGGTATTGATCCCTCTTCAATTCATCTAGAGATGGATGTATCGTCCGAACTAGACGCAAAAATGTCATGTATCCAATGCCATAAAACTCAATTAGCTCCTAACTGGCCCTATAACAAGGTCTCGAGAGGAGTAGCAGAAGATATATTAGGCGTGGAGCACTACATAAGAGCATGGCCTGAACTAGCCGACACGGAGCACCTTTCCGAAAATTTTTTCCACGGGATTGACTGACACGCAATCGCAATACAATAGGGAGACTTGTGCAAGCCTCCCTATACTTTTCTCACTATCCTAGAAACTCTTTTATCCAGGAGTCGTAATCGGCCTTTCTGGTCAGTTGCCCCATGAGATCAGCAGAAGCCAGGGTATCCCGCAAATCATCTGGAGCTACCCCCTCTCGCAACGCTTTGAGAGTATCATATACAGCTTTCACAGCAGCCTGGAACGGCAAGTGGCCTTGTAACGCGACCCGTACTCCGTGGGCACCTAAGAAGTCCAGATCAGCAAGTTCACCACCAGCACCACCTAACAGCAATGGAATATTAGTCTCAGCACTAACTTCCTCAACTTCAGCTTTAGTTTGGGCACCAGCCAAGAATACAGCGTCTACTCCAGCTGCTTCATACGCTTTAACTCGTTTAATAGCTTCAGCTACTCCCCCTACACGAATGGCACTTGTCCTACCAGCAACCACCAGAGATGGGTCTTGCCTACCTGATAAGGCAGCTTTCATTTTGCCAACGCCCTCTTCGACTGATATTAATTGGCCCTCGCCTGGCCCCCCAAAACTTAAAGGCAATAGCGTATCCTCTATAGTCAAACATGATACTCCTGCGGTTTCCAGTTCTTCCACAGTCCGTTTTACATTTAATGCATTACCATATCCATGGTCAGCATCCACCATAAGACTTATATTCCCAGCCCTGCAAATACGATGTATCTGCTGCGCAAATTCAGATAAAGTCAGGACTATTAAATCCGGAGCTCCAAGTACAGTTCCAGAAGCGATAGAACCAGCGAACATACCTATCTCAAATCCTACGTCTTCCGCAGCACGAGCAGAGATAGGGTCGAAAACGGATCCGGGATGAACACATTTATCGCCTTCCAATATCGCACGATATCTTAATCTTCGATCAGTTAAATTCATAATTCTCCTCTCTTAATACACGATGTGGTGCAAATAGCGCCTAAGTCTCGAGTTTATTGTGACTATGATCGGGCTGAACTATACTACCGCTCATTAATGGTGGCAAGAATCGTAAGAGCTTACAGAGCGCGAAAGCGCGATGAAATACTGCTTCAACCTGTGGAGATGGAATTCGACGTATGCCAACCACTACAATATTAGGGGTAGACTTTAGCGGAGCTAAATCCGACAGTAACACGTGGGTCGCTACTGGAGAATTAACTAAACATAAGATTAAGGTTTTGTCATATCGCCGAATAACTCGCTTAGACCTTACTGAATTAATTAAGCGTCTTCCATTTCCCACTACTGCCGCTGTGGATTTCCCATTTTCCCTGCCGAAAACATTTGCTAAATGTATCACTCCACAAGCTATATCTATGCCCGACATATGGCAGGCTATTCACAAAACAGAATTCGACGATTTCATAAGCGCCCGGGATAAATTTGTAAGCGAGCATGGCGAGATTAAAAGATGGGGAGACTCATTTTTCCCTGAGTCTTACTCGTGCCTTCATAAAGCTAATCCCAATATGCTTCCAATGACCTTTAGAGGCATGCAAATGCTTCACGAGCTATGGAAACAGAATCCCCACATACCGCCCTTAGCTCAGACGTCTGCGACGTCGGGACTCACATTACTAGAAGTTATGCCTGGCGCTGCCCTTAAAGCGCTTGGGCTGCCTTATAAAGGTTACAAAAACGGAGTTCATGCAGTCCAATTAAGAAAAACCATCTTGACAGGCCTGCAGGAACAACTCGAACTGGACACAAGTAGCGTTAACAACTTATTAATTGATTGTGTAACTAACCACGACTGCCTTGATGCATTGGTAGCCATGGTTGTAGCAGCACTATGGAATACAAACCGTTCTGCCTTCCTGAAACCGCCCAAGTCCCCGTGTCCAAATAGCAAACTACCTCAGATCGAAGGATGGTTATTCGCGCCAATTTATTATGTGAGCAATTCTTCGCGTATGTTGCCCACATAATGACAATCTATTAATATTAGCTTTGTCTTAAAACCGTTGTGAACAGAATATCCATTCTGATTTAAAAGGAGATACCGTGATCCGCAGTTACCAAGGTAAAACCCCTAAAATTCATCCTACGGCTTGGATCAGCGAAGCCGCGTATGTAGTTGGAGACGTCGAAATAGGAGAATATTCCAGCGTGTGGCCTGGCAGTGTGATTCGTGGAGATACAATAAAAATTACTCTCGGAAACTATGTTGATATCCAAGATAACTGCGTGTTACATGCTGACAGTGATGCAACATATGAAGACTACGTCAGCTTGGGACATGGAGTTATATCGCATGCCAAACATATCAAAACTAATTGCCTGATTGGAAATGGTGCAACTTTAAATGACGGGGTTGTACTAGGAGAATATTCTATAATAGCCAGCGGAGCTGTGGTCCTAGAGAACAAAGAATTCCCACCAAAATCATTTGTTGTAGGGATTCCAGCAATCGCTCGGGAACAACAAACTACAGAAGATCACCATCAAAGAATCCGCCGGACCGCGGAAAACTATGCTCGTAAAGCTCAATTATTCAAAGAAGACGGCCTCGGAGGAACTGAGATAACAAAATAAATGCCGGTAGCTTACGGCCCAGGTCTAACCATGCGGCACGTTATCGATCAAAAGGAGAGAGTTATGGTACAAATAGTACGGGTTTATTCCGGTCCCGATGGAGAATCTCACTTTGAAGATCTTACACCGGACCAATTTTCAGCCATTGCCAACAACATTGGCAATGGCTCCATAAATCTCAATCAGAGATCTTCGCCGTCAGAGTCCGATTACCACAACGCTCCCAGATCACAATACGTGATCAATCTTGCCGGAATAGCTGAGTTCGAGGTGGCAGACGGGACTACGAAACGTTTATACGCGGGAGATATATTAGTCGCCGAAGACCTAGAAGGGCACGGGCACATTGCGAGAAGTATCGGAGACGAGCCTAGGATTTCACTAGCCGTCCCTCTAAAGTAATCAGGGACACGGCCCCGATTGGTTGCTCTTTCCTTAACTTAGTCGTACAATTTCGGCCAATCCACTTGAGGAGTTAACAATGGCAGAAGCAAAAGGTCCCTTGGATGGTATCAGAGTTCTTGACCTCGGAAGACATCAGGCAGGACCACGAGCCGCACAAGTTCTAGCACGCATGGGAGCTGAAGTAATTAAGCTCGAGCGTCTCGGCGGAGAAGAAACTAGATATCACGCCCCATGGGTAAGAAAACAGAGTGCTTACTGGGTTCAATATAACAGCGGTAAAAAAAGCCTGAGCATTGATTTAAGAAAAGAAGACGGGAAAGAAATTCTACGCGAGCTTGTAAAAGTGTCAGATGTACTCGTGCAGAATTTCAGACCAGGAACAATAGCTGCCATGGGATTTGGGTACGACGTACTGAAGGAATTAAATCCCAGAATGATCATGGTTAACGTATCTGCTTATGGCCAATTTGGCCCTTATAAAGACCAGATTGGGTACGATCCCATCGGACAAGTAATGTCCGGCATCGCCATGGTCACTGGCCCAGAAGGGTCCCCTCCGATACGAGCAGGCGTGCCCATTATTGATCGTACAACGGCTTTGCATTCAGCTATTGGCGCCCTAGC
>Ga0315338_1002971_pt1 | contig 15611 bp, 16 predicted proteins | sample ASW8metaG_FD_204518 | JGI IMG/M metagenome (GOLD analysis project Ga0315338, IMG submission 204518) | Ammonia-oxidizing marine archaeal communities from Monterey Bay, California, United States - ASW #8 | ecosystem: Environmental > Aquatic > Marine > Coastal | place: USA: California | collected... | reverse complement strand
CTCCATTATTTAATTTTTTAAAACCTAAAAAGAAAATTACAAATATTTCTGAATTAAAAAATTTTATCCAAAGAAAGTCAGCTTGGGTTTCACAAGAAACTTTGTATGGTTATCTAAAAACTAGAATGGGAGCCAAGTATATTTTGATGTTTGATGATGAAATTTTTCTAGGATCAATAAATAAAGCCAAATGGAATATATTTGCTGTAGCTTTACAAGATCTTACTTTTTATAGTCTTTCTTATCTTAAAAATAATTTGAATGTCGATCTAACATTAAAATCAAATGATATTTATGAAGAAATTTTGAATGAAGAACTTAAAAATGAAATGCCAAATGATATTATAGAAAGTTCAAAAAAAAAGTTTAACGAAAGACTAGAAAAAATTGATTGGCAAAAATATTATTCTGGTTTGCCTTTTAATGAAAGTGCTTTAGCTTTATATGAATGGTCTCCTGTTGCTGAAGAACTTAAAACTCTAGATAAAAAAATTGTATTAAATTCTATGATATTAAAATGGGATAATGTTAAAAAAGAATTTAAAGAAATAATTAATTTTTAAACGTTCTTTCTATTTTCAACTAAACTTGTTACTACACTTGGATCGGCTAATGTTGTTGTATCACCTAATTTTTCATGTTCATTAGCTGCAATCTTTCTTAAAATTCTTCTCATAATTTTTCCAGATCTTGTTTTTGGAAGACCCGGAGAAAATTGAATAAAATCAGGAGTTGCTATTGGTCCAATTTGTTTTCTAACCCAAAGTTTTAACTCTCTTTCTAATTCACCATCTTGTGTTTCACCAACGTTTAAAGTTACATAGCAATACAGTCCGTTTCCTTTAATATCATGGGGATAGCCAACAACTGCAGCTTCTGCTACTTTAGGATGAGCAACAAAAGCACTTTCTATTTCCGCAGTTCCCAAGTTGTGTCCAGATACAATTATGACATCATCAACTCTTCCAGTTATCCAGTAATATCCATCTTTATCTCTCCTACAACCATCTCCAGTAAAATATTTTCCATCAAACTGAGAAAAATATGTATCTATAAATCTTTGATGGTCTCCATAAACAGTTCTCATTTGGCCTGGCCATGATTGTGCAATACATAGTCTACCTTGAGCTTCACCTTTTAGAACTTTTCCGTTTTTATCAACAATAATTGGTTTAATTCCATAAAATGGTTTTGTTGCTGAGCCTGGTTTTAGATTTATTGCACCAGTTTGAGGACTTATTAATATACCACCAGTTTCTGTTTGCCACCAAGTGTCAACAATTGGACATTTAGAATTGCCAATAGTTTTGTAATACCATTGCCAAGCCTCTGGATTTATTGGTTCTCCGACTGTACCTAATAATTTTAATGATTTTCTAGAAGTTTTTTTAACTGGTTTATCACCTTCTCTCATAAGAGCGCGAATAGCAGTAGGCGCAGTATAAAAAATATTTACTTTATATTTATCCACTATTTGCCACCACCTAGAAGTATCAGGGTAAGTTGGAGTCCCCTCAAACATTATGGTTGTTGCACCATTTGAAAGAGGTCCATAAATTATATAACTGTGACCAGTAATCCAACCGATATCTGCCGTACACCAATAAATATCTTTTGGTTTGTAATTAAAAATATATTGGTGAGTCATTGATGCATAAACCATGTATCCACCAGTCGTGTGCAAAACACCCTTAGGTTTTCCTGTTGAGCCAGAGGTATAAAGAATAAATAATGGATCTTCAGCATTCATTTCTTCTGGTTCACATTTTTTTTTTATTTCGTAAGCTTTATTATTTATTTCATGATACCAAACATCTCTTCTTGTATCCCAATTGATTCTATTTCCAGTTCTTTTGACTACAATACATTTTTTAACTTTAGGGGCATTAACTAGAGCTTCGTCCACTATTGATTTTAATGGTATTATTTTTCCACCTCTTACACCTTCATCAGCAGTTATTACATATTCTGACTTACAGTCATTAATTCTTCCTGAGATACTGTCTGGTGAAAATCCACCAAAAATAATTGAATGTACTGCGCCAATTCTTGTACATGCTAACATAGTATATGCAAGTTCAGGGATCATTGTTAAATAAATTGTGACTCTATCACCTTTCCCAATTCCAAGTTCTCTAAGTCCGTTTGCTGCTTTAGATACTTCTTGATGAAGTTGTTTATATGTAATTTTTTTTTGAACTTTTGGATCGTCACCCACCCAGATAATGGCAGTTTTATTTTTATTTTTTTTTAAGTGTCTATCAATACAATTAATAGATGCGTTTAATGTACCATCATAAAACCACTTTATATTAACATCATTTTTACTGTATTTGACATCTTTAATCTTTGTGTATGGTTTAATCCATGTAATTCTTTTTCCTTCTTTTTTCCAAAATCCATCATTATCTTTTAAAGATTCTGAATATTTTTTTTTGTATCTTGATTTATTTATTAATGAATTTTTTATCCATTCAGGTTTAGTTTTATAAATTAAATCATTATCTTTTTTGAAAGACTTATTTTTTTCTGCTCTTACTTTTTTTTTTGTTTTTTTTTTAGGCATAAGATTTTTTATTAATTTACTTTACTCATCTTCAAAATAATTTTCCAGCTTTTAGTATCAATTGGCATAACTGATAATCTACTCTGTCTTATGAGAGGAAGGTCTTTAAGTGTTTTATTTGCTTTAATTTTTTGCAAAGAAACAGCCTTATTTAATGCTTTTTTAAATTTAACTTTTATAGCAACAAATTTTTTTTCTTTGTCTGTTCTATCAATGAAAGCTGTCTGAATTAATTGGACAATACCAACTATTTCTTTGCCTATATTTGAATGATAAAAAAAGCATAGATCTCCTTTTTTCATTTTTTTTAGATTATTTGCTGCTTGATAATTTCTTACACCATCCCACACAACCCCTTTTTCCCCAGCTTTTTTTTGTTGATCAAAAGACCAAACATCTGGCTCTGATTTAAGTAACCAGTACTTCATCTAATTGTTTCTCCAATGTTTACGATATTTTTGAATCATCTTTTATTTTTTGCAGTTCATTTTTTTGTTGTTGTTGTTTATCTTTTAATAATTTTTTTTTTTATTCATTTTCAATAAAATTTTTTCATAATTTTTTTTTTAAGATTTTAAAATAAATTTTTAATATTATAGAGAAGTTTCTGATACTTAATTATTATACTATACACGTATTAATTGATTTTTTTTATTTATGTTTTTAATTAATCTAGTTAAGTCAACAGTTTTTAAAAGCAAACAAGCGTAAATAAACTTTTATGAATATATATGAATGATAAGTTAATCTTAAATGCAAAGTTATGGAGAAAAAAATAAAGTTACTTAAAAAATTAGGTTTGAGCAGTTTAGGGAAAATTGCTTCACAATCTTTAAATAAAACAAAACAATCTTTAAATAAAACATTTCAAAATTTTAAAAAAAAGAGGGATCAAGAAATATCTAAGAAAATTAAAAAAGAGAAAATTGCACAAAAAAAACAATTATTAAAAGATAAACAACAACAACAAAAAAATGAACTGCAAAAAATAAAAGATGAAGAAAAAAGATTAAAAGATTTAGAATTTAAAAGGCAGAAAGAAGAAAACCAAAGAATAAAAGAAGAAAACCAAAGAATAAAAGAAGAAAAAGAAAGATTAGAAGCTAAAGAAAAACTAAAATTGGACAATGAAAAACAACAAAAAAAAAATGAAGAACAGGCGCTACAAATTGAAGTTCAAAGACAAAAGTCAGAAGAGCAAAAATTAAAAGATCAAGAAGAAACAAAAATAAGAGAAGATGAATTAAAATTAAAACAAGAGGAATTAAGGTTACAATACTTAGAAAGACAAAGAGATAGAGAAGAAAAAGAAAAAAAAAAAGATGAAGAATTAAAATTAAAATATTTAGAAAAACAAAGAATTAGAGAAGAAGAACAAAAATTAAAAGATGAAGAAAAAAGATTAAAAGATTTGGAAGCCAAAAGGGAGAGAGAAGAAGAACAAAAATTAAAAGAAGAAGAGCACAAGTTACAATATGAGAAGCAAAGATTAAAAGAAACCACACAAAAGTTGAAAGATTTAGAAACTCAAAGAATAAAAGCACGAGAGGATCAGATATTAGCAGAGCAGAAAGAGCAAAAAGCAAAAGAAGAAGAATTAAGATTAAAAGAACAACAACAAAAAAAAAGAGAAAGAGAACAGTGGTCAAGAAAACTACAGCAGGCAGCAGAAGAAGAGGAGCAGAAAATAATAGAAGAAGAACTTAGGTTAAAAAAAGAAGAAGAACAAAGAGATTTAGAAGCTAAAATTGAAGAAGAAAAAAGAATTAAAGAAGAAGAAGAAAGAATAAGACAATGGGAAATAAAATTTGATGAAGAACAAAAAAAAAGAGAAGAGGAGTTGATAAGAAAGTTTTATAGAAATAGTGAAGAAGATAAAACAAATACTAGTGAAGAAGATAAAACAAATAATAATTACGAAGAAAAAAATTAATTTTACAATAAATTGTTAATATTTTTATCTAGTTCTATATTGTTATCAAATTTACCCGAAGAAAAAGTTTCATTATAGTCTTACTCCAGCACCTTTTAAAAAAGCCGCTTCTTCATCTAAAGGCCATCTAGGTTTAGCAGGGTGATCTAATTGATTAAATTGTTTAAGTTTGTATTTTTCTAACCCAACCATAGCAATCATTGCAGCATTATCTCCACATAAGTTTATAGGTGGAAAAATAGCCTCAAAATTTTCTTCCACACAAAGAGTTGTTAAAACTTCTCTAATTCTTTTATTTGCTGCAACTCCACCAGCAACAACAAAGGTATTAGCTTTATCTCCATTAACATTTTTAAATTCTTTAAACGCAACTTTACTTTTTTTATAAAGTATTTCTTCAATAGTTTTTTGAAAAGAAGCCGCAAGATCATATTTTTCCTGATCAGTTTTTATTTGTTTAGTAATTCTAAGTACTGCAGTTTTAAGTCCAGCAAAAGATAAATTACATCCACCTTTGTACAAAATAGGTTTTGGAAGTTCGTATTTATTAGGATTACCTTTCTTTGCATATTCTTCTATTTGAGGGCCACCTGGAAATTCTATACCAAGTAACTTTGCAGTTTTATCAAAAGCCTCTCCAATAGCATCATCGATTGTTGTACCTAATCTTTTGTATTTTCCTAATCCTTGAACATTTAAGAATTGAGTATGTCCCCCTGAAATTAAAAGTAATAAATAAGGATAATTTAATTTAGAATTTAGTCTTGGACTTAAAGCATGACCTTCAAGATGGTTAACGGCAATAAATGGTTTTCCTAATGAAGTTGCTATTGCTTTTCCAAAACTTAAACCAACGGACAAACAAACAATAAGACCGGGACCTGCAGTTGTAGCTATCGCATCAACTTCTTCTAATTTGACCCCGCTTTCATCTATTGCTTTTTTTGTAATTAAATCAATTTTTTCTATGTGAGATCTGGCAGCAAGCTCAGGAACTACTCCGCCAAACTCTTTATGAACATCTATTTGACTTGAAACAATGTTGGACAAAATTGTTGCAATACCCTGTTCATTTTCAGTAATTAAAGATACAGCAGTTTCATCACAGCTTGATTCAATTCCTAAAATTATAGGTTTTTTTTTCATTAATTTAGTTTTTATTAATATTAAAATCTCAATATAAAGATGGAGTATAAAGTAATTAAATGAAAAGCAAAAAAATAATTATTGGATCAAGAGGCAGCAAATTGGCGCTAATTTATGCTAAAAGAGCTTGCTCAAAAATTTTAAAAATCTCATCTGATTTTAAAATCGAAGGAGCAGAAATCAAAAAAATTAAAACATCTGGGGATCTTAATCAGATAGATAGATTATCAGATGTTGGTGGCAAGGGACTTTTTTCAACACAAATAGAAAATGAATTATTAGAAGACAAAATTGACATTGCAGTTCATGCTTTAAAAGATATGCCATCTCAAGAAACGGATGGATTGTTAACGAACTGTTTTTTAGAAAGAAGTGACCCAAGAGAAGTTTTAATTTCAAAAAATAATAAATTATTTAATGAATTAAGTTCAAATTCAGTTGTGGGCACCTCTTCTTTTAGGAGAGAATTTCAATTAAAAAAAATTAGAAAAGATTTAACCTACAAATTAATTAGAGGAAACGTTGATACAAGAATTAATAAATTAGATGATGGCTTATACGATGCAATAGTTTTATCTTATGCTGGAATTAAATCTTTAGGTTTAGAGGATAAAATTTCTCAGACATTTTCAATTTCAGAAATAATTCCAAGCGCTGGACAAGCGGTTTTAGCTTTACAGTGCAAAAAAAATAACGATATTATTGCTGAGCTTTTGCAAAAAATTAATCATCAGCCAACACATAATTGTATGTTAGCTGAGAGAAATGTTTTAAAGGTTTTGGAAGGAGATTGTGAAACTGCAGTTGGAGTAATCTCTAATATCAAAAATAATCAAATTACACTGGAAGCAGAACTATTTTCTTTAGATGGTAAGCAAAGATTTTATTATAAAGCTTCAAAAGAAATTGAGTCTGCGGCTTTATTGGGAATAGAAGTAGGTGAAATTTTAAAAAAAGAGTCTAAAAATTCTTATAAAAGATAATATGCATATTTTATTAACTAGACCCCTAGAAGATATTCAAGAATTAATTTTAAAATTTCAAGAACTTGGACATGTTGTATCTCATATGCCGGTAATAAAAATTGAAAAAGTAAATTATAAAAGTATAAATTTTTCTGAATTTAGTGGGATTATATTTACAAGTTCTAATGCAATTAAATATTTAGATACTAGGTTAATTGATAAAAATAAAATTTGTTTTTGTGTTGGAAGTGCTACAGAAAAAAAAGCACGCAACGTAGGTTTTCAAAATGTTATATCTACCGATGGCAATGTAAGTAATTTAAAAGAATTAATTTTACAAAATTTTAATCACTCATATGGAAAGTTGTTATATATAAGTGGCGAAGTAATAACTAATGACTTAGATCAGGATTTAATTTCAAAAGGGTACGATGTTAAGAGAATTATAAACTACACAGCAAAATCAATTGAAAATTTAGATGAAAAATTTATTGAAAAATTAAAGTTAAAAATGCCTGAGATTGTTTATATTTATTCTCAAAATAGTGCTTTAAGTTTTTTAAAATTGATTAAAAATTATAATTTAGGTGATTTTTGGATGAATACAAATTTAATGTGTATAAGTGAAAAAACATCTTCAATATTAAATGAAATTAAATGGAAAAAAATTTTTATTTTTAGTCCTGGCGAAGAAGAATTTTTGCTATATAAAATTTAGTTATGGAATTATTTAATAATTTTACATCATTATTTTTGTCAGTTTGGAATAAAGGAATTCTTGGAGTTAATATTTTCCAAATACTTGTTGGAATTGGAATTTTTCTTATTTTTTTAATTTTTAGAGGAATAATTAGTAAGGTAATTATAAAAAGATTAGAAAACATAGCAAAAAGAACAACTAACAAACTTGATGACTCCTTTGTTCATGCAATGGAAGGACCTGCAAGATTTCTTCCAATTGTTGTAGGTTTTTTTATTGCAAGCTATTATATGTCGTTTTCAGAAGATGGTAGAGCGATAGTTGATACAATCAATAGAACATTAATAACAATTTTTATTTTTTGGGTTATCCATCAAATTATAGAACCTATTTCTTATATTTTAAGTGGATTAGATAAAGTTTTAACCAGAGAGTTAATCGGTTGGATTATCAAGTCATTAAAAGTTTTAATTTTTATTTTAGGCTTAGCTGCAGTTCTTGAGCTTTGGGGAATAAAAATTGGTCCAATTATTGCGGGACTAGGTTTATTTGGTGTTGCCGTTGCTTTAGGTGCTCAAGACTTGTTTAAAAATTTAATTTCTGGAATCTTAGTTTTAGTTGAAAAAAGATTTAAAATTGGAGATTGGATTTTAGTAGAAGGTATCATTGAAGGAATTGTTGAAAAAATAGGATTTAGATCAACTGTAATAAGAAAGTTTGATAAATCAATTGCCATTATTCCAAATTTTCAATTTGCTGAAAACGCGGTAATAAATATTAGTCAAACAACCAATTGGATCATTAGTTGGGTAATAAACTTACAGTATGACACAACGGTCGAACAGCTTAAAACTATAAGAAATGAAATTGAAGATTATATAAAACAAAATGAAGACTATAAGCCAGATCTTGGATATGCTGTTAGAGTAGATAAGTTTGCTGATAGTTCTATCGATATGTACATTCGTTGCTTTACAAAAACAGATGATTGGGATCAGTGGTTGGCTGTTAAAGAAAGACTTGCTATTTCGATAAAACAAATTGTAGAAAAAAATAAAGCATCATTTGCTTTTCCTAGTCAGTCTATTTATGTTGAAAAAAAATGATTATTATTTACATAGTTGTTTGGACAATATTAAAATATTATTCTTACGTTGTTATAGCCAATGTTGTGATAAGTTGGCTTATTGCTTTTAATGTTTTAAATACTCAGAACAGATTTGTTTATTCTGTTTTAGAATTTACATACAGATTAACCGAACCTTTACTTAATAAAATTAGGCAGTTTTTACCTAATCTAGGAGCTTTTGATATATCGCCCATAATCTTACTTATGTTGATATGGATTTTACAAATGTGTATGAGGTATTACATACAGCCAATTTTATAAAAATAATTTATGATTTTAATAGACGGAAAAAAAATAGCAAAAGAACTTAGAGAAAAACTAAAGCAAGAAGTCACAGAACTAAAGGAAAAACATAATAAAATCCCAGGACTTACAGTAATTTTGATTGGTGATATGGCACCTAGTCAAATTTATGTTCGTATGAAAGAGAAAGCAGCAAATGAAGTAGGTTTAAAATCAGAAGTTATAAGATATCCAGAAGCTGTCGAAGAAAAAACAGTATTAGATAAAGTTGATGAACTTAATAAAGATGAAAGTGTTTCAGGAATTTTAGTTCAATTACCATTACCCAAGCATATTGATAAGCAAAAAGTTATTGAATCTATTTTACCAAGTAAAGATGTTGATGGTTTTCATCCTATGAATGTTGGAAATCTTTCTGCGGGATATGAAAGCTCGGTACCTTGTACTCCACTAGGATGTTATTTATTAATAAAAAAAATAGAGCCTAATCTAAGTGGCAAAAAAGCAGTTGTAGTTGGAAGATCTAATTTAAATGGCAAACCAATGACACAATTACTTTTAAAAGAAAATTGTACTGTAACTATTACTCATTCAAGAACTAAAGATTTAAGAGCAGAATGTTTAGAGGCTGACATTATTGTTGCAGCCGTTGGAATTCCAGAACTTGTAAAAGGGGATTGGGTAAAAAAAGATGCAATCGTAATTGATGTTGGTATTAATAAAACTGATAAAGGCATTGTTGGAGATGTTGCATTTGATGAAGTATCAAAAGTTGCTAAAGCTTTAACACCTGTTCCAGGTGGTGTAGGCCCGATGACTATAGCTTGCTTATTAAAAAACACCGTTGAGTGTTTTAAAAGATCTCTATAAGGTAAATCCTTTCAGATATGAAAAAGCTATTAATTATATTTTTGTTAGTTCCAACTCTGGCTATGTCCGGGATTTTTAAAGATGATGAGGGCAAATCTAGTTTGAAAACCAGTTCTAAAAGTGGGTTTAAACATCATACAAACCATATGGGTCATAATGATTACAACTTTAAATACATTAAAGATAAAAATAAAGCACGTGCCGGAAAGTACTTTCAGCGATTTGAGGTTAGAGACGGTGATTGCTTTGGAGATGATAGTTGGAACGACTGTGAGAACAATCGAGAAAGAGTTGAATTTTCAGCAGAACCACAACAACGTCCTAAGAAAAATCAATGCTATGGATATAGTTTAATGTTATCTAAAGATTTTATCGATACACATCCAACCAATACTGCCTTAGGCCAAGTTCATCAAAAAGGTGGCCCAACGGGTACAGCTGGTGGTCTTGCTTCTTTTCCACCTTTAATTCAAATTGATGCACGTCAAGGATATTTATTTTTTAATTGGCACGAACTTAGTGGTTCGGCAACAAATGTTATTGACGAGTCAAGATATCATAGATTAAAGCCTTTAAAAGACATGAAAGAAGTTTGGACGGATATTTCTTTTTGTTTAGATTTTAAAAATAGAAGGATGGATGCATGGGTAGACGGTATCAAGAAAGTGGAAATCTTAAAATCTCCAATTTTTTTTAAACCAAAAGAAATATATTTTAAACATGGTATATATCGTAGCTTTATTAGTAGGTACAAACAACGCAACAACGGCAAAATGCCAACTCAAATTGTTTTCTATGATGAGATTAGACGAGGCAACTCAATTAAAAAAGTGGATATAAATATCAATCCAAAGCTTAAGCCTGTTGATTAAATAATTTAAAATATTAGTGATAAAATTAATAAGTTTTTTAATTATAATTATAATTTATAACTCTTTATCATTTGCTATGGAAAAAAAACCTTATCATCATCTGCCTGATGGGACTTTTAGAAATCCAGAAGGATCTCCTGAAAGAACTGGAAATGTAAACTGGTCCTTTAAAACATTTAATAAAGAAAAGAAAAAACTAGACATGACCGTTCCACAAGATCATGCCATAGAAAAAGAAAAAGTTTTATCTGATTTAGAAAAATATAAAGATGATGATTATATTGCTTGGATTGGTCATGCTACTTACTTAATTAAATTAGGAGACACAACGATTATAACAGATCCAGTTTTTTCAAAAAATGCTGGGCCTTTAATTTTTGGACCCAAAAGGTATGTAGAGCCAGCTTTAAAATTGAATGAAATTCCTAAAATAGATTTGTTTTTATTAACTCACAATCATTATGATCATCAAGATATGAGAACAATTAGAAGTTTTCCATTTAAAAACTCTAAAGTTTTGGTTCCATTGAAACTTGGAAAATATTTTACTAGGAATAGATATAGAGATGTTAATGAAATGGATTGGTATGATGAAATAAAAGTGAATGACGATATGAAAGTAACTTTACTTCCCGCTGTTCATTGGTCTAAAAGAAGTTTAACGGATACAAATAAAACACTCTGGGGAAATTTTTTAATTGAATATAAAGATAAAAAAATATTTTTTGCTTGTGATACTGGGTATGGAAATATTTACAAAGAATTAGGTGAGAAATATGGTCCAATTGATTTAACTATGATCAATATTGGAGCATATAACTTTAAACCAATGTTTGATAGATCGATTTATCATACCAATCCTGAAGAAGCATTAAATGTGGCTCAAGATTTAAAAAGTAAAAAAGTCCTTGGAACTCATTGGGGTACATTTGTTTTATCTTTAGAACCAATAATGGAACCACCAGTTAGATTTAAAGATAATGCTGAAAATTATGGATTTAAAAGAGAAGATGCTATTGTTTTTAAAATTGGTGAAATAAATTCTTTAGAGAATATTCTTTCAGATTAAGATAGCTTAGATAAAATAAGAATATGCAGTACTTCGTAGCTCCACTAATTGTTTTGATTATATTCGTACTTATTTTAATAATTACCTAAAAAGAGATAGTTTAGATAAAATTTCCTTCAGATTAAGATAATTTAGATCTTCCTCCATCGACTGCAATTATCTGTCCAGTGACCCAGGAACTTTCTTCAGTGATCAAAAATTTTGCAAGAGCGGCTGAATCTTTGCCTTCACCTAGTCTTTTAAGAGGGTGTGCTTTAGCAATTGCTTCAGCAATCAAATTATTTTTTAACATAGGTTCAGCTATTTTAGATTTAGTTAGGCTGGGTGCAACACAGTTTACTCTAATGTTTGGCGAAAACTCAGCTGCTAAACTGACAGTTAATCCTTCAACAGCAGCTTTAGCAGACGCAATGATTGCGTGATTTGTAAAACCTCTTTGTGCTGCAACTGTTGAAAATAAAACAATTGAGCCTTTATTTTTTTTTAAACTTTCCTGATATCCTTTTATAGCTTCAACAGCCGAATAAAGGTTTAGTTTCATACATTTATTAAAGTCTTGTTCCGTAACCAACTTTAATGGTTTTAAATCAATTGAACCAACGCAATAAGCAATTCCTTTAATATCATCTACATCAGTTTTTACTTTTTCTACAAAACCATCTTCTAAAACATCTGCAACAGTGTAATTACATTCTAATTTTTCGGAGATTGTATTTACCTCATTTTCATTTCTAGCTATAAGGTGAATATCGTGACCTGAATTTTTTAATTGTTCTGCTAAGCTAGAGCCGATTGAACCAGTAGCACCAAAAATGAGATATTTTTTAGACATATAATTTTTATTTATTTAAATTTTAACTTTTTAAATTGTTTGTAGTTTTTGTCAAAATTAGAAGGCTTAAGAAACTTAAAGTAGCTTTTTTTCAATTTTTTCCATTCTTTATCAATTATTGAAAACCATGCTGAGTCCCTATTTCTGCCTTTAATTACGAACATTTGTCTAAAGACTCCTTCAAATTTAAAACCTAACCTTTTTGCAGCATTTTTTGATGCATGGTTTAAATTATTACATTTCCATTCGTATCTTCTATTACCTAGTGTTTCAAAAGCATTTTGCATCATTAGATACATTGTTTCTGTTCCTTCAACAGTATTTTGTAAAATTGGAGAATAATTAATATGTCCGACTTCTATAGTTCCATGTTTAGGAATTATTCTTAAGTAGCTAGCCATTCCACAATATTGATTTAACTTTTTTGAATATATAGCATAAAAAAAAGGATCTTTATTTAAGCAAAAAGATTTAATCCATTTACTGAAACTTTCATAAGTTTTAAATGGCCCATAAGGTAAATATTTCCATATTAAGTTTTTTTTATCTTTTGAAAAATTATTAAATAAATCTCTGGAATGTTTATTAATTTTTAATGGCTCAAGAATTACGTATTTACCTTTTAAATTTTTACTTGATGGTAATTTAGAGTGTTTAAAACTAACTTTAGGTCCAAGCATTTAATTAACGGAGATTTTTTTTATGGAAATTAATAAATCTTTCTACATTTGATTTGTTGAATGTTTTATTCTCTTCAAATGAAACTTTCTTCGTTGAATAAGCGCTACTTTTGGTTTGTCTTGAAACAATAGTAATATTACCTTTGTATAATTTTAGTTTAACCAAACCGTTTATTTTATTTCTTTTTAGATCAACAATCTTTTGAAGTTTAAATCTTGATCTTGAATACCAATAACCATTATAGATAAGTTCAGCATATTTGGGCATAATTTCATCTTTTTTGTGCATTGTCTCTTTGTCTAAAGTAACTGACTCAATTGCTCTATGAGCATTCATTAATAAAGTTCCACCGGGCGTTTCATAAATTCCTCTAGATTTTATTCCAATAAATCTATTTTCAACCAGATCAACTCTGCCAATTCCATTCTTTCCAGCAAGAATATTTAGTTTTAGTAAAAGATTTCCTGGGGATAATTTTTTTCCATTAACAGTTATTGGATCTCCATTTTTAAAACCTATAGTTACAAATGTAGGTTTGTTTGGTGCTTTTTCGGGAGATGTTGTTCTTTGAAAGATAAACTCCGGTGCAGCATTTTGGGGGTTTTCTAAAATCTTACCTTCCGTTGATGTGTGAAATAAATTATCATCTACTGAAAAAGGAGGAGCCCCTTTTTTATCTTTAGGAATAGAAATATTATTTTTTTTTGCATATTTAATTAAATCTTTTCTTGAATTTAATTTCCATTCTCTCCAAGGCGCAATAATTTTTAGTTTTGGTCCAAAGTAGTGATACCCCAACTCAAATCTAACCTGATCATTTCCTTTACCAGTAGATCCATGTGACACCGCATATGCTTTAAATTTTTTAGCAATAGCTATTTGTCTTTTTGCAATTAGCGGTCTAGCTATTGATGTTCCAAGTAAATATACACCTTCATATATAGCGTGACCTCTAATCATTGGATACACATAGTCTTTAACAAATATATCTTTTAGATCTTCAATAATTATTTTTTTAACTCCTAGTTTTTTAGCGTTTCTTATAATTTTATTTTTATCAATTTCTTGGCCTATATTTGCTGTATAAGCAATAACTTCAGCATTATAATTTTCTTGAAGCCATTTTAAAATTATTGAAGTGTCTAACCCGCCAGAATAGGCAAGAACAATTTTTTGCTTCATTAATTTTTTAAAAGATCAATTTTAGAATTAGCTGAAATTATAATTCTATTTTTTTCACCTGAATAAGGATAAGAACCATGATGCAAAAAGTTTGGCCAAATAACTAATTTACCTTCTTCAGCCTCTACTACTCCAGCAGCTTCAGAAGCGTAAAAGAATCCGCCAAAATCATTTTTACCTCCAGTCACATATGGTCTCATAAAATAAGTTGATCCATTTTTTCTATTAGCATCCTTTCCAATTTGGACATAATAAACACAACACCAACTACAGTTACCATGGTGGTGAGGAAAAACTAATCCTCCTTTGTCATATCTAATAAACCAAGATTCAGTTATTTTTACATTAAATTTTGGATTATCCATTTTCAATTTTGAAATATAGTTTTTGTTTGCATTATTAGACATTGTTAAAAAACCCTTTGAAATAAATTTTAAAACTTTTTGAAAAGCTTCATTTTTTTCATTATGTAAATTATATTTACTTTCATAGAGGTTATAATTTTCAGCACCTGTAGCACGTCCTAGGGCAGCCTCCTTTTTATTAGCCTCATCATTACCTTCTGGAAATTTTTTTTCATATTCACTAAAAAACTTTATTAAATCATCTTTAATATCAGCGTGTTCTTCATTATGAAACTCTCCTATATAAATAGGCCACCTTGCGTTAATTTTATTTTGTGACTCTTTTGGCATAAAATTTTTTAATTAAGAACATTGTTTTTTTACTTCGTTATAAGCCTTTGTAAACCCTAACAAAGAATAATGATCAATTGTTTGAGATCCAGATTGATTATGTCCTGTAACCATTATTCTTGAACCTCTCTTCATTGTTTTGATCATTTTTTTTTCTATTTTATTATCAGCAATCCAAGCAAAACTATCTTGTAAAATATCAAACTTATATTTTGTCTTTCCAGATTTAGCTAAAATTGAATTTTGGCTGTTATATTCATAGCCAGATGTAGTGCTTATTTCATTAGTAATTTTGTCATTAGGTCTGAAAGTTACAAATAGCCTAGCCTCTCTTGTTTTTGATTTTGGTGATTGTAAAATTGGTTTTGAATGTGCAAAACATACCATTTCATTTTCTTTTATTAAAACTAAAGCTTCCCAATCTTTAAATTTTCCTAATTTTTTTATTTCCTCTGCATAACTTGAAGTTATTGATAAAATAAAAATTATTAATATATTTATAAAAAACTTTTTAACTAAGGACATGGATTTGAATACATTAAGTGAACATTGTTTATTTCTTTTATTACTTCTTTATCTAAGTCTACATTTACACTTTCTATATTTGTTTTCAACTGTTCCATAGTGGTTGCGCCAATTATCGTTGAAGTTACAAATTTTTGAATTTCACAAAACTTAATCGACATTTGAGCAAAATTTAAATCAAATTTTTTTGATATATTGAAATA
>Ga0315338_1002970_pt1 | contig 15612 bp, 12 predicted proteins | sample ASW8metaG_FD_204518 | JGI IMG/M metagenome (GOLD analysis project Ga0315338, IMG submission 204518) | Ammonia-oxidizing marine archaeal communities from Monterey Bay, California, United States - ASW #8 | ecosystem: Environmental > Aquatic > Marine > Coastal | place: USA: California | collected... | reverse complement strand
GCCGAGCCAGTCCTCTCGGAACCGATCGATCGCTCGAGTGACGCGACAGGCCAGCGAATCGAAATTGGCGATCGCGAGGACCACGCGACCATCGTGTCGCGTGACGCGAGCCATCTCGGCGATCGCCGATTCGGGATCATCGAAATGGTCCATCGCGCCTTTGCAGAATGACGCGTCGAAAGAGTCATCGTCGAAGGGCAGCGCATCGGCCCAGCCTCGTACCCAGGTCGGGCGTGCCGCGCCCTCTTCGAGGTTGGCCGTCCCGAACATCTCGGCCATCGCGGTCATCCTTGCAGAGGGCTCCGCCCCGATCACCGTCGCCCCCTCACGCACGAGCGCGATCGAATCCTGACCAACGCCACTCGCGACATCGAGAATGCGTCGTCCCTTCCCGGCACAGGTCGCCCAGAGCGTGACATCCGTCATTCGAGCGAACAGATACTCGCTATCCGGCGACATTCCGGTCGGAATGACGTCGCTCATGTCCCGGTCGAGATCCACGACTCGCATGGCGCGGACGGTAGCGAGCCGACCTAGCGCATGCCTCTCGCTTCTAGGCAAAAAACGAGGCCGGGGGTACAATCGTTCCATGCATTCCCCGGCTGGCGATCCCGCGATGAGCGACCCGGCCCCGCCGGAGTTATCGGGACAGCCGTCCAACGACCGATTCGGTCCCTTCTTCTTCGTCTCGATCGGCTTCATCCTCCTTCTCGTCGCCTATTTCGCCAGCATCCGAGTGATCGAGCTCGCTCTCGACGACGAGATGCAGGAGCGGGTCGACCGCGCGGTCGCCATCACGAACTTCGATCGCCCGCTCGTCCAACAGATCAAAGAGAGCATCGACGCGAGCGTTCGGGACTCGAGGTGGGTGCGCTGGGGCGGCGTTCGTGTGAATACGCTCGTGCTGGCCCAGGACGGTGTGACCTGGCTCTATGTCGACGGACGTGGAAGGGGACTCTCGCCGGAGGGACTCGCTCCAGTCGACGCCCTCGAGGAATGGATGGAGTACCTCCCCGCCACGGCGGACGTGACGGTCACCCTTCCTTATACGGCGCTCCTCTCGAACGCCATCCTCGTCGTGTACACGTCGATCCTCCTCCAGTTCGTCTACCTGACGAGCCGGCGTCAGTCCGGCGAGGAGCAGCGCCGCTTGCGAGATGCGCTCGAAGTTCGCGATCGCGCGGCGGAGCGAACACGAGAGATCGAAGCCGAACTCGCCGAGACCCGATCGCGCCTGTCCCAGATCGAGCCGATCGAAGAGGAACTGAGCGAGGAGATCCACAGCCTCGAGAGCGAGCGCGAGCAACTCCAGCAGAAGCTCGCGAATCTCGCAGCTCGGGAGGAAAGCCTACGCGGCCGCGCAGACAGTGCGGTCGGTCTCGCGCAGGAGGTGCGCGCCCTGGAGGACCTGCTCGAAGAAGCGACCGGCGATCTCGATTCGAAGGACGGCGAGATCGGCCGACTCGAGCAGAGCCTGAAGAAAGCGGCCCGATCGTCGGACAAGGCCGCCTCCGCAAGGACCCGCTCAGCGGATCTGATCGCACGCCGCTTCCGAACCCTTTACAAGACGATCGAGATCGACGATCGCGCGATCGACGACATCGCGTCGCTCGGCGACGAAGCACTTCGCCTCAAGGCCGAAGAGGCGGTGAAGCGACTCGCGGAAGAAGCCGACAACGTCGCGGTGCGCCGGAAGGTGGGCGGTCTCCCGTCTCACGTACAGGTCTTCGAACTCGGTTTCGCGGGCAAGGGACGCATCTACTACGCGCGCGGCAAGTCGCGCCGCTTCCGCATACTGCTCGTCGGCGCCAAGAACACCCAGCCGACCGATCTCGAATACCTCTCGCGCTTGTCCCGTTCCGAATTCAACTAGGCCCGATCGATCAGGGCGCGAGCCCAACCGCCGAGCGAATCGATCCCCGGAGCTCGGCATCGTCCCAGGGTTTCGCGAGCACGCAATGCAGACCCGCCGCGTCCAGATCGGTCGCGGGAATTTCCGACGTCCATCCGCTGAGCAGGATTCGTTTCGTGTCCGGCCAGCGCGACCGCACGTTCTTCAGGAATTCGACGCCGGTCGTGCCAGGCATCTTCTGGTCCGAGATGACGAGCTCGAACCGATCCGCTTCCAATCGCTGGAGTGCCTCGCGTGCACCATTCGCGGTCTCAACGTCGAAGGGCTCCCGCCGCAGCGTACGCCGAAGCGCCGAGAGGACACGAGCATCGTCGTCGACGATGAGCACCCGGGGTCCGTCCGTCGCCGACATCCGCTCAGCCCCCGCTCGAAGGCGGCGGCGGAGTGAGAGGCAGCCACACTTCGAACGTCGTCCCGCGATCGACCTCGCTGTCCACGAGGATCCGGCCGCCGTGCCGTTCGATGATCTTGAAGGAGGTCGACAGGCCGAGACCGGTGCCCGCACCCACCGCCTTCGTCGTGAAGAAGGGCTCGAAGATGCGAGCGAGGTGGACCGGATCGATGCCGACGCCCGTATCGGAGATTCGGATCAGGATCTCGTCGTCGACCGCGCGGGTTTCGATTCGGATCACGCCGGGCTCCCTGCCACCACGCGCCTCGATTGCCTGATAGGCGTTCACGAGCAGGTTCATGAACACCTGCTTCAACTGCATAGGGTAGGCATCGATCTTCGGCAGCTCGCCGTAGTCCTTCTCGAACTGCACCGAGTGTTTCATCATCGTGAACACGATGTTCGCGGTCGAGTCGAGCGCCTGATTCAGATCGGCCGGAACGCGCTCTGGCAGATCCGCCCGCGAGAAATCACGCAGGTCCTTCACGATGTGTCGGATGCGTTCGGCGCCCTCACTCGATTCGAGCAGCGCCTTCTCGAAATCGGCACGCACGTAATCGAGATCGATTTCGCGCGAGATCACATCCAGATCCGCTGCCGCCGCACGAACCAGCTCGAGGTCGCCCTCGCTCGCCGCCTGACGTAGACGGTTCGTCCCCTCGACGTACTTGTTGAGGTCGCCGAGGTACTCGGACATCTGATTCAGGTTCGCGTGGATGAAGCCCATCGGGTTGTTCACCTCGTGGGCGACGCCGGCGGCGAGCTGCCCCACCGACGCCATCTTCTCCGTCTGTCGAACGTGCTGTTCGAGTTCCTTGATTTCGGAGAGGTCCTGGAAGATCGCGACCGCACCGCAGGAGTTGCCCTCGGCGTCGATCCGCGGCGAGCAGGAAACGCCGACGGGAATCCACTGACCATCCGCCCGATGGAGCAGCGTCTCGGTCCCGCGACTTCGCCTGCCATCGCAGAGACAGTCCTCGATCGGGTTCGTTGCACCACCCTCGTTTCCGAACCAGTCGCCGATCTGACGTCCGCGAAGATCGCCCTGCTCACCCCCCAGAATGAGTTCGGCAGCGATATTCGTGAAGGTGATGCGTCCGGCGAGGTCGACCACGAGCAACGCGCTGTTGATGTTCTCGATGATGTCTCGCGTGTCTCGACGAAGCGCTTCGAGACGCTCCGACAGCCATTCGCTCTCGGTCACATCGGATATCAGCAACAAGGACCGATCGCCGTCGTCGAGTCGCCTGCGACGCACCTCGTACGCGCGCGGTTCCCCGCCGTCGTCCTCGTTCCCTCCCGCCGTTTCGACGCGAACCAATTCCGCCGCATCGAGTCCGGAATCGACGTCTCGCCGTTGATTCTCGGCGCGCTCGACGGCGTCGAGGACGGCCTCGGGCACGCGCGCGGCGAGGAACTCGGGCGTCGACGAGGGCGCGTCTGACCAGGACGGAAAGAGGCGCCCGAACTCGGGATTCTCGGTCACGATCAGCCCGTCCGGATCGATGACCGCGAGTGCGGCGGGCATGCCGAGGACGATCGCGGCATTCAGGTCTTCGAGACGTCGGATGCGTCGCTCGGACACGATCCTCTGTCGGGCGGCTCGCCAGCTCCGGACCTGCTCGAGCAGCACGATCGGAAGCACGCTCTCGAAGTCGGGCCCGTATTGGATGCAATCCGAAGCACCCGCTCGAAAGGCCTCGAGGGCGTCTTCCTCCGGACCACCGCAGACGACGACCGAGGGGGCGCTGCCATCGGAGATTGCCTGCAACAAGGCGCAGGCCACGCCGATGTCGAGTCGATCGAGCAGGACGAGGTCGATCGACGGATCTTCGAGCATCGCCTCGAGCTCGGCCGGACTCTGCGCACGCAACAATTCGACAGGATCGCCGAGGCGAGCCAGACCGGCCGTCGTTTCGACCGACATCGGGGGAAGGCCTTCGTCCTTTTCACTCTCGGGGACGACGACGACGACACGGATGACGCCGAGGGGCAGCGGAGGCTCGAGCGAAGCGGACACGTGGGCTCCTGCTCGCGAATCGAATGATCCGCGTGGCATCAGCAGGGGCCATTCAAAATAGCCGATCCGTCCCATCCGATCACGTCCGGGCCGATTTGCCCGGACGGGGCCCGGTCTCCTACACTGCACCAGCCCCCTCCGCCCAGCGGAGATCAGCCCTGCACAAGAATCACGTGCTCGTCGTAGACGACGAGGAATTGTACCGCCGCGCGATCGAACGGATCCTGCGGCGAGTCGGCCTCGATGTATTGATGGCTCGCGACGCGAGCGAAGCCCTGCAGGTCATCGCCACCCGACCGGTGGACCTCGTGCTCTGCGACATCCAGATGCCGGGCATCAATGGGCTCGAACTCGTGCGCCAGATCCACGACGTCGAGCCCGATCTGCCCTGCATCGTGATGACCGGCTACAACACCCCGGAGAACTCGATCGAAGCGCTGCAGGCCGGCGCGTACTGGTATCTCGAGAAGCCCTTCGAACAGGATCGCCTCGATGTCGTGCGTCAGCTCGTCACACAGGCGATCGAACACGGTCGACTCAAGTCGGAGAACCGCCTTCTCCAGCGGCAGCTCCGCTCGCGGCACAAATTCGACAGCATCATCGGCAAGAGCGACAGCCTCGCCCGAACCCTGTCGATCGTCGAACGCGTCGCGGATACCGAGAGTACGGTTCTGATCACCGGCGAGAGCGGCACTGGCAAGGAACTCGTCGCACGCGCCCTCCACTACAACAGCCGCCGTGCAGATCGCATGCTCGTCACCGTCAACTGCGGCGCGATTCCCGAGGAACTGCTCGAATCAGAGCTCTTCGGCCATGTGAAGGGCGCCTTCACCAATGCGGTCGGAGCTCGCGACGGTCGCTTCTCCGTCGCCCACGGCGGCACGATCTTCCTCGACGAGATCGGCGACATGAGCCCGAACCTCCAGGTCAAACTGCTGCGCGTGCTCCAGGAACGCACCTTCGAGCCGGTCGGCTCGTCCAAGACGCAAAAGGTCGACGTTCGGGTCATCGCCGCCACACACCAGGATCTCCCCAACCTGATCCGCCAGGGGCGCTTCAGGGAGGATCTCTACTACCGCCTCAACGTCCTGCCGGTCGAGGTCCCGGCCCTTCGCGACCGGATCGAGGATCTTCCTCTTCTCATCCACCATTTCCTCGACATCGCACGGAACGAGCGGAACTCGCGGGTCGACGGCGTGACGGACCCCGCGATGCAGCTGCTAATGGACTATCACTGGCCGGGCAACGTCCGCGAGCTCGAGAACCTGACCGAGCGACTGACCGTGCTCGTCGGAGCAGGCGACATCGACGTGGAGGATCTCCCCACGCAGATCCGCGCCGAGCCGACGCCCCAGCACTGGGCGCCGCGGGTGCCCTCCTCTGGCCTCGACTTCAATGCCGCGGTGGGCCGATTCGAGACCGACCTGATCGAGCAGGCGCTCGATCACACGAATTGGAACAAGAATCGCGCGGCCGGATTGCTCGGACTGAACCGCACGACGCTGATCGAGAAGATCAAGAAGCGCGGCATCACGCCCGCCGAGGACCGCGACCGCTAGCGATCCACGGCGCGCCCGACACGGTCCACATCCTTCGAAATTCGCCGCACGTTCCTGCACGCCCCAGAACTCCAGCGTTCGGTTCCGTACCGAATTGCGAGTGCATGAGGGGGCCTGTGTCGGGGCCTTGACACTTCTGCCGACCGCCTGCGTACGATGCCGCCCAAGGCGGCACCCTCGGCCCGAATAAATCTTCACAGCGAAACGCCCTCGATCGTTTTCGAATCTTGAGCGTTATCAACGACTTTTCGCCGATTCCGATCTCATGCCGGTCTGGGCACCTCCCGTTCTACGGCGATTCACGGTGAGCATGCACACGCTTGGCACGTCCCCTGCTTAGTGATGCTCTCGTCGGACGAAGACGGCACGCAAGCGTTGGAGTCCATAACCGAATGCAGCCGCTCGAAGAGCGAATGCCGCAGCAGCAGATAGGCGGATCAATGGCGCAGAAAACGGGGGAAACGGTGGAGATGGAAACGCTTCTGAGGGACGCAAAGATCAAGGAGGGAGAGATTCCGCCGCCGCTCAAGGAGGACATCGTCCTCGAGCACGCGCCCCTGATCCGATACATCGTGAATCGAATCGCTGTCCGCCTCCCCTCGCATATCGATCTCGACGATCTCCACAACACGGGCGTCATCGGCCTGATGGATGCGATCGAGAAATACGATCCCGAGAAGAATTGCAAGTTCAAGACCTACGCCGAGTTTCGCATCAAGGGCGCGATCCTCGATCAGCTCCGCTCCCTCGATTGGGTCCCGCGAAGCGTTCGCCAGAAAGGGCGCAAGCTCGAGAAGGCCTACGGTGAGGTCGAACAGCGACTCGGTCGCTCAGCGAACGAAGACGAAGTCGCCGATTCGCTCGGACTGGAACTCGACAAGTTCCACACCCTGATCAACCAGGTGCGCGGCATCTCCCTCGTGAATCTCGAAGAGATCCGGGGAACGAACTCGGACGGGGACCGCGCCGGCACGTTCGCCGACATCATCGAAGACGTCCATTCCGAGAACCCCTTCGCCTCACTCAAGCTGATGGAGACGAAGCACGTCATCTCGGACACGATCGGATCGCTCCCTGAGAAGGAACGACTCGTGATCTCGCTCTACTACTACGAAGATCTCAACATGAAGGAGATCGGGAACATCCTCGGCATCACCGAGAGCCGCGTGTGTCAGATCCACACGAAGGCGGTCATGCGACTCCGCTCGAAGCTGAAGGGCATGGTCGACAGGTGACCCCGTCGGCGCCTCCGGGCGCCTAGGCTTCTTTCTCGAAACGAACCAACAAAACGGTCGTATTGTCGATGCCGCCCGCCGCGTTGGCGGCATCGACGAGACCGGCCGCAGCGATCTCGAGATCGCTCTCGCTCGCGATGTGCTCCGCGATCTCGGCATCCTGGACATGGGTCGTCAGCCCGTCGGAGCAGAGTATGAAGACGTCGTCGGGTTGCGGCGTCATCTCGGCCAGGTCCGGTTCGATGCGCGGCCGCACGCCGAGGGCGCGCGTCAAGACGTGTCGATGTGGATGCTGGCGGGCGTCGGCCTCGCTGATTTCCTGACGTCGCAGGAGCTCGGCCACGATCGAATGGTCGTCGGTGAGTGCCCGCAGCCGACCCTGACGGAGCAGATAGGCGCGACTGTCGCCGACGTGCGCCAGCCCCAGACGCTCCCCACCAAAGAGAAGAGCCACGAAGGTGGTCCCCATGCCCGCCAGTTCGGGCTTCGCCTCGGCGGCGGAGAAGATCTCGCGATTGGCACAGGCCACGGCATGACGGAGCCGCTCGGCCAGCCCCACGCTCGCGCCCTGGAGGGCCTCGATCGCTCGGATCGCCGACTCGGAGGCGAGCTGGCTGGCGACCTGGCCGGCCCGATGCCCCCCCATTCCGTCTGCGACGAGGTACAGCCCGAGGTCCGGCACGATGGCGTAACAGTCTTCGTTCGCCTGTCGGCGCATCCCCACGTGCGTACTGGCAGCGGACCGGAGCAGCATCGAGAACCTCCCGAGGCGCCGGCTCGACCGGCACCCTGATCCCCACGTATCGGAGGCGTTCGGGTCGGGCTTGACCGTCGATGCCCCGACGATTCCCTCACACATAGGCAAAAAACCATTCAATCACCTGCAAGACCGAGACGATAAGAGCTGCGAGCGGTACGCTGATGGTTGGATGGGCCTACGGGCCCGAATGGGGGGATGTATGTCCAAGAAACTTCTCTTGGCGGACGATTCGGTTGTGATCCAGAAGCTGGTCGGGCTTTCGTTCGCCAACGAGGATGTCGAGATCGTGGCGACGGACAACGGCGACGACGCCGTCGTCAAGGCGCGCGAGATCACGCCAGACGTGGTTCTCGCGGACGTCGTGATGCCGGGTAAGAGCGGCTACGAAGTCTGCGAAGAGATCAAGCAGGACCCCGCCCTCGCCCACGTCCCGGTGCTGCTACTGACCGGCACTTTCGAAGCCTTCGACGAGGACCGAGCAGCTTCGGCCGGAGCGGACGGACAAATCACGAAACCCTTCGAGGCCCAGGCGCTCGTCGAGCGCGTGAACGAAGTCATGAACGCCCCGGCTCCCATCGTGGAAGCGCCGGCCGCCTCCGCCGCACCGACAGACATCTCCGAAACGGATTCCGACTACGACTTCTTCGATGCAGACGCTTCCAACCTCGCTGGAGACCAATCCGAAGAAGCTCTCGTCGTGCCCCCGAGCATGACCGATCAGACACCCGCCATCGAACCCGACGACTCTGGCCTCTTCGGACGGCCGGGAGACGCGGCGATCGAGGACTTCGAAACCGAGGCCGGCGACATGGTGCTCGGCGCATCCATGTCCGTGGCGCCGAGCAATGATCTCGACTCGATCGACGAGCCGAGTCCGACTGCTGGGACTCCGGCCGCGGCCGCACCGGACGCCAATGACGCGACGATCGCGATCCTCCCCGACAGCCCGCCCCCGCTGCCGCCCAGCACGGGTGACCCGCTGGCCGGATTCGAGGACGATCTCGACGATTTCCAGAACACGCCGCCTCCGATTCCGTCGACGCCGGTCGACCTGGATGCGGACCTCGAACCGCCGACGAGCGATCCGGGTGCGACGGTCGTCGCCAATCTCGACGGCGCAAACGAAGATCTCACGATCCACAGCCCTTCGTCCGCGATCGACAACGACGTCGCCGCCGCACCGAGTCCGTCCATTCCAGGTCGCGACGCTCTCGACGGCCCGGCCACCCCGCATGCGCAAGCAACCGTCGTCGCGAACCTCGACGTCAGCCTGGCCGAGCCGCCCGTCGAGGCACCGACGCCCGATCTGGATCTCGGTCCGTCGAACGTCGCCCCCGAAGCACTCGACTTCGCCTTCGATGTCTCGGAGCAGGCACCCGTCACCCAGCTCGAAGATCCGCTCGGGGATTCCTTCTCGTCTCTGATGGACATCTCCGAGTCCCAGATCCTGGCGGGTCCGCCGGAGTCTGAGTCGATCCAGATGGACGAGGCAGCGGCGCGTTCGCTGCCCGATGATTCGATCGCCGCGGGTTACGACGTGTCTTCCAGCGACCTCGCAACCGCCTCTCCCCCCGATCTCGAGCCGAGCCTCGAGGACGGGCTCGAGAGTTCGGGTCCGTCGAGTTCGATCGACATGGACGACGCAACGGAAACCAACATCCAGCCTCCGAGTGCCGTCGATCACGGCATCGATCTCGCAGGGATGGAAGACGACGATCTCGAACTCGCCACGCCCACGCCCACGCGTCACCTCGACGATGATGATGCGCGTATTTCGGACCTGTCTCCGATCGTGGAACAGCGCATCCAGGAGACCCTCGAGAAGGTCGCTTGGGAAGCCTTCTCGGATCTCTCCGAGACGATCGTGAAGCAGGTCATCGGTCGCGTCGAGCAGATCGCCTGGGAAGTGATTCCCCAGATGGCCGAGACCCTGGTCCGCGAAGAGATCCGCAAGATGAAGGGCGACAAGGACTGAGCCGCTCCGGCGAGGTCGACGTGCGATAGACTCCAGAGCCTTTCCAACATGGCTCCGGAGTCGAACCCCATGCCCAGCCTTCCGCCCAGAGAGGATTGGCGCGTCCTCTTGGACCTGGCCCTCGCCGAGGACATCGGCCGAGGCGACCTGACGAGCGAACTCGTCGTCGACGCCGCGCGTGAGGGTCGCGCCCGCGTCGAAGCCCGAGCCGATCTCATCGTCTGCGGCCTACCCGTCATCCGAGAGGTCTTCGCCCGAGTCGACCCCTCCCTCCAGATCGAGATCCCCGCCGACGTCGAAGAGGGCCAACGCGTCGAAGCCGGGCGCGTGCTGATGCGCGTCGGAGGACGTTATGCAGCGATCCTCACCGCCGAACGCACGGCCTTGAACTTCCTGGGCCGCCTCTGCGGAATCGCGACCCAGACCCGGCGCCTCGTCGATCTCATCGCCGATCTCGACGTGGATCTGGTCGACACGCGCAAGACGACCCCGGGCTGGCGCCTGCTCGAGAAGTACGCGGTCGCCGTCGGTGGCGGAACGAACCATCGCATCGGACTCTTCGACGCCGTCCTCGTAAAGGACAACCACGTGGCCGCAGCGGGCGGACTCGACGCCGCTGTCGAGCGCGCCCTCGCCAAGACGCCCGACGGCATCCCGGTCCAGATCGAGGTCGAGTCGGAAGCCATGGCCGATCGCGCCGTCGAACTCGGCGCCCGCTTCCTGCTCCTCGACAACCTCGATCCCGAAACGATCCGTCGCATCGTCGACCGACACGCGGCGGACATCGTCCTCGAGGCCTCGGGCGGAATCAGTCCGGCGAATCTGCGGGCCTACGCAGAAACCGGCATCGCGCGCATCTCCATGGGCGCGCTCACGCATTCCGCGGTCTGTGCAGACGTCGCCCTCGAAATCGACCTCGTCGACGATGGAGCCTCCGGGTGAGCGGAGCTTCGGGCGGCCCGATCGAGATCCTCGAGGCCCTGCGCGAAGAGGCGGGTGGCGCCGTTTCCGGCGAAGCCCTCTCGAACCGCCTTGGCGTCTCTCGCGCTCAGATCTGGAAACACGTCGGCACGCTGCGCAAACGCGGATACGAGATCGAAGGGGAACCGGGGGGCGGCTATCGCCTGCGCGGCATTCCGGACCGCCTCTACGGACACGAGATCCAGCAGGGCCTCGACACGCGTTGGCTGGCGCAGCGGATCGAACATCTCGAAGAGACGAAATCGACCAATCAGGTGGCCTTCGACCTCGGCCGAAACGACGCACCCGCCGGCACGACCGTGATCGCCGAGAGTCAAACCGCGGGTCGTGGACGACTGGGTCGCAGCTTCTTCTCCCCACCGCACCAGAACCTCTACACGTCGATCCTGCTCCGACCGACAGGCTCGATCACCGACGCGCCGACATTGATCCTGGCGGCCGCCATCGCGGTCGCGGACACGGTCGCCGAGTTCGTGGGCGACCCCTCGGAGGTCGAGATCAAATGGCCGAACGACGTGCTCATCCGACGCCGCAAGACCTCCGGCATCCTGATGGAGAGCAGCGCCGAGGGAACGCGACTCGCCTTCGCCGTCCTCGGCATCGGCATCAATCTGAACGTCGACCGGGAGATCTTCCCCGATGAGTTCCGTCGACTGGCGACCAGCCTATCGAGCGAGCTCGAGCGTCCTGTCGACCGGCTCGCCTTCACCCGCCTGCTCTTCCAGAACCTCGAACGTACGCTCGATTTGCATGCCGCGGGCGGCTTCGACGCCGTCCGGTCGCGATTCGAGGCCTATTTCCGAATGCGCGGGGAATCCGTCGGCATCGACGAGCTCGGCGGCGAGCGTCTCGAAGGCCTGGCTCATGGCATTGCGCCGGACGGCGCGCTCGAGGTCGAGCTCACACGGGGCGAACGCGCAGGCGAGATCGTGCGGGTGATGGCCGGAGATGTCACGCTGGCGAAGCCCACCTCCGACGCGCCGGACGATGCGCTGGCGAACTCCACCCCGGACGCGCGATGATAGGCGCGATCACGCATGTCGCGGGCCTGATGCGTGGACGATCGAAAGGAACGAACCCTTGAGCGAGCCGATCCTCCTCGTCATCGACGTCGGCAACACGAACGTCTCCCTCGGTGTCTTCGACTTCGCCGACGCCGAGCCACAGCTCTCGCAGCATTGGCGACTCTCCACGAATCGCGAACAGACCTCGGACGAGGTGGTCATCGCCCTCTCGACCCTCTTCGCGAGCGAAGGAAGGAAGACGAGCGAGGTCACCGACGTGATCCTGTCGAGCGTCGTCCCGCCGGTCGTGCCGATCTGGGAGCGCGTCTCGAGCAAGCTCTTCGGACAGGTGCCGCAGATCGTCGGCCCCGGCATGCGGACCGGCATGCCCGTTCGCTACGAGAACCCGCATGAAGTCGGAGCCGACCGGATCGTCAATGCGGTCGCCGCGTTCGAGATCTATGGCGGCCCGATCATCGCGGTCGACTTCGGCACCGCGACAACGTTCGATTGCATCTCCGAGCGCGGTGAGTACCTCGGCGGCGTCATCTGCCCGGGGATCCACATCTCGATGGAAGCTCTCTTCGAGCGCGCCTCGAAGCTCCATCGCGTCGAGATCGCTCGACCGAAGAGCGTGATCGGCCGAACCACGACTGGCGCCCTCCAGTCCGGCCTCCTCTATGGCTACGCCGGCCTGGTCGACTCCATGATCGCGCGCATCCGGGGCGAACTCGGCGCCGACGCGAAGGTCGTCGCCACCGGCGGCCTCGCGCGGCGTATCGCCAGCGAGAGCCAGGAGATCGACGACGTGGCGCCCTTCCTCACCCTCGATGGCCTGCGCATCCTGTTCGAAAAGAATCGGAACGAACGCGGCTGAAGTCTCGCCGAATCCCCCAGAGGGTCATCAAGTCGCCCTCTTGCGCGACCGATTCACACTGCGGATCGTCATGCTGCGTCGTGTCCACGGGTCCACTTCGAGCCGGGCGCGCGGGCATTTCAATACGCTGCGTTCGGCCAGCCGAACACGGAGTGGAGAAGCACCGAATTGTCGCCAGGCAACTCCGAGACTCGCAAGGTCAAGCTGAAGCTCTCGCCGCAGGCGGAGAAGTACGCCCGTCGCGATGCCCCGCTCGAAGCCCGCCGCATGGCGTCGCGCGGCGCGCTTCCGCTCGACCCGATCGAACTCGCCACGGTCCTGTTCGTGCTGGCCAGCGATCCCGACACCCAGGTCAAGGAGACGGCTCGGCAGAGCCTCGAGACTCTGCCCGATCACCTACTGGGCACTGTGCTCGGTGGCCCTTCGCATCCCGCCCTGCTCTCGTTCCTGGCCCAGATCCACAAGGAAAGCGAAGCGACCTGCGAGGCGATCGCCCTGAATCCGGCGACCGATGACACGACGATCGCGTGGTTGGCCACCCTGCCCCACAGCCGCGTGGTCGAGATCATCAGTCAGAACCAGGAACGCATGATGCGTCACGAGGGAATCGTCGACGCGCTCGGCGCGAATCCCCTCACGGGACGCTCCGTCATCGAACGCATCCTCAGCTTCCTGGGCCTCGAAGAGCGCGATACGACGGAGGACGACGACGAGACGCTCGACGAAGCGGCCGCGGAAGCTGCCGTGCTCGAACTCCTCGGTGAAGACATGGGCGACGTCGCACGCCTGCTCGCCAAGGAAGGGAGCGACGAGGACGGCGAAGAGGAGAACGGGAGCCTCTTTTCGATCGTGCAGAACATGTCGGTCATGCAGAAGATCAAACTGGCCCGCATCGGCGGTAAGGAAGCGCGCTCCTTGCTGATCCGTGATCGCAATCGGATCGTGTCCTCCGCCGTCCTGGGAAGCCCTAAACTCACCGAAACCGAGGTGGTCACCTTCGCGCAGAATCGCTCGCTCGGAGACGATCTCCTTCGCATCATCGGAAACAATCGCGAATGGACGAAGAACTACCAGATCAAGCTGGCGCTCGCGATGAACCCGAAGACCCCCGCGCCCCAGGCCATCAAATTCCTGAACTACCTTCAGGACAAGGATCTTCGAACGCTCATGAAGAGCAAGGACGTGCCTAGCAACGTCAGCGTCCACGCTCGCCGCATCCTGACCAAGAAGGGAAAAGTCTGATGACCGAGGTCAATGCACGCATTCTGCTCTGGGGCATCGAAGGCGCCGGCAAGTCGACGACCCTGCAGACGATCCATGCGAAGCTACGTCCCGACCTGCGTGGCGACCTGAAGACCGAACCCACCCGACTCGATCCGACGCAGCACTTCCAATCGCTGCCGATCACGCTCGGCGAAATCGGCGGCGTTCGGACCCAGATCGAGATCGTGTCGGTGCCCGGTGCACCGGACCAGACGATGACCCGCAAACAGCTCCTCGACGAAGTCGACGGGATCGTGATCGTCCTCGACGCATCACCCGAGCGGATCGATTCGAACTACGCCGCCATCGACGAGCTGCGCGCTTCGCTCGCCGCCTACGGACGGCGACTCGACGCCTTCCCCATCGTGCTTCAATACAACAAGCGCGATGTCGCCGATCCCTTCGCAATCGAAGAGCTGCATCGCCGGATCGGTCTCGATCAGGCCGCCGTCTTCGAAACCATCGCCACCACCGGACACGGCATTCTCGCCACGCTCACGACGATGTCGAAGCACGTCGTCCGCGCGCGTCGCTCGGACGACAGCGAGACCCAGTCCCGACTGGACGTCTCTGCGACGGCGGAGACCGCAGCGGAGGTCGAAGACGAAGCGGGCTCCTCCCACGAAGTGCTCGAGGCGGCGATCCTGGCGGAGGCCGACGACGAAACGCTCGACACGCTTCCCGAGCTCGACGCCACCACGCAGCCCGATTGGGAAGCGACCGCGGCGCAGATGGCAAAGCCCCAGGATGGCCTGGGCGCCGATCTCCGCGTCGTCTCCATCGGCCAGGCGACACTCGACGCCGATGGCGGCGTGAAGCTGCCGCTCGTGCTCGGTGACCATGAAGGTATTACTCGCAGCGTCGTCCTCTCCCTGCGTCTCGACGCCCTCCTCGACTCTGGCAGCGACTGATGCGCCGCCGACTCGGCATCTGGGGCGCCAGCGAGGAGTCGCTTCGACTCCTGCGTCTGCTGGCCGCGAATCCCGACGTCGAAGTCGAGCGGATCTATGACACCGACGTCTCCGCCTCGCTCGAACGAGCACGCAACCTGGGCGCCGAAGTCGCACATCGGATCGCGCCCATCCTGGTCGACGACGTCGCCGCCTTCTTCGCCGAGCGCGACTTCGATGCGATCGTCGACTCCGAGGGCGATTTCGCGAGCCACGCGCCGGCCGGACCCCGGGCCGCGCTCCAGGTCGTCACGCCACTCACTGCCCGCCTGCTCTGGGGCTACGGCGTCGCGCCGCGAGACCGAAAGGCGGAACTCCTCCAGGCCCTGCATGAGGTCGTCGAATCCGTCGACCTGACGATCGAGGCCGACGAACTCTTCGAGCGCATGCTCGAGATCGCGGTCGGCGTCACCGGCGCCGAGGGCGGCAGCCTGATGCTGCTCGACACCGAAGCGGGTGTCCTGCGCATGCGCGTCGCGCGTGGCGTCGAGCCGGAACTCTGGCCGAAGATCCGCGTCGGGCTCGGACAGGGCATCTCGGGCAAAGTCGCGGCCGAAGGCCGACCGATCCATCTGCGCGGACGCGCCGATCGCAGCAACTACGACCTGATGCGCGAGCGCGTCGATGTCGAGTCCGCACTCTGCGTGCCGCTGATCCATGCGGGCAAGGTGCTCGGCGTCCTGAA
>Ga0315338_1002968_pt1 | contig 15615 bp, 11 predicted proteins | sample ASW8metaG_FD_204518 | JGI IMG/M metagenome (GOLD analysis project Ga0315338, IMG submission 204518) | Ammonia-oxidizing marine archaeal communities from Monterey Bay, California, United States - ASW #8 | ecosystem: Environmental > Aquatic > Marine > Coastal | place: USA: California | collected... | reverse complement strand
TAAAATGAAAATAAGGTGAGAATGAGACATAAGATTTGAGTCTAATTGAGACTTTCACTTAAGCTCTTTCCAACTACCAAACAAATGAGATTGTAATAGTTCTGACTAATCAAAAATGTTGAGCTTTGGGTAGTCGAAATAAGGTGTAAATAAGATGTATGAAATTATAGTTTTTTGAATCCGATTTATCTATTGTACTAGGACTAGAATTCCTCTCCACAATCATTACACGAGTGTTTTGGTGGGTTTGGAGATGAAATGACACAGCCTCTTAGCTCATATTTCCCTTTATTCTCTTCTTTGTCCATCTCTTCTAGAAACTCACAACTTGGTAATCCCCATACCAGTATTGCAATGTTTTTTCCTTTGCAGTGAGGGCAAGTTTTTCTCATCTCATTTCCTCAACTGACTCTTCTGAATAATCATCCATCTTCATTTCTCGAATTTTATGTTCTTGTTTTTCAACAAGTGTTGAATTTTTTAATAAATTAGTTACAAAATACCAAGCAATCATTATTGCTCCAATGGGCATCAAAAACCCACTACACACAAACATGAATCCAAAAAAGAGTAACCACTTACTCATCTCAAGGCTCCTTTTTGTATTCATTTTCAACCCATTTTTGATACGTATTTCTAACACGCGTCTCTAGTTCAGGATCGATTTCTAACATGTGGTCATATAAGATCCAAAGTCTCCATCCTAGATGAGCAAAAGACGTTACAATGTCTTCTTTTGGCAGTTCTACAATTTTATCTGCAATATCTCTAGATCCTTTGATGTCTTCAAAGAGAAAAGCATAGAAAAATTGTGTAGCAAGGGATGATGGTTCATCCCCATTTTGCTGGATTGAACTAGCCATTCCTCTCACTTTCTCCCCTTGTCGAATCTTCCTAGCGCTATTACCAATCCGCTAGCTGTTTGATAGTCCCTGACGAACCGAAATCCTCTATTCAGGTAATCATTTATCTCGGCTTCGCCTGTCTTGTAGGTATCTGGATCAAACTCTACACCGATGAACTTTACAACCTTTAGTTCATCTTTCTTTGCGTCTCGGTCTCTAATTTTTTGACGTAGGTTTTTGATGAGTTTCTCACTTTTTTCAATTCTATCAATCATTGCCTTTTCTTTTGCTGACACTTTTACTCCGCCAGTTTCATCAGCTTCAGCGGACTCTCTAGTTTTTCTTGCCATGTACATCTCATGTATTCTAAGAGAAACAAAATATTAAATAACATGTGGATAGTATGCATACTGTGAATACTATTGCAAATACTGTAAGATTACGTGTACATGTTGCGCCTGTAGGCTTTGAGATTGACAGAATAATTGTTCCTGCAATAAACATGCGAGCAGACAAGGTTTGGTTGATTGGTCATAGCAATTTATCAGATGACAAGGCAAGACCATTTTTAGAAAAGATTCGAAAAATATTAACAAAAAAAAATATTCAAGTAAAAGAGGTAACTGCAGATAGATTTCGATTGTTTGACATTGTAAAAACCGTTAAAGAAATAATTTTTGAAGAAAAAAGTAATGACATTTATCTAAATGTTGCAAGTGGTTCAAAGATTCATGCAGTTGGTATGATGATGGCTACAATGATTTTTGATGACAGATCAAATTTACATCCATTTTATGCACAAGCAAAAGAATATCATCATACAAAAATATCTGAACCACAAACATCTGGAATTAAGGCGATTCATGATTTACCTACATACAGAATTCAAACACCTGAGAAAAAACATTTAGCCGCATTGAAAATACTAGTTGAAAATGATGGAAAGTTAAAGAAAAAAGAGATGGCAGAAATTGCAGAAGAACAAAAAATTATAGTTATTAATGCAGAACCATCTAATCATTCCCAAGCAAGATTTGCCAGTCTAGACAAAAACATCATCTCCCCACTTGAGAATGAATGGGGATATATCAAAACCGAAAAGGTTGGCAGAAATAGATGGATTCATCTTACTGAAGAAGGTCAATGGGCATCGGAGTTTTTGATTTAGAATTAAGATGACAAAAATAATATCAATAATTACAGACTGTGACAATACATTAGCGCCTGATACAACAAGTATGCTTCTTGAAGATAATGGGATTAATCTTGATTCCTTCTGGGAAGATATCAGCAGTAAAGTCAAACTTGGTTGGGATCCACCAATTGCGTGGATGACAGAAATTGCAGAGATGATTAAAAATGGAAAAATTTCTCAGGATACAAATGCAAGACTTGCAGAATTTGGAAAATCAGTTACTCCATTTCCAGGCACTTCGGAATTTATCATGCAAATAAATGAGTCATTGGGAAAAGAACATGACGTCACAATAGAAGGTTATGTTGTGTCTTGTGGTATAGAACCTCTAATGCAAGGTATGATACTTTCAGAGTCATTTACTGACATTTTTGGATGTAGTTTTTATGAGAAAAATGGTGTGATTTCAGGAGTAAAATCTTGTATTACATTCACTGAGAAGACCAAATTCATTTTTGCCATCAACAAAGGAATTACTTCTCAAATAAGAGAAAATCCTTACAATGTGAACACCTTTGTTGAAAATGAGAAAAGGCGCATTCCGTTTGAAAACATGATTTACCTAGGTGATGGTGCAAGTGACATTCCATGTTTTTCAATGATAAAACAGAATGGTGGACATTGCATTGGAATTGATATAGACAGTAAATGGCATAAAGACTTTCAATTAGAGTTACGAAAGCGTGAAATGAATGCATTCAAGCCTGATTATAGAGAAGGTAGTGGGTTGAGAAGGGCAATAGAAGAAATTATTTCTAATTAACTAATCATTTCTTTTAGTTTAGAAGAAATCTCCTCTTTAATCTCTTTATCATTATACTTTTTAGAATACAAAATGTCTAGATATTCATCAATTGGGACATGTCTAACTTTGATTGAAATGTTCTGCTTTGGAACTTCAATTTCATAATCTTTTATTTCCTCATATGGTAAAACTGCGTACCCTGTTGAGCGATTTAGATGATTCAAATAAAATGCAATCTGATACATCTCTTTCCCACCAACAACAAGTTCTTTCATATATTTTGCATCTATTATTGTTGAAATTTCACCATCTTTGTAAGTAACTATATCTGGCTTGATTGGATGCTCTTTTCCATTTATCAACCAAGCATCATGAGGATCCTGCTTTGCTATTCGAATTTTTTTATCATAATAATTGATGAGTAAATTTTCTAGAAAATGTTCCCATACAGTTGACATTTTAACAAAGAATGGAATAATGAATTTTGTTCTATGATAATCCAGGTTTTGCATTCCAATGTTTTTTATGATTAGTTTTGCAAGATTATGAGGTTTTTCATATCTGGAATTCAATCGTGTATATGCAATTTCTCTAAAATCTTGAATTGTGACTCGTCTATCATCAATTTGAGAGTCAATTTGATGAATTAATTTCTGAATGATTTTTTTCTTTTGAGGAAATTTCGTAATGAATTTACAAAGTTTTAGTGTATACAAAATTATTTGATTTTCTAAATTATTTGATGTAAACTCATCAAATTCACAATTAAACTTCATGTTAAATTTGAGATCGTTTAGAATTTGTTGTTTCATAACTAATTTTCCCCTGAGAAATGAAACATCTTCTTGATGTTCTACATATGATTTGTAAAGTCCATAATGAATTAATTTTTGAGTGGTTCCAAGAAAAGATCTAATCACAAATTCGATAGGATGATCAATTTGCCCTTGAAATCTAATCTCATCAGTAAATTGTTCATCCTTTATATCATTTGCAAAATCAATTAATCTCCCAAAATTCTCAAATTTAACAAATTTTGGGCCTACATTTAAGATAAAATTTTCAAATTCTATAACTCCCACATGTCCTTCTGCAGAAATTTTAATTCCATCTGACTTTTCATTGATTTGAATTTTAAATTCATCTTCTAGTCTGTCGACTAATTTTTCTTCATATGGTAAAATTTCTAGTCTATCGTCAAGCCAGTATTTCTTTTCGTATTCTTTTATTTCTAAAATTGGTTTTCCTTCGTCAGTTTCTGTTTCTACTTGAATTTTTGATTTCATATTGTAACATTATATGCTTGTTTTATTGCAGTGCGGAATGTTTCAATATTAACTTGCCAATCTTCTTTTACATTTCTATCTGATCCCTCATCCCAATCTATGAATTGTTCACCTAAAACCTCCTTTAGATCATCATCACTGTCATAGAAATAGTCACGAAGTAATGGAATTATGTCTGTGGCAAAGACAAATTGAAGTTCTTTTATCTCAGTTATTGGTTTTCCATCTTGCATAAAGTATGAATGACCAATTTGATTGTCGCGTGATCTTTTCTCTCTAATTTTTCCATTAATTTTATCCAATAACTCTGGTAGACCTTTCATGCCGTTTTTTAGAATTGAAGAGTCTGGCATGATCTCGATTGAACTAAATCTTCGTTTCAAAGCTGCATCAATATGGGTAAGACTTTGATCTGCTGTATTCATTGTTCCAATGATGTAGACATTTTCTGGAACATAAAATGGGTCACCTGAATACGCTAGTGTAATTACATCTCCTCTCTTATCATTTTCGATAGTTGTAATCAGTTCACCAAAGATTTTTGAAATATTTCCCCGATTAATCTCGTCTATAATTAAAACAAATTTACCATTCCATACTCTTGCAGCATCACATATCTTTCTAAAAATTCCATGTTCAATAGGATAGGTGATGATGTTGTTTGTTGATTTGGGTCTTATTCCCTCAATAAATTCTTCATAACCATATGACTGATGGAATGTTACAATTCTTGTAAATTGATTTTCTACATCAATTCCCATTCTTTCTGAGATTATATTGAAATCTCTACGAGTTAGTTCTGACGCTGGACCCCTACGGATTTTACCTTTTGATTGTAATCTGGCATTAATTGCATTAATGCTTTCTGCACCTTCAAACAAATCAAGAATGTCATGAAGTGATCTAATGTCTAAATGACCCTGGCATATTTCATCAATGTCAATATTATTTCCCGCATCACGATCACCATGCCAAATGTTTTCTTTTGCTTGATACCAATCTCCTGAAAATTTGAATATGCCTTGAATTTCATTTGTGGTGTTTACATAAAATACTACTAGATCATTTTTTGAAATTATTTGTTTGAGTTTATTAATTTCATCACCTGATCCCCACGTTTTTTTCTGTACAGCCACTTTCCAATTTTCTGGTGTTACTGGCCAAAGCCAGATTTTCTGAGTTTCTGATGTTTGATTTTCTGTTAATTTTTTGGCAATTTTTTTTGCGTTCCATGTCTTTCCTGTTCCTGGTGGACCATGCAAAATTATGTTCTTTTTTCGTTCTAGAATCTGCATAGTTCTAGAATCTACACTATCATCTCGTTCTGTGGTTGTTGACATGGTAGATCTATCACCAGTTATTTCTTCATAAATCTTTTTTGATATTTGTAACATTGCAGGTGGTTGAGGATTTCCTCCAGTTTTTGGAAATGCGATTCTGAGAAGTTTCTGATTAATATCTTCTGTTCTAATCTTTTTTTCTACAAATTTTGTATAATTGGAAAATTTTGCATTAATTTTAGTTATTGATCTACCATTTTCTTTTGTTTTTTGTGTCTTTTCTAATTGACCAACTTCCCCATACCCAATAAAATAATACTTACCGTCAATTTTTGATTGAACAACAAATTTTGTTCCTTCCTTAAAATTCTTGTAATGTGCCTTATCCGAATCATAACCGTATTGTTCGCCTTCTATATCTTCATATGAATTTGCGGAGGGGCTGTCAGGATTCTGTGTAATTACGTAATAGTTTTGTTGAGTCTTTCCAAATAACCACTTTTTCCAAGAGTCAGGTAATTCATGAAAATTCATAAACTTGGCCGCTGGCGACGCACCAGAGCTACCAATTTTTTCGAGCTCCTCAGGTAATGACATTTCATTTGTATTAATCCATTCAACTGATTTTTGATGGAAAGGATCTGGAGTATTTTTGTAAAATATGTATTCGCTTAAAACTTTACCATAACCATGTATTTTGAATCCACGATCTTTTGTGCCAGACCAAACTACAACAATGTCATTCTTCTTAACACTCATAAATTTTTTAAAGGAAATTGCATGCCAACTAATTGCTTCCTTATTGGCCTCAGGATCATTCTTCTTAATTTCATCTTTTAGTTCTTGAGAAACTTTTTCTCGGTTTCCAAGTTCATGTTTGTAATTACCATTCTGATCATAAAATTCTGAAAGATCAATATCCAGACCTTCACATAGTATTTTTTTAGATGACAACATCATTTCCCATGTTGATGCATCTTTGGTTCCTGTCTTTACCGCCCAATAATCACGTGATTCGCTTTCTTCTTCTAAAAGAAGATTAATGTATTGTTCTTTTAGTTGTGCATTAGAGACTCTGTCACATGTAGACGTTCTTGAGAACTCAAATGCTTCACTTTCAGATATTGTCCCTCGATTTAACCAAACAACATCACATCTGTGGCTGTATGATTTAGCGTTGTCTGGTATGTCGATTGATGGATCTTTTTGATAGCGATATGGGCCTACAACAATTGCAAAATCAACTATTGTCTTTTTTTTAAGTAACACAACGATATCTTTTGGTTTCATTTCATGTGTAAAATTTGTAAAAGCTTGTGGAGAATTTGCTTTTTCAGGTGTTGGCGGATAGTTTTCACGAAATAGTTCTTCTGTCTGCTCTTTTGTCATATTTTTCTCTATTACATCATCTCCTATCCTTCCCCATCCTATTCCTATAGTATTAGATTCTAAAAATTCCCGTTCGTAAGGATGGTTTTCCGGTACACTTCCAGGTGGCATTCGCCATACATGATAATCACCTTTTACAATTTCATCTATGTGCCATTTCGCAATTTTCTGTCCACAAATTTTCAAACACTCTTGGATTTCATCAGTGTTAACCACGCCTTCTTTTAATGTTGCAGTATCATTTTCACTAGTTCCAGTAAAGTCAACAAGTCCTCTTTTAGCTAATGTACCACTGACAGAAGATATGCTGCTATCTGAATCAGTACCAAAACTAAGCTTAGCAATTTCTTCTCTAATCTCTTTAACTGTTACAGCAGGTTCAGATTTAGAACTAGTATTTTTTGCTTCTAAGAGCATTTTAATTACAATTGGTTGATAGTTTCGGAACATAACCATTTTATCTTCTTTCAAAAATTTCAAAAGAGATAACTCGGATGATTTGTAAAATTTAATTTCTTTAAGACTAAGATTTGTTTTCCTCTTTTTCCAATTTTTTGATAGAACTACTTTCATTAATGGATGGGAATCACTATTTGACCACCATTCATCATATTGATATGCAGAGTTAGGTAGTTTTTGACCAATAATTTCTTCAATCTCTCCAAAACTTATTGAAATCGAATCCTCTCCAATATCATCCAAATATTTACCAAATTCTTCGTAGCCCAAGAGATCTAGAGTTAGAATGCCTAGAAGAAAAAGGATCGTTTTTTCTATCACATATTTTATCAATAAATATGTCTGATTCACTAGAAATCAAACCATCTCCGGAACAACAAGCAATCATTGATTCAAAGGTAGATACCATAGTTGTCTCAAATCCAGGAACCGGAAAAACTACCACACTATCTCAAAAAGTAATTGATTTACTGGAAAATGGAGCAAAACCAGAAAACATTCTGTGTATTACATTTACTGCTAAAGCAAAAAAAGAAATGTTTGATAAAATTTTTGATGATGCACAAGGAAAATTTCCTGATGCAGACATTATGAAAATTAGAATTCACACCTTTCATGGTTTTGCTAATGATTATTTGAAAGAAATTGGATTGATGTCTGGTGAGATTGTTGGAAACAATCTTCTAAGATATTCTATTTTAGAGAGCTTTATTGAGAATAAAGTGTTCACATATGGCAAGGCCTACATCATTGATACACTTGTGCCAAAGGTAGAAAACGCAATCAGATATATGAAAAATTTTGGTATAACGCCAGATAAAATTGATGTGAAAAAAACTGCAAGTGTAATACAACAGCAATTGATGTTAATAGAACAGAATAAGGGCAGAAAAACAAGTTACACAAAAGATGAGCTCATTACATTTCTGTCATTTTTTGTAGAGGCATACAAGCATTATGAAGACTCGAAGAATGATACAATTGATTATTCAGACATGCTGATCACTTTTATAGAAAAATTTCAAGGTGATAAATTCGAACATGTTTTAGTTGATGAAATGCAAGACATGAACGACCTAGAAGCACAACTAGTAGAAATGATTTCTAAAAACTTGTTTCTTGTAGGAGATGCAAAACAAGCAATTTTTGGATTTCAAGGTGGCTCTATTAAAAACTTTGAAAAATTTGCCAAGACCTGTAAATTACTGTTTCTATCTACAAATTACAGAAGCACACAACAAATCTTAGACTATTCAAAACAATTTTTCCTTGCTGAAACTCAACATAGAGCAAGATATGAAAAAGAATTAGAAAAATTTAATGGTGTCTCAAAAGGCTCACTTCCAAAAATATTTGCAACTGGTGCTCCTTTTGGGAAAATTATTTCACTCATAGAAGAAAACCCAGGAAAATCAATTGGTGTTATTACAAGGACAAATCGTCAAATCATTGAGGTTTCAAAATATCTTGATAATCACAGTATTGATTATACAACGACATCCTCTCAGGCAACTACAAAAGACGCAAGAAATGATATCATAGCTTACATCAAAGGGCTTCTTTCAGGAGACATTAATCAGAAAATCTCAGCCACATTTACCACATTTTCACCATATACACTACAAGAAGCGTTTGAATTTTCAAATGACGCCAAAAAAGGCTCTAGTGGAATACTTGAAAAACTAAATTCCTGGAAAATTAACCTAAACAAAGAAGAGCTGGATAAGCTGTTCACCGAGGAACTTTACCCGCTATGTGTCTCAAAAGGCTCTGAGTGGTTCTCTACTGCTATGACTGTAAAGGAGCAAATTGATGAGTATCTAGGATTTGAAACTCCTACTTTTGAAGGACTTTTTGATTTCATAGCAATTGGAGAAGAATCATACACTGAACGTAACAAAAAATCTACAATCACACTTACAACTGTCCATAAAGCAAAAGGTAGAGGTTTTGATGTAGTCATATACGTTCCATCACGTGGTGGTGGAAAAACTAGTTTCATTGATATTATTACAGAATCTGTCTTTATTGCAAAAGGAATTAATCTTGAAGATGAGGTTGGTGAAGAATCACTAAGAGTTCATTTTGTTGCAATGACTAGAGCCAAAGAAAAACTATTCATTATATCTGACGATGAAAAGTTTGCAGGACAATTCCATTATCAAGATTTGTCTAAAATTGAAGTGGATGAAGAACAAGACGAAAAACTTTCTACAAGTACAATAAGCAACCGTCTGGCTGAAGCATACTCACTTTTTGTAGATGGCAGATGGGATGATTCTAAAAAACTACTAGAAAGCAAAGAAACGTGGTTAAAAGAATTCATTTATTCATATTTTCAAAACATTGAACACTTTTCATATTCTAGTGTTACAAAAGTTCCATACGATTTTCTCATAAAAAATATTGTAAAAAAGCCATACGGTTCACAAGCACTAAACTTTGGTTCTAATGTTCATAATGCACTTGAGAAAATTGTTTCAGGTACAGCAAAAGTAGAAGACTATACTGACGAAGATGAAGTAAAGGCAATAAAAAATGGTCTTGAACGTTTAGAGGAGTTAAAAAAAGAAAATCCAGGATTTAAAATCAAAGCCACTGAAATGAATGTAAAAGTGCCTATCAAGTCTTTGACTGCATATACTGAAACTGACAATTTAATGTTCAAAGGATTCATTGATGCAGTTTTTGAGCACGATGATGGAATTTTCTTGGTTGATTATAAAACTGACAAAAATACCAACTATGCGTCTCATCACAAAAGACAGTTGGCAGTTTACAAAAAAATGTACTCAAAACTTGAAGGTATACCAGAAGAAAAAATTGAAACATGTATAATTTTTGTTGCCTTGAGAGGAGGCATTAATACAGGAAAATCTGATTCTGGGGTTGATTTTGGTAAAAGAAACGTCTTTGGAACATTTGAACAACACCTACAAAAAGTTCTTGAATGGAAAAAAGACCCTGAGATATTCATCAGTGAGTTGTTAGAGCAGCCAACTCAGGATTCGTTGCATGAAGTAATCAAGGAGAAACTAGCCATTGTATAACAACAGCAAAAATACAAGTTATAGGAGTATTTACCAATGACTGACTCTTTAATTGATGAATTACCAAAAATTATTACTCGCGGTAAAAAAACAGCAGAAAAAATTCTTGATGGGTTATCTTCAGAAAATAGGATCACTCTACAAACCAACGAATTAGTTCTACCAACAAAAGCAAGGGGTGGGTTAAATGATTTTTTCGGACAATCAACCAAGGAATCTAAAGATGAAGAGTGGTTAAATAGAATGATTTTTGGCGAAAATTTATTGTTAATGCAAGCATTACTTGCAGGAGATTCCAAAACAGGATTATCATCAATGAGAGGTAAAATAGATTTAATCTATGTTGATCCACCATTTGACTCAAAGGTGGATTATAAAACAATAATTCATTTACCAGACGTTGATGTAAAACAAGAACCACGAATAATACAAAAATTTGCGTATTCAGATACTTGGAAAAATGGAACCGCCTCTTATCTTGAAATGATTATTCCTAGATTAATTTTAATGAAAGAATTACTATCGGAGCAAGGATCAATATATCTGCATATAGATTACCATGTAGGACATTATGTTAAAATCATAATGGATGAGATTTTTGGAAGAGATAATTTCATAAATGATATAGTTTGGCATTTTAATCTTATTGGAGGAAATGCTAAAAAATATGAAAAACAACATGAATATATTTTCTGGTACTCAAAAAATAAATCAAATTATATTTTTAATAAAGATAAAGCTCGCACTCCATATAGTGAAAAATTTTTAAAAGGTCTAAAAAAAGACAAAGAAGGAAATTTAGTGTATAGTAGAGGATTAGGTAGGGACGGCGAAAGATTAAACAGAAAAACACAAAGTAAAATTAATCCTTTAGGAAAATCACCATCTGATGTTTGGGATGATATTAAAAATTATAGCGAAGCAGGCTCTAAAAATCTTGGTTATGCTACTCAAAAACCATTTAAATTAATTGAACGAATAGTTGAGGCATCATCAAATCCTGATTCAATTGTGGCAGATTTTTTTGCGGGTACTGGCACAACAGCTGCTGTAGCAGAAAAGTATGGCCGTAAATGGATTGTATCGGATATAGGAAAGCCAGCCTTTATGATTATGAGAAATCGTCTAGTTGACCAAGATGCAAAACCATTTCTTTATCAATCAATAGGTAATTACCAAAAAGAACACTTTGATCAGTCATCATTTACTACCATCGGGGACTTGGCTCAAGTGGTTGTTAATTTGTATGGTGCACTACCATTTCCTCAAAAGGAAGGAAATCCAAAAAATTTGGGTTACATCAAGCAATCAAAAACACTCGTCTTTGTAGATTCTCCGAATAAATTAACTGGATACAACACTCTGAAAAAAGCCCAAGAACTTAGAGGATCATTCATGGGAGGTTGGAGTAAAGTTATTGTCTTAGGATGGAATTTCAATCCAGATATTGCTAGAATCATAGAAAGCTTGAATGACAAAAGTTTAGAAGTGTTGGTCATTCCGCCAGATTTGTTAAATCGGTTAGCATCAAAAGCTAATTATGGGAAACTAGTCGAATCTGGAGAGATTAGATTCTCCTCACTACAATATCTTACAATAAAACCAATTATTAGTGAAGAAACTGCAAAAGGCAAAAAAATACTTGAGATAGAACTTGAAAATTATGTCTTGCTTTCTCCTAATGTCTTACCATTGAATGAAAAAGATAAAGAAGAAATACAACAAATAATTGAAAAAGATCCAATTAGTCTTGTAGAGTATTGGAGCATCGACCCAGATTATGATGGAGAAACTTTTAGAAGTAAATGGCAGGAATATAGAAAGAATAACGAAGATCTTCATATTAAAAGAAAGGCAAAAATTGAAGTTCCAAAAACTAAAGGAAAAACCAAAGTCTGTGTAAAGGCCGTGGATGTTTTTGGATTTGAAAGTGTTAGCGTACAGGAGATTAACTAATGGTAGATCTTCATACAACAAGGGGGTTAGGAACTGGTAATATTCCACTAAATTTAGCCGAAATCATTTCAAAAAAGGCAAATAAAGAATTCAAAGATGGTACTTTCCTTGACAAAGTATCTCTTATGACTCAAGATTTGCTAAAATTTTGGGATCCTAATGGAAGTTTTGCAGATGTTAGAAAATTTAATTTCCATGAAGGACAATGGCAGGCAATAATTAACACAATATATGTTCATGATATATTAAAAATCAAAGACGTTCATGATATGTACATGTCTGTTCACTCAGACCTCTTACAAGAAATGAACTTGGTTGATTTAAAGAAAGACAAATACTCTAATCCAAAATACTGCATAAAAATGGCAACTGGCACTGGTAAAACGTGGGTAATGCACGCATTACTAATTTGGCAGTATCTAAATTCCAAATTTGATCCTGTAAGATTAAAGGGGAAAAAGAGTGAAAGATATTCAAAAAACTTTCTTTTTGTTGCGCCTGGAATAATTGTTTATGAGAGATTGCTAGATGCATTCCTAGGAAAAATTCAAGAAGACGGAACTAGAAATCCTGATACTTCAGATTTTAAACAATTTGAAGAATTATTTTTACCTGAATATTACAAAGAAGATATCTTAGGATTCATCCAGAATAATGTTGTACAAAAGAAAGAAATTGGTAGAAAGATTACTGGTGATGGATTAATTGCAATTACTAACTGGCATTTGCTTGCAGGTGAAGAGGAAATTGAAGAAGAAGGCACACCATTAGATACACCATATCAAACAGTAAAAAAATTATTACCAATAACTCCTGGAACTGGAGTAGGTCATTCTTTAGATGAACTAGATAGAAATTTCTTTAGAGGTTCAGAAGTTGATTTTCTGGCAAATCTAGAGGATTTAGTCTCATTTAATGATGAAGCACATCATCTTGGAGAATGGAATACGGCATTTGACACAATAGAGAAAAAATGGCAGCAGGCGTTAACTGCTATTTCTGAAATAAAGAAGCAAAAATTCATTCAGATTGATTTTTCTGCAACACCATATGCTATTACTGGGAGTGGACAAAAGAGAACCAAGCATCATTTTCCACATATTATAACAAATTTTGAATTGGCAGATGCGATTAGAGCAGGTCTTGTAAAAACAGTTGCAATTGACAAAAGAAAAGAGATTGCAGCAATCCCATTAGATTTTAAGGCAGATAGAGTAGCTAATGAAGTTGTTAGTCTGTCTAGTGGTCAAAGAGAGATGTTACGAGCAGGCTTACAAAAATTAAAAATGTTAGAAGAGGAATTTACTGACTTAGATAAATCAAAATTTCCAAAAATGCTAATAATGTGTGAGGATACAAAAGTTGTTCCTTATGTGACTCTTTTCTTAAAACAAGAGGGAATTGATGAAAGTAGTATCATGGAAATTCATTCTAATAAAAAAGGTGAAGTTGGTGAAAAAGAATGGATTGCGATTAAACAAAAATTATTTAGTATTGATAAGCGAGATGTGCCAAAAATCATTGTTTCAGTTTTAATGTTAAGAGAAGGTTTTGATGTGAATAACATATGTGTGATTGTTCCCTTACGAGCTAGCACATCAACAATATTATTGGAACAGACAATTGGAAGAGGATTAAGATTAATGTGGCGTGAACCAGAATACACTGAATTAAAAAATGAAACTCGCGAGAAACTTTTGGTAAAAAAACAAGAACCTGGGAATTACATTGATATTCTTAGCATAATTGAACAGCCTAATTTTATTGAATTCTATAATAAAGAATTAGATGATACTTTAGTTGAGATTCATGAATCTCCTCAGAAAGGAAAAATTATTGGTGATATTGGAGTTGTCAGATTAAAAGAAAATTATAAAGAATATGATTTGTTTATTCCATTAATAATTTCTGGTCAAGAGGAAGACCTTGTTTCAACTGAATTATCATTTAAAGATCTAGAACCATTTCCAGTCCCATACGAACAGCTAAAACCACTTGTAAATCAAAAAGATAGTATTTTCAAGAGTGAAGAGATGACGGTCAAGACTAGGTTTGGTGAATACTCAGTGACGTCTGATATTTTTACAGCTACCAACTATAATTCATTTATAGAAAAAATTGTAAATTCTATAACATCCATACCTATTAAAATTGGAAAAAAATCTGTTAAACCATTTCCTTTAATGCAAATTAATACCAGCTTGATTGCTAAATTAACAGATGATTACATTAGACAAAAGTTGTTTGGTAAAAACTTTGATCCGTTAGTAGATAATAATTGGAGAATTTTACTCCTGACTGAATCTAATATTCTTCAACATATTGTAAAAAATGTTTCAAAATCTATCTATGATTTACAACAAAATGTCAATGTTAGTGATGCTATAGTCGAGAAACGTTATTTTTCTGAGCTTGAAGAAATGAAAGTGAGGGACGAATATTCAGTAAATGTTGCAAAAACAATATATCCAAAAATACAATATCCTTCAAATAAAGGCGGTTTTGAAAAAGCGTTTATAGAATTTACTGATTCTGACTCACAAGTTGACGCTTTTATGAAAATTAATGAATATTATCATGATTTTGCAAAAATATCCTACATAAGAGATGATGGGATGCTTCTCCCATATTCTCCTGATTTCATTGTAAAGATTGATAAAAAAATATTCATAGTAGAAACTAAAGCTGACAAAGATCTTAACAATCAGAACGTACTAGCAAAAAGAATTGCGACGATTGATAGAATCGAACAAATCAATCAACTTAAACCAGGTGATAGAATGGATTGTGTTTGGAGTTATGTTCTGTTAGGTGAAAAAACATTTTACGGTATGCGTGATAAGGGTGCTGATCTTTTAGAAATATTGGATTATGCAACTAGAACAAAAGCCATGTTAAAAGGAACATTTGATGATTTGCTTGGTGTAAAAACATACTAGATTCTGCATTTTCAGGAAAACTAGTCCAGTAATACAAGAATTATAGAAGATTTTTCGATTTCAAAAATTCCAAGACTTCTGCGGCACTATCATCAAGTGACTTGTTTTCGGTATCCAATACCAAATCGGCATTGTCTGGTGCCTCGTATGGGTCATCTATGCCTGTAAATCCCTTAATCTCACCTGAGCGTGCCTTTGCATACATGCCTTTGACGTCACGCTTCTCACATTCTGCCAGAGATGCATTCACATAAACTTCAAAGAACTTGGTGTCGTCACCAATGATCTCTCTTGCTTTTGCACGGTTCTCCTTGTATGGTGAAATCGTACTCACACCCATTGGAACATTGTGTTTTAACAAAAGTTTTGCCAAGTGGGCAACTTTGAATTGGTGTTCGTCTCTCGCTTCTTTTGAAAAGTTCTTTGGAGACAACCACTCTCTCAACTCATCGCCGTCTAGGATAGCTAGGT
>Ga0315338_1002966_pt1 | contig 15628 bp, 15 predicted proteins | sample ASW8metaG_FD_204518 | JGI IMG/M metagenome (GOLD analysis project Ga0315338, IMG submission 204518) | Ammonia-oxidizing marine archaeal communities from Monterey Bay, California, United States - ASW #8 | ecosystem: Environmental > Aquatic > Marine > Coastal | place: USA: California | collected... | reverse complement strand
GTCGAACGCGCCCGCGTAGAGATCGCCTAAATTATCCGAAATACGGTCGAGCAAATCCGTTTTGTGCGCCACCGTCTTCCCGCAGATAATGAAAGCGCGCTTCGCTTTCTGCCTCTCGACCTCGATGACAAGTTTCTCCAGGGCACCGGCCCCGGAGTAAAGACGCAACGGATAGCCGACGGCGCGAAACGTACGCGATTCAAGGGTCATGCAAGCGCCTTGGCAAGGTAGTCCCCGACCTCGTCGATCGCGTCTACGGCGGTGGGAATGATGCGGCCCATCTGCATGAATCCGTGGATCGTCCGGTCATATTGGCTGTACTTCACATCGACCCCGGCCGCTTCGAGCCGGTCGGCATAGGTGCGACCTTCGCTGCACAGCGGATCGAGCCCGGCCGTCAGGACCAAGGTCGACGGCAGGCCGCTCATGTCCTCGCGGCGCACCGGCGACGCATCCTGTTCGAAAACGGACTCCGTATGCCCGAAGTAATGTTCATGGAACCATTCCATGACCGGAGTCGGGATCGGGAATATTTCGCTCATCGTCCGACGTGATTCGTGGTCACCGCGGCCGTGATCGGTCACCGGGTAAATCAACGCTTGGCAGCGCAAAGCCGGACCACCCGCATCGACAGCGCGTTGCGCCGCCACGGCCGCGAGGTTGCCGCCGGCACTGTCGCCCGCGACGGCGAGCCGTGTTGAATCGCCGCCGAGTGCCGCGGCGTTCGCGGCAACCCATTCCAGCGCCGCGCTGGAATCTTCGACGGCGGCCGGATAACGGTGTTCCGGCGCCAGGCGATAATCCACCGAAACGACGATCGCGCCGGAACGGTTCGCCAAACAGCGACAGAGCGGGTCGTGGCTATCAAGGTCGCCGATCACGAAACCGCCACCATGCAGATACACGCAGATCGGCACGCCCGTCGCATCCGATGGCCAAAAAATTCGCAGATCCAGCGCACCACCGGGACCTTCGATCGTCCGGTTCTCCAAGCGATGAACCGGCTCCGGGTCGCGATTGATCTTGGTGACGCTCGTCGATTGAAAGGCACGCGCCTGTTCCGGCGACAGTTCGGTCATCGGCGGCGCCTCGGCGGCCGCGACCCAATCCAGCATATTCTGCGTGCCCGCATCCGGTTCAAACACGTCCATCCGTCCTTTGTTCAGCTTTCCGATTTTGACGCGGCACCAGCGTTTTTCACCAGTTCCTCCATGGCCTCGTAGGGCTGTGCCCCGACAACGCCGTAGCCGCCTGCGGCAAATGTTGGCACGCCCGTCACACCCACCTGGTGCGATCGCGCCCAATCACCGTCAACGGCATCCTTGAAGGTACGTTGTTCCAGGACTTCCCGCGCCGCCGCTTCCGGCAGCCCGACCGAACGCGCCACATCCAACAGCACGTCGATATCGCCGATATTGCGCGCCTCGACGAAATACGCCTTGTACAGCGCATCGTGAATCGCGTAGCCGCCCTCCTGGGTATCCGCCCATTTGCCAAGCTCCTGCGCGAGCCGGCTGTTATAGGTATGGGTACGCTTGCCGTAGGGCAGGCCTTCGGCCTCCATCAAACCCTTCATGCGGGCATACATGGCGTCGGCATCGTAGTCGCGCCCGGCGAAGAGCTCTTCCAGCGATCGGCCTTCCATCGGCGTGTCAGGGTGCAACGGGAAATGCACCAGCTGGACGTCAATGTCGTAGGTGCTTTCTAACTTATCAATACGCCCGGTACTGAGATAACACCACGGTCATACGTAGTCCGTAAAAACCTCGAACGTAACGGTCTCGGCCATAGCAATTCCTTTCGTGCGGTCGTCGGCCCGATCCAAATGCGGACCAGTCTGGTGCGGACAATGCCACGCTCCATTAGGTGCGACAAGACGGGCGCAGAAAACCCGGCCAACCGACGAATTTAACGGTCTACTTGAAAGACGGCATCACATCGTGGGTGACGATACGCAAGCTGTTCTTGACCTGCGCCTCGGTCAGCATACCGCCGGCGTTGAGTTCCATAATCACGCCGTCGATGCCGAGCACTTCGCCCCACTCATTGAAACGGTCGGTGAGACCGGCCGCCGAACCGAACGCGACACGGCTCTTCAGGATATCGTCGTAGGTGAGTGATTGAAGCGTCGCCACGGTTTTCGCCGCCCCGCCTGTACTGCTCGCCGCACTCGCGGCATTCGCCTGTGATGCAGCAACCATCTTTGCCTGCCGTTCGAAATAATAGGTGATGTTTTCGCGCGGCTCTTCAAGCGCCGCCTCCTGCGTATTCGCTGCAAAGACCGGCACGCGCAGATAGACACTTCCACTGCCAGGATGCCTGGCCTCTTTCCAAGCGGTGCGGTAGACGTCGAGATTTTCGCGCAACGCCTCAAGACCGTCGCCGCGCAGGCCGACGAACAGAGGTAACCCTTCCTTGGCCACCTTCGAGAAGGTTCCGGGGGATGTCGCCGCCATCCGCATCGGTGGATAAGGCTTCTGGACCGGTTGCGGCACGACCTGAGCCTCGGTCACCTTGAAAAATTTGCCGTCGAAGGAGAAAGGCTTGCCCTTCCACGCTTCGCGCAACACGGTCAAGGCCTCGTCGAAACGCTCTTGGCTTTCATCGTAATCGATATTGTAGCTGTTGTAGGCGCGCCGGAACCCGCTGCGTCCGATGCCGAATTCCAACCGGCCCCCGCTGATCTGATCCAGGGTTGCCGCTTCCTCCGCGACGCGCAGCGGATTGGTCAGCGGCAGCACATAGACCGCCATGCCGATCCCCATGCGCTTCGTGCGCGCCGCGATCGCGCTTGCCGTGACGATGGGCGACGACAAGACGGAGCGCTGCGGGCTGAAATGGAATTCGGATAGCCACGCGCTGTCGAGCCCCCAGGACTCGGCGGCATCGACCAAATCGAAGCCTTCCCGGAATGCTTCCACATCTGAACCGCTCTCGCGGAACCCGAACTCCATGAACATTCCGATATGCATCGTCAGCGCTTTCCCTGTTGGCGGCTATGAGCCGCTTTGCTCCCGGAACTCCGGGTAAAGATTTACATAGCCCAATTCAACGCGTTTCTTCGCGTTCGCTCTTGCCTTCTCTTTGCTCATCGGCGTGAAGCCGAACCCTTCGACCAGCCGGTTCATGAAGCTCATGCGCGCGGTTACCGCGATCGCGTCATGCAAGGCCCGCTCGTCCCAACCGGCGTCGAAAACGGCATCGGCATCTTCCTGCGCCATCTCGCTTGGGGTCAAAGTCAGTTTGCGGATAAATTTGAACAGCGGCTTGAATTTTTCCTCAACAGGCGCCGCGTCGATATCCTCGAGCAGCTTGTCGACCAACCCTTCCTCGATGCCCCATGCATAGGCGGCTTGGGTGTGAGCGACGTAGGCGAAACGGCAGTTCGCAGTGCCCACAACGAAGGACGCGATCAATTCGCGCTCCCCCGGCGAAAAGGGCGACGGTCCGTTCATCATCGCCTGGCCCATCTGGGACCAGGGTTCATAAATATCGGTATAGGTCCCGAACACGTTCGCCGGACCGGCATCGTCAGGGAGTGACTTGAAAAAGGGCATGCTGCCCAACTCTTTCAATCGTTTAGGGAAAGCCTAGTCTTGGAAGGGAAAGTCTATTCAATATGAACCTAAAGACAAAATCGACCTCAATCCGTACCCGAGGCCCGCGCCGCATCGAGCAACGCCAAAACATAATGCGGCGTAACCGGGGCTTGTGCGATGTGGACGCCGAACGGCGCAAGCGCGTCTTCGATCGCCGCGGCAATCGCCGCAAGCGCCGGAATCGTGCCGCCTTCGCCAGCCCCTTTCGCGCCCAAGGGATTGAGAGGCGTCGGCGATTGCATATGCACCTGCTCGACGCGCGGCACATCGGTTGCCATCGGAATCAAATACTCGCCGAAATTGACGGTTTGCGGCTGCGCGTCGTCGTCGTAACGCATCCACTCGTACAGCGCGTTGCCCACACCATGCGCGACACCGCCGATGACCTGGCCTTCGACCATTTTCGGATTAATCATCGTGCCGCAATCATGCGCCGTGCAATAGCGCAGGATCGTTACGGCACCGGTTTCAATATCGACCTCGACTTCCGCTACATGCGCGCCGTTCGCGTAGGTCGAACGCTCCGGCGTGAAATAGGACGTTTCTTCCAGGCCGGGGACGACACCACCCGGTAAGGCGAAGCCCGGCATGCCATTCGTAAAAGACGCAATTTCCGCGAACGTCTTGCCGTGGCCCGGAACGCCCTTGACGAAAACACGGCCTTCCGCGAGATCGAGATCCTCTTCAGCCGCCTCCAGAAGATGGGACGCCGCCTTTATTAGCTTCTCTCGTACCGTATTCGCCGCCATTTGGGCCGAGGGGCCGGCATTCGCCGTAAGTCTGCTGGCGAATGTGCCAATCCCAATACTCACACCCGCGGTGTCGCCCGGCGTAACGGCAATGTCTTCGGGTGCGACGCCGAGCCGATCGGCCACGACCTGGCCCAGCATGGTCCGTAGGCCCTGACCTATCGCCGTGCCCCCGGTCTGCACCGTTACGCCGCCGCTCATCTCGACCTTGACGTTAACGCCTTCGAACGGTCCCAACCCAGTACCCTCGACATAGCTGCCAAGGCCAATGCCGATATAGCGGCCCTCCGCGCGCGCGTCGGCCTGGCGGGCGCGGAAATTATCGTAATCCGCCAACTCCAAAGACTTTTCCTGGCATTGCGGGTAGTCGCCGCTGTCATAGACGACGGGATTGCCATCGCGGAATACCAGCCCCACGGGATACGGCATCTGTTCGGGCTGCACGAAGTTTCGACGGCGCAGTTCGGCCGGGTCGAGATCGAGTTCGCGGGCGACCCGGTCCATCAGCCGCTCCATGACAAACGCCGCCTGCGGCCGGCCAGCACCGCGTACCGGCGTGGTCGCGACCTTGTTGGTGAACGCGACCGATACATCCATCCGATAGGCCGGCAGCACATACGGGCCGGGCACCGTCGTCGCCGAGATAAATGGCGTGATGACGCCCCAGGGAACATAAGCGCCGGAATCGTGGATCATCGATCCCCGTACGCCACGCAGCTTGCCCTCTTCGTCAACCGCGATTTCGACGTCCCAATACTGGTCGCGCTCCTGATAGGTCGACGTAAAATTTTCACGGCGGTCTTCAATCCATTTCACCGGCCGGCCGAGCTGGCGCGCCGCGGCCGCCGCGCAAAACTGCTCTTGATAGTACAGAACCTTGGGGCCGAAACCGCCACCGATGTCCGGCGATGCGATCACGCGAACCCGGCCCTCGCTGACCCCCATCATCTTGGCATAGACGTTGCGCAGCATGTGCGGCGCTTGGGAGTTGCTCCACAGCATCATCGAATCCATCGCCGGATCGTACGCCGCGACCACGCCGCGGCACTCGATTGGATGTCCGCCACCGCGATGAACGAAGAGCGATTCCTTGAAAATATGTGCCGCACCGTCAAAAGCGGCATCAATGTCTCCGAAGGCCATCGGCAGTTCCGCCGCGATATTGTCATCGCGTCCGGCATGAGCCGTCGCCGCCCCGGGTGCCAGCGCCGCTCTGCAATCGGACACGGCAGGCAAGGGGTCGTAGTCGACTATTACGCGTTCCGCGGCATCTTCGGCGATATACCGGTCGTCGGCGACGACGAAGGCGACGGCTTCGCCCGCGAAACAGGCTTCATCTTTCGCCAGGGCATAATTTGTCACCGGATGGCGGATCCCCGGATTGGGCACCAACAGCAATAGCCGCTGGTCACGAAATTGACGTGGCAGATCGGCGTGGGTCAAAACCGCATGAACGCCCGGCATTTCCAACGCCGCGCTACAGTCGATCTTGCCAATCCTTGCATGCGCATAGGGGCTGCGCACGACCGCTGCATGCAGCATATTGGGAAGGTGTAAATCGTCGATGAACTGGCCTTGCCCGGTGAGCAGGTCCGGATCCTCGACCCGGGGGACCGAGCTGCCGACCCAGCTCATACCGTGCTTCCCTTACGGGCTGCGACGTAGGCGAGCGCGGCGTCGACCATGCCCTGATAGCCGGTGCAGCGGCACAGATTTCCGGACAGCGCGATGCGAATTTCCTCCTCGTTGGGATCGGCGTTGTCTTGCAGGAATTCAGTCAGGGTGCACAGCACGCCCGGCGTACAGTAACCGCATTGCAGGCCGTGGTGGTCGGAGAAGGCCTGCTGCAGCGGGTTCAAACCCTCCGCCGGCGACAGCCCTTCGATCGTCGTGATCTGGCAGCCATCGGCCTGAACCGCCAGGGTCAGGCAAGACCGGGTGGACCGGCCGTCGATCAGTACCGTACAGGCGCCGCAAACGCCGTGCTCGCAGCCCACATGGGTCCCGGTCAGTTTCAATTCATGGCGCAGAAAGTCGACCAGGGTCCATCGCACTTCGACCTCGCGGGTCGTGGCCTCGCCATTGACTGAAAGCCGGATTTCCCGTTTTTCTCCCATGATCACGCCTTTCCTTGTAGCGCCCGTTCATGGGCCTTGACCAGCGCACGCCGGGTGTAGACGACCGCAAGTCGCCGCCGATAATCCGCCGGCGCGTGGACATCATCGATCCCGGCCACGGCCTCCGCCGACTTTGCAGCTTCCGCGAAAAGGGCTTCACCCGGCATCTGCCCGACGAGTGCCGTTTCCGCGTCGCGCAACCGTACCGGTCCCGTATCGACTCCTGTCAGCGCAATCGCCACGCGCGCGATCGAGCCGTCACCGTTCAAGGTCATCAGCGCTCCCGCGCCGGCGAGCGCGAAGTCGCCATGCCGCCGCGCCATTTCCAGGAATGCGTAACCATGGCCCCTCGGCCAGCACGGCGCGGTGATCCCGACCAACAGCTCGTCCGATTCCAGATTCGGCATCATGAACCCCAACGACCAGTCGGCAATCGACACCTCGCGGTCGCCCCGCGCGCCACTCACATGCAGGACGGCATCCAGTGCGCTGAACACCGCTGGCATCTCCGCCGAGGGATCGAGATGAGACAGGCTGCCGCCGATCGTGCCCCGGTTGCGGGTCTGGATATGACCAACATGGGTCAGCGCCTCAATCAGCAGCGGGCAGAGGGCCTGCACGAGCGGCGAGTCCATCGCATCGCGCTGACGGACCATGGCGCCGAAACGTATCGCGTCGCCGTCTTCTCGAATTTCCGTGAGTTCGGGGATCCGGTTGATATCGACGATATGATCGGGTGCCAGATAACGAAAATTCATCATCGCCATAAGCGACTGCCCACCGGCAAGGATTTTCGCATCCTCCAGTGTGGATAGCATCGCGACGGCGTCGGTGACGCTTTCCGGGCGATGATAGGAAAAGGGCGCAGGCTTCATGTTTGGGGGCCGCTCGTTGCTCTGCCAGGGAACCATCCGATCATCAAAGTCCCGACAATCCGATGCAAGATCGAATTTCTACTCGCCCTTCAGAAACAGCACCTCTGTCCGCCGCGGTACCTTAGCGAGGCTGATGTCGATCGTGTCGCGGTCATGGGTGCGGATCGGATACAGCGCCTTTGCCTTCTGCACGAATTCCTCCACAGCGCCGTACCACCCGTAATGCATCGGGATGATCAGCTTCGGCCGAATCTGCGCCAGCACCCGAAACAACTCGCTGTGGCTCATCGTCATGAACCCGTCGATCGGCGCAAACGCGATATCGATCCGTCCCAACGCGCCGAGCTGCTGTTTGGACAGCACATGATGCAAATGACTGATATGCACGACGCAAAGATCGGCGGATTCAAACACGAACATTGAGTTGCCGTTCGCCATCTGACCGGTGATGTCGGTCAAGTTGGTCGGCACGTTGCGGATCCGCATATCCTTGAGGAACAGATTGTGCCGCGCGATGCCGCCCTTCGGATCCCAGCCGCGCAGCACGTTCTTGATACTGTCACCGATGAAATCCGTGTAGTGGGAATCGTGCGAATTGTTCATCGTCACAAGGTCGGGAATCGTGTCGAGGGGCAGATAGCCGTTGTAATCGGTCAGCGCCTTCACCCCTTCCGCCGACTCGATCATGAAGCTGGCATGACCGACATAGGTAATGCGGATATGTTCGGCCGGCACCGCGGCGGTCTGACCCAGCGACGCGCGCACGACCGGCAATGGCTTCGCGGCGATGGGGAAACAGGTCGCGAATGCTTGCCCCATGGCGAACCAGAACGCCAATCCGAAAACCGCCGTGAACTGGGATTTCATGGGCCTGCGCCTCCCGATACCACCTCGCATTCAAGCTTATCACGGTTCCCGCCCAGGGCGAGACGTTGCCGCCCCTTCTCCGCCGCGCTAGGCTCCTTGCAAATCGTGCGACGAATAAGAAGGTACCTCCCCCATGAAGTTCGGAATTTTCTACGAATTGCAGCTGCCCCGCCCCTGGAAACCGGACGCCGAACGGCAGCTTTTCAACAACGCACTAGACCAAATGGAATTGGCCGACAATCTGGGCTTCGATTATGCCTGGGAGGTCGAGCATCACTTCCTGGAAGAATATTCGCATTGTCCGTCGCCGGAGGTCTTCCTCGGCGCCGCGAGCCAGCGTACGAAGAATATCCGCCTCGGCCATGGCATCATTCAACTGACGACCAACCACCCCGCCCGGGTCGCGGAAAAGATCTCCACGCTGGACCTGCTCAGCAACGGCCGAGTCGAATTCGGCATGGGCGAAGGCGGCAGCGTTACCGAATTGGGGCCGTTCGACCGCCCGCTGGAGACCAAGCGCGAAGTGTGGGAGGACGCCGTCAAAGCCGTCATGCCGATGTTCAAGGATGGCGGCTGCGAGTATCACGGCGAGTATTTCGACTTCCCGCTGCGCAACGTCCTACCGAAGCCGGTACAGAAACCGCACCCGCCGCTCTGGGTCGCCTGCTCGCAACTCAAGACAATCGAATATGCCGGCGGCCGAGGCATGGGCGCACTCGGCTTCCAGTTCGTCAGCGGCGACGCCGCCAACGCCTGGGTGCATGCCTACTACAACGCTTTCACCAAGAAGCAAGAAAAACTAGCCGAATACAACACCAACCCGAACATGGCGCTGGTCAGCTACTTCATGTGCGCGGAAACCGACGAGGAAGCCAAGCGCCGCGCCGACGGCATCCCGTTCTTCCAATTCGCCCTGCAATTCTACAGCGCCGGACGCATTGGGGCACAGCGCGACCGGCCGCCGCCCGGCACGGTCGACCTCTGGGGGGAATACGAACGCTGGAAAACGGAGAATCCGGAAGCACACGCACGCGCCATTTCAGGCGGTCTGATCGGCTCGCCGGAAACGATCCGCAAGCGCCTGCGTAAATACTCGACCTCGCATGTCGACCAGATCATCCTGTTGAATCAGGCCGGCAAGAACACGAACGAACATATCTGCGAGAGCCTGGAGCTGTTCGCCAAGGAAGTCATGCCCGAGTTCCAGGCGATGGAGCCCGAGCATCAAGAATGGAAGCAGAAGGTTCTGGCCGGCGAGATCGAGCTCGAAGAGATCGACACCACGCCCTACGAGAGCCGGTTCAGCAAGAACTCGGTTCAGGCCGATACGATCCGCAAATCCGACGCCGCCGACTAGACTTTTGGTGAAATAGCCAATAGTTCCGTGTCATCCCGGACAAGGCGCGCAGCGCCGCAGATCCGGGATCCAGGGACTTCGTAAGGGGTAAACGTTGCCTGGATCCCGCATCAAGTGCGGGATGACAGCAAGTGTCGTCCTTAACCGGTCTAACTCTGTATAACGGCGTCGATGTCGATCTCGACGAGGATATTTGGGCTGGCGAAGCCGTCGACGATCAGACCCGTGCTGACCGGGAAGACGCCTTTCAGGTGCTTGCCGACCGCTTGGTAGACCGCGTCCCGGTAGGCGCGGTCGGCGATGTAGATCGTGACCTTGCAGACATCGTCGAGTCCTGAGCCCGCTTCATCTAGCAAGGCCGTGATGTTACGCATCGCCTGATCGGCTTGCGCGCCGGCATCGCCATGCGCAAATGACTCACCATCAAGCGAAGTCCCCGTCTGCCCGCGCAGATAGACGCGGTCGCCGGCGATCACCGCCTTGCAAAACCGCGATCCCAGTTTCTGGCCATCGCGGTACTCACTGTCCGTATCGAATTTGCGTAGACGCCGGTGCGGCGTGCCCTTGGCAAGAGTAATCGCCATGTCGATCTCGAACAGGATTTCCGGCCGCGCGAAACCACGCATGATCAGACCGGTCGAACAGGGATAGGTGTCGCCCAAATGCTGCCCTAACACTTGATAGACAGGCTCGCGATAGGCACGGTCGCCGATATAGACGCGTAATTTACCGATATCGTCGAAGCTCGCGCCGGCTTCGTCCAACAATATCCGTGCATTTTGCATCGCCAGGTCAGCCTGCGCCGCAGCATCTTCCGGCCTTTGCCCGGCCCCGGCATTTCGAGAGCCATCCAGTGTTGCGCCGGTCTGGCCGCGCAGATAGATCTCGTCATCGGTGCGGATGACCATGCACGAGTTACGCGTCACCCCGGTCTGGTTGAACCAATTCTCCGTATTGAAATGCCGGAATTTCTGATGCACACCGCTCGACGGAATCACCGCGTCGATGTCCAGTTCGACTTTCATCTCCGGCTTAGCGAGTCCTTTCACGACCAGCCCGGTGCCGACGGTCGCAATGTCCTTCAGATACTTCGCGACCGTGCTGTAGACCGGCACGCGATAGGCGCGGTCGGTGATGTAGGTCGTGACCCTGCAGATATGCTCGAGGCTCGACCCCGCTTCTTCCAACAGTGTTTTCACGTTCTGCATGGCCTGATCGGTCTGCAGGACGACATCTTCGGCGCCGACCATGTTCTGATCCAGGTCGAGACCGGTCTGGCCCCGCATGAAGATCCGGTTCCCAGCCTTCGCAATCATGCACACATCATTGTCCAGCGCCTGACCCGCATAGACATCGCGTGTATTGAATTTACGAAATCGTTCGATCTTCATGGCCGACACTCCTGACAATAACGGTGCAATTGCGCTAAATACCCTCAGCCTATTCTATTCGTTTGGAGACCGTAGAACCATGATCCGCCCGGTCGCGCTCGAAGATGCAGCAGCGTTATGCGCCCTCTACAACCGCTATATCAAAGAATCGATCGTGACCTTCGAGGAGGAGCCCGTACCAGTCGACGAGTACCGCCATCGAATCGAAACCATCACCGCCGCCTATCCCTGGCTGGTCTACGAGGAAGACGGCGCGATCGGTGGCTATGTCTATGCCGGTCCCTGGAAATTGCGTAACGCCTATCGATTTTCGGCCGAGTCGACCGTCTATCTGGATGACCGCTTTCAAGGCAAGGGTATCGGCACCGCGCTGTATGAACGGCTGTTTGTCGAACTTCGCGACCGCGATATCCACGCGGTCATGGCCGGTATTGCCTTGCCAAACGATGCCAGCGTCGCGCTGCACGAGAAGGTCGGCTTCACGAAAGTCGCCCATTTCAGGGCGGTCGGCTGGAAGTTCAACAAATGGATCGATGTCGCCTATTGGGAACTGACGCTGCACAAGGATTGAACCGCACGCCAACGCAGACGACAATATGATCGGAAAATGAGGGAGGACGTTCGGCAAATGGCCAAGATAAATTTGCGGGTAAACGGCGTGGCACAGGAAGTCGAAGCCGATCCGGCGACACCCTTGCTATTCGTGTTGCGCAATCAACTCGGCCTGACCGGCGCCAAGCTGGGATGCGGGCTTGAACAGTGCGGCACTTGCGCCGTGCTGGTCGACGGCGAACCGGTGCTGAGCTGCGTCCGCGCCGTGTCGGAATTCGAAGGGAACCAGATCCGGACTGTCGAGGGACTGGTCGAGAACGGTACGCCCAGCGCGGTACAGCAGGCCTTTATCGACGAGGGGGCCGCGCAATGCGGCTACTGCACCGCCGGGCTGGTTGTCGCAACGACGGCCCTGCTCGAACAAAACTCAAAACCGGACCGACAGGCGATCAACACGGCCCTCGCCGACCATCTGTGCCGCTGCGGTTCCCACATCCGCGTCTTGAAGGCCATCGACCGGCTCGCCGCGGCGGGAGGCTCCCAATGACCGCCAGTCTCAAAAAGCAACCCGATTTGGACCAGTGGATGTCGATAACCGCCGACGGGCGTGTGGTCGTGCGCAGCGGCAAGGTCGATATCGGCCAGCGCATCTCCACTGCCATGGCAGCCATCGCGGCAGAGGAACTCGATGTCGCGCTCGACCGTATCGACATGGCGCAGGTGGAAACCGGTATTTCACCCGACGAAGGGGTCACGTCGGGCAGCAACTCCATGCAGGATTCCGGTCAGGCCATCCGCCTCGCCGCCGCGACCGCACGCCAGCACATGATCGTCCGGGCGGCGGACCGGTTGGAAGTCGACGCCGCATCGCTGGAATTGGCCGACGGGCTGATCCGGTCGCGCGACACCAACCGTTCGGTGACCTACTGGGATTTGCAGGGCAACCAGCCCTTCGAAATCCCCATCGATCCGGAAGCCGAGGTCAAGGCGCCCGGCGATTACAGCGAAGTCGGCACGCCGCAGGCCGCGCGCGGCATGACCGAATTGGTCACAGGACAATTGCAATTCGTCCACGACATGACCCTGCCCGGCATACTGCACGCCCGCGTCGTGCGGCCGCCACACTATCACGCACGGCTGGAGGCGCTCGACGCAGCGGCATGCGATCGCATCGAAACAACCGGCGTTAATATTGTGCGCGACGGCAGCCACCTCGCCATCGCCGGAGCGGACGAATACGCGGTGATCAAGGCGGCCGAACGGCTCGCCGCCGCCGCGACGTGGAACATGGGCAACGGTCTGCCAACGGCCGATATATATGAAAGTCTGACCGCGAACGAACGGATCAGTCTGCCCGTCGCCGACGGCATCCCTTTGAAGGAGCCGGTGCCGGATCTGCCAGAGCCGCCCGCGACTGCTGCCGTGACCCTAAGCGCCCGTTACGAGAAGCCCTATCACATGCACGGCTCGCTCGGCCCGTCCGCGGCGATGGCGCAGACGGAAGGCGAAAAGATCCACATCTGGACGCACAGCCAGGGCATTTACGTGCTTCGCGAGGCGCTGGCAGGGGGCCTCGGCATGCCCGAAGAAGATTTGCATATCGTCCACGTCCCTGGCGCCGGTTGCTACGGCCATAACGGCGCGGACGACGTCGCGGTCGATGCCGCGTTGGTGGCCCGCGCCCTGCCCGGCACGCCGGTGCTGTTGAAATGGACCCGCGAAGACGAGCACGCCTGGGAACCCTATTCCACCGCCATGGCGATGCAAGTCCAGGCCAGTGTCGACTCGGATGGCAACGTTGTCGCCTGGTCGCAGGAAAGTTTCGGCGACACCTTCATGATGCGGCCACGCAACAGCCCCCCGGGCGAAGGAGCGAGGCGGCTGCTGCCGCTACGCTATATCGAGAACGGCGCCGACGATCCCGTGCCGCAACCGGCGATGCGCTACCATGTCGGCGTCCATCGAAATCTCGATCCGCTTTACAATTTTCCGAACCCGCGCCTGATTAAGAATTTGGTGCGCGGCCTGCCCTTGCGCACTTCGGCGTTGCGCACCCTGGGCGGCTTCGCCAATGTCTTCGCCATCGAATGCTTCCTCGACGAACTCGCCGAAGCGGCGGGGGTCGATGCCGTCGAATTCCGCCTGCGCCATCTCGACGACGCGCGGGGCAAAGCCTGCCTACAGGCGGCAGCTGACGGCCTTTACAAAGTCGACAAACCGGCAAACCGGGGACGCGGCATCGGTTTCTCGCAATACACCAACTCCAAGGCCTATGCGGCGGTCGGTGTGGAGCTCGAAGTCGGCGACGACGCCACGATCAAGCTGCACCGCGCGGTCGTCGCCGTCGATGCCGGCCAGGTCGTCGACCCGGACGGGCTCGTCATGCAAAGCGAAGGCGGCTTCATCCAGGCCGCGAGTTGGGCGCTGCACGAGCAAGTCACCTACGACCGCGACGGCGTCACCAGCCGCGACTGGGACAGCTATCCGATCCTGCGGTTCGATAATGTGCCGGAAATCGAGACGATCCTGATGGACCGCCCCGGCGATCCGTTCCTCGGCGCCGGCGAAGCGGTCAGCGGCCCCGCGGGCGCTGCCATCGCCAACGCACTCCACGACGCGACCGGCCTCCGCCTGCGCCGCATGCCCTTCACGCCAGACGCTATCCGCGCGGCAGCGATGGATTAATGCGTCGGATTGCGGCGATCCTCCTCGCGGTGCCCCTATTGGGCAGCGGTCCGGCGCAGGCCTGCGACGGCGTCGCCAGCGCCGACGGTATGGTTTGCGCGATCGATCGTGACACCGGTGTCGCGCAAGGTGACATTCAAAAACTGGCCGACCAGGCGGCGCGGGAGCGGGAGGCGCTAATCGTTTTTCTCGGCAACGATGTCGGACCGGTCACCCTCATTGTCCGCGACAAGGGTATCGCCCGGCACCGGCCGCCGGAGACCATCCTCATCCCCGCCCGGTTGATCGCCAAGTCGACCGCAATCACGGCGCATGAGACGACGCATCTTCTGACACAAGGCTGGGCCTCGCGCGTTTTGAAAGAGGGGCTGGCGGTCTATACGCAATACCGCTTCGGCGAACAGCAGGGCTGGCCGAACTATCGCCGCTCGGTTCACGCCGCCGCCCGCCGCTGGATCGGCGACGACAAGCTAACGGTCCGGAACCCCGACGAGGCCGCCGCAACATTCCAGCGCGCCGGGAAGGGCGATACGAAACTCAAACTGGCGGCCTACAGCGTGTCCGGCTCCTGGGTGATGTGGATCGTCGAGCGGAAACTCGGCGGCGGTATCCGCCGCTTTCTCGATACGCTCTATCGCTCGGGCGATTACGAAGCGGCGCTTGGGCAGTCCTATCCTTCCCTCGTCGGAGAGTGGCGCGCCTATCTGGAAACGCAGTAGAGTCGGGTATGGCATCGGAACCGAAAGCCTTCCCAACGGACGCGAGCGTCGACGCGCATCTGGCCACGGTCGAAAACGAGAAGCGGCGCGCGGATACCGTCTTAGTGAAGGATATGATGACCCGCATCACGGGCCTGGAGCCGAAATTGTGGGGCGACAGCCTGATCGGCTTCGGGACCTACCACTACAAGTATAAGAGCGGACGGGGGGGCGACTGGCCGATCACCGCGGTCGCCGCCCGCAAGCAGGCCCTTACCGTCTACATCATGCCGGGTTTCAGCGAGTATGCCGGCCTGATGGATCGGCTCGGCAAGGTCAAGACGAGCGTGTCCTGTCTCTACATCAAAAAACTCGAATACGTCGATCTGGCGGTCCTCGAAGAACTCGTCGCCCGCTCCGTCGCCGATATGCGTTCGCGCTATCCGGACAATGGTTAGCGTCGGAAAATGTCCCATCCCGTGACACCTTCTGAACAGAGCCGGCCGCCGGCATCCGGCTCTGCCGTCTGGCAAGGGGCGGCCATAGCGGGCGATCCCAATTGGACCTACCGGCTGACGGCGCGCGACCTCGAAGAGCTCGACTCTGCGTTGGCGACAACCGATCGGAACACAAAGGACCTGCGGGCCATAACACCGGCGAGCTTTCGGCTGCCCTCATTATCCCAAAAACTCACCGCCCTGCAGCGCGACATCATAGAGGGGCGCGGATTCGTCCTGA
>Ga0315338_1002965_pt1 | contig 15634 bp, 10 predicted proteins | sample ASW8metaG_FD_204518 | JGI IMG/M metagenome (GOLD analysis project Ga0315338, IMG submission 204518) | Ammonia-oxidizing marine archaeal communities from Monterey Bay, California, United States - ASW #8 | ecosystem: Environmental > Aquatic > Marine > Coastal | place: USA: California | collected... | reverse complement strand
AACTATTCGGCTAGCATAATTCGTAACAATAACTTCTGCAAATGTTTCCCCATAAAAAAGTAGCCCTCAGTATTCTATGTTTTGTACAAATCATACTGGCCCAAGAGCCAATTCGAGGCGTGGTGCAAAATGCGGAAACAGGCGCGCCGATAATTGGTGTTAATATTTTACTTGTAGGTACGGAAACAGGTACTGTATCGGATGTGGAAGGATTATTTACGCTTGAAAAACCAGCGGATATAGAACCGATATTACGCCTTTCTCACATCGCGTATAACACCATGGAACTATTAATTGATTCCAGCTATACTGGTGTAATTCAACTGGATCCAGCAGTGATCAAGGGCCAGGAAATAGAAGTCGTCGGCGTGAAATCAAAAACGGAGATGGATGTTGCTTCATCTGTGGATATGCTGAATATTGCTGAGATTGAAATACAGGGAGCCCGGGATCTGGGCAGTGCTTTGCGGCGGGTTAGCAGCGTGAAAATGGATTATTCTTCCAGCGGTAAACAGACGATTAGTATCCGCGGCAGTAATGCAACAGATGTAGCTGTTTTTTTAGATGGCGTACGCTTAAACGATGCTAATACTGGTGTAGCGGATCTTTCCACTATTGATCTCAATGCGCTAGAGCAAATTCAGGTGATCAAGGGTGGGAACTCATCGTTGTTTGGTAGCGGAGCAATTGGTGGCGTACTGAATATGGAGAGCAAAACTGCGCAAAAGAATTCACTGTATCTTAATACCGGTACCGGGCAAACCTATGACGACGATATGGATCTTTCATTAGGGGCAACGGCAGTGTTGGGTCCGGCAGGAATCGGCGGACGCTATACGGCCAAGGCCAGGGCTTTTGGCGGGCGAACGATTACCACATCACTTTTTTCCAATGCTTTTGGCGGACTGGACTTGCGTTCTGGGCGATTGGATATGCGTTGGTTCCAGCTCAACAAGAATCTGGAATTTCCATCTGGTAGTATTGATAGTGGTGACAGCTTATCTATACTGAGCGTGAATTACCGCGGTGATATATTGGGAACAAACGGCTGGAAATTCCTGGCTGGATCGAAGGACTGGAGCCTAAACCAAAATTTTTTCTCTAGCCTTAACGAATACCTGAGCGATCATTCCCGCAATATTCATATATCCAAACTGATTAACTGGTGGGATTTTGAAGGCACGGTTCAATATGAAGCGGAGTATCAGACCTTTGATGGTGATAAATCCTACTTCAATATTAATGGAGATCCCACTGTTCATCATATTGCGGATATGGAGCGAAATACAAATGCACTGGCATTCGTTACCCGTTGGTCTGCAGACGCCGATCATCCCAATATTGATTTTATTAATTGGGAATTGTCCTACCGAATGGACCAGATCGAGACATTTCAAAATGAACATTATGAGTTTCCATTACTGGTGACAGAGGGCCAACTCATTATCTATGATGTACCGCAATCACAAGAATTAAAACATGTCTCCAGTAAACGGTTGGGGATTCATTTGGAAGGAAGAGGTGAAAAAACCTGGTATTCAATATTTGCCAACCAGGGCAATAATCAACGTCTGCCTACACTGGCGGACCTGTTTCGATTTTCTAATACAGAGACCGATAGCCTGCTGGACTCATTGTTATCCAGCGAATATCTAAGTACCACCGAACTCAATTTGCAATTGCGTATATCCAATCCGCAGACTGAGCTGCCTATTGATGAAGTATCACTTGGGCTCGATGTGTTTATGAATGGTTACACGAATAAGATCGCTTACCGTACATTTGAAGGCCTACCATCCATACCGTTCAACGAACCTGTTGCGGAGATCCGCGGCGTGGAAGCAATGGTCGGTTTGCGTATGCTGAGTGACAGATTTTTATTCTCCACCAGCGCTACGTTCTTGGACATCAGTTCAGCCCGGGTCTTCCCCAATAAACCGGAGTATCGGATTGTGTTCACCAGTGAATTGAACTTGGAATGGATAGTACTTAGCTTGGATCATGTCAATGAAGGAGAACAATATTTCTTTATCCCCGGGATTGGAGAAGGACTGCGGAAACCCCGGGAAAACGCCAATCTGAATGTAACTTTGCGTAAGAGATTACTTGGCTTGGATTGGTCTCTATCTTATACCTGGCGCAATATACTTTCCAAGGATGAATTAGACTGGACGCTGGAGGAGAGTCTGCGCCATGGATTCAACTATTTTGAAAAATACCGGGAAATCGTCAACCTGAAGGTCGAATTATAGTGTTCAGTTTACGATGGTTATTTGTGCCCATGTTTTTTTGGCTGGCCTGTGATCTTCCTTTTTCTACGAAACCGTCGTCGGAGGAGGATTTATTTCTCGTAACTAATGATTATGATGGCCGCGTTATTCGTGAAAAAACAGCTAACACTATATCTTGGTCAGACATTACGATTGAAGATTTCAAGGAATATCGTATTGAGAAAGCGAAGATTATTGCCGGGGAGTATTACTGGGTTGATTTGGCGCATTTGCCAGATTCATTGACCACATCATATGTAGATACGCTGGATGATGATGGTACGTTTCAATACCGGGTGCGGGTCGTTGATCAGCGCGACCAATACCGCCATGAACTTTCTGAAGAATTTGTAGTGCCAAATATATCCTCATTATATATACCGGATCATTATGTCCATTTAGAAACAGCCTTCGACACCAAATTCATTGATAATGGCGATAGTATCATTTTTCGTCCCGGCGTTCACCTTGGAAATCATGATTTATTTGGTAAAGATGTAGTGATTACATCCACTCACGGCCCAATTATTACTATCTTGATTGGTATCACAGCTCAACAATCTGTAATCAGTATTGATAAGGGGAAACTTGATGGTGTGTGTATTCAAAATGGTAACGGTCTCAGTGGTGGTGGTGTATGGGCTGGCGGTACAGCTGTTGTTACCAACTGTTTCATAAGGAATAACCTGGCAGTGGAAGATCTTACTGCTAATATGCAGATTTATCCATCCGGACACGGTGGAGGTATTTTTATAACAGATACAGCGTTGGTGACAAATTGCAAGATTGTTAAGAATCGGTCCCGCCGCGGTGGAGGTGGAGTTGCAGCCGACGAGTTTGCCACAATAAGAAATTGTATAATCTATAGTAATATAAATTCTATTGCCCCATCTGGAGAACAAGAGTATCCTGGCGGCGGTTTATTTGTATCAAGCCATTCTCTGGGTGTTACAATTAAAAATTGTCGATTTACCCGTAACAGAACGGAAAACACAGGTGGTGGAATATTTATAGGTGGCTTGGCAACCGTTACTAATTGTATTATGAATTATAATTACGCCAAGCTAGGCGGTGGCGGGATATCTGTAGGGGCTGGAAGCTCGCTAGATTTATTAAATTGCTCATTATATAGAAATGGTTCACACAATCTATTTAGTAAAGAATACTCAGTTTCCTCACCAGGCACTATAGAAATAATTAATTGCATTATTTCAAGAGGCAGCCTTGTGGATGGGTCTAATATTAAATTTTATTCCATTAACAGTATCTATTCCCTGGTCCAGGAGGTCACCATCGTTGCTGGTCCCGGGAATATAGTTGCGGATCCTCTTTTTGTGGATCCTGAACAATCCGATTTTCGCCTGGATCCTGAGTCCCCGGCCATTAATGCCGGCCACCCGGGGAATGAGTATAGGGATAGTAATGGTTCTAGGAATGATATGGGAGCCTATGGTGGGCCGTACGGTGACGAGTGGGAATGATTTATTCGACCAGACCCCGTACAGTAGTTATATCCCAGCTTTTCATGGCCGCATTATCGGTCGTTAGTGCCACTGGGTAAATGCTCACCGCGTCGCGGTGGAAAAATACGTTACCAGCAAATCTAGCACTGTCGCCGGGAGCCATGGTCACATCGTGTCGGAAGAAGAGGCCTTGTTCAGTTTGATCGTTGATCATAACAATTTTGATATGGATCTCCCACCCAGAGATACTTACGTCAGCAGTGTTGGAAATTTCCCAGTCAGCAACGATATAACCGTCATAGCCCTGGAATTCCAAGCCCCATAATTGGGCATCGATTGGTACGTAACTAGCTAAGGGGGTCATTTCATCTTCACAACCCCACATAAAGAGTAGCAGTACAATCAATAATAATATCTTACGTTTGCTGCGGATCATGTTTAATCTGGAATAATTTATAATAGTTTTTCCGTATATTGATCTAGAAATTAATTAACGACAAATATGTTTGGATTTGGTGAAAATGTAATAAAATTTGGGACCATTGCACGGGGAATCGTCCTGTTGATAATTTGTTTGAGTACTAGCGCATTAACTTTCGCGCAGCCATTTTCTCTTAAGGGTCAGTTCTGGAGTAACATGCTGCATGGTAATGATCCCCCGGCAGGTCATTCTTCTTTTGTAACAGATCTGGGATACATTCCGATGTTATCCTTATCTCGCGATCTTTCCATTAATCAGTTTGTGGATCTGGAGTGGAGTTACCGCATGCAGTACAGGATGTATGAAGAAGATGTTGTTTTTAGCAGTAAACCATACCGGCTGTGGCTGCGTTATTCCAGTGACCAAATTGAAGCTCGTCTGGGCCTGCAGAAGATTGCCTTTGGGCCGACCGTGGTACTGCGCTCGCTGGCCTGGTTTGATACGATTGATCCCAAGGACCCTACCGGCCAGACTGATGCAGTAAAAGCGTTCAGATTACGGTTATTTCCCACAAGTTCACTTGCCCTTTGGCTATGGTCCATCAATAACGACCAGGACACATTATCTTATGGTGGCCGGGCAGAACTTTCCACTAGTATTGGCGAATGGGGGTTAACCTACCATCAGGATCCAACTGAATTAGGCCAGAGCGTGGGGCAATTTCCAATTTTCATCTCTGGACCTCATCAGCGCGCTGCCGTAGATTATCGTTATGATGGCTATTTTGGCTTCTGGTTTGAAGGTGCGGGAATATTTGCTGATAGTAAACAGGATGTGGAATTGAACCGCTTTACACTGTTTACTTTGGGTGCGGATTATACCATTCCTATTGGTTCTGGACTGTTGATCATGGCGGAAACAATGAAAATTAACGGCTCATCCACCGCAGCAGATAGCAGCAGCGAACAGACATATACGGCTCTCATGGCCAGCCTGCCAATCAACATGCTTCACAATCTCATGTTCATTGCCCAGATCGATTGGGATAATAGCTACATTTATAATTACCTAAGGTGGGGTATTACTTATGATCATTTCAATTTAAATTTCATTTTCTCAATTAGTCCAAGGCGAGATGATTACAACATGGCAAAGGAATACCTGCCAAAGACAGTAGCGGGTTTTGGAACTGGTTTGCAGTTTATGCTCATTTACAATCATTAAGGAAAAAAGATGGAAAACAACACAGTCATTACCATAAATAATTTGGTCAAGCGTTTCCCCGTAGGTGGTGAATTTTTCACCGCACTCAAGGATATAGACCTGACCCTAAACAAAGGGGAATTCACTGGCTTGGTAGGACCGTCTGGCTCTGGAAAAACTACGTTGCTGAATATTATCGGTGGACTGGATTCTCCCAGCGAAGGGCAGGTAAGCGTCCTGGGCCAAGCTCTAAATGATACGTCCCACGGCGAACGGGCACTCCTGCGGCGGGAGCATATGGGCTTTATTTTTCAGAGTTATAATTTGCTTCCTGTATACACGGTTTTTGAAAATGTGGAGTTGCCACTGATTCTGAACAAGGTTGGTCTAAAGGAACGGGAGGAAAGAGTAGCCCAGGCCATGGAATGGGTCGGACTCAGCAACAAGACAGATTCTCGTCCAGCAATGCTCAGCGGCGGCGAGTGCCAGAGGACTGCTATTGCCAGAGCGATTGTACACCAGCCTGCATTGGTACTGGCAGATGAACCTACCGCTAACCTTGACGCGGAGAATTCCCACCACATCATGAAGATCATGTTACAGCTAAATCACGAGCTGTCCACTTCTTTCATTTTTGCAACTCACGATGAAAAAATCATGGCTTACCTTAAACGAATTATTCACCTGGATGATGGTCAAATAACCGAAGATGAAAAAATTGAAAACCCCAAGGCCAGTGCATAGAGATGCTATTTAAAATTGCACTGAAAAACCTCCTGGGCGCCAGACTGCGCACTTTTCTGAATGTTCTTGTGACCGCTTTTTCATTTTTTCTGATCCTGTTTATGTCGGCCATGTACAATGGTATGCTGGAACACGCCAAACAGGTTACCATGGATACGGAGATTGCCGGCGGCGCCTACTGGCACCCGGAATATGATCCGCTGGATCCCATGACCTTTGAAGATGCCCACTCTGCTTTGCCCAGAGATGTGCAATTACTAGTGGATCAGAAAAAAGCGTTCCCGGTTTTGGTAAGCCAAGCTTCCATCTATCCCGGTGGTCGCATCATGCCGGCCATTATGAAGGGCATTCCCCCCGGGCAGAATATTGTTAACATGCCAACAGACGCACTTTCTGGACATGATGATATTGCTATACCAGTATTGATCGGGAAAGGAATGGCCAGTGATACCAAGCTGAATGTAGGGGATGCGTTTACCATTCGCTGGCTGGATACTGACCGCACCTATGATGCCGATGAAGGGACCGTTGTGCATATTATGGATACGGAGAATTTCAAGCTGGATATGAGCCATATCTGGATACCGCTTAAAAAAGCACAAACCATGCTGGCTATGGAAGGAGAGGCCACTTATGTGACTTATGAAAAAGGACTTCCGCCGGTTCAAGACAAAGGGGACTGGATACCTCGTGATATCAACTACCTGGTGCAGGACATGGAAGCCATCATCGCAGCGGACAAACCGGGAGCCCAGGTCATGTATATGATTCTCTTGGCTCTGGCGGCCATGGGCATCTTTAATGCTCAGGTATTGTCTATCTTTCGCCGGGGAAGAGAGATAGGTACGCTCATGGCTATCGGGATGACACGTCCCCGAGTGGTAGGACTCTTCACACTGGAAGGAGGCCTCAATGCGGTGCTGGCCGCTGTGGCAACATTGATTTTCTTCGGTCCCGTACTCTGGTATTTTGGTGTGTATGGGATTCCCCTACCCATTGATTACACAGAAATGGGTATGATTGTTGCCAAACGTCTGATTCCGGTTTATACCATCGGACTTGTTGTATCAACCACCATTCTGGTATCTATAATTGTACTCATAGTGAGCTACTTGCCTTCACGACGAATTGCCCGCATGAAACCTACTGATGCCTTGCGGGGCAAGGCGGTGGCATGATCAAGTTTTTGACCAAAGGATTGCTCCGGGATCGTTCCCGAAGTCTGTTCCCCGTTTTGGTTATTACCCTCACCGTTGCCATGGTTGTTTTCGCAATCGGCTTTATGAGAGGTACGATGAACAGTTTATTTCTGGATACTGCCGTCGTATTCTCCGGCCATGAAAAAATTGTTACCCGGGCCTATAATGAAGAGAACCAACTCTTACCGAATGACCTTGCCCTTTTGGATGTGGACCAACTGGTAGATGAACTAGGCCGGGATTATCCCAATTATTTCTGGACACCACGAATAACTTTTGCCGGTCTTTTGGACGTTCCTGATGAGAACGGAGAGACCAAGTCCCAGGGACCTGTCATTACATTGGGGATCGATCTATTTTCAGAGAATTCCAGGCAGGCGGAAATCTGGGAGTTGGACAGGGTCCTTGTAGAAGGACAGATCCCTCAAAACAGGGATGATGCGCTTATAAGTACCAAGCTTGCGGATCAACTGGATCTTGCGGTAGGAGAGACCGTCACTTTTATCGGCTCAACCATGGACAATGCTTTTACAACGTACAATTTCAACGTGTCAGGGACATTCAACTTGAGAAAAGGACAAACAGACAAACAAATGATGCTTGTTGATTTGTCTGGTGCCCGTCTTGCATTAGATATGGATAATGCTGCTTCAGCGATTTTCGGCTTTACGCACTCATTATATTATGATGATGAAGCGGCTGTTGCACTGCGTACTCATTATAATAATACTATTAGTGACAGTCTGGATATTTTCAGCCCCTTTATGCTCGCCCTGCGGGATGGGAATCAGATGGGCACAATGGTGGATGTAAGTGGCGCAATGATTGCAATTATGGGTGGAATATTTCTAGTGGTGGTTATGGTTGTGCTCTGGAATATGGGCCTTATGAATGGTCTGCGTCGCTATGGGGAAGTGGGTCTGCGATTGGCTATGGGTGAATCCAAGGGGCAGGTGTACCGCTCTATGATCTCTGAAGCGGTGATAATAGGGCTCACAGGAACGGTGGTTGGTACTGGAATTGGGCTTGCGCTGACCTATTACGTGCAAGAGAATGGTATAGATTATACAAAGGGAATGGAAGCGCTTTCAAATTCTTCCATGGTTATGCCCAATATTTTCTTCGCTCAGGTTACACCCGATCTTTACTATATTGGATTCATCCCAGGCGTTTTGGCTACAGTGTTGGGGACCATGTTGGCCGGTCTGGCAATATACAAACGGGAAACGGCTCAATTGTTTAAGGAACTGGAAACATGATCAGAATTTTCATTGCTTTATTATTTTTCACTTTCCTTTTTGGTCAAGCGGACGAAGTGTCAGTTCAGGATATTATCCAGGTCATGGATGATAATCTAAATGCAAAAAGCCGCGTCATGACCAGCAAAATGATTGTGCATGGCCGCCGCACCAGCCGCACTATTGAATCACGTAACTGGGTAGTAGGTATTGACCAGGCCTTCACCGAATATTTATCTCCGCCCCGAGAAGCCGGCACCAAGATGCTGAAATTATATGATAAGCTTTGGACCTACTCACCTCAGACGGATCGTGTGATCCAGATTTCTGGGCACATGTTGCGTCAATCTGTTATGGGTTCCGACATGTCCTATAATGATATGATGGAAGACCGTCCTTTGGAAGAACTTTATGAGGCTACCCTGGAAGGATCGGTATTAATTGATGGACGTGATCATTGGATCATGCATCTGGAAGCAAAAGTGAAAGGGTTATCGTATCCCAAGCGCCGTGCCTGGATCGATAAGGAATACCTGTTGCCTATGAAAGAAGAACTCTATGGGAAAAGCGGTAAGTTACTAAAAACATCCACCATGGATGGGATCAAAAAGGTCCAAGGCAGATGGTTCCCCTCACGATTTATCTTCAAGGATGAATTGAAGCGCAATAGCAAGGGGACAGAGTGGCATATTGACGATATTGAGTTTGATGTGGATATACCGGAAAGCCGTTTCTCAAAAGCGAAACTCCGTAAGTAGAATTTATTGGCAAAAGGATTGCGAATTTTTATGTTTATCAGTTTTTTGGAGATAACCCCCATTTAGTAATTAGATGAATATCAGACTATTCCTGGCAATAATAGCATCATTATTGGTATTATTATTTTGGTATTATTATTCAACAGCATATAGGGGTGCTGTGGATTTCGAAAATTTAGCAGCGGATGTAGCCTATGTAGGCAATAAAGAGTGTGTATATTGTCACCGCGAAATCTATCAATCCTTCCTGCGAACCGGCATGGGCCGGTCTTTTTACCGACCCGGTGCACAGCCGGATATTGAAGATTACACGGACAATAACCATGTCTATGATATGCAGAATAACCTGCACTATGAAATGATCGCTGCGGCAGATGGGTATTATCAGGTAGAATATCGTGAGAATGACCAAGCAGTGCGAACCCATGAACTGCGTCGCAAGGTTGACTACGTTGTTGGTTCCGGCAATAACAACCGTACTTATTTGGCTAGTGAGAACGGTTATATCAATGAAATGCCCGTTACCTGGTACAGTGAAAAGGAAATTTGGGATTTAAGCCCTGGCTATAACCGCTCTAATATGCGCTTTAATCGACCGGTTGTCGCAGAATGTATGCACTGTCACAATAGTTATAATGCGTTTGAGGAATTTTCAGTAAATCGTTATACTGGTACTATCACGGAAGGTATCAGTTGTGAACGCTGTCATGGGCCAGGCCAACTCCATGTAGATAAACATATGGCCTCAGCAGATGAATTAAACAGAACCGGTGTAGACCGCACGATCGTTAACCCAGCCCATTTGTCTGCAGAATTGCAGATGGACGTTTGCCTACAGTGTCATTTGCAAGGCGAGATCAGTGTGTTTAAAACTGGTAAGAGTAGCAGTGATTTCCGGCCGGGGATGCGCTTGAAAGATATAAAGACAGTATTTATTGAGGATGGTCTGCCAAAGGGTGACTTTCGCATTGCCAGCCATGGTGGGCGTATTAGTCTAAGCACCTGTTTTACCGCCAGCAATGGCAGCATGACCTGCATTACCTGCCATAACCCCCATGAGCCTGTTCAGGAGAGATCCCGTACTTATTTTAATGACCGCTGTATGGATTGCCATGCCACCGAATCTTTAACAGTTTTGCAGAAAGTTACAGACCACAGTAATAAAGGTGATTGTGTTCATTGCCACATGAAGCAGGGTGCAACATCTGATATATTACACGTGAACTTTACTGATCATTGGATTCGAAAAAATATTGATATACTCAGTGAAAAGGAAAGCGATGCATTATTCGCTCGTGAAACAGTATTAAAATTGAGGGATTTTTTCGAAGAGGAAGATCCAGCTGCTGTTATAAGAAAAGGCATTGCCTATACCAATTATTATGAGACCAGACACAGTGAACCAGCTTACCTTGTGTGGGCTATTATTCTGTTGGAGCAAGGTTTGCAGGATGTACCAGAGCACCTAGATGGATATTATGCGTTGGCCAGAGCTTTCCAGTTGCAGGGCAAGGACCAACAAGCCGCAGCAGCTTATAAGCGCGTTCTGAGCCTGGACCCAACCCATATGTGGACCTGTTACCAGTTGGGCAGGTTGTATCTTGATGAAGCGCCAGAAAGATCAGCGGCCTATTTGGCGCGGGCCATCCATTTAAATCCTGATAATCCCAAGGTTTGGAAGGAATACGGAGATGCTTTATTATTTACAGAAGATGTAGCTGGTGCTAAAACAGCTTATGAGCGTGCCCTGGCCTTGGATTCATTTTTTGCCAGCGCTTATAATCGCCTTGGTGAACTGGAGTTTTACCAGCATAATGATCTACAAGCTGCCGCTACAAATTTTACTAAGGCAATTCAACAAAATCCCGACCACACTTTGGCGCTACATAATTTGGCTAATATTGCGATTTTTAATAAAGATTTGGATCAGGCTGAAAATTACAGTAGAAGAGTACTAGCTGTGGATTCAGAGTTCAGTGCTTCCTATGGTACGTTGGCATCCATCAGTCGTGAACGTGGTCAATTTTCTCAAGCAGAGATATATCTGCGCAAGCTAATTGCCTTGGAACCCAATAATCAACAGGCGCTATCAATGCTACGCGAGTTAAATCATGAATGATATTACACAACTACGCATTCAAGGAATGCATTGCGCCGCCTGCGTTGAAACTATTGAGGGAGCACTGTCTAAAGTTGATGGTGTCCAAAAGGTTGTTGTTAATCTAGCGCATGAAACTGCAAGAGTAGAAGGTGATGTATTGCCCCAGACATTAATCAATGCTGTTACGAGCACTGGATATGAGGCAACCCTAATGGATGATATGTCTTTATCTGCCAATAGGTCCCGAGGAACATCGAAATTGGATTTGAAACAACTTTCCCCCTTATTTCTGGTGCTTTTTTATATAACAATGGCAGCCCTGCTTATGAATAGAATCGATTTCAGAGTAGCTGATTTTATGTATGATTTCATGGGTCTGTTTTACATTGTTTTTAGCTTTTTCAAATTCCTTGATTACAAGAATTTTCCAGATTCTTTTGCTATGTACGATCCTATCGCAAAGGCCATTCCTGCTTACGGATGGACTTACCCGTTTTTAGAAACAGGATTGGGCCTAGCTTTCCTTCTAAGGGTAGAACTTAATTTTGCTTTAATCATTACCCTGATTGTTCTCGGGGCGACTACTGTAGGTGTAACCCGGGCATTAATGAATAAATCAGCGATCCATTGTGCGTGTTTGGGTACAGCGTTGAACCTGCCCATGACAAAGGCTACATTTATTGAAAATAGTATTATGTTATTTATGGCTACCTGGATGCTTATTTGACTTAGCGGTGGCCGTAACAGGCATGGATCTGTCTTATATCACTGTCATATGCAAGACTAATAAAACTGTGCCCCCCCCCTCTATAATCCATTATTTTTTCATTAACTTAATATTGATAATAACTTGACACGTATTTCAAAACCTGTTAATATTGCCTTTACTGTATAAAAATAGACAGTAAAGTTGTATTTTTATTGAGGGGTTTTTAACCATTGAAAAAACGGAGACATAGTTATATGTATCAATATTTAGTGAAGACATGCTTAATAATGACTCTTTTTTCGGCCGTGCTGACAGCTGGTCAGACGGGGAAAATAACTGGGAAGGTTTTAGATCAGGAAACTGGCAATCCTCTGCCTGGGGTGAACGTTTTATTGGAAAATACGCCCATGGGAGCTGCGACTGATCCGGAGGGTAAATTTGTTATACTGGATATACCGCCTGGTCTGTATACCGTGAAACTTTCTTTCATTGGTTATGCTACCATAACCATAGAAAATGTGCGCTCCACTACTGATTTGACAACAAATCTGTATACAATAAATATGGCCCCCGAAGCTATTGAGGGGGAAACAATAACTGTTACAGCGGAGAAACCTCTCCTGGAGGTTAACGCCACCAATGAAGTACATGTTGTGCGCGCCGAAGACATTAAAAATTTACCGGTTCGTGGTTATGCCAATGTTGTCGCCCTGCAAACTAGCGTTGTTGATGATGGAGGCACGTTGCACATACGCGGGGGCCGTTCAGAGGAAGTTGGTTATTATGTTGATGGCGTCAGCGCGGTGGATCCTTATTCTCTTACTCGCCGTGGATCAATTCCTAATATAAGTATCGAAGAAGTTTCTTTTCAAGCTGGTGGTTTTGGTGCTGAATATGGCGCGGCAGGTGCGGGTATTGTTAATACAACCACTAAAACTGGCGGTAACAGGTTAGCAGTCACGGGTGAATTCTTGACAGATGTTGGCGCTACAGAACCCAGCGAGGATAAAGACAAACTTTATTCATATGGTTATAATTTGTATTCCGCTGGCTTAGGCGGCCCTATTCCCGGCTTGGATTTCATAAAATTTTATGGTGCGATAGAATATATTGGGCAGGATGACAGCCCGACGGCTGGATCATTTCCAGTATATAACAAAGATTTAAATATAGCCAATGGCCGGCCTGAGAATGGTGATCCATTCACTGATGAAAATGGTAATACAACTTGGGATTTAGGTGAATCATATACTGATGATGATGGCGATGGTGCATATACTGCTCCAAGCTATCTTCGTGTTGGTGATGATGATATCGATTTTGTTTATGGGCCCCGGGCTGATAATTGGTATAACCGAACAAATGCTAACTGGAATCTGTTGTTTGATCTGCCTAATGCTATGCGGCTTAAGGTAGGTGGCACATATTTTGACTCACACAGTTCAAATTATTCGCACTATAGATCGCTATTTACTTTTTACAACGATGCCAGCAATGCGGATGGTACCAGCGACGCTGGTAGCCTTACACATCGTTATGATCAATCTGAAAGCACAATAAACAATGTCTATGCGCGTCTATCTGGAGCCGTCCCTGGTTTTGACCAAATGTTTTTTACTGCTCAATATAGCCATGGGTCTATCAAGGATAAGTCCTATGATCCCGGTACCGAAGATGGTTTCGGTACTTTTGTTTATGAGGATGGCACTGTATCTGAAATAAAAGTACCATATGTACAGGGCGGCAAGTGGTATGATTTAAGAGGTACACCAACTTGGGTTTACGTGGATGCATCAGGGAATGAAGTGGAAAGAACTGAGTGGGATTTTGATCCTTTTTTGACCTTTGTGCAGATTAATTATGACACTAGCTACATCAATCCTTTAAACCGGGCTACTGGAACAGGGCCAGTACCCTATGTAGAAATTGCCAATTATGCCGTTGCTGGAACTAGAGGTTATACTGGTATATATAAAGCAGAAAAACTGCGCACTGATGTGAAGGCAAATCTATTATGGCAGCTTGGCGACCATGAGATTAAAATTGGTGGAAACCTTGAACGGGGTGAAATTAAAAGATATTCTGTAAATGGCAACTCGGCAGCTCGGTATTTCAACAACAATAGGCCCTATTCTGAAAAGGGGGATATCTGGACCTGGGATGATGATTATATTAATGACAGCACCGGTGCTCTGGTTTGGGGACCAGATAATATTCCAGATTTTGAACAGGATCCTACAGATAATTATGATGGTGAAGATCCAGATGATAATCCCGATAACGACAATAATACATACACCTATGATGCCTATTGGGATGATTATCTGTTCCAGGCTTATAAAAGCGCCTATGCCAATAATGTAGGCTATGATGTAACTGGCGTAGGGCTGGCTGAAATGAATGATATTAATAAAGCCCGGACGCCGATTACTATGGCTGCCTATTTCCAAGATAAATTTGAACTGGATGACCTGATTTTGAATGTGGGTCTGCGTTACGATTATATTGATCCCGCTAATAAGGTCTTTAATCCTCTGACCGGTGGCAATCAAAATATAATAATTGATAGTGAGGGTTACCTTGCGGAAACTGTCTATTGGAATGACGTTGATGAGGATGATGAACGTGACCCGCGGGAATATTCTTCAGCTGTACCAACTGATGATGATGACGTAGGATTGAATCATCAGGTGGATGTGACGCCATCCGCACAATTAAGTCCCCGGATAGGGATTGGTTTTCCGATTACAGATCGCACCGCCTTTCATGCCACATATGGGAAATATCTGCAGGCAGCACGCTGGGATAACCTATATATAAGCTGGACCCGTTTTTTATCTAATATACAACAGGGGAACTATACACGTTCCAATAACCCAGAACTGCAACCGACCAAAACAACGGAATATGAAATCGGATTCAAACAATTGGTCACTGATGATATCAGTATTGACATGACCTTGTTTTACACTGAGAAAAAAGATTTTATACAAATTCGTAATGTAGCTGCCTCACCTACTGGTTATGCGCTGTATAGCAATGGTGATTTTTCAACGGTCAAAGGGATGGCATTTTCCTTGCGGACACGTCGTCTTGGCAATGCGAAGCTGGATGCTAACTACACCTTGAGTTATGGAGGCGGAACTGGATCTAATGCTGATACGGGCACCCGTATTTCTTGGCTGGGGGGCAATGATCCCACCTTCACATCTCCGTTAAATTATGACCAGCGTCATACGGCTAATATCGTGCTTGATTATCGTACCGGTAATAGAGGACGCTTGAAGCTTTTTGGCGCCAATATACTGTTCCGTTATGGTAGCGGTATGCGTTATACGCCTTCGAAACCAAGGACAGCAGTGTTTGGCGGTCAGTTATCTGATCAGCCAGTGGCAGCCCTTAATTCTGGCACCATGCCCGCCACTTTCAATATTGACCTACGCCTGGACAAGACCTTCATGGTTAATAATATTAGCCTGGGTGTATTTTGTGTTGTAAAGAATGCTTTAAATAACAATTCAGTGCAGA
>Ga0315338_1002963_pt1 | contig 15635 bp, 10 predicted proteins | sample ASW8metaG_FD_204518 | JGI IMG/M metagenome (GOLD analysis project Ga0315338, IMG submission 204518) | Ammonia-oxidizing marine archaeal communities from Monterey Bay, California, United States - ASW #8 | ecosystem: Environmental > Aquatic > Marine > Coastal | place: USA: California | collected... | reverse complement strand
GGGGTTCGACACTGGCCATCGCCTATGCCCAAGCCTTTCCCGAACACGTCCTGGCATTAGTCGTCGAAGCTGTATTCCTCGGGACTGAAAGCGAACTCAACTGGTGGCACGGTGATGGCGGCGTTCAGCGTTTCTTCCCGGAGGCGTTCGAAGATTTCATCGCGCCTGTTCCAGAGCGACACCGTACGTCTGCCCAAGCAATATTGAAGTGGTGCCTTGAGGACATGCGAATCGAGGCCGAGGACAAGTTCACCGACCTGAACCGGTTATCCGATCTGAACACAAGCTTGGGCGAATTGCGCAAATCCACGCTCTACCGCTGGACCGAGCTAGAGGAGCGCATCTCCTATCTCGAAAAAAGCGCCGCAGACGCTCGAAGCGCCCTGGCCGCACGCGGCCCAGCCTATGTCGCAGCGCACTCACTGATTGAAGCCCATTATTTTCGCAATAAGTGCTTCTTCGAGCCGAACCAGCTCCTTGCCAATGGGCGACAGCTCGCGAATTTACCAATGCATATCCTGCACAGCCGTTATGACATGGTGTGCCCGCCACAATCAGCCTTCCGGCTGGCCGACGCCTGCCCTCACGCTCAACTTCACGTGCTGACTCTAAGCGGCCATGGAATGACCGAACCTATGCAGGCAATCTTGAACGAGATTATGAGCGAGTTGGCTGTGTCCCTCGGGCGCTAGAACTGCTTATGTTCAACAATTGCATGCTCTAATCTGGGGCTTTGGGCACCCAGGCATGAATCGCAACCTCAACACTGCCTCCTGTGAAGTCACCGCCATTCGCCGTCAATACCACTGGCGTGTCGCTATAATAAGCTGTCGGCCCAACAACCCCCAGATTATGACTTCCAATAGCAAGCCCCAAAGAGCCGCCAAATTTATTCTCCTGCCCCGACACGCCACAGTCAAAACTACTCGCACCGGTGATATCGCTGACCGTACGGACAGAGACACAAAACACGACGGACCGGGTTGGGATAACAGCCCCTGTAACAACATTGGCTCCACCCAGCTCACCCGTGCGATGCGCAATAATCCGACTTAGCGAATGCGCCCCATTATCGGCTTGGGCGGTGATCATTGAAGCGCCGGCTGCACGCCAACTTACGCCATCAAAGAAGGCTGTGCCTGCTTCGTCGAGCACGTACACCCGCCACCCCGGTTGAGCAGGCAATTCGGTCCAGACACCATCACGCCAGATGGCCAGGTTTCCGACGCTCATCACGCCCCACTGATCACCTGTCCGCCCCGCTGGTAAGATCCAAGCTTGGCCATCATGTGGATTTGTTGGCTGCGGTTTGACACTGCGACTCTGCACGCGGGTTTGCACCAACGCATCAAGCCGCAGAAGGCTTTCATTTACCGTGACATGTTTTTGCGCCTGGGCTGGCATGATGAGCGGCAGGTCCAGATTCGGGCTGGTATCGGTCATCGCGGTCTCCATTAGAATGCCGCTATAATGCCGCCAGTACTCCACCCGGGGATAACCACCTGTCATATCCAGATTGCTGTCTGGGCTTGACGGGAGGCGCACACATGCCATTTCTCCACTCAAACAACGCAATGGCCCGAACGGGACGATGATCGCATGACCAAGACAGTGCTCGCCTTCGCTGATGGATTTCCGACGCCGACGACTGGCGATTGGGCACAACTGGCCGAAAAAGCCCTGCGTGGCGCCGATTTTGATGACACGCTCGTTCGCTCTACCAGTGATGGCATTACGCGTGGTCCGATCTTTTTTGACGCGCCCGAGGGCAGCCAATCGGTTGATCACGCCCCCCGCGACCAACATCTTCCCTGGGGCATGAGGCAAACTCTGGTAGAGGCAACCCCGGCTGCGGCCAACGCGGCTGCGCTGGGAGACTTGATTGGGGGCGTCTCCGAATTGGAATTGCGCCTGGATCCCGCTGGTAAGCTGGGTTTGGCCGCCTGTGATTTGGAATCGCTCGATGAAACGCTGCGTGGCGTCGATCTTAGCCTCGCACCGGTTCATTTGGACGCACTCAACCATTCCACCGATCACGCAAACCTGCTGATCACATTATTTGCCCGCCGGCGCCTCGACGGCGACGAAGTGAGTGGCGGACTTGGTCTTGCCCCGATCGAATTGCGGGCGCGGCAGGCGATCCGCTATTCCGACCAGGATTTCGACTCGGTTATCGACCTCGCGCAATTGACGGCCGCAGCCTTTCCGAAATTGAAAATCATGCGATGCAATGCGTCATTGGCCTTTGAAGCGGGCGGCACGGAAGTGCAAGAGCTCGCCATGCTGGTGGCATCTGGCGCCAGCTATATGCGCCTGCTGATGGATGCGGGCCTGGAAGCCGACCAGGCCGCCACAGCAATTGAAGGCCGTTTGGCTGTCGATGCTGACATTCATTTGGGAATCGCCAAACTCCGTGCCGCAAGGCGTATCTGGGCCCGAATGGCCGGCGCATTTGGCGCCTCCGACGCCGCATCCCGTCTGAGCCTACAAGCGACCACCTCTTATCGAATGCTTAGCGCGACCGACCCATGGAGTAATCTGATCCGCGTCTCCTGTGCCGGTTTTGCAGCGGCGAGCGGCGGCGCAGATACGATCACTATTCGCCCGCTCACCGAAGCGCTCGGGCGTCCCACACGTTTTGGGCGTCGTATTGCCCGCAATCTTCACATGTTGCTGGCCGAGGAGAGCCATCTCGGCAAGGTCACGGATCCGGCGGCAGGCAGTTACCTGCACGAGACTCTGAGCGACAAGCTGGCCAATGCCGCCTGGCAATTATTCCAGGACATCGAAACCCGCGGCGGATTGTATGATTCCATGAAAAGTGGCTGGTTCCAGGGACTGATCAGCGCGGCACGCAACAGTCGCCAAAAGGCCATTATGGAGCGATCAGAAACCCTGATCGGCGTCAATAAATTCCCTGACCCTGACCCCAAAGCCGTCGACGTAGATGACACTTGGCCTCACTTGGATCCCGAAGAGGGCGCGATGCTGCCAATGCGATGGGCGACTGCGCTGGAGGGAGATGCATAATGAGAAGCTATCCTGATTTCACACGCATGACGTTGGGCGAACCATCAGCCATCGCCGCAACTTCCGGCGAACGCTGGACGACCGCTGAAGGGATCGCCGTATCCACATCCTATAGTGCCGTCGACAGCGCGGAAATTGATTTCAAGTCGTCCATCCCCGGTGCTGCCCCCTTCGTGCGCGGCCCCTACCCCACAATGTTCCCCCAGCGTGCCTGGACGGTCCGGCAATATGCAGGCTTCTCAACCGCCGAGGAATCCAATGCCTTTTACCGGCGCAATCTGGCCGCTGGCCAGAAAGGACTCTCCGTCGCCTTCGACCTCGCCACTCACCGTGGCTATGACAGCGACCATCCACGTGTCGCTGGCGATGTGGGAATGGCAGGCGTGGCGATAGACAGCATCTACGACATGCGCACCCTGTTCGATGGCATTCCGCTCGACAAGATGAGTGTCTCGATGACCATGAATGGCGCGGTCCTGCCCGTTTTGGCGCTGTACATCGTCGCCGCTGAAGAACAGGGCGTGAGGCCGGAACAGCTTTCGGGAACGATACAGAACGATATCCTCAAAGAGTTTATGGTTCGCAATACCTATATCTACCCGCCCACGCCATCCATGCGGATCATTTCCGACATTTTCGACTACACGTCGAAGCACATGCCCAAATACAATTCGATCTCGATTTCCGGCTATCATATGCAGGAAGCCGGTGCCCCGGCTGATTTGGAACTGGCCTACACAATCGCTGACGGGCTCGAATACATTGCCACTGGCATTGAGGCGGGCATGGACGTCGACAGCTTTGCTCCGCGCCTGTCCTTTTTCTTCGGCATCGGCATGAATGTGTTCATGGAAATCGCCAAGCTTCGTGCTGCGCGCCTGCTTTGGGCCAAACTGGTCAAGGAACGCTTTGCGCCGAAGAGCGACAAGTCGATTTGCCTGCGTACACATTGCCAGACTTCCGGTTGGTCCCTCACCGCCCAAGATGTGTTTAACAATGTCGGACGCACGACACTGGAAGCCATCGCCGCAGTCGATGGTCACACCCAGTCATTGCATACAAATTCCCTGGACGAAGCACTGGCCTTGCCAACCGATTTCTCCGCGCGCATCGCCCGTAACACCCAGCTATTGCTGCAGACCGAAGGGCATCTTTGCGACACTGTCGATCCCTGGGGTGGCAGCCATTATGTTGAGCGCCTGACCTACGATCTCGCCTCCAAGGCGATGACCCATATCGCAGAAATCGATGATCTCGGCGGTATGGCCAAGGCGATCGAAGCCGGCATCCCCAAACTGCGCATAGAAGAGGCCGCCGCCCGCACCCAGGCGCTGATCGATAGTGGCCAGCAGACAATCACCGGCGTCAATAAATTCCACCTCGACGAAGAAGAGGATGTGCCCGTCCTCAAGGTCGACAATTATGCCGTTCGCAAACAGCAGGTCGACAAATTGGTGCGCCTGCGTGAGGAACGCGATGATGCCACAACCCAGTCGAGCCTTCAGGCCCTGACGGCCGCCGCATCATCTGGCGAAGGCAACCTACTCGAACTCGCCGTAAACGCTGCGCGAGCCATGGCAACCGTTGGCGAAATATCCGATGCGATTGAAGGGGCTTTCGATCGACATGTTGCTGAAATAAAAGGTGTCACGGGTGTTTATGGCGAAGCCGCACGCCGGGATGACAAGGTCATCGCCGCCCGGTCAGCAGCCACAGACTTCCTTGCCCGTACGGGCCGCAAACCCAAAATTCTGATCGCCAAACTCGGACAGGATGGTCACGATCGAGGTCAAAAGGTCGTCGCCTCCGCCTATGCCGACCTAGGCTGGGACGTGGTCATTGGCCCGCTCTTCCAGACTCCGCTTGAAGCCGCAGAACTGGCCGCGGAGGAAAACGTACACGCCGCCGCCGCATCATCGCTTGCAGCCGGACACCTCACCCTCGTGCCCGAACTTCGCTCCGCCCTGCACGATCTCAATCGCGATGACATCCTCATCATCGTCGGTGGGGTCATCCCGCCCGACGACGAGCCCGTGCTCCGCCAGATGGGCGCAGCAGCGGTTTTTCCACCCGGAACGATCATCGCGGATTCTGCGCTGGAATTGCTCGAGCGGTTGTGCGCAAGTTTACCAGCCGACTGAATTGGCTTGCCGCGCTGCGGTTCTTGTCCTTAACTCTTCATGCGACGCGGAGGATAGGACATGCGAACACTGATACCGATGATGATGACAGCCACCCTGGCTCTCTCCTCCTGTGCGACGTCTACGCCCACCACCTACAGCCCGTCTTACGGCGATGGGCCCGGCTATTCTGATCAGCGCATAGAACAGGACCGGTTTCGCACACGGTTTGATGCTGGCTCGGATATGAGCATGCAGCAGGCGCGCGACATGGCGCTCGTTCGGGCGGCGGAACTGACGCTGGAAGAAGGCGGGGATTGGTTCATCGTCGTCGCGGAGGATGTATCGGGAAATGACCGCAACCCCGTTCAGGTCGGCGCTTCGGTCGGCCGGTCCTTTGGCTCTGGCGGACGGTCTGGCAGTTCGGTTGGGCTGGGGATTCGTATTGATGGCAATGCGGGCGAGAAAACAGTCAGCCTGGAAATCTTGATCCGGTCGGGCGACCGCGAATTTGGACCAAACAGCTATGATGCCCGAGACGTCATCCGCAACAATCCAGCCTGTGGCTGTGATGCCTTGCTGGAAGAAACCGACTAGCCTGCGCTAGCCAAGCCTCTTCGCCTGATCAACCCACTCATCGCGTGTGATCCGGCCCCGGCCACTAATTTTGGTATCCCAACGCGCAATGTCCTCAGGCGACCAGCCGGCAATTTGGGCGTAGCTGTTAATTCCGCCCTCCCGAAGCAGCGCCGCCGCTTTGGGGCCGAGCCCCTTAATCGCAAGCAAATCATCGGAAACTGACGGATTCGCCTCAGCATAATCAACCGGCGATGGCGTCGGCGTAGCGGACTTCGCTGATGAAGCCCCTGTCGATATTGTTGTGCGCGGCTTCGGTGTCGTCACTGTGTCTGCGGAATCAGCTGCCTCAGTCACGGGAGGCGTTACATTCGCCGGAATCGCGGCAGTCTCGCTCTCGGCCTCACCGACACGTCGGGCCAGGTTTTCGTTTTCCTTGCGTAGACGTGCCACCTCGGCCAACGCCTCATCGGCCTCGGCACTGCGCGCAGTCGAGCTCCAGATTTGCCATCCGGCGAATAATCCGCCCGCAAACGCAATCAGCAATAAAAATCCCATCTGCCAAATCAGATAGAACATGCCCTACTCCTCAATCCCAGTATTCTCGAAACCGGTCACATCAAAACCAATGATCCGAATTTGTTCACTCGCCAATAACACGTCAATACGCGATTCGTCCGAACCGCCTTGCACGAGCAAAGCTTGAACAGCCGCCGCGCGCTGCGAGGCGAGATCTTCGCTGCCGACAGACGTGTCGATGGTCAATTCAAGGCGTAATTCATTCGGACAAAGACTGAACATTCTGCCGACACGCCGTAGGACGATCTCTGAAAACGGATTGGGTGCAGCACCGCCACCATCAAAGCGCATATCGCCCGCCCCGCGCGCAGCGCGCAGCACCGCTGAACACCCTGCAGACGTTTCAATGCGCACCGACGCAGGTGCTCCCGCCGGGGTCACCACTAAAGCAGATTCAAACGGTTCGGGCATAACCATCAGAGCACCGGCAACCGATTGTGCGATTTGTGGGTTGGCGGCGTCCCCGATCAAGCCACCCTGCTCGGCATCCAACACAATGGAGCCGCGATCAAGGCGTGCCAATTGCCCCAAGAGTCGCATTGCAGCATCAACCCACTCCGCCGAGCTGGCACTACCCGGAATAAGCGTCAGATCAGTCTGCGCGCCCGCCGGGAAATTTGTATTGGCGTACTGAGCGATTGCATCGCGTGCGGTCGCATCAGATGCATCACCCCGAATGAGAACACGCCCATTATTAAAATCAGCCCTAAACACAAACCTGCGCTCGGCCCGCATATCACTGGTATCGTCGATCACCCGGGTAATCCCGCCGGCGACGACACCGCCAGACCAGGTAGAGCGAAGCACGGTGTAAAGCGCATCATCTCGCATGGGCGCATTGGGTGCCGCACCGGACAACGTCGCGACTTGCCCATTCACACTCACCTGCGCCCAATCGTGTTCTCGCTCAATCAAGGCAGCACGGGCGCGTTCAGCAAGCCCTGTCTCAATTCCGCTTAAGGATACCGGGCCGAAAAAAATGAGCCCCAGACTCGCTAACAGCCAGATCACCGTTGATATTAGGAGAAGGCGGCGGGCGCGAAGGGTCATGGCGGGTCCGTACAGGCTCGAATTTTAAATTTTGTCGACGGTGTTGGCGAAAACTACGACTTGGTCATCACGGCAAACATTAAATCACACGAATAACGTTTAAAAATACGTACTTCCCACTGACATACAAGCCTCTCCCCAAAAGCAAATAAAAAGGGCCGGAGCGCAACACGCCCCGGCCCCGTCTTGTTGACCACAAATAGCCTACCGACGCGCGCGCAGAGTCAGCCCCCAACTCCGCGGAGATCCAAGGAAAGCATTAAACGAACCAGGCTGGAAAGGGCCGTCGAAACCGACCTGAATGTACTCTTCATCCAACAGGTTCCGCCCCCACAATTCCAGGGACCAGCTATCATCAGCAGCGCCGATACCAAGCCGACCATTGAACAGCGCGTAGGCGTCCTGTTCTTTTTCCGGATCGAGGTCTGAGCCAGTATTTTGGTCCGAGACCCACCGCCCGTCCAAGTGGGCCATCCAACTCCGGCCGCCTTCAAACTCACCCTCATAAGACACAGAGCCTGTTGCATACCATTCAGGCGCCAACGAAAAATTCTGCCCAGACAGGCGATCGACGTCCGCCGTTCCTGTCGGCGCAAACTCCGCATACTCGGCATTTGCGTAGGTCACCCCACCCTGGAATGTCAGCCCCGGCATGGATTCCGGTAACCACAAAAGCTCCATCTCCGCACCCTGCGACGATGCACCGTCGATCGATGTAACAAAGAAGGCTATGCCATTGAACGTATTGAGCTGATAGGTCTCAAAATCGGAATAAAACAGGTAGAAATTGGCCAAAACAGTGTCATTGGCCCACTCTGTTTTGAACCCGAGTTCAAAGCTGTCCACCAATTCTGGATCGAAACGAGCGGGATACAATGATGCGCCCGACAAGACGTCGGTAAAATTGACCGCAGAGGAACCCGCTTGGGTAAAGCGGTCCAGATTGAAACCGCCTGCTTTATAGCCGCGTGTGTAAGTACCATAGACTAAAAGGTCATCATCAAAGCGGTGAGACAGGGACAACAGGCCGGATAGCTCGTTTTCTTCAAGCGACTGGCTATGGTCAATTTGGCTGAATACATCCCGCGCGAACGGCAGGCATGTGAATGTACCAAATTGTATGAGCCCGGGAACCGAAACGCTGGAAGCGGTCGAATAACCTCCCAAAACGGCCAAATTGGCCGGAGTGAGGAAATCCAGCGCATCACCGAAGACATGCTCCCAGACATCGCAGGCCGGCGTATTGCTATCACCAAAATTGAAATTCGCGGTTTTTTCAGTACTTGTGTGGCGCAGGCCAAATGTCAGATCTGTCGCATCGTTCAGATGCCAAGTGTTATGGGTAAAGAATGAAAGGCTTTCACCGTCCTGGGTAAAGGTATCACCAACCGGGTTTCCACCACCCAGCGGAGTTGCCGATCCAAATCCGAGCCCCGCAAAGCCGGGGACAGGATTTCCCAGAAAGGCCGAATAACCCGCCAAACCGTTAGCAAGATCAGACACCAGAGTGGCCGACAATCCGCCCGATCCTAACAAACCAAGATACGGCTCGAAATGTGCGCCCATTTGAATGCTGTCATTTCGGATAAGGATTTCATCGGAATAGTAAAGTCCGAACATCCAATCCAAGTTTTCGCCGGTACCGGCGAACCGCATTTCGAGTGTTGAATTGTCAAATTCAAATGTATTATTGGCTCGATCACGGAAAACAATATCCGCACCGGTGAAATCGGTATCTTGCCCGGAGCTTAGCGAATAGCTGCGATCAGAATAAATAGCGGTAAATTCAACTGTATCGAAGTTCCAATTTAACTCGCCCTGAACCCCACTATCAATAATGTCCTGTTGCGTGCCACGGTTCGCCTGGATATCTCGGCTAAATGGATCTTCACTTCCCGGCATCGGACGACTTCCGGCGACGAGCGCGTTCAGGATCGGTGCAGTGGCCCCGGAAACCAGGCTCGGCGCGCCGCAGCAATTTTCCTCACGTTTCGTAATATCCGCTGCGAGCAGCAGGCTGATATCGTCCGAGAAGTCCAACAACATTTGACCGCGGAAAGTATAATAATCTTGATCGCCATCTTCGGTCTCTGTACGCGGCCCGCCAAATGTGCTGACCGTTTGATAGCCATCACGCTCCCGAATTCCTCCAAAGAGCCGAATTGCCATATCTTCACTGACGCCACCTGTCAGTCCTCCTGACACACCCCAGCCGGAGGCATCGCCACCAATATAATCCAGAGCCATATTGGTTCCAAAATCATATTCCGGGCGTTTGGTGACGATATTGATGATGCCGGCTGTGGTGTTGGCACCAAACAATGTGCCCTGGGGGCCACGCAAAACTTCAACCCGCTCCAACTCGCCAAGGTCATTAAATCCCACACCATTTCGGGCGCGCGGCACACCGTCAATCACAACGCCGACGGATGATTCCAAACCGGGATTGTCTCCGACCGTCCCAATGCCGCGAATTCGTGCCGTAGTGACGAATTCATTAGATGTGGAGGTGATGTTGAGCCCGGGCGCAATCATCATCAAATCCTTGATGTCGCGAACGCCGGCGGCGAGCAATAACTCCTCGTTATAGGCGGTAACCGCAACAGGAACGTCTTGAATTCCCTGTTCGCGCTTTTGTGCGGTGACAGTGATGACGTCGACCGAGCGAATTTCTTGAGCTGCGGCAACTCCCGATGAAAGGGCAATCGCGGACGCTGCGACGAGCAACACAGAACGATGGGTGGATGTCATTTCTTACTCCCTAACCGATCACCAGTACTCTCGCCTGGCCAAAAATGTCACAGCGCAATGCCGTGTTCGTTTTCAACATCAACCATTATTCATGCGCGAAGTGAACCCTGTTCACGTTCGAAAACGTCACCGACCAACACCAAAATTGAGACTCGCTTCCCGATCGAAAAAGAAGTCTGATGGTCGTTACTAAAATGTGGGGATTGCAGAATGATGAGAACAGCTATTTTTTGTGCCGTGCTGGCGTACAGCCCGGCGACTGCCGCTCAAGACCTGCCGCCCCTGCAACCTCTTGATACATTCGCGCTCGAGGCAGCCTCGTCTCCCCGCATATCGCCCTCCGGCGATCATATCGCCTATGTGCGGCGCTCAAACGACATTTCTCGGGATCAAACGCGGGGCAGCTTGTGGATGGTGGATTTCGATGGACGCAACCATCTACCGATCGCAACAGGCGAGAACACCGCGTCATCCCCGCGCTGGTCACCCAGTGGTGATCGTCTTGCTTACATCGCAAATGGCCCAGAATATTCCGCCATACGCATGTATTGGATGGCTGACGGCCGCGACGCTGAAATTGCCCAATTACAAGGTGGCGGTGGTGGCTTGAGCTGGTCGCCCAATAGCAGTCAACTGGCTTATTCCGCTTACGTTCTTCAGCCTGGAGTAGCTCCAGCCGCTTTGCCTGCCTCTCCGCCCGGGGCCGAGTGGGCCGAGTCGGCTCAGGTTGAAGACCGACTGTTTTACCGCGTCGATGCTGTCGGAAACTTACCTCCTGGATCACAGCAATTGTTCGTCGTCGACGCTCAGGGTGGTGCGCCCGTGCTAATCACAACAGACGATGCTGGTGCCAGCAGCGACTTTTCGTGGACAGCCGACGGCACAGCGATAATTTTTTCCGCCGACCGTCGCCCAAATTCCGGCACGGCGGCTCCCGATAGCGAACTGCACAGAGTCGATCTGGAAACTGGCCGCATTCGTCAACTCACCAACAGGATCGGCCCAGACACATCTCCCCGGATCTCTCCCAACGGACAACGCATCGCCTATACTGGCTATGACGACCAGCGCATGGGCTATCACAACACCCTGCTTTACGTCGCCAATGTCGATGGCACACAAGCCCGCGCATTGACCCTGGATCTGGATCGCTCGGTCGCCTCGCCAATCTGGGCCTCAGACGGTCGCGGCATCTATGTCCAATATGATGATCACGGACGGACCAGGTTGGCGTTGGTGAGTTTGGATGGGCGTATCGACGTCATAGAGGGCGGGTTGGGCGGTAGTACATTTGGACGCCCCTATTCTGGCGGTGAATTCAGTGTTGCGAACAACGGACGCATCGCCGCCACGCTTGCATCACCAACGCGGCCTTCAGAACTCGCCTCCGGTACGCGACGGTCCGGCTTGAATATGATTACACGGCTTAATGAGGATGCGCTCGCTAATCGATATGTTTCTCCGGTAGAAGAAATAACATGGCGATCTCCCCATGATGGCCGTCAAATACAAGGATGGGTCTTATATCCACCGCGATTTGACCCCGATCGAACATATCCGCTAATCCTCGAAATTCACGGAGGCCCGTTCACGGCCTACGGACCGGTTTTCTCAGCGGAACTCCAGCTCATGGCAGCGGCCGGTTACGTGGTTCTCTATACAAACCCCCGCGGATCAACCAGCTATGGCTACGAATTTGCCAACCTTATTCATCATGATTATCCCGGCAATGATTACGACGACCTAATGGGCGGTGTCGATACGATGATCGACCGCGGCTTCATTGATGAGGAGCGCCTGTTTGTGACCGGTGGATCTGGCGGTGGCGTTTTGACCGCCTGGATTATCGGAAATACCGACCGATTTGCCGCCTCTGCAGTTGTCAAACCCGTCATCAACTGGTCCAGCTTTGTGCTGCACTCCGATCTACCGCAATTTTTCTATCGATATTGGTTTGCCAGTGCGCCCTGGGAAGACCCCGGCGAGTATTGGCGCCGATCTCCGCTTTCGCTCGTTGGAAATGTCACGACACCGACCCTGATGATGGTCGGCGGCTCGGACCTTCGCACACCGCGCTCAGAAACCGATCAATACTATGCGGCGTTGAGGCTGCGGGGCGTGCCATCCCGATTGGTTGTTCTCCCCGATTCCTATCACGGAATTTCGAATTCCCGGCCAAGTCGTCTGCTGACCAAAGTCGCAGAAATTCTCCGCTGGTTTGAAATGCATGACCCGGCACAAAGGACAGTTCCGCAATGACCGAGACAATCCTTGCAGCCGTACAGGCCGCTCCGGTATTCTTTGACAAACAAGCCAGCACCGACAAAGCCTGCACCTTGATTGCCGAAGCCGCAGCAAAAGGGGCAAACGTCGCCGCATTCGGCGAAACCTGGTTGCCCGGTTATCCGTTCTTCATCGAGGCTCCGCTGAGCGACTTATGGTGGGAAGCGGCGGCTCTATACTTGGAAAACGCCGTCAGTCTGGAAGGTCCGGAAATTGCGCAGATCTGCGCGGCAGCCAAAACCGCCAATATTGACGTCGTTATTGGAATTGCCGAACTTGATCCAGCGACTGAAAGCTCGATCTACGCCAGCCTTGTCTTCATCAGCAACGATGGCCAAGTTCTCGGTCGCCACCGAAAACTTAAGCCTACACACCACGAACGCTCAATTTGGGCGGATGGCGATAGCAAGGGTCTTGCTGTTCACCAGCGGGAATATGGACGCCTCTCAGGATTGAATTGCTGGGAACACAATATCGTTCTGCCGGGCTATTCTCTCATCTGCCAAAACACACAGATCCATATTGCTGCCTGGCCGGGAAGAGAACCGCAAACCGCCCCCAGCGACCCGGTATGGTCACGCCAGGTGCTATTATCCCGCGCCTTCGCCAGCCAGGCCGCTGCTTATGTCATTGCACCAGCAGGTCTGCGTCTCGATGAGCACGTACCCGAGCATTTTAAGGCGCTTAGCGCCTATGAGCACACCGGTCAAAGTGTCATCATAGACCCACGTGGCGAGATTATCGCCGGCCCCGCAGATGGTGAAACGATCCTGCTAGCGCGAGCGGATTTGAATGAGGTTCGCAAAGCGAAAATGGCCTGCGATGCGGCCGGCCATTATTCCCGACCAGATCTGTTTCGATTGACCTTGAAGGATCAACAAGTCTACCCGCCGGTTAGGCTCGCCCGAAAAACGAGCTAGGCGGACGCGCTGGGCCGCGCCGCAATCGCATCGTACCACGCGGCCAAATGCACCAGGTCAGAATTGGGTCTGAGTTTGATCCAGGCCGAGAAATCTATGAACACAAATCCAACAATATCTGCGGCACTGAATTGCCCCCCGGCCAAATAGGCACTGTCGGCTAACCTCGCATCGAGCACAGCAAAAAACGCTTCAGCCCGATGGCGACCGCGCTCTGCCAGTTCAGGTAATTGCGGATAAGGCTGTGTTCCGGTGATTGCCGCATCCTTAAAAAAACGTGATGTGTTTCGCAACGCCTCTGCAACGCCCATCAGACCTTCCCATTCAACGCGGGTTGTCCATTCAGCAACCAAAGCCTTTTCCAACGGTGTTCGACCTAATAATGGCGGTTCCGGATATGTTTCTTCCATAAATCGGGCGATCGAGGAGTTCTCAGTGAGCAGTGTTCCGTCGTCGAGCTCCAATGCCGGCACGGTGCATCGCGGATTTATGCTTCGGAACGCATCCTCAAACTGAGCCTTGGCACCGAGATCAATTTCGATGCGCTCCACGTCCACGCGTTTCTCCGCGAAGACCATTCTCGCGCGCCGAGGGTTTGGGGCTTTTGCATAATCATACAACTTCATAGTGGTTATTCTTCCTCAATCAAAATTCGGGGGGCGTTCATCCGCAACCGCGAGACGCCTCTCAATCTCACGTCCCAATGTAAGAATCCGCCCGTCTTCAAATAGCCCACCCCAAAGACTTGTCGTCTGCGGCACGCGATGTGTGGATCCGTTGGAGGCATTTTCGCCGGACAGCGATCGCGTTTCTTGTTCGGAAAACCCGGACCGAAATGCGAGTTGTGGATGCCCAGTATAATTGGTGATCACCAGAAGCCCTGCCACAAAATTTGGCCCGATCAACACGTCGACCTCAGAAAACACTTCATCCATCACATCCATAACCTGGCGTCGTAGACGGTCCGAATTCACCAGGTCAACAGCCGACAGAAACCGTGAACTGCGCCATGTATTTGGCCAGGCATTGGGCTCTTGCCAGACCATGCTGTCGTCCGCATCGTTTAGCGTAAGCTCTTCAAACGCCGCTGCTGCCTCGGCATAGAGGGAAATGAGGAGCGAACCATACGGTAGATCTGGCAATGTCACCTCTACCAGCTCAACGCCCGCATCCCGAGCCGCAGCCAATGCCGCCCGGTCCGCATCCGTCGCGTTTTCAAACCAAGCCGGGTTCCAGCCCACACGCATCCCCGCCACGCTGGCATTCATATCAGCCTCAAAGCCCGTCTCGATGGATCCCGGGTCCCGATGGTCATGCCCATTGATCGCCTTCAGGACCAAAGCGGTGTCTTCTACCGACCGGGTCAGCGCACCGATCTTGTCCAGAGACCAGCACAAGGCCATCGCGCCACTCCGCGAAACACGGCCAAAAGTCGGGCGCAACCCTGTCGTCCCACATCGATTGGCCGGTGATACGATAGACCCTAGCGTTTCCGTACCAATACCAAACCCGACCAGGCCCGCACCTGTCGCCGAACCAGAGCCAGCACTCGATCCGGATGAGCCTTCCTCGATATTCCAAGGGTTGCGCGTAATTCCATCAAACCAGCGCTCGCCGTAGGCAATGGCACCGGCTGTCGTTTTCCCGAGAAGAACAGCGCCTGCCTCTCGCAACATAACCGTCACGCGCGCATCCTCTTCCGCGATGCGATTCCGATACGGTGTGGCCCCCCAGGTAGATGCAACATTCGCCACATCAATGATGTCTTTCATGCCATAGGGTATGCCGTGCAACGGTCCGCGATTGCGTCCTGCAGCCAATTCGACATCACATCGATCAGCTTCAGCGCGCGCAATATCCGCAGTCACAGTGACAAAACAGGATAATTGCCGGTCGAAACGAGCAATTCGAGACAGATAAATATCGGTCAAGCGACGGGAGGAAATGTCGCCTCTCGCAATCCAGGCAGAAAGCTGCCAGACCGGAGCATAAGCAATACTGACATCATCGGCCGGGAGTGGGCCCGGGTTTTCGTTTGAGCGCACAAAATTATTACCTTGCGCCCGATAAGTCCGACCCGGCAGTCTTGGATCAAAAACACAGGCTGGAGCGAGCGAATTCGGCTTCTCCACCAATCGCAGGCGGGTCGCCATACTGATGTAATCATCAATAACGGAAACGATTTGCTCCCGCTCTGAATGGGTATAAGAGACATCAAACAGGCGCTCTGCGTGGGCGATAGTTTCCGTGCTGATCTCATCACGATCAACAGCGCCACCTTGATCGACGGGAGCCACGCGTTCAACCACGCGCTCGGCCGACGATG
>Ga0315338_1002962_pt1 | contig 15636 bp, 11 predicted proteins | sample ASW8metaG_FD_204518 | JGI IMG/M metagenome (GOLD analysis project Ga0315338, IMG submission 204518) | Ammonia-oxidizing marine archaeal communities from Monterey Bay, California, United States - ASW #8 | ecosystem: Environmental > Aquatic > Marine > Coastal | place: USA: California | collected... | reverse complement strand
GTGGGCTTGAGTTCAAAGACCGCTATCCCACCGACGGCATAGAGTTTGGACGTCAACTCCGCCTCGAGTTCTCGTCGGGCTACCCGGTCGATCGAAAAGGACAGGACGAGGGTGAGAACGGTCGCGAAAAGCGCCAACGACAGAAAGAGGCGAGTGCGTATCCCGGACAACCACGAGACGGGACGAGTTTTCGTAGCCAGGTCAGGCACGGTACACAAAGAACCGCTTCAGGCCTGCCCTCGGCGCCCGACTCACGGTTTTCCGTTACTTCGTCCGAAGGCCCGCGAGACAAAGCTCGAACGCAGGAATTCTCGATTCATGTGGGAAATCGTCCGCATCGAGATCTCCTTTGGACAGGCAACTTCACATTCCCCATGGTTCGTGCAGTTTCCGAACCCTTCGCTGTCCATTTGCCCGACCATCTTGTGCGCCCGCTCGATCGATTCCGGCTCGCCCTGAGGAAGCAGGCTCAAGTGAGAAACTTTCGCCGAAACGAAGAGCATGGCACTTCCGTTCGGACAAGCCGCAGCACAAGCCCCGCATCCGATACAGGCTGCCGCATCAAAGGCCTCTTCGGCCTGGTCTTTCGCCACCGGGATGAGGTTGGCTTCGGGAGCCGACCCGGTGTTGACCGAGACATAGCCGCCCGCACCGATAATCCGATCGAAAGCACTTCGATCCACGACGAGATCGCGAACGGTCGGGAAGGCCCGGACCCGCCAGGGCTCGAGGGTGATGGTCTGTCCATCGTGAAAGTGTCGCATGTGCAGCTGGCAGGCCGTCGTGCCTGTCTCGACACCGTGAGGGTATCCGTCGATCATCATCGAGCAGGCACCGCAGATTCCTTCGCGACAGTCGTGATCGAAGGCAATTGGCTCTTCGCCCTCTGCTTCGAGCACTTCATTGACCCGGTCGAGCATCTCCAGAAAAGAGCTGTCCGGACTGACGTCCTTGGCTGGATAGGAAACGAACTTCCCCTTCGCATCGGGACCGGACTGCCGCCACACCTTGAGGGTGAGATTCATTTATAGCTCCTCTGCGTCGGCTTGCAATGCTCGAACTCCAACTCTTCCTTGTGAAGGGTCGGGGCCTTCCCCACGCCGTTGTGTTCCCAGACCGCGCCGTAGCTGAAGTTTTCGTCATCACGCTGAGCTTCACCCTCCGGAGTCTGATGCTCTTCGCGGAAATGACCGCCACACGATTCCTTTCGCTCGAGCGCGTCGCGGGTAATCAGCTCAGCAAATTCGAGGAAGTCGGCGACACGGCCAGCCTTCTCCAGACACTGATTGAAGCTCTCCGAACTGCCAACAACACTGACGTTCTTCCAGAACTCGTCGCGAAGGGCGGGAATACGGTCCAACGTTTCCTTCAGTCCTTTTTCCTGACGACTCATTCCCACGTCGTTCCAGATCATTCGGCCAAGTTCGCGATGGAAATCATCGACGGTTCGTTTCCCTTTGATACCAAGGAGACGTGCGGTTTTTTCATTCACTTCAGTTTCAACCCGACGCATCTCGGGGTGGTCGGCCGAGACCTCGGGGAAGCTCTCCGTGGCGAGGTAGTTGCCAATCGTATAGGGCAGGATGAAGTATCCGTCGGCCAGCCCTTGCATCAGTGCGGAAGCACCGAGGCGATTCGCTCCGTGGTCGGAGAAATTCGCCTCACCGATCGCGTACAACCCAGGAATGGTCGTCATCAGGTTGTAGTCGACCCACAATCCACCCATCGTGTAGTGCGGGGCCGGGTAAATGCGCATCGGCATCTGCCAGGGCGATTCGCCGGTGATCTTTTCGTACATGTGAAAGAGATTTCCGTAACGGGCCGAGATGACGTCCTGCCCAAGCCGTTCGCTTGCCTCGGCAAAGTCGAGATAGACACCGTAACCGGTCTTCCCCACTCCGTAGCCCGCATCACACCGTTCCTTGGCGGCGCGCGATGCCACGTCGCGAGGAACGAGATTCCCAAAGGCCGGATAGCGGCGTTCGAGGTAGTAGTCGCGATCACTTTCCGGGATCTGCGAGGCCGGTCGGGTCTCGTTCTCATTCTTCGGAACCCAAATGCGACCATCGTTGCGGAGCGATTCACTCATCAGAGTGAGCTTCGATTGCTCCTCGCCCGCCACTGGAATACAGGTCGGATGGATCTGGGTGAAACAGGGATTGGCAAAGCCCGCCCCGCGCTTGTGCGCCCGCCAGGCCGCGGTGACGTTGCAACCCATCGCGTTCGTACTCAGATAGTAAATGTTGCTATAGCCGCCCGTAGCGAGGACGACCGCGTCTCCGACATGTGCCTCGACTTCTCCCGTGACCATGTTTCTCGTGATGATTCCGCGCGCCTTGCCGTCGATGACAACGAGGTCGAGCATTTCCGTTCGGGAGTGATGTTCGACTCCGCCCGTTGCAACTTGGCGCGCATGCGCCTGATAGGCTCCCAGGAGCAGCTGCTGGCCGGTTTGGCCACGGGCATAGAAGGTTCGAGAGACCTGAGTCCCGCCGAAGGAACGATTGTCGAGAAGTCCGCCATAGTCCCGGGCAAACGGCACACCCTGGGCGACACACTGATCGATGATGTTTACGCTGACTTGAGCGAGCCGATGGACATTTGCTTCGCGGGCACGATAATCGCCACCCTTGACGGTGTCATAGAACAACCGATAGATCGAATCTCCGTCGTTCTGATAATTCTTCGCGGCGTTGATTCCACCCTGCGCCGCAATGGAATGAGCGCGACGAGCGGAGTCCTGGTAGCAGAACGTTTTGACGTGGTAACCAAGCTCGGCCATCGAGGCAGCGGCGGAAGCGCCGGCCAGCCCGGTCCCAACGATAAGAACGGTGTGCTTGCGCTTGTTGGCCGGATTGACCAACTTGACCGCAAAACGATGACGGTCCCACTTCTCTTGGAGAGGGCCTGATGGAATTTGCGCGTCCAGCTTCACTTGCGCCTCCTCAGCTCACGATTCCGAAGAATACGCTGAGCGGAATGGAAATAAATCCCAGGACGAGCACGGCTGCGAGAACGTGTCCGGCCCTGCGCACCACTTCGAGATGCCGGGGGTGGCTGACCCCCAGAGTTTGAAAGGCCGAAACGGTGCCATGATACAGGTGGAAATACAGAGCCAGATTGGCCAGAACGTAGATCGCGACGATGAGCGGATTCTGAAAACTACGAACCACGCTGTCGTAGACATCGTGGGAAGTCAGAAAGTCGGTGTGGACGACTCCAACCGTGAGATGAAGGAGATGGTAGACCACATAAAGGAAGAGTGTGATCCCTGCCCAGAGCATGGATCGGGAAAAGGCGTTCGCTTTTTGATATCGGCGAACCGCGTAGCCTGTTGGACGCGCCCGCCGGTTCTCGATACCGAGGCGAATGATCGTGATGACGTGAAGAATGAACGCGGCCAGTAGACCAATTCTCAGGGACCAGAGGATGGTCATTTCCGCCCGCAGCAGTTGGCCATACTCGTTTAACTTGGTTTCTTCCGGAGTCGGACCGCGGCCCTCGAAAATGAGGAGGTTCCCGAGCAGATGAGCCACGAGAAATCCGATCATGGCTGCACCGGTCACCGCGACAACGGTCTTCTTACCGATGGAAGAACCGTAGAATGCGCCCAACCAACCCATGCTGTTCTCGCTTTCCCTGGATTCGTCAGATTGGCGGTGCGCTCGCCGATCGGAAGCGCCCACTTGGTAGAACCATAACTCGGAAATGTACGGTCTGTCCGCGAACCCCACAAGCGAAAGCTACATGAATAAATCGCTTGAGCCCAGACAAGTAACCTAATGGTGGGCTTTAGCATGCAGCTGTCTCACCCGGGCCGCGACCGCCGCGTTGTCCGTGACGCGAAACACCTCGAGCCGTCCATCAGCGGTCCGAAGACGAGGGGGTTCCATCGGTGCTCGGCGAATCGGGAGAAACGAAAAAGAGCCCCGAACCCGTCGTACGAGTTCGTGGCTCTCTTTCTGTTCGTTGGTGCCGAGGGCGGGACTCGAACCCGCACGGGTCGCCCCACACGCCCCTCAAGCGTGCGTGTCTACCAATTCCACCACCCCGGCACGTAACACAAAGCGATTATTCGGACTAGTTGCCTCCCGGCGTTGCGGGATCAGCGGGTGTTTCGCCGCCAGTGGGCTCACCCGTTGCCGGCGACTCGGCCGGTACGACATCGCTCGGAGTAGCATCCGGCGGTGTGGCTGAATCGAGCCCTGTGCCAGGCGCACTGGCCGGCGGAAAGGCCGATGGCGGTGCGGCACTCTTTTGAATCAAACTGGACGGTCCACCGTCTCCAGAAGCAAGAACGGCGAGCAGGAGACTCAGGACCATGAAGGCCGATCCGAGTATCCAGGTCGCCTTGCCGAGAAAATCGACGGCGCCACGCCCGCCGAAAGCGGTCTGATTTCCGCCTCCGCCCCCGAACGCACCCGACAGTCCGCCGCCCTTGCCGGACTGCATGAGTACAGCCAGGATGAGCAGGATCGAAACGCCGATATGAATGAACAACAAAATTCCGTACATCGAGTTCTTAAACCTCCGGAGACGTAAGCGAGGAATCTATCAATCCTCGGAAAGCGAGGTCAAGGCGAAACGAGAGGAACTAACCCTCTCTCAGGCTCGGGCAATGGACTCAAAAGCCCCCACATCCAGAGAGGCGCCCCCGACCAGTACTCCGTCAACCGATCCCAGGCCGAGAATTGAGGCGGCGTTCTCGCCCTTGACGCTCCCTCCGTAGAGAATCGGAACCTGGAGTTCCTCGAAACGTCGGGCGATTTCCTCACGGATACATTGGTGGGCGGCCTCGATCTGTTCGAGACTGGCAACGCGCCCAGTCCCAATCGCCCAGACAGGTTCATAGGCAACGACGAGGGACGAGAGCGGCAGGCCGGCGGAGGGACCAAGACCGAGTTCGATCTGACGAGACAGAACAGCCTCGGTCCGACCCGACTCACGCATCTCCAGGTCCTCGCCAATACAAAAAATGGGACGAAGCCCGGCCCCGATGGCCGCCTTCAGTTTGTCCGCCAGGAACGAATCACCCTCCTCGAAAAGGGTTCGCCGCTCAGAGTGGCCGATAAGGACGGATTCAGCTCCTGCCTCCAGAAGCATACGGGCCGAGATCTCTCCGGTGAACGCTCCGGCCGGCTCGGCGTGGAAGTTCTGCCCACCGACGACGACCCCACTCCCCTGGCATGCCTCCGCGACAGCCGAGATCGAGGTGAAGGGTGGAAACAACAGCACATCCACATCGGCCCAGGAGGACTGCCGCTCCACGATCTCCTCGGCCAACGACTTCGCCTCCCGCCGCGTCTTGTGCATTTTCCAGTTCCCGGCCACGATTCGCATGATGTCAGGCCTCCTTCGCGTCGAGAGCCGCGACGCCAGGGAGGATCTTCCCCTCGAGAAACTCGAGGGAGGCACCGCCCCCGGTTGAGATATGGCTCATCCGCGCACTGAGTCCTGCTTGAGCCACGGCCGAGGCAGAGTCTCCCCCACCCACGATCGTCGTTGCCCCGCCGTCGGTCGCCTCGGCCAGCGCCTCAGCCACTCCGAAGGTCCCGGCAGCGAAAGTGGGTACCTCGAAGATTCCCATCGGCCCGTTCCAGACTACTGTCTTGGCCCGTCCCAGAATGTCCGCGAAATCGCGAACCGTGTCCGGCCCAACGTCGACGCCAATCTCTCCTTCAGTAAGTGCATCGATCGCGACGATTCGACCCGGATCGGAGCCGTCGACCCCGGAGGACACACGTACGTCAGAAGGCAGGGCGATTTTTTTGCCCTCGGGTCGAGCGAGGAGCCCGCGAGCCATCTCGATGCGATCTTCCTCGACGAGCGAAGCTCCCGTTTCGAACCCGCGCGCCCGCAGAAAGGTGAACATCATCGCTCCTCCGATGAGGAGGTGGTCGACGATTGGAAGAAGATGGTCGATCACGTCGATCTTGCCGGAGATCTTCGATCCACCGAGTACTGCGACAAAGGGATGTTGGGGGGCGGAAAGGGCATCCCCCAGATAACGGAGTTCTCGTTCGATGAGAAACCCAGCCACGGCTGAGGAGAGGTGATGAGTTACCCCCTCGGTCGAGGCGTGGGCGCGATGGGCCGCGCCGAACGCATCGTTGACGAAGAGGTCGCAGTTGCGGGCCAGTGCGCGGGCAAACTCGGGGTCGTTTTTCGTTTCGCCGGGGTGGAATCGGAGGTTCTCGAGGAGAAGACAATCGCCATCTCCCAGCGCAGCTACGGCTTCTTCGGCAATTGTTCCGACACAATCAGAGGCGAACGCGACTGAGGTGCCGAGAAGCTCACCCAGACGTTGAGCGACCGGTCGGAGGGAGGAGGCCGGTTCGGGCTTTCCACCGGGACGTCCGAGGTGGGAACAGAGGACGACCCGAGCACCGTTCTCCCCCAGAAAACGGATCGTGGGCAGGGCAGCCTGGATCCTTGTTTCGTCCGTGATGTTCCCGTCCCGAATCGGGACGTTGAAATCCACCCGCGTGAGGACTCGCTTCCCCCCCACATCGATATCTCGAACCGTTTTCCGCTGCACCTTCTGGAACCTCCCTGGCTCCAGAGGGGAGCCGACGCTATCTCATTCCACCAGCGAGCGTAGTATAGACGAGATGGTAGTCACCGAAACCAAGCTCATCGACAAAAATGAACTTCAGACCCGAGTCCGTCGCGACCTGCCCATAGTCCGGAATGAGTGGATCTCCGCGGACGTCGTACTCCCAGATCTCGTAGGCACTGTTGTCGAGGGGGCTCCGCCGCTTCGTTTGCCGCAGGCTCGCTTCTGGATCGGTATCGAAGTCCTCGATTTCACCAGGCAGAATGAAGTAGAGCAGTTCGCGATCCTGTGGATTGAGATTGAGCGTTACTTCGTCGGGTTGCCCGTAGCGAATGTGTACTCGCCCTCGGTCTGATTCGATTCCCGGTTGGAAGGACGAGTACCGATCGTTGGCCTGTCTGACGCGGTCGAGGAACTTGCGTTCGAGAGGATTGGATTGGCCCGGCGAGGTGGGGTGATGCCGATTCCAAAACGCCCGCAGAAACGACTCCCGGCCACCCCGGTCGAGAAACTCGAACTCCTCGTACTCGCTCGGATCGAGAAGGACGCGGGCATAGCGTTGCAGGCTCTCGGCATCCACGACCCAGCGGCTTCGTTCCCAGAGGACCTGAAACGGAGAAGCCGTTCGATCGAGAATGATCTCTCCATCGCGCATTTCTACTTCGAGCCGGTAGCTGCCGCTCAGCAAACTCGAGACATCGACTCTCTTCAGGTCCCAACCCGGCTCTTCGGTGATCCCGACACGTTCGGTCTGCACATAGACTTCTTCGTCCGACGATAACGAGACGATTTTCATGACCAGATCGACTTCGTCACCCGGACCGAGGCCCGTTTCCGCGGGCACCCGATACCTTTCCCAGTAGGCCGTCATGACCGGTTGAAAGAGACCATAGTACCGATAGGGATTGGGACGCAGTTGGGAGCGAATTCGGCTCATTCCGGTACCGGAAGTTTCGGGCGACTCCGCTTGTCCCCAGACGAAAAGAATCCCGCTCAGAGAGACATCGACGAAGCGATCCTCATCCAGAGCCTGGTCAGCCGGTAGCTGCCGCCCTCCCGAGAGCGGAAGACGAGCCGCCGCCACCCCATATGGGTGCTTGCCCGTTGCATGATCGAATAACCCGCGTTTGACTCTCGTGAGGTCCTCGACCCGCACCTCGAGACCCGCCGTGCCGGGGAACCAGGGCGGGCGGAGCCGAACCCAACGGCCCGGAACGGGAAACTCGGACTCAGTGGAGTCAGGCTCGGGGAAGGTCATCTTCATCTCGGTCCGATAGCGAGCGCGAACCTCCCCGTCGTGATCGAGCATCGCGACGCCAACCTCGACATGGAGAGAGTCCGTTCCTTCGATGGAACCGAGCTTATCGCTGGGAATTGCGACGAGGACTTCGAGGGCGGGCGCCTCATCCTGGAAAAACAGCACGGCGTCAGTCTGGAAGTGCAGATTTCCCTTCGCTTCGAGGGGAAATTGATTCTCGAGTGGGTCCTCTCCAAACTTCGGCCAGATCCCGGCCAGAATGACTCCAGCTATGACGCCAAGGGAAGAGATGAGCATCGTCTGGTCTCCTTCTCCAACCCAATCGAACCTAAACAGACAAGAGGTCGCATGGTTTCCCAGGCCGCAGCTGGGAGACGATACGACCTCTCGTTGTTCGGACTCTGACTAGAACCGGAAGTCTGCCGAGATCCGATGAATGCCACTGAGGTCAGTCATGTCGGTATAGGCATAGTCGATCCGTGCTTCCGAATTGAATCCGGTCGCGACCTTGAAGCCCAGACCCAGAGAGTAGCTTTCCAGGTCGTAACGGAATTGATATCCGCCCCGAGAGTAGAAGAACTCCTTGAAGCCGTACTCAACTCCCCAACTGGCCCGCTCCGCATTGTCCGGCGGATGGCTGAACTCACCGGCCGTAATGACCAGGTGGGAATCTGACTCGTAGAGGTTCATAGACATTCCAACCCGGAAGACGGTCGGTAGTTTGATGGTCTGTTCGATGAACTTCATATCGCTACCGATGTTCTGAATCGACATTCCGATCCGGAGGCTCCGATATCCCGTATCGTAGAGCGTTCCAAAGTCGAAGGCGTACGCGTCTGAAGTATGGCTGGCCAGTGTCGATTGGATGAAGTTCGCCGTAATTCCAGCAGAGAACTTGTCCGTAAACGATCGTCCATAGGTCAGGCCCACGGCAAGGTCACCGTTGTCGAAGGAGCGTCCCGTTCCGTTGGGACGAAACACCGTTCGCTCAGGCTGGGAATCCATGTACAGACTCCGGGCACTGAGAGCGAGCTTACCCGGAATAAAACCCACTTCGAAGACGTAGGCCGCCTGAGTGAAGTTGATATCCGCGTGCCACGCCGAGTGGTTCACATTAACGACAGATCGAGAAATCCGAGCGATACCAGCAGGGTTCCAATAGACGGAACTCGCGTCATCGGCAACCGAGACGAATGCTCCACCCATGGCCTGTGCCCTTGCACCAACACCGATCTTCAGAAACTGTGCGCCAATCGTTCCGACCTTTTCGAACTCCTGCGCCGCCTGGCTCGCTCCCGGAACCAGGCCGAGCACCAAGGCCAGCGCAACAATCGTCCTTTTCACCGGGAACCTCCTTGGGAAACAACTTCCCTTCCACCCCGCCCAAACGTTAGTAGTACAAATCATCGGATGATCGTGAATCTGCCGACTTTCGTGTCGCCGGCGCAATCAACGGAGTAGAGATAAACTCCACTGACAATGTCCTGACCATTTCGGCTGACCAGATTCCACTCTGCGTCGCCATCTCCGCCACGGCCATCGTGTGAGATCGTTTGTACGAGATCACCCGACAGCGAGAAGATCTTGATCGTAGCGAGCTCGCTTGGCAGCTGAGCGAAGAGGATTTTCGTCCCCGTCGGATCAGAGTCGCTCGGTGTGAGATCCCAACCGTCGGGGTTCTCGCCGGTAATGTAGGGGTCTGGATAGACGAAGACCCTGTCCAACGAACTCCCCTGCTTGTCCACGGCATCCCAGCGCGGTTCTACACCCTCGGCCTCGGTCGCAGAAGGAAGGCTCTCCAACTCGAACTCGAGCCCTTCGTCATCCTTCCAGGCGCTATACGCGGTCACGTCGTAGAAATAGAGCATCCCGTTCTTCAGACCGCTCGTATCACGGAACGAGTAGATTCCGACCGGAATGTAGAGTTTCTGCGCTTCATCCGGATACTGTAAAGGGTCTGCACCCGTATTGAGCATGGCGCAACGTCCCTCATTCAAGCAGGCCGTCGAGTCGAAGTTTGTTTTCGCGTATCTCGGCAGATAGTTTTCGGATTCTGCGCCCATACTATCCGACGGAGCGAGGGAGAGATCGGCGACGAGCTGCCAATCAGTGGGCGCTGGCCCCACTGCACCGACAGGACGGGCCCATCCTTCAACTCTCCAGATCCGGTACCCCGTGAAGAGGATCCGGGCCTGAATCGGATCGGCGGCCAACTCGCTCAGATTGTCCCACTCCAGAACGATCGCCCGATCGCCTTCGACCGCGCGCGCGGTCAGACCCGGCTCGGACTCACCCGTGGTAAATGTGACACCATCGACATCGCGAAGATCGATGTTCGTTCCAGGCGGTGGTGGCGCCACCGTTCCCACCCAATTGACCAGGGTCTCGTTTCCTTTCGTCTCAGACTCGACCTGATTCGAAAAGAGTGGAGTACAGCAGTCGCAGTCGTTGTCGACGTAGTTTCGTGGGAGACAGTCGACGTCTTTGATCGTCAACTGTTGCGGGGCGAGTGAATCGCAGGGATCTCTCCAGAACTGAGGTTCCGACGTGGAGAGCGCGGTCAGGCAGGTCTCGAGCCCGACCTGCCCCGTCTCGGCACTATTGTCGACATCACGCCACTGGCCATTATAGATCCGCTGCGCGTTGACGGCGTTTTTGATCATCCCATCCTTGCCCTGACCGATAACGAAGGCAACCTGCAGCTGAAGCGTCTCGCCCGGAAGAACTTCCGTAAACGGACCTGCCGCGAAGGTGTATCGGTAATCATCAGGGGGTCCAGATCCGCGCCGCGAACGTTCGCCCGACTGGAGCAGGTCGTAACGTTCGGCATCGTTGACCGGATCCCCCTCTGGATACGGATTGGAACCACTGAACCAACGCGCCGTGTGCATCTCGACCTGCTGCGGGGCGCGCTCTCCAAACGGATCCGTGGTGTGACCGAGGAACATGCCACCAAAGTAACCGTCGACGTCTCCTCCGGTGGCGAATTCACCATCGTCGGGTCGATCGAACATGTACATGATGTCGAGCCCAAGTTCCTGGGTTCCACAATCGCGTAGCGAAATCCCATCGTCATCAGAGCAGGTGAATGTAATCGCCTGATCGACGAACGTGGTATCCGTCGAATAGAGCGCGACCGCATCGTCGGTCCAGTATCCGTCGGCCGCCTTCGGGCCGGCGTCAGAGTCGACGAAGAACCCAAGGTAGACCTGGCGCAGCACCTCGAAACCGTCATTGATGATATCGAAATCGAAACCGATGAATTCGTTCGATCCAGCTGTCGACCAGGAGTAGCTCGACTGCCGAACCCGCAGGTTGAGTGGTCGATGCTCTGGGTTGCGTTGGATCGCTGCATCGCTGTAATCCCAGTACTCACATGTGAACATCTGTTGCGATACCGCGGCGTAGTCTTCATCGATCCGACCGTCACCGTCGTCGTCTCGCCCGTTCAGAAACTCCTCATCCATCTGGCCATCGCCATCGTCATCCGGTTGTGGAGAAAACCCGGGGCGATTACCGTTGGTCACACCTTCAAAGGCCGGATAGATCGTGTCCACGGGATCCAGGGAAGGAAGCAACTCAAGGTCGTATCCACCGGTTGAAACGTAGGCGAGATTGTCACTCGCGATCGCCCCAATCCACATCGCCCCAATGTAGAGGTACTCTCCCCCACGCCAACCCGCTGAGACCGAGTCCAGTCCGAGCTGACCGTTTCCGATCCGGCCAATGTTCGAGACGAACACTTCGAGGAGCCCTACGTTGTGGTAAAAAACGTTCGGGGGCCCGGTCGTGAAAAGGGAATGAGTTCCTTGTTTCCCGCCACTCGTACCGTAGGGGTTGTATTCCGCCTCACGAGCATGGCTTTGTCCCAAGCTCAGAGTCAGGAAGACGACGATCCAGAAGGTCGAGAAGGTCGAGAACCTGCTGGGCAGAGTTCTGCTCTCGATTGTCACCATGCACCTCCGTCAGATCCGACAACCCCGTCCGGATCTTGCAAATTCCTTAAAACGTGAATTGGATTCCCATCCGAACGTTACGTGGGTCACCGAAGACTCGGGGGTCATTGAGCGCGACCCAGTCGCCCTCGCCGTCGCCGTCGACGTCCTCACCAATATAGCCACCACCAGCGCGGCCCGTTTCCGTGAAGTAAATCACGTAGTCGTTGACATCTCTACCCGGAGGGTTCGGCCAGTTCTGGGGAGACAAGGTCGTGATGTTCTTCGAATCGAGGACGTTGCGACTCTGGAGAAAGACCTTAAATGCCTGTCCCCAAACCTTGTAGTATTTCTCCGCCTGAATGTCGAGCGAGGTCGTACTCGGACGGCGACGAGAGTTGGTGACTTCTGGCTGAAGTTCGCGCGTGTCCCGACTATATGGAGTATAAGGAAAGCCGCTGGAGTACTGCCAGACCAGCGAGGTCAACCAGTTGCCCGGCTCGGCCAACGCGGTCTGAACACTGAACGTGTGTCTCACATCCCAATTGAGCGGCTGCTCCGAAATTGGAAGATAGGCAAAATTCTGCTCGGTCAATGCGTTCGGGTCGGATGCGACTCCCGTTGCGACACCGAAACCGTAATTGACCTCGCCGCTGAAGTTGTTGGCGAATCTTCTTCGTAGCGTGGCCTCGAACCCGCGAGCCGACGCATAGTCCTTGTTTACGTAGGTCGCGTCGTTCCCGACACTTCCGAAGGAAGGACGTGACTCGGTTGTGAGCAGTCCAAAGATATCCTTGTAGTAGACCGAGAACTGCCCCGAAACAAGCGAGCTGAACAGATGCTGGATTCCTGCCTGGTAGGAGACCGTCGTCTCGTTAGTCAGGTTGGGATTACCCTGCGTCCGACCGTCGAGGGCGTTCCGATTGTCGAATAGGAACTGACGCTCGGGAATCTGATAGAAGCGTCCGTAATGGAATGAGAAGGAATCCCGATCCGAGATCGGATAGGCAATCCCGATCCTTGGGGAGAGCTGGCGCTTGACGGGCTCGCGCACTTCACTGATGTCGAGCTGATCGCCAACGGAGAAGATGTCGTAGCGAAGGCCGACATTAAGGACCATGCCTTCGTGTTCCCAACGATCCTGGATATACACACCACCTTCAGGATTGTAGTAGTGGTACTTCGTGCGCGTTCCACCGATCTCACCCTGAGAATTGTTCGAGTAGGGACGATCGACCTGAAAGTACTTCATGTCGTTGTAGCTACTCTCGATTCCGGTCTTGATCGTATGGTTCTTGTAACGCTTGGTGTAGTCACTCTTCAAGGTGTAGACGATCGTCTCACGCTGAGAAAGGGTTGGGAAATCACCCGAGAGAATAAAAAACTCCTCGGACTGACGATCGGTGTAGTTGAACCAAAGATCCGTTTCGCGCGCGCCGTCGTACTCCCAGGCCGTTTTGCCCGAGACGCGACGATCGGCGTAGAAAAGGTTCCGGCTCAGCTTGATATTGTAGTGAGAGGTCTCGTCGATCGTTTGGTTCCAGACCATTTTCATCTGGTTGAAACGATTGATGTTCGTCGGCGTGTGGTTGGCCGCGTTGTAGTACTCATAGGTCGAGTCCGTCTGCGTCGGTGACCAGCGGCCGTGCCGGAGGACGACGTCCCCGGTCTGGGTCGTGTCGCGGAAAGTCTGAACGAAACCGACCCGACTCCACATGTGGTAGTAGGTGTCGGAACGCGTGTTGTTGTAAATCGTCTCAGCCGTCAGCTTAGTGTTGGAGGTCGGCTTATAGGCGAGTTTCCCCTGCAGCCGAACCGAGTTGCTGCGACGGTCACCAATCGAAATGAAGTTGAGCACGCGACGATGGTTGCGATCGCGGACCGTGGCCGGATAGCTGTCGGCAAAAGTTCCTTCGACCGAGGCGTAGTAGGTAAGTCCGTCGATCGGGCTCGGGCCGCCCAGGCCGACGAAAACGCGGTCGAGATTGTCATAGGTGTTGTCGGGCTGACCGTAGTCGTCGGTCATGTAATAGACCTTGCCCTCGAGCTCTCGCCCACCTTCCTTCGTCTTGTAGTTGATGACGCCGGATTGGGCGTTTCCGTACTCTGCATCGAGACCGCCAAGAATGGTCTCCGTAGACTCCACCGCCAAAGAAGCCAGACTCGAGCTGCTCCCCTGCAGCGGATCCTTCATCGGGACTCCGTCTACCGTCACACTGATCTCTCCGGCGCGACCGCCCCGAAAATGGAGCTGGCCACCAGAAGCAACTACACCGGCCTTGAGGCCCACAGCTTCGGTGATTTCGTTGACGGGAAGGCTCTCGAGGTCCTTCGACTGGATGTTGTATCCCGTCTCACTGCTCTTCGTATCGATCTTGTCCTTGTCCGCGACAATCTCGACCTCTTGCATTGTTCCGACGGGCTTGTCGAGAATGGAAAAACTGACCTCGGCCGTTTGGCCCGGCATGACGTCAATATTCGGAACGGTCTGCTCTTCGAATCCCATCATCAGAACTCGAACGTTGTACGTTCCGATCGGAATGTTCTGGATGGTGAAAGTCCCGTCCTCAACACTCATAGCTCCCCACGCGGTGCCTTCAATGACAACACTGGCGAAAGCAAGAGGTTTGCCGGCCTTGTCCGTGACCTTCCCGGAAATTGAACCAGAAGGTGCCTGGGCCCACGAAGAGGTGGCCAAAGCGACAAGGACGAATACGACGAGAGCCGTTAGGCGGGTCGCCGGGATGAGATTCGGTCTGGGCATGAAAGGATGCTCCTTCCCCGAGCCGATGATGAAGGTTCGCCCCCGGCTGGCAATTCCTTCTTCTTATATGTTTTCGGTCTAAAGGAGGTCACCCCAACAGTGCCCCCTTGGGCATACTATCGGCAAATTTCCGCCAGAGTCAACCAATCGATTCTCTGTAATGAACTTGGACCGGATTCCCGCATTGCCAGGTCGCGGGGCCGGCCCAATCTCAATGTTCAAATTCTCTAGAAAAGGAGACGCGTGTACAATCCTAGCTCGAAATCATCCGTTTCCAAGTCCAATCCTCCGGTTTCCTTCGGATTACGACCTGCATAGCGGAAAACACCATCAATCGAAAAGATTCCCCCTCGGGGCAGATAGCCGAATCCGAAGTTCGCACCATTTCCGGTCTGAAGAGAGAACGGACCGTCCACGTCCCGGTCAGCGGCTAACCACTCGTATCCTGCCCGTAGCGCGAAGTTGGTCCGGATGAACCACTCCAATCCCCCGCGGGCAATGACGTTCCGGATCGTACGATCCGTGGACACCCCAAATCGATCTGTTTCGGTCAGGTCAGCCGTGTCCATTTCGCCTTCGACAGCCACCGTGATGGCCTCTTCGAAAAAGGACATTCCGAATCCACCACCGAGCTCGATTCTCTTCGAATCGACGCTACCCTGCCGGCGTGAGCCAATAAAATTGACTGACTCGACGACGTCCGAGCTCTGATCTTCGTAGGCGAAGAACCCACCCACCCGCGGTGCGTACCCAAGCCAGTAGAGAGCCCGAGACTCGATCCGAAAACCGCTTTCATCCTCTTCGAATGTTCCCAGCTCTTTGTCGTAATTGAATCCACCTGGATTGTCCGGGAAGCGATCGGACCAGCTGACCCGGACCTCTTCTCGTCCTTCCCGATCGAACGCGACGAAATTGACGCCGGCCTCGAGATCATTGCCTTCCGGAAGGAATGCGGAGAACTGATACCGCGTCGTCGGCCTCTTCCAGAGAAACTCGTCCTGATGGAATCCGGAACCGTCGCGGCTCTGTCCCTCGATCGTGTTCTGATCGATCTCGACCTGTGCGCCCCAGTCCAGCCCACCGAAGTTGTAGAGAGCTCCGAATTGATAGCGCAACAGACTCA
>Ga0315338_1002960_pt1 | contig 15647 bp, 16 predicted proteins | sample ASW8metaG_FD_204518 | JGI IMG/M metagenome (GOLD analysis project Ga0315338, IMG submission 204518) | Ammonia-oxidizing marine archaeal communities from Monterey Bay, California, United States - ASW #8 | ecosystem: Environmental > Aquatic > Marine > Coastal | place: USA: California | collected... | reverse complement strand
ATTAAAATCGCTTTAAACCTTGTTATGCAACCATGTGATAACAATTACTCTAAAAAGTCCTAATGCAAAACCTAATCGAGGTTTTTTTGTTTGCCCTCCAGTTCTACGCTTGATGGTTGTTGGAATATTTTTAATTTTAAAGTCCTTAAGTATGGTTTCAATTAATATTTCTGGGGCACTGTAAATTCTTTCTTTCAATTTTATTTTTGTTAGTATTTTAGGAGAAAAAGCGCGTAATCCATTCGTGCAGTCAGAAATATCAGATTTACAAAGAAAATTAATTAGATTTGTAAAAAAGTGTATTCCAATCAATCTTTCAGTATTAACATATTCCTGTGAACCAATAAATCTAGAACCTATAGCCATGTCACATTCATCCTCAATAATGGGTTTTATCAGGCTTGTTAGATCTTTTGCATCATGTTGACCATCTGCGTCAAATGTTACAATTACTTTTGGTGAGTGTTTGGAAATGAAATTCAAGCCAGTAAGGATCGCAGAGCCCTGCCCTAAATTAGATTCATGTTTTAAACAATAGGCATTGCTGCTAATAGCAATCTTGTAAGTTTCATCATCTGAACCATCGTCTATTACGATTTTTGAAACTTTTGTATCTAAAATTGAATTTGGGATTGACTCTAAAACGCTTGGCAAGGATTTTACTTCGTTATAAGCTGGAATTATAAATGCAATACTATTTTTAATTTGCTCATAACTCTGTTGGAAATTAGATATGGCAATTTCACTAATAACACGATTATACTCTATTGATAGATCTTTATTTTTAGAAATCTGTGTATACAGCGAATATAATAGAACTGATATTGTAATAATAAGTAAGAATTGTGCTCTATTTTCTAAACCAGTTATTAATAATATACTATCCAAAATATCTGGTTCAAGAGAAATTATGGAAACAAGTATCCAGAATGAAGTAATAACTCCAAATAACTGAGTACTTATCTTATTATCAATTCTTCTTTTAGAAATTATGGAAATTACAATTATTGAAATTATTATTAGTACAATTCTAAATATAATATAGTATTCATCCATGATATCTCAGCCTAATCTCCTATATGGTGGTGTGTTGACATATAGCTTTACCATTTCAAAAGTTTGATTATCGAGTCTTTTTTTTCTTCAATTCTATCTCTATATTTGAGTAAGTCATCAAGCATAATATCTATCTCATCATCAATTAATCGAGTTGGCTTAAATCCTAACTCCTTTAGTTTTGTATGATCTGCCTTGTAGTAATGTTTCTCTTTTTCTTTTCTAGGGTTCACGGTCTGCTTGATTTTCACATCTAGTCCTTTTTGATTTCCAATTTTTTGAATCTTTTTTGCAACTTCAGTAATATTGTATTGCTCATCGAATTGATTAATAACCCTGTATTCTGATTCACCTGGAGGATTTTCCAATAAAATTGATATACATTGTATTGAATCAACTAAAGCAAGAAAACCTCTTGTTTGACCTCCTTCACCATAAATAGTTAAAGGATGATCAATGACTGCTTGTGAACAGAATCTGTTAATTGCAGTTCCAAATGCTTCGTCAAAATCAAATCTTGTGTGATCTTTTTCATCTATTATTTCGTTAGTTCTTGTACCATAAACAATCCCTTGCATAATATCAGTTGAGCTGATTCCCCACAGCTTACATGCAAACATGATATTATTACTGTCATGAACTTTACTCCAATGATACCAACTTCCTGCTTGACGAGGATATGGAATTGTTGCTTTTTTTCCTCTAAATTCTATATCAAAGAAACCTTCTGCGATTTCAAGTCCTGCCTCATATCCATATTCTCCCATAGTACCTAATTTTACTAAATGTGCTTTAGGTGCAAAGTTTTTAATTGCAAAAAGCAAATTCAAAGTTCCAATTACATTATTCTGTTGTGTGTAAACAGTATGTTGCTGATCAATCATACTGTATGGAGCTGAGGGTTGCTCAGCCAAATGAACTATTGCCTCAGGTTGAAAATTTTTTATTACATTATTGGTAAATTCGGCATCAAGCAAATCTCCTTCAAAGAAACTGATTTTTTCCCCATATTTCTCCTTGAGATTTTTTATTCTGTCCTCCATTGATGAGATGGGTATTGCGGACCAAGAATCCATTTCTTCAACATGTTTTCTACGTGAAAAGTTATCAATTCCACATATTTCATTGCCTAAACTCAATTGTTTTAATGCTAATGCCCAACCAATATACCCATCAATGCCAGAAATTAAGATTTTCATGTTTCAAATTTTGGCATGATGATTATAAGAATTGCCATGTATAATTATGATGTTTCGTGATGAGATTAGCTATAATCGTGTAGCCATATTGAAAAATACAAATTAAACATATTAACATTTTATATTATAAAGAATCATGAAAAAAAATGTTATAGTCCTAATGATTGATGGTGGAAGATTAGATAGGGTACAACAATCTAAATTTTTTAACAAATTAAACGATAAAGCAATATTTTTCTCTCAACCTATTACCTATGGTCCACATACTATTGCTGCTATGCACGCCTTTTTTAGTGGAAGCTATGGGACACGTACTGGAACGGATAGTTACTGGTCAACATATAATTTTAAAAAAAATCAATTCAAAACTTTAACCGAATATCTTAAAGATGCTGGTTATTCTACACATGCAGATATAGTTAGTGAAATAGTAATTCCAAAACAAGGTTTTGATGAATTTAAAATACATGACGAACAGAAAGATGATCTGACAGAACGACATTGTGAAATACTAAATCATCTAAACAAAGATTCAAATGATAAAAAATTTTTTGTGTTTTTTCAATACAGTAACATTCACACAGGAATAATGAATCAAGTTCTTAAAATTTATAATAATTTCAGTAAGGAATTTTTTGATAATCCATCTTTGAATAAAAAAAGATATGATGATCTCTTTCATGATGCAGAATTATATCTAGACAAAATGTTACAGAAAATATATGAATTGTCACTTGAAAAAAATTCAATTATTTTGATAATGTCAGATCATGGAATGAGTATTGGAGAAAAATTTGGGGAGAGAGCATATGGTGCCTTTTGTTATGATTATACACTTAGAACATTTGCATATTTTCTTACATCTGATTTGCCAACCAGATCTATTAACCAGCAAGTAAGAACAATTGATTTCATGCCAACTTTACTTGATTTTTTGGGCTTGGATATTGATTCAAATTTTGAAAAACCTGACGGAGAATCACTTCTGCCTTTAATAAAAGGAGAGAACTTAGTTGAAAAAATTGCATATGCTGAAACAGGTAATCCTCTTCAAGAAAAAAGTCCACCTAAAGAACCTAACACAAGATGTGTTCGCCTTTCTGAATGGAAATTAATTTCAAATGAATATAATAACACACGAGAGCTTTATCATCTTGTTAATGATCCAGATGAAAAAGACAATCTTTCAGGTACAGGATTAGAAATTGAAGATATATTGTTTGAAAAACTTGAAGTCATTAAAAATGGTGGACTGTTAAAAGAATAATTTTTTAGCATTTTCTAAATCTTGAAGTGTATCAATTTCACACCAAGTTCCATTAATGATAATAGCATCAAGAGAAATATTCTGATCAATTAATTCTTGTATCATATCTGTTAAATACGATCTTTCAAATGATGTTGCATCATGAAATGGAGTTGATTTATTTTTTTCTAATTTATTATATTGATTAACAAAAATTTCAGACCCTTTTGCAGAAAATTTTACTATTCCAATAAATTCCCCATTTTCTTGCCCTGTTGCTATTTCTGTAATATTTTTTTTGATTTTGGTGATTTTAGTATTTTCAATTATTACATTATCTGCCTCTGATTTTGGATGTTCTGTTCGCTTTTCATATCTTTTCTCCCAATTCATATCTATTGTAATTCCTATGTCTACTTTTGATTCTAAAATTTGTTGCAGTATTTGTTCATCAAACAAAATATCAGAATAAATAATAATTACATCACCTTTAATTTCATTTTTAGCTGCCATCAAACTCAATAATACATCATGTTTTTCATATTCTAAATCTTCAATATAGTTAACATTATTAAAATTAAATTTCTCCTTATGGGGTCCAGTAATTATAACAATATCTTGAATGTTTTTATTTTTTAATAAGTTAATTTGCCTTTCAATAATAGTTTTACCATTAATGTCTAATAGTGCTTTTGGTAATTTTGTTGTTTCTGAACCTAATCTTTGTCCAGAACCTGCTGCAATAATTATCGCTTTCATGAAATTTCTATAATGACTTCATTATACGGTCTCTAATTGTTTTAGGGCTCAATGAAACCCGTTTGCTTCTTTCTTTACTTGTTGAAATTTTTACCAAGAGAAAAATTGGACCCTCTAAATTTTTAATTTTTTTTAAAATTGAAAGTAATTTGATTTTTGATTTTATTGTAAATATTTTATAATGTGCATCTTTTGCTAGTTTTTCTAAATTTATTTTTGATGAGTTTGTTGGTTGATTACCTGTAGATTCATGACTATTATTATCAAATACCACATGTATGAGATTTTTGGCTTTTAAACTACCTATCGTGACTAATGAACCTAAATTCATAAGAATATTTCCATCCCCATCAAAAACAAAGACTCGTTTATTTGGATTTTTTGATGCAATTCCAAATCCTATAGACGAAGCTAGACCCATAGAACCTATCATGTAAAAATTTGATTCTTTATCACTCACTTCAAACAAATCTCTACTGATAAATCCATTTGCAGACACAATCGGATTATTACCAACATTGTTTGCAATAATTTTCACTGCCTCTTTTCTAATCATGAAAAGTTCTCCTTATTACAAGCGCACAAGACCTCTTTTCTCTAAGTTGTTTTAATGCCCAATTACATCCTAGTTTCCAATTTTTGTCTGTGATAATTTTTGATTTCAATCCTATAATTTTAAAAAGATCAGGTTGAATCTTTCCAATTTTTCTATGTTCTGGTGCATCATCTGAAAGATAACCTCTCCACCCAACAAGAAAAATTAGTGGAATTTGATAAAGTTGAATAAGAGAAGTGATCGTACTGATTGAATTAGCGAATCCTGCATTTTGCATGAAAACTAATGATAAACTCTTCGAGAGATACATTCCTGTAGCAATACCAATCGCCTCATCTTCTCTAGTTGTTACTATTATGTTATTATTTTTTTGACATTCATCAATAAAGTATTTCAATGTGGAGTCAGGAACTCCTAGAAAATTTTCTATTTTCTTGTTCTTTAAATAATGAAATACACTACGTTGTGTCTCTTCATTCAATTTATGTATCCTAATTTTTTTAGATTTTTCTCAATATCTGTTTCTTGTTGTTTAATTTCATACATCTCTTGTAGTTGAAATATATCTTCCATATCTGTCATTTTTGTTTCAACGTCACTCAAACTGTTGGAGGTAGATAATTTGTTTAAATGATCAGCCATGGCCCAATGAGCTGCACGTAGTGATTGATTTGCATAGATAACCATTTTTACTTTATGATTTTGAAGTTCGTTTAATGTCACATTAGGATATGATGTAGGAATTGCAATTATGGGGATGTTCCCGTTCCATGTATCACAAAACTCAAAAATTTCATCCGGTGTATCTTTCTTAGAGTGAATTAAAATTGCATCGGCTCCTGCCTTTTCGTATGCATCGGCTCTTTTTGTTGCTTCATCAACACCTAATCCTGCAATTAATGCCTCAACCCTGGCTATAATCATAAAATTTTCGTTTGTTTTAGAATTTTTTGCAGCTATAATTTTTGCGACAAAATCTTTTTCTGATAATAATTTTTGATTTCCATCTTCGAGAAGACTATTCTGCTTAGGAAAAATTTTATCTTCTATACTTACTGCAGCAATTCCAGCGCTTTCATATTTTTTTACCATATGACTGACATTACTAGGTCCTCCAAATCCCGTATCGCAATCAGCAATAACTGGAATCGAACAAGCATCAGTCATATTTGATGCAACTGCTAAAAATTCCGTCATGGTAAGAATACTTGCATCTGGTAAAGCATGAGTTGCAGAGATAGCAAAACTCCCTGCCCAGACAGCATCAAAATTATTTATCTCCACTAATTTTGCAGACATTGCATCAAATGCTCCTGCAACTTTCAAAATTCCATTTTGTTTTAATTTTGAATGTAAAATATTGGCTCCATCATTCATTTGAATCTGATAAATTAAACAAATAATTCAATCTATAATAATAGCTCTACTAATTTTGCTTTGTATGTGAACCATAAAGCAGCCTTCGAAAATCATTTTTGGAAAAAATTCTGTTAATGAATATTCATTTCCTGATAAATGCCTGGTAATTACATCAAAAGGCGCAAGATCACGAGGGTGGCTGAAATATGCTGGATTGGAGAATCAGACGGTTTTTGATAATGTAGAATCTAATCCGTCCTTAGAAACAGCCGAAAAAATCATCACTGATCTTCAAAATTTGAATTTTAGTCATATTGTTGGAATCGGAGGTGGAAGTTCAATGGATGTAGCAAAATACTGTGCTTTTAAAATGAATAAAGCAAAAATCATGATTCCTACAACTTTTGGTAGTGGTAGCGAGGTAACTCGAATTTCAGTACTTAAGGTAGGTAATAAGAAAAAAAGTTTTCATGACGATGGAATCATCGCAGACATTGCTATTGTCGATTCTCATTTCATTGAGAATTCAAGTAATGAAATAATTAAAAACTCAGTAATTGATGCATGTGCACAATGTACAGAAGCATATGATAGTAAACTTGCAAATATGTATACAAAGTTTCTCTGTAATGCAGCTTTTGATCTGCTGGAAGATGGTATAATAACAAAAAATTATGAAAAAATTGTTATGGGTTCTTTACTTGATGGTCTTGGTTTTGGAAATTCTTCAACCACATTAGGACATGCTCTTTCCTATGTCTATTCAAACGAGGGCATTTCTCATGGTCATGCATTGGCATTTACTACTAGTGTAGCTCATAAATTTAATGGTTCAAAATTTTATGAAAGATTTCATAATCTTGTAACGAAATTAGATTTTCCTAAAATTAGTTTAAATCAATCATTAGAAAATGCAGCAGCAACAATTATTCCAGATAAAAAGCATCTTGATAATAACCCAAAACATGTAACCAAAGAAGATATTATCAAACTATTAGAATCAATAAACAGATAAAACTATTACTAGATGTAACCAAGTTTTTTCAATTCGGCTTCAATTTTTTTTTCGTCTTCCTTAGAAAGTTCTGGTGCTTCAAACTTTCTATCTAATTCTTTTCTTATTTTCACAAGAATTTGTTCCATTTCGTTAACCAGTTTTATATTAATTTCCGCAATATTATTTTCTTCTAGAGGATCATTTACTAGATCATATAGATGAATTTCATCATTTGGATTATCAAGACTTCTAAAATATTTCAGTTTACTCGTTCTAATACCCACACACGGTTGTGGTGATTCCTGATCTGTTACAAAAATTGTATTTTCTAAATAAACAGGTAATTCTTTTATTTTTTCACCATTCATAACTGGGTATAAACTCCTACCATCGATATTTTTATGAGTATCAGGGACCTCAATCAATTCACAAATAGTTGGAAAAATATCTACGCTTCTAACAAGATCATTAATAATTCCATTATTAGAAATACCATGTCCAAAAAATAGTAATGGTATATGAACCAAGTCATCAAACAAAAATCTCTTCTGTGATGTTCTTGTATCAATTGCTCTCTTTTCTAAAGATGATTTGGCTACAGCATATTTTATTTTTCTTTGTGAATTTCTTTTGATTGATGAAAAATAATCGTATGTTTTATGAGAGATCTTCTGACGCATTTTTGATTTGACTGTATTACTAATTGATTTCTTTTTGCTATCATCTGCTGAGAGAATATAATCACCATGATCTGCTGTAAAAACCACAAGAGTTTTTTCTAGATCAATTTGTTTAAGAATATTCCCAAGAAATGAATCCACTTTTTCAACGACAAAATTATATCGTTCAGAATATTTTTTATTCATAAATTGTTCTGGTAATCTGATAGGAATGTGTAAATCATCTAGATGAATGAAATAAAACCAAGGTTCCTGGTTTTTTACTGTTCTAATTTTTTCCATGATTTGTTCTTCCAATCCTTCAAACAGCCCAGTAGTTGTTCTATCATAACCTAGATCAGTATTCTCAAAATATTCTGAGAATCCAAATTTTAGAAGATTAGAATCCATTGTTGCAAGAGTATGATAACCATGTTTTTTTAGATGTGTAATATAATTAGGTACCTTTGAAAATAATTTATGATAACTAACTCCTTTCTTACCTGCATTAACAGGATACAAACTAGTAAAAATACTTCCATAACCACTAATAGTATAATCAGATGAACTGATTGCTTGATTAAAGTAAGTTCCATCCTTTATCATCGAATCTAGATTTGGGGTTTGGCAAGTTTTTGATTTACCATAACAATGATCTGCTTTTAGTGAATCAATTAGAATGACAAGAATATTAGGCTTCAATCATTTGGATTTGAATAGTTAGAATATTATCTGTTACTAAAAATTTGATCTTCGTAGGAAAATATAGTTAGAATTATTATAGTTTAAAAATTGTCAATTATGAGTACTCATATGAATTCCAGATACCAATATTTCAAACAAGATAGTGATAAAGAATTTGTCATATCATCAATGAGAAAATACATAGATGAAAAACAAGAGATTGATAAATTTCTTGAAAAACTAATCTCCCCTTTTTTAAAGACTAATTCATTAAAGATTTTAGATGCATGTTGTGGAATTGGGCATCTTCCATATTTTCTATCAGATATAAATCCAGAAATAGAATTCTTAGGAATTGATCAGACAGAATATCTTATTGATGAAGCAAAAAAAATATGTAATAATAAAAAAAATGTACAATTTGAAGCAGTCGATGTTTTTGATTTTGTAAAAAATAAGCAGAAAGAATTTGACATTTGTATTAATTGGAAAACATTGTCATGGATTTCATATTATACTGATTTTATGAAAGCGTTATTCAAAGTAACAAAGAAGCATATTTTTTTGAGTGCATTATTCTATGACGGTGATATTGATTTTGAGATTAAAGTGAGAGAGTTTAAGAAAGAAGCTGGAAAAGATGGTTTTAATTTGTACTATAACATATACAGCTATCCTCAATTTGAAAAATTTGTCAAGTCATTAGGTGCGAAAAATATTGAATCATTTGATTTTGAAATTGAGAAAGACATTCCAAAATCATCTCTTGATGTAATGGGAACCTATACAGAAAAATTACAAGGTGGTAAAAAGTTACAAATTAGTGGGGCAGTCATAATGTCATGGAAAGTAATTCATATCGAACTTTGATTCTTACATGATCTAAAAATGGTAAAATTTATGAGGTAATCAAAGACAAAAAGATTTGGAAAAATTGATTCGCATATACACAAAAAAACGGCATGTTGTTAAAATTAACAAATATCTAAATTCTAAGGGAATTCAACATGAAATTTTGACAGAAGAAGATAATCCGGGAGATAAAGAATTCGATTTGGGTGTATCATATTGCTATCCAAAAAAAATTACTAAACCATTACTTTCTATGCCGAAAAAAGGATTTGTAAATTATCATCCAGGACCACTTCCAAAATATAAAGGTCCAAATGAATATGAAGATGCAATTAAAAATCGAGAAACCAAATGGGGAGTTTCCGTCCATTTTATGAATGAAGAGTTTGATAGTGGTGAAATTATTCAAACTAAAAATTTTGACCTACATGAGGCACCAAATTCTATTGAAGAATTAGGTGCAATTTCACATTATTATTTATTTAATTTATTCAAAGAAACTATACAGAAAATTTATGCAGATTGATAATATAGAAAATTAATAGGTAATTTGCTTTTGTATAAGATTTCTATTTATTGAAATAGTTTCTAAAATTTTAACTATTTTTTTAGAAGAATTTCCTTTGCCATAGAGAAATTTATTTACAAACTTTCTTCTAGGTTGATTTGCTAATGCCTGTTTTATTGCTAAATAGATTAAATTTGGAGAATTTTCAGATACATCTTTTACATTATTTCCTCTCTCACGATTTTCTTGTCGCTTACCAACGTTGATCACGTTAATAGAAAAATAACCTCCTTCTATCATACCACTACTAGAATTACCTACTAATACACCACAATTCTTAAGCAAACCAAGATAATCAGATCTGGGAATACTATCATATACTTTGATAAAATCATATTTTGAAAAGTTACGTAAGCATTGAAAAATAGCGTTATTTCCAGCATCTGAATTTGGTGAAATACAAATAGTATTTTTTCTTAATTTAGAAACAGCTTTCATAATGTTATTAATTTCCTTGCTACTGTTTTCTGATTGAGTTGTTATTGGATGATGTAATACTATTATCTCATCACCATTAAATTTTATACCAATTTTTTTTTCAAGTTTCTTTTTTGTGGTTATTCTATTACTTACTATATCATCTATACCTGGAGAACCAGTAAAAAATACATGATTTGGTTTTTCGCCCATTCGTAAAATTCTATTTTTACTTTTTCGTGTGACAGCAAAATGAATATTTGATATTTTTGTAATTGCATGTCTATTATATTCATCAATTCCAGCTCTAGTTTTATCTCCTCCATGTATGTGAGCGTTAACAATATTCATATGATTTGCAGCTAAGACTGATGCTAATGCTTCATCACGATCTCCTAATACAAGATTGATCTGAGGTTGAATCTTTTTAAAAAGTTTAGAGAATCCAATTATTCCTTCTCCTAATGATATAGCCATATCATAATTTGTGTCATTTTTAGGCACCATCTCAATTTTTCCATGAATTTTGAATCCATCATCGATTATTTCTTGCAGTGTAAATCCAAATTTTTTTGAGAGATGCATTCCAGTGACGATAAGATGTAATTCAAGTTTTTTGTTATTAGAGATCTCATCAAGTAGAGGTCGTAATAATCCATACTCTGCTCTTGTACCTGTTGTTACAGTAATCTTTCTTTTCATAATCCTAATCTGAATCCAATATCAGTGATTGAAAAAATTTTATTTAACTCATCTTTATCTTGATAACTTGCTTGTAAAATTTTTAATACACCGTCTCCAGTTCCAACAACTACATTATCACTGTTTATTTCTTTTAATATTCCTGGATCTGAGTCAATACAATTTAGTATTTCAGACTTCCAAATAATTAATTTTTCATTTTTAAATTTAGTAAATGCACCGGGATAAGGATGTGTAGTGGCACGAATTAGTGTATGTATTTCTTTAGAGGAAGTATTCCAATTAATTTCTCCATCTTCAGACGTTCTTTTTGGCCAGTTCTCTATGAATTGACTTTCTTGTTGTTTTTTTCTAATTGCTTTGCCATCTTTTAAAATTACTAAATTATCCAATATCATTTGTTTACCCAAATTAGTCATTGTTGTATAAAGACTACTAGCATCGTCATTCTGAGAGATGCTAAATTTCCTTTGGTCAAGAATATCACCATTATCCACTCCTTCAGCAATATAAAAAAAAGTTAATGCACTTTCATGTAGATTTTTAATAATTGTCCAAGGAAGTGGTGCTCTACCTCTATACTTCGGCAATTCAGTTGGATGTGAACCAATAACCCCCAACCTTGGAATTTTTATTATTTCATTTGTTAACAGTTGTGACCATCCCATAACCAAAATCAGATCGGGATTGCTTTCTTTGAGAACTTTGATATTATAAGGATCGTTGATATTGTCTACTTGAATGTGTTTTATACCGTATCTTTCTGTCAGATTGGTAAATGAAGCTATATCACTATAATATTTTTTCTTAGAATCTTCATAGCTGAAAACCACGGATACATCCCATCCGTTAGATAATATTGTAGACAATAATTCGTGACTAAATTTCACTCCTCCAATAAACGCTATTTTCATTATAGATCAAAGGATTAAAATTGTTCAAATATTAAATCTCAACTACAAATTTGGTCTTTTTAGTTGCAGAAATCGGAGTAAATTGGGATGGAGATATTGAACTTGCGTCAGAAATGATGCAAAGAGCAAAAAATATTGGTTTTAGTGCAGTGAAATTTCAATCATTTAATGAAGATATTGTTATGGAACATCCTGAAAAAAATAGACTCCTAAAATCTGCTATAACAAAACATAATATTGAATCAATTAATGATGCTGCCAAAACTATAGGTATAGAATGGTTCTCCACACCAATGTTTCCTGAAGCTGTTGATTTACTAGATCCATATGTTAATAGATTTAAAATTAGAGTCACTGATGGTAAACCATTATTACAAAATAATACATCCGAATTGTTGGAAAAAGTTTTTGCAACAAATAAAGAAATAATTATAAGTTCACAATCGACTCCTAAAAATACAAAATTTCAGATGCATCCTAGAATGAAATGGCTATACTGTGTTCCAATCTATCCATGTAAACTTGATGAAGTTGATTTTAGAAATATATCTGATTTTCATGGATACTCAAACCATTGCCCAAATATTATAGCACCACTAACAGCTGTAATCTTAGGTGCAGAACTAATTGAAGTGCATGTAACTTCAAACAAAACTAAAAATTTTGTGGACAATCCAGTTAGTTTTGATTTTGACGAGTTGGAGTCATTAACCAAATTAATTCATTCGTATAAAAGGATCAAAAGATAAGAAAATAATAATTACCATGATAAATTACGATTTATATTGAATATTCTTATTATTGCAGCACATCCTGATGATGAAGTTCTAGGTATGGGTGGAACTATTAAAAAACTTGCAGACAAAAATAATTCTATCCATCTTTGTGTGGTAACAGAAGGTGCAACTGCACAATACAATGATAAAAAGATGATTGAAGTTAGAAAAAAATCTTGTAAGAAATCAGGGAATGTTCTAGGAATTTCAACTTATGATTTTTTGGATTTTCCAGATATGAAACTTGATACTATTCCACAATTGGAAATTAATAAAAAAATAGAAAATATCATCAAGAAATTCAAACCTGAAATTGTATATACAACACCATCAACTGACTTGAATAAGGATCATCAGATTGTCAATGAATCTACTATCATTGCAACTAGGTCTACATCAAGTAATGTAACTAAGGTTTTCTCTTATGAATTACCTGGATCTACTAAAGGACTTTTTCAGCCCCTGTTATACGAAGACATAACAAAACAATTTTCCTCTAAAATTAATGCGTTCAAAAAATATAAAAGTGAAGTTGAAAAATTTCCACATCCTAGATCAATCGAGGCAATAGAGAATTTATCTATTCAGAGAGGAATTGAATCAGGATTAAAGAAGGCAGAAGCATTTACTGTATTAAAAATAATTTCAAAATAAAATTATGTCCTCAAGTTTAATTTTTGCATAGAAATTAAACTATCAGAAGCACAAACCTGACAATATTTATTCCATTTTTTACTATGTTTCCACCTCTCAAGACCAGTTTCTTCATATCTTTGATGTGCCATTTGCAGCAATCTCCTTACATCGTGTTTGGACATAAAATTTTTTAGTGCAAGTAATTCGGGAATAGTAAAATTTTGACTTACCGTAGCGGTGAATTGAGTTGCATCGCCACACTCAGTCATGAATTTATCAAGTGCATTTAATTTCCATTTTTTTATAGTTATTTCATCTGGAATAATTTTTCCTTCCGAAACTAATTTTAGTTTATGATCATATTGTTGCAATACAAAATCTTGATTTTCATAAAAAATAGGACTCCCAACGTATGGAGTGCAAATGAATGGATCAATTTCAGCGTTATTTTGAATCCAGAAATCAACAGATTCCATCAAATCATCAATATTTTCGTTAGGATTACCAATCATGAACGTGGTTAATGGGGTCATGTTAGCTTTTTTGACTGTGTCTACAGTAATTTGTAGATGAGAACGTAATTGACCTTTTTTAATATCCTGATTAAGAACTTTATCGGAGGCTGATTCAAAACCAAATGAGATATAACAGCAACCGGCATCTTTCATTATTTGAACAATTTCAGGTTTCACAGCAACACTAGGTGCGTCACCTAGTGTACCCCATTTTACAATTTCAGATAGTCCTTCCTGTACATACAAGTCACAAAATTCCTTTGTCCATCTCAAATTACTAGTCATATTTTCATCAAGAACAGACACAAAATCAATATCAAATTTTTCTTTTAATAGTTTAATATTATTTACAGCATATTCAGGAGTTGGCCATCTTGCTGGTAGTTGAAATGTTTCATTTTCTTTATCAGATATTCTAACTAATTTTTCTCCCTCTTTTCTATTACCATCCCCATAGATATTTTGCAAGTCGATTCTTGACATTCCATTATGAGAACAAAATGTGCATCCTCGTGGACATCCACGTTCCCAGATAGCATCTAATCGTCTTTTAGCATTATAACTCTCAACCGATAAATTTAATGATGAAAATTTAAAATAAATTTCTGTCTCCATTAGATCATAAGAGGGATATGGAATTTTATTTAGATCGGAAATTAATGCGCGAGGTGGAGTAAAATTATAATCGTTTTTATCTCTAAGACATAATCCGTTAATTTCATTAAAATCAAATAATCCTTTATTTACAGAATCATAAAGTTCTGAGAATGTTTCTTCGCCCTCACCAATTACAATTCCATCTAACTCTGGTATTAGTTGTAATATGTCTATAGGATTGTATGTACTCCACCCACCACCGCCAACAAATAATGAATCAGGAGAAGATTTTCTAATAACGGGGGACAATTCCTTAATTCTAGAATAAGTTGTTGTTAATCCTCCAATTCCAATAATATCCCATTTTACTGAAGAAACTTCTTGTGAAACTACACTTAATGGAACTTGCCTTTTATCGTATTTCATCCTAAGTGCATTAAGATCTAGAATAGCAACATTACCACCTTTTTGTTCCACAATTGCAGCTAGAATTCCAGCCCAGAAGGGTATGTGCTGTGGAACAGAATCTAGTCTAATCTCAGGAACAACAAATAAGATATTCATCAATTCAAATGGCAAATTCGTGTATTTAAATCACAGGATAAAAAAATTAGGTTTGTGTTTAGAAATTATTTTTCTTCAGAAATTCGTTAAGCGTGGTACATTCAATTCTTTCACCAAAAATTGAGCCGCCTTCAGTTGCATTAATAGTAGTCACAGATTTTGGTGACCGAGCGATAAATTCTTTCAGTGCATTACTATAATACTGAAAAACAGGATCTAATATACAGGTACAATCAAAATCAGGATTATAGACTGTAGGAAATAATTTTTGAAAAATTGGATCGTCCAGTTCAATATCCACATGATTTTTAGAATTTCCATGAGACATGATTAATTCCCATGGATCATTTTCTGTCCATCCATGATTAATTCCAAGTAGTGCGATTTGATTGCATTTTAAAATTTTCCAGCCAATAAACCAACAAGCAGTACCAACATTACCACCAGTTTGAATTGCAGGTAAGCCTTTCACATGATTTTTAGAGCGGGTAATTAAAGCAGAGATCTGATTAAATGATTTTTTTCCATCACTATAATCAAATAATGCATGAAGCCAATGAATTTTAATTCTAGCTTGTCTTGCACGTTCTA
>Ga0315338_1002959_pt1 | contig 15650 bp, 11 predicted proteins | sample ASW8metaG_FD_204518 | JGI IMG/M metagenome (GOLD analysis project Ga0315338, IMG submission 204518) | Ammonia-oxidizing marine archaeal communities from Monterey Bay, California, United States - ASW #8 | ecosystem: Environmental > Aquatic > Marine > Coastal | place: USA: California | collected... | reverse complement strand
CAAATTGTTGACCGCCATCTCGACCGTCTTGGCCAGCGCCAGCCCGGCCCCCGCGGGCCGGGCTTTCGTTGCAGCCCCCCCCGCTATGCGTTATCAAGTGCTCCCTTTTCCCTCTGGAGACGTCGATGGCCAGCTATCAGTATTCCTACGTCATGAAAGACCTGTCCAAGACCTTTGCCGGCGGCCGCGAGGTGCTGAAGGGCATCACCCTTTCGTTCCTCCCCGACGCCAAGATCGGCGTACTCGGCGTCAACGGGGCCGGCAAATCGACGTTGCTTAAAATCATGGCCAGCCAGGACCCGGAATTCACCGGCGAAGCCTGGGCCGCCGACGGGGTCCGCGTCGGCTACTTGGAACAAGAGCCGGAACTGGACCCGTCCAAGGACGTCGAGGGCAACGTCATGGAGGGTTTGGGCGAAACCAAGGCGCTGCTCGACAAGTTCAACGAAATTTCCGAGCGCTTCACCGAGCCCATGGACGACGACGAAATGAACGCGCTGCTGGCCGAGCAGGGCGAGTTGCAGGAAAAAATCGACGCCGCCGACGGCTGGGAACTGGAACGCACTATCGAAATCGCCATGGACGCGCTGCGCTGCCCTCCCGGCGATGCCGATATCGAATCCCTTTCTGGTGGCGAGAAGCGCCGCGTTGCGCTGGCCCGGCTGTTGCTGGCAAAGCCGGATATTTTGCTTCTCGACGAACCGACGAACCATCTGGACGCGGAATCTGTGGCGTGGCTGGAACGGTTCCTCCACAACTACGAAGCCACGGTGATGATCGTCACTCATGACCGCTATTTCCTCGACAACGTCACCGGCTGGATCCTGGAACTGGATCGCGGGCGCGGCATCCCGTACGAGGGCAACTATTCGTCGTGGCTGGAGCAGAAGGAAAAGCGCTTAGGGCAAGAGGCAGGCGAGGAATCGGCCCGCCAACGCACCTTGAAGCACGAATTGGAATGGATTCATGCCTCGCCCCGCGCCCGCCAGGCCAAGGCCAAGGCCCGGATCACCGCCTATGAGGACCTTTTGGCCCAGGCCCAGGAACAACAGATGGGCAAGGCCCAAATCGTCATCCCGCCGGGGCCGCGCCTGGGCGACCTGGTGATCGAGGCGGAAAATCTGAAAAAGGGGTTCGGCGACAAGCTGTTGATAGAAAACTTGAACTTCCGCCTGCCGCCGGGCGGCATCGTCGGCGTCATCGGGCCCAACGGCGCCGGCAAGACGACCCTGTTCCGAATGATTGCCGGCGAGGAAAAGCCCGACGGCGGAAAATTGCGCGTCGGCGACACCGTAGTCTTGGGATACGTCGATCAGTCCCGCGATGCGCTCAATGCGAAAAAAACCGTGTGGGAGGAAATCTCCGGTGGCCGCGACGAGGTCCAGGTGGGCAAACGGACCATGCAGAGCCGCGCCTATGTGGCGCAGTTCAATTTCAAGGGCGCAGATCAGCAGAAAAAGGTCGGCCAGCTTTCAGGCGGCGAGCGCAACCGGGTGCATATGGCGATGATGCTTCTTTCGGAGGCCAACGTCCTGCTGCTCGACGAACCGACCAACGACCTCGACGTGGAGACCCTACGCGCGCTCGAGGACGCGATTACGGAATTCGCCGGCTGCGTCGTCGTCATCAGCCATGACCGCTGGTTTTTGGACCGCATCGTCACCCACATCATCGCTTTTGAAGGCGACAGCCAGGTGATCTGGTTCGAAGGCAACTACGAGGATTACGAAGCCGACCGCCACCGCCGCCTCGGCATCGATGCCGACCAGCCACACCGGATCAAATACAAGCCGCTGAAGAGAGGTTGAGGGGGCCTCAATTGCCGGCGTCGGCCTTCAGCGACGCCGTCTTGACCCGCAGTTCCTCCAGCAGGCCGGAAACCCTGCCGCCCTTCTGGCGGATGATGGACCCGAAATCGGATCTCAGCGTCTGGCTCATCGACGCCCCTTCGACCACGACGTCGAGGATTTTGATGATTTCGCCCCTAGCGCCGACCCGCCACAGCACCTGCACCGGCCTGGTGCCGTCGGGCCGGGCGATCTCGGTGAACACGGTGACGGAGGAGCCCTTTTCCGCCCGCGTCTTGAGGATGTTCAGGTTTTTGCCGGCGTATCTTTGGAAGCGGTCGACGTAGGACGTCACCATCAGGTCTTCGAACAGGCTTAAGTATTCCGCCTGTTCATCCTTGGATGCCTTTCGCCAATAACGGCCGAGCACGAACTTGCCGATCGAACGGACGGCGAAATGGGCGTTGAACATCTTACGGAAACGCTTGATCCGCTCCTCGCGGGAGGATCCTTGCTGGGTCAGCGATTCGAGGGCTTCCTGGGCCATCGACTGGATGAAGGCCTCGGCGCGGACTTCCAATCCAGCGGCGAAAGCCTCGCCCGGGGGCAGGGCCAGGACCAATATAAAGGCGGGCCCCAACAAGACCGCCAGGAAACGGCGTCGATTGAGCATGGTTAACGGATCCGCAAAGTTTTTTCGGAGGTTTTTATACCATCACTCGGGGGCGGTTGGCCATCGTCTAGTGGGGCCTGGCCCAGGCCGGGCGCGGGCAAATTGGCCGACCCCTTGCCGTTGCTGATTTCATCAGCCCGGCGCTGGCGATAGAGGCTGCGTAGGGTGGCGTAATAATCGAGCGACGTCTTCTCCAGGCTGTCCAGGGCTTCCATGTGGATCGCCCTCAGGTCCACGGCGCGGCTGCCGGTACGGGCGAAAACGGCGAAATCCCGGTTGCTGTTTGAAGCCCAAAGATTGAACGGATCGACCAGGAAATCGACGACGATGCCGATGGTATCGCGGGGATTGGACGGCCCGAACAGCGGCAACATAACATAGGGGCCTTCCAGCATGCCACAAACCGCCAGGGTCTGGCCGAAGTCCTCGTCATGGCCTTCCAGGCCCATTTCGGTAGCGATATCGATCACCCCCAGGATGCCGATGGTGGAATTGACCATGAACCGTGCCGCCGTGGCGAGGGCCCGGTCCAGTTACCCTTGCAGGATGTCATTGAGGAAGATCACCGGCGCGCGCAAATTATCCAGCGCGTCGTTGATCCGGTTCTGGAAGAATTGCGGGATGACGTCACGGTAGAACATGGCCATGGGCTTTAGAAAGGCGGTATCGAGGCCGCGGTTGAGCTCGAAAATTGCCCGGTTGGCCGGTTCGGTGGGATCGTTGACCTTGTTGAATTCGGCCACCGCCTCGGGATCGCCGGGATCCGGCATGGTTGCGTAGCCGCCGGCCAGAACTAGAAAAACCACCAACACTAGGGTACTGACGCGCACATGTCTTCCATGGGCCGGGTGCCAACTCATGAGACCGATACACTTCCTTTCCGGGGAAATCCCCCGGGACTCCCACTGACCCCCTAGAGCGCCTCTTCCACCGCCGAATCGGAATAACACCAGAAATTGAGGTCCATCAACCCCAATTCCACAAAATATAGATAGGTTTGGACGGGTTAAAGGAGCCCTTGAAATTTATATAAAGATATGTTTATGTCTTTAATCTTTATTGGAAACGGCAGAGAACGGGATAAATTTATGGAAGCGCAGGATCTGTGGACGGAAGTCCCGGAAAATGGCCAGATGGACGTGTTGCTGGCGGCGCTCCGGGCGGCGGCGGAGCCGACGCGGCTTCGCATCCTCGCCCTGTTGACCCGGGGCGAATTGACGGTCAGCGAGCTGGTCCACATCCTCGGCCAAAGCCAGCCCCGCATCTCGCGTCATCTGAAGCTGTTGACCGAGGCCGGGCTGTTGACCCGCCACCGTGAGGGGAGTTGGGTCTTTCACCGCTTGGCTGAAAGCGGGCCGGGGGCCGAGGTCGCCCAGCATCTGAACGCGCTGCTGCCGGACGAAGGGGTCCGCGATCACGTCTTGTCCCGGGACCGGGAACGTCTGGGCGGGGTCAAGCGCCAACGCGCTGAGGCGGCGGCGGCCTATTTCCGCGACAACGCCGAAAGCTGGGACACGTTGCGCTCCCTTCATGTCGACGACGCCAAGGTAGAAAAAGTCATATCCCGCCTGTTGCCCCGGGACGGCATTCAAAACCTGCTCGATGTCGGCACCGGCACCGGGCGTATGCTTGAACTGCTGGCCCTCCGCGCCCGGCGCGCCCAGGGCATCGATCTGTCCCGCGAAATGCTGGCCGTCGCGCGCGCCAACCTGGAACGGGCGGATTTCGGAAACTGCCAGGTTCGCCAGGCCGATTTGTACCAATTGCCGTACCCTGCCGCCGTCTTTGACGCCGTGATCGTTCATCAGGTCCTTCACTTCCTCGACCAGCCGGCCGCCGCCATCGTCGAGGTGGCCCGGGTGCTCGCTCCCGGGGGCAATCTTGTGGTGGTCGATTTCCTGCCCCATGACCAGGAAAACTTGCGCCAGGAGCACGAACACCGGCGCCTTGGCTTCGCCGACAAGGAAATCGGGGCCTGGTTCGGCCGCGCCGGGTTGACGGCCAAGGAAACCGAGCACCTTTCCGGCGCGCCGCTGACGGTCGCCGTCTGGGTGGTGGAAAAACCCCCCACGGACACCAAGCAGGAGGCGCCTTCGCCATGACCGGGAACACTCCTCCAGGGGCCAACGGGGCACCCCATCTCGCCGTCGTCGCGCCCCTGCCCCGTGACGTCCGGGTGTCGTTCGAGTTTTTCCCGCCGAAGACCGAAAAGGCGAACAAGACCCTTTGGGACAGCATCCAGCGCCTGGCGCCGCTACGTCCATCCTACGTTTCGGTGACTTACGGCGCCGGCGGATCGACCCGCGAACGCACCCATGCCACCGTCTACCGCATCCGCCACGAAACGACGCTGGAGCCGGCGGCACATCTGACCTGCATCGGGGCGACAAGGGAAGAAATCGATGACGTCGCACGTTCCTATTTGCAGGCCGGTGTCAAGCACATCGTGGCACTGCGTGGCGACCCGCCCGAAGGTCAGGATCGCTACCGGCCCCACCCCGGCGGCTACGCCTATGCGTCCGACCTGGTGGCGGGGCTGAAGAAGGTCGCCGACTTCGAAATCAGCATCGCCGCCTACCCGGAAATCCACCCGGAAGCGAAAAGCGCCGAGGACGACATCGACAACCTGAAGCGCAAGATCGACGCCGGGGCGTCGCGGGCCATCACCCAGTTCTTTTTCGACGTCGAGTTCTTTCTCCGGTTCCGGGACCGGGTCCAGGCGGCGGGGATCACCGTTCCCCTCATTCCCGGCATTCTGCCGGTCACCCATTTCACCCGCGTCGCCGGCTTCAGCGCCAAAAGTGGCGCCTCCATGCCGGCCTGGATGGGGGAACTTTTCAAGGGCCTGGACGACGATCAGGAAACCCGCAAGCTGGTCGCCACTTCCGTCGCCGCCGAACAGTGCCGGGCGCTCCATGCCCATGGGGTCACCGATTTCCATTTCTACACCATGAACCGGGCCGACCTGGTGTACGCCATCTGCCACATCCTCGGCGTCCGCGCCAACGACGGAGCCTGAGAACTATGGCCGCCACCCTTTCCGCCCTGTTCAAGGAACGCATTCTGGTGCTCGACGGCGCCATGGGCACCATGATCCAGGAGCACAAGCTCGAAGAAGCCGATTTCCGGGGCCGGCGGTTCGCCGACCATGCCTCGAACCTGAAGGGCAACAACGACCTGCTGTCGATCACCAGGGCCGAGATCATCGCCGACATCCATAGCGGTTTTCTCGACGCCGGGGCCGACATCATCGAGACCAACACCTTCAATTCGACGTCCATTTCCCAGGCCGATTACGGGCTCGAGGATCTGGCGCACGAGCTCAACGTCGAAGCCGCGAAACTGGCCCGCGCGGCCGCCGACGCGGCGACCGTCAAGACGCCCGGCAAACCCCGCTTCGTCGCCGGGGCCTTGGGTCCGACCAACCGCACGGCGTCCATCTCGCCCGACGTCAACGACCCCGGCTTCCGAAACGTCACCTTCGACGGTCTCGTAACCGCTTATACCGAGGCCATCCACGGGCTCATCGAGGGCGGCGTCGACGTGCTGCTGGTCGAAACCATCTTCGATACCTTGAATGGCAAGGCCGCCATCTACGCGATCAAGAAATATTTCGACGATCACGGGACCGAATTGCCGGTAATGATTTCAGGCACCATCACCGATGCCTCGGGGCGCACTCTTTCCGGCCAGACCCCGGAGGCGTTCTGGAATTCCATCGCCCACGCCAACCCGATCAGCGTCGGTTTCAACTGCGCGCTGGGGGTCATGGAACTGCGCCAGCACATCCAGGAAATCGCCGCCATCGCCCCGGTCAACGTTAGCGTCTATCCCAACGCCGGACTGCCCAACGAATTCGGCGGCTACGACGACACCCCGGAATTCATGGCCGAGCAGTTGGGCGAATTCGCCGACAGCGGTTTCGTCAACATGGTCGGCGGCTGTTGCGGCACGACGCCGGATCACATCCGTGCCATCGCTGCCGCCGTCGAAGGCGTCAAGCCGAGGCCGATGCCCGAAGACGGCCGCCGTTGCCGATTGGCGGGGCTAGAGCCCCTGAATTTCGGGCCGGTCACGGGGTTCGTCAATATCGGCGAGCGCGCCAACGTCGCCGGTTCGGCCAAATTCGCCAAGCTGATCCGCGAAGGCGCCTTTGATCAGGCCCTGGACATCGCCCGCACCCAGGTCGCAGGCGGTGCCCAGGTCATCGACGTCAACATGGACGACGCCATGCTCGACGGCGAGGCGGCGATGAGAAAGTTCCTCAACCTGATCGCCGCCGAGCCCGATATCTCACGCGTGCCGGTGATGGTCGATTCGTCAAAGTTCTCGATCATCGAAGCCGGGCTCAAGTGCCTTCAGGGCAAGGGGGTGGTCAATTCCATCAGCCTCAAGGAAGGCGAGGACGCCTTCATCGCCCAGGTGGGCGAGGTGATGCGCTACGGCGCTGCGGTGGTGGTCATGGCCTTCGACGAGCAGGGCCAAGCCGAAACCTGCGAACGGATGGTGGCGATTTGCCAGCGCAGCTATAAAATCCTCACCGAAACGGTGGACTACCCGCCCGAGGACATCATCTTCGACGCCAACATCTTCCCCATCGCCACCGGCATCGAGGAGCACAACAATTTCTCCCACGACTTCATCCACGCGGTCGCCGAGATCAAGAAGACCCTGCCCCATGCGCTGACCTCGGGGGGGCTATCCAACATGTCGTTCTCTTTTCGCGGCAACAAACCGATGCGCGAGGCCATGCACTCGGTGTTCCTCTATCAAGCCATCGAAAGCGGCCTCGACATGGCCATCGTCAACGCCGGCCAGTTGGCGGTCTACGGGGATTTGCCCGACGAGCTGCGAGAACGCATCGAGGACGCGGTCTTCAACCGCCGGCCCGACTACACCGAAAGGCTGTTGGAGATCGCCGATCAGACCGAAGGCCAGGTCCGCGAGAAAACCGACGACCTGGGCTGGCGCCGGGCCTCCGTTGCCGAGCGGCTGGAGCACGCGCTGGTCAATGGCATTACGGATTTCATCGAAGTGGACACCGAGGAAGCCCGCCAAGCGGCCGAGCGCCCCATCGAGGTCATCGAAGGGCCGCTGATGGATGGCATGAACGTGGTCGGCGACCTGTTCGGCTCGGGGCAGATGTTCCTGCCCCAGGTGGTTAAAAGCGCCCGGGTCATGAAACAGGCGGTGGCCTATCTGCAGCCGTTCCTGGAGGCCGAGAAGGACGCCAAGGCCAAGGGCAAGGGCAAGGGCAAGGGCAAGATCGTCATGGCCACGGTCAAGGGCGACGTCCATGACATCGGCAAGAAAATTGTCGGCGTCGTGCTTCAGTGCAACAACTTCGAGGTCGTCGATTTGGGCGTCATGGTGTCCTATGTCGATATTCTGGAGACGGCCAGGAACGAGAATGCCGACCTGATCGGCCTGTCCGGCCTGATTACGCCGTCCCTGGACGAAATGTGCACGGTCGCCGCCGAGATGAAACGCCAGGGCCTCGACCTGCCGTTGCTGATCGGCGGCGCGACCACGTCGAAGGCGCATACGGCGGTCAAGATCGCGCCCAATTACGACGCCCCCGTCATTCACGTGCTCGACGCGTCGCGTTCCGTTGGCGTCGTCTCCAACCTGCTCAGCGACACCCTTAGGGCCGATTTCGTCGCCAAGGTCGCCGACGACTACGAACTGGTCCGCCAACGCTACGAAGCTCGCGAAAAAATGGGTCCCCCGGCGACCATCGCTGCCGCCCGCGAGGCTAAGGCCAAGATCGACTGGCAGGGTTACGAGCCGCCTAAGCCTAAGTTCCTGGGGCTCAAGGTGTTCGACGACTATGACCTGGCCGAGCTGGTCACCTACATCGACTGGACGCCGTTCTTCCGAACCTGGGAGCTAAAAGGAACCTATCCGGCGATCCTGGAAAACGAAAAATTCGGCGCCGCCGCCCGCGAACTGTTTACCGACGCCGAAGCCATGCTGCAACGGCTGATCGGCGAACAGTGGCTGACGGCCAGGGGGGTCATCGGGTTTTTCCCGGCGGCGCGGATCAATCACGACGACGTGGAAATCTATGCCGACGACGACCGCAAGGAAGTCGCCGCCACGCTCCGCTTCCTGCGCCAGCAGATGCAAAAGGACGAAGGCCGGCCCAACCGCTGCCTCGCCGATTTCATCGCGCCTGAGGATTCCGGGTTGGCCGATTACATCGGCGGTTTTGCCGTCACCGCCGGCATCGGCGCCGATGAGAAGGCGGCCCGGTTCGAGGCCGATCACGACGACTACAACGCTATCCTGCTTAAAGCCTTGGCCGACCGGTTGGCCGAGGCCTTCGCCGAGCGCCTGCACGAGCGCTTGCGCCGGGAATTCTGGGCCTATGCTGAAGGCGAAAACCTGGACAGCGAAGACCTAGTCAAGGAGCTCTACCAGGGCATCCGCCCGGCGCCTGGCTATCCGGCGTGCCCCGACCACACCGCCAAGATAGACCTGTTCGGGCTTCTGGAGGCGGAAAAGAACGCCGGGATATCGTTGACTGAAAGCTTCGCCATGACGCCGGCGGCCTCGGTGTCGGGGTATTACTTCTCGCACCCGGAAGCGCGGTATTTCGGTGTCGGGCGCATCGGCAAGGACCAGGTCAAGGACTATGCCAAACGCCGCGGCATTGCGCTCGAAGAGGCGGAGAAATGGCTGGCGCCGAACCTGGTCTATACGCCGTAGCCCCCCGTGACCCCCCATGACCCTTGGCCCCGGCTTGTGATACCGTTGCCGGGTCAACAAACGGAAAAAACCATGCGTTTCTGGGCCGCCCTTGCCGTCTCGATTCTGATCCCGGTCTTCGCTTCCGAGGCCGGGCAGCACTACCGATCCTGGACCGGTCCCGACGCCCCGTCCCAGGTCGGCGCCCAGCGCCAGCAGGATTTGGTCGACAAGCTAAAGGGGCTGATCGACGAGGCCGAAAAGGCGCGCGCCGTCGACCCCCAATTTCTCGGTGACCTCCGGGGGCTGGCGCGGGAGTACGACCGGTCCCGGCGGCGGGTGGTTCTTTCCGACCGCTTCGAGGACGGCGATTTCACCGATAACCCCGCCTGGACTGTCACCCAGGGCCGCTATTGGGTGGAGCGCGGCTGGAAGCTGAGGAGCGCCGTCAAGGCCGGGGCCGTCGCCCAATCGGCGCCGCAACCAGAGCCCTTCAAGTCCGAATGATTCCATCCAAAATTGATGGGCCTTAACGCATCCTTTTTACCCGTCCCCGCTTGCCGACATTATACTCACCCCCATGGACGACACCGCCGCTTCCCCACGCTTGATGCTTCCCGCCCAACCGACCCTCGTCGCCGGGGTCCGCCGGGCGGCGTGGCTGACCGCGGATGGAGAAATCCAAACCCCGCCCCTGGCCGAAGCCGCCAAGTGTCTGGCCTCCGGTCCCGGGCCGGCGGTCCGTCCCGTCGTCTGCGACGCCAAAACGACGGCCAAACGGCTCGGCATCGGCCCGTTTGCCGCCTTCGATGTCCTTGAACTGTATGCCTTCGTGCGGCCGGCCCGGTTCGTGCTGCCGACGCCCCGGGGGGTCACCCAGGCGCTTGGCCTGGCGCTGCCGGGGACCCTTGAAAGAGAGGCCGAATCGTTGCTCGTTTCCGCCGGCGCCCTGTTGGCGGAACTGTCCGACCGGGCCGCCGGGCCAGGGGACGCACAAGCCCTTCCCATCGCCCAGGCGATGTCCAAAGGCGGCTGGCCGTGGGGACCGGCGGTATTAGCGGCCCTTGGCGCCGAGAAGACCGCGCCGCCGAAGAATGCCGCCTCCGGTTTAAACATCTTTCATTTGCTCGACGAATGGCAGGACCGGGCGCCGGAACCGCCGCCCGGCAACCACTCCGTCGAACCGGTCGAGGCGCGGGCCCGGCTGGCCGAGCTTTTGGGTGGCGGCGCCGAAAACCGTGATGAACAGACCAATTACGCGGCCGACGCCGCGGCCGCCTTCCAGCCCCGTGTTGAGGCCGGCGAACCCCGGCTGGCCATCGCCGAGGCCGGCACCGGGGTCGGCAAGACCCTGGGTTACATCGCCCCAGCCAGCGTGTGGGCGGAAAAGAACCAGGGTCCGGTGTGGATCAGCACCTTTACTCGCAACCTGCAACGCCAACTGGACGGCGAGCTAGACCGGCTGTTCCCCGACCCGGCGGAAAAGGCCGAGCGCGTCGTCATTCGCAAGGGGCGGGAGAACTACTTCTGTCTTCTCAATTTCGACGAAGCGCTGGCTAGGTCGTCCGGGGGGCGCAGCAGCGCCCGGGCGGCCGCAGGGCTTGGCGGCGCCAAGGCGGGTGGTGGCAGCATCACGGCGCTCGGCCTGATGGCCCGCTGGGCCCTCAACACCCGGGACGGCGATATGGTCGGCGGCGATTTCCCGGCCTGGCTCACCGATTTGCTGGGCTACGGCCTGACCACCGATCTAACGGACACCCGGGGCGAATGCATCTATTCGGCATGTCGGCACTACGCCCGCTGTTTCATCGAACACACGGTGCGCCGGGCCCGGTGCGCCGACATCGTCGTTGCCAATCATGCCCTGGTGATGATTCAGGCCGCCCTCGGCGGCCTTGCCGGAGGCAGCGGCGGCGAAGGCGGGCTTCCGACCCGCTATGTCTTCGACGAGGGCCATCACCTGTTCGACGCCGCCGACGCCGCGTTTTCGGTCCACCTGTCGGCCCGCGAGACGGCCGACCTTCGGCGCTGGATCCTGGGCGCCGAGGCGGGAAGCCGGTCCCGGTCGCGCGGGCTCAGGGAGCGGATCGGCGACCTCATCGACGGCGACGCCAAGGCCATGGACGCGCTTGCCGAGGCGATCAAGGCGGTCCATGCGCTGCCCGGCGTCGGCTGGGGTAATCGGCTCGCCGACGGCGCCCCCCAAGGCCTCGCCGAAGCTTTCTTCGCCTTCGTCCGCCAACAGGTCTATGCCCGAGATCCAGACGGGCGGTCCCCCTACAGCCTGGAAACGGAAACCACGCCTCCGGTCGATGGGCTTTTAGAGGCGGCGGTGGCGCTCGATCAGGCCCTGGGGCGGCTGATCACGCCCTTGAGCCGGCTGATCGGGGCGCTGGCGGTGGTTCTCGACGCCGAGGCGCAGGACCTGGACAGCCACACCCGTTCCCGCATCGAGGCCATGTGCCGGGGCCTCGACCGCCGCGGCCGCCAGCAGGCCCAGGGCTGGCGGCGGATGCTGCAAGCGCTGAGCGGCGAAACGCCGGAGGAATTCGTCGACTGGTTCGGGGTCGACAGGATCGACGGCCGCGACATCGACATCGGCCTGCACCGGCATTGGATCGACCCGACGCAACCGTTCGCCGAAGTCGTCCTCGCCCCGGCCCACGGGGTGTTGGTGACCTCGGCGACCTTGCGCGACGGCACCTGCGGCGCCGAGACCGATTGGTGGGCCGCCGAGAGGCGCACCGGGGCGCATCACCTTGCCGCCCCGCCGAAGCTGACGGACCAACCGTCACCCTTCGACTATGCCGCTCTGACCCAGGTGCTGATCGTCGGCGACGTCAACCGCGACGACTCGGACCAGGTGGCGGCCGCCTATCGCGAGCTGTTCCTGGCCGCTGCCGGCGGCGGGCTGGGCCTGTTTACCGCCATCCAGCGCCTTCGCACCGTCCATCAACGCATCCAAGGGCCGCTGGACGAGGCCGGGCTGACGCTTTTGGCCCAACACGTCGATGTCCTGGATACCGGCACCCTGGTCGACATCTTCCGGGCCGAGGAAGATTCCTGCCTGCTGGGCACCGATGCGATCCGCGACGGCGTCGACGTGCCGGGCCGGTCCTTGCGCTTGATCGTCTTCGACCGGGTTCCCTGGCCCCGGCCCGATGTCCTGCACCGGGAGAGAAAAAAACATTTCGGCGGCCGCCAATACGACGAGATGCTGACCCAACTCCGCCTCAAGCAGGCTTTCGGACGGCTCATCCGCCGCGCCGACGATCACGGGGTTTTCGTGATGCTGGACCGGGCGCTGCCGAGCCGGCTTCTCGGCGCATTTCCCGAAGGCGTCCCGGTCAAGCGGCTGGGGCTGAAGGAAGCCATTACCGACACCCGGACTTTTCTCGGCCAAATGGATTAAAATCTATTTCAGGAAAGTTAAAACTCAAGGAAACAGCTATGACCTCACTCAACGGACGGACGATCGGCTTCATCGGCCTCGGCCTGATGGGCAAGCCGATGGCCCGCAACTTGAAGGCGGCGGGTGCGGAGATGATCGTCCACAACCGCTCCCAGGGCGTCATCGAGGAACTTTCAGGCGCAGGCATGACCTCGGCCAAGACACCCGCCGACGCCGCCGGCGCGGCGGAGACGGTCATCCTCATGCTGCCCGACACGGCGGCGGTGGAAAAGGTGCTGCGGAGTGCGGACGGGGTGATCGGCGGGCTTAAGCCCGGAGGTTTGGTCATCGACATGGGCACCACCAAGGTCATCGCCACACGCACATTTGCCAGGGACGTCGAAGCGGCCGGCGGCGATTACATCGACGCCCCGGTTTCCGGCGGCACCATCGGCGCCGAGGGCGGCACGCTGACGATCATGGCCGGTGGGTCCGACGCGGCCATGGAAAAGGCCAAGCCCGTGTTAGACGTTCTCGGCCAATCGACAACCCACGTCGGCGCCACCGGCACCGGACAGGTGGCCAAGGCCGCCAATCAGGTGATCGTCGGCCTCAACATCGGCGCCGTCGCCGAGGCGCTGGTGCTGGCGAAAAAGGCCGGCGCCGACCCGGCCCGGGTGCGCGACGCCCTGGCCGGGGGGTTCGCCGATTCGCGTATATTAGAGGTCCACGGCAAACGCATGATCGATGATACGTTCACCCCTGGCGGCAAATGCACAACCCAGCGCAAGGACCTGTTTCAGGCGCTGGAACTGGCTGAGGAACTGGGGCTCGAGATGCCGGCGACGGCGCTCAACATGGCCCTTTACGACAAGGTCATCGAGGCCGGGCTGGGCAATTTGGACCATTCGGCGCTAATCAAGGCCATCGACCCGGACTGATGGCGTTTCCAGTTGTGCGTTTTCGGCACCCAGACGGTACAAACAAAAGGACCGCGCCCCCATCCGCAAAGCAGGGGCACGGCCCTTTTTCGTTAAGCCTAGATTCGGCGCGGGTCTAGAAACCGCCCATGCCGCCCATGCCGCCCATATCGGGGGGCGCGCCGGCCGGTGCTGGAGTTTTCTCCGGCACCTCGGCAACCATGGCTTCGGTGGTGATCAACAGACCGGCCACCGAGGATGCGTCCTGAAGCGCCGTGCGTACGACCTTCGTCGGGTCGATGATGCCGGCCTTGACCATGTTGACGTATTGACCGTTTTGAGCGTCGAAACCGCGGGTGCTGTCTTTCAGATCAAGCAGCTTGCCGGCGACCACGGCGCCATCCTCTCCGGCGTTTTCGGCAATCTGGCGGAGCGGGGTCTGCAACGCGCGGCGGACGATATCGATGCCGACGCGCTGGTCAGCGTTGGCGGCATTGAGCTTGTCCAGCGACTTGGCGGCGTATAGAAGCGCCGCTCCGCCGCCCGGAACCACGCCTTCCTCGACCGCGGCGCGGGTTGAATTCAGGGCGTCGTCAACGCGGTCCCGGCGTTCCTTGACCTCGATCTCGGTGGCGCCGCCGACGCGGATCACGGCCACGCCGCCGGCCAGCTTGGCCAGTCGTTCCTGGAGCTTTTCCTTGTCGTAATCCGATGACGTCTCCTCGATCTGGGAACGGATCTGATGGCAGCGGCCTTCGATTTCTTTCTTCTTGCCGGCGCCTTCGACGACCGTGGTTTCTTCCTTGGTGATGATCACCTTCTTGGCCGTCCCCAGCATGTCCATAGTGACGTTTTCGAGCTTGATGCCCAGATCCTCGCTGATCACCTGGCCGGAGGTCAAAACGGCGAGATCTTCGAGCATCGCCTTGCGGCGATCGCCGAAGCCCGGGGCCTTGACGGCGGCCACCTTCATGCCGCCGCGCAGCTTGTTGACGACCAGGGTCGCCAGGGCCTCGCCTTCGATGTCCTCGGCAATAATCAGCAACGGACGCCCCGATTGGACCACCTGCTCCAAAAGCGGCAGCAGGGGCTGTAGGCCTGACAGCTTGCTTTCATGGATAAGGATGTGGGGGTTTTCCATCTCGCAGTTCATCTTTTCGGCGTTGGTGATGAAATAGGGCGAGGTGTAGCCGCGGTCGAAAAGCATGCCTTCGACGACGTCGAGCTCGGTTTCCAGGCCCTTGGCTTCCTCGACCGTGATCACGCCTTCATTGCCGACCTGCTCCATGGCTTTGGCGATCATTGCGCCGACTTCGGTGTCGCCGTTGGCGGAAATGGTCCCGACCTGGGAAATTTCGGCGCTGGTGGAAACCGTCTTCGACGCCTTTTTCAGCGCCTCGACAACCGTTTTGACGGCGAGGTCGACGCCACGCTTGAGGTCCATGGGGTTCATGCCGGCGGCCACTGACTTGGCGCCTTCGCGGACGATGGAGTGCGCGAGCACTGTCGCCGTGGTAGTGCCGTCGCCGGCTTCATCGTTGGTCTTCGAGGCCACTTCGCGGACCATCTGGGCGCCCATGTTCTCGAACTTGTCGGTAAGCTCGATTTCCTTGGCCACGGTAACGCCGTCCTTGGTGATGCGCGGCGCGCCGAAGGACTTGTCGAGAATCACGTTGCGCCCCTTTGGCCCGAGCGTGATCCTGACCGCGTCGGTCAGGATATCGATGCCGGCCAACATGCGCGTGCGGGCATCGGTGCTGAATTTGACTTCTTTTGCTGGCATTTTCTTCTTTCCTTATTTCTTCGTGATAATGCCCATGATGTCGGACTCTTTCATGATTATCATTTCCGTGCCGTCAATCGTGACCTCGGTGCCCGACCATTTGCCGAACAACACCTTGTCACCAGCCTTGACATCCAACGGCGTGATCTTGCCGTCCTCGCCGCGGGTTCCGGAACCAACGGCGATGACTTTGCCCTCCATCGGTTTTTCCTGCACGGTGTCGGGGATGATGATCCCGCCCGCGGATTTTACATCCTGCGCACCGCGCTCAACCAGAACACGGTCATGCAGTGGCTTTAATTTCATCGTTTAATCTCCATGAACTCATTTGGTTTCAATTAGTTAGTAGGAATTATTAGCACTCATCTCTATTGAGTGCCAAGGATGTATGGGGGAATGCCCCGGT
>Ga0315338_1002958_pt1 | contig 15651 bp, 14 predicted proteins | sample ASW8metaG_FD_204518 | JGI IMG/M metagenome (GOLD analysis project Ga0315338, IMG submission 204518) | Ammonia-oxidizing marine archaeal communities from Monterey Bay, California, United States - ASW #8 | ecosystem: Environmental > Aquatic > Marine > Coastal | place: USA: California | collected... | reverse complement strand
AAGGATATTTTTTTCGTTGCGCTACAGCTCCTGCACCAGCAACGAAAAAAATATCCTTCGTTCCAAGCAATATGCCGATAAATGGTGAAGTTTCGCCGAAGAAAGAAGCGATTTCCTCTTCAGCTGTATCTCCTGTGAAGCCGGATGGCGGAAAGTACTTCCTCCAACTTGGATCGTACAAAGAACAGACACAGGCTGAGAAAGGCTGGAAAATTATTCAGTCGCAAAATGTCGATATTCTTGACGGTATGGATCCGGTGATCAATCAGGCTGATCTGGGCGCGGATGGCGGCGGATCATTCTACCGTGTGCAAGTTGGTGGCTTTTCCAATAAGGCCGATCCCATGCGGCTCTGTGGCACTCTCAGGGATCGAAATTTCGATTGCTTTATGGCCGGCCCTAGTACTGCAGTACCGAAAAAGATCAAGCCCTCTACTTTAGCGCCTGATCAGATGATGGTCGACACGTCGCCTAAGGCAACGAAGGAAGACAACATAGTCGCTGATCAAGTTAAAGCTTTCGGGGCGCTCTAGCCCAGTGCCAATAACTAGGTACCAATAAAAGGCCCTCCTTTGTGAGGGCCTTTTTATCGGCAGCACAACCACACCCCAATAAACAGTCCACAGCAACTACAACCGTACTATTCTTCCGGGAGATGCTGATGTGTGGGTAAAAGGCATATCATCAGGTGTCATGGATGCCTATAGCCTGTTCCTAGGTAAGCCACGTATAGACTTTCGCGTTTATGCGTTCTTCAACCTCTCATCTAACGCTACTACCAACCGAGAAGGGGCAATAAAAAAGGCGCTCAGAATTAATCAGGAGCGCCTTTTTTATCAAGAGAGTAATATTTAACCCCCGCCCGAGAAGGCGTCTAATGCCTTGAGGACGGCTGGTCCAATTAAGACGATAAACAAGGCAGGGAGAATGAAAATGATCATCGGCACCGTCATAATGGCCGGCAGCCGTGCAGCCTTCTCCTCGGCTTTCATGAGCCGCTCTTCGCGCATTTCTGCTGACAGGACGCGTAAAGCCACGGCAAGTGGCGTACCATATTTCTCCGTTTGTAAAAGCGTATTGACCAAAGTCGTCATTGCCTGGAAATCAACACGGCTCGCAAGGTTTCCGAGCGCCTGCTTCCGGTCTGGCAAGAAACCCAATTCAATGGATGCGAGGCCAAACTCATCCGCGAGTTCCGGCGCGGAATTCGCTATTTCCCGACAAACACGATCAAGGCCACTGTCGAGGTTAAGACCTGCTTCTGTACAGATCACCAATAAATCGAGAGCATCGGGCAGCGACTTGCGAATGGCCTCATAGCGTTTGGCAATCTTATTCTTAACAAGAACGGTGGGAAGGGCATACCCGAAGAGGCCTGCACCAACTGCTGCCAAAATGCAAACAAGCGTATCCCACTCAAACGGGTTCGTGCCAAGAAAATACAAAAGCGACAAGCTAAAAAATAAAAGTGGCAGTGAGATGCGTGCGAATAGATATGTGACCAGCGCGTCTTTTGACCGCCATCCACCCTGCGCCAACTTTGCCGCCATCACCCGCGCACGTTCACCGCGCATAAGCTGCAGCTTTTTGACGACCCGGTGCATCATGTTTTCGCGCACAATCAGTTTACTACGTTGACGGGTTTCATTCTGAATATTTTCCTTCAGCGCTGTCCGTCTTTTTTCAAGGCTTTTTATCCGGCCAGGCAATGCATCCTTCACCAGGAGCGCATTCCACATCATGATCATGACGGCGAGTGACGCACCACCAGCGATAAGGGCAAGAACATCCTCTGAGCGCAGGAAATCAGGTAACAAGCTTGCTAAATCAACCATAATTGCCCCCTAAATCTCAAACCGGACCATTTTGGCCATGACACCGACACCAGAGCCAATCATCGTCAGACCGGCACCAATCATATACGCACCGCGCGGGTCTTCGACCAGCGTCATGACATAACCATCATTGGCGAGCCATAGCAGGCAAAACATGATAAAAGGCAAGGAGCCGATAATCCAGGCACTGGCGCGTGCTTCAGACGACATCGCCCTGATCTTAAGTTTGATTTGCCGACGCTTCCGCAATGTATTTGCGAGGCTACCTAATGTTTCCGCCAGGTTACCACCAGTTTCCCGCTGAATGGAAATCGCGATGATTAGGAATTTGAAATCCGGCACATCAATACGACGGGCGACATCCCATAAGCCAGCTTCAAGGCTCCGCCCGATCCGCATGGCATCGGCGACACCCCGAAATTCCTTTCCCACAGGATCTGGTGCGTCATTCCCAACTGTTACGATCGCCTCGCTGATAGGAAGCCCAGCCCTGAGCCCGCGACACAATAACTCAATAGCCTCGGGGAAAGTTTTCATGAACTTGTTGACACGGCGCTTGCCGAGATACCCAACAACAAAATGCGGGATGAATAACCCGAAGGCAAAACCGACAGGAATTGCCAAAAACAGAGGCATGTCATAAAGCAGGTTTCCGATTACGATAATAGTCGCAACCAGCATCACGCTAATCATGGCATACTGGAAAATCGTGACCGTAAGACCGGTTTTTTCAAGACGACCTCGCAGCAAATCCGGGTTAGGGATAAGCTTTTTCAAAACGACGTCGAGGACTTTCAATCCACTGGTATCTTCCCGGATACGTGCTGAATCCCGTGCCTTGGGCTTACGCGTTATTGTCTGGCCACTGCCAAGCTCATCCAGCCGGCGCTTCGCTGATACAGAATGATTATCCCCACCGGCAAAGGCGAAAACAAGAAGCAGCGAAATGACGAGGGTCGCTCCCCCGACAACCAACATCATAGTCAACTGGTCAGCAGGCATTAAATTGCTCCTAACAACATTTTTTCCAAACCAAAATAAGATGCCCGAGGGGCGAAATGTGGCCGTAATCCTGTCGATTTGAAATCTCCCAGCAAACGGCCGCCTTTGTCTTCCCCGTGAAATTCGTACCAGAAGAGATCTTGCATGGTAATGACGTCTTCTTCCATTCCGACAACTTCAGAGATGTAGGTGATACGCCGAACGCCATCCCGCATTCGACTGATCTGAACAATCAGATCAATAGCTGATGCAATCTGGGTTCTCACGGCCTTAGCGGGGAGATTAACACTCGACATTCCCACCATATTCTCTAGACGGGTCAAGGCCTCTCGCGGGCGATTGGCATGGATTGTCGATAGCGATCCATCATGACCCGTGTTCATAGCCTGGAGCATATCAATAGCTTCACTGCCACGAATTTCACCCAGGATAATTCGGTCAGGGCGCATACGCAGGGCATTTTTCAGCAGATCACGCATGGAAATCTCACCGCCACCTTCAAGGTTCGCAGTACGCGTTTCAAGCCGCACCACATGCGGTTGTTGAAGCTGTAGCTCCGCTGCGTCTTCAATGGTTACAATCCGTTCGCCTGGATCAATCAGCTGCGAAATAGCGTTCAACATGGTCGTTTTACCGGAACCCGTACCCCCAGAAATCAGGATATTCAGGCGGCAACGGCCAGCTACCCGCAAGACAGTTGCGGCAGATGGCGATAAATTTTGCTGTTTCTCCATCACATCAAGTGTAATTTTCTGCTTCGCAAATTTGCGAATTGAGATGGATGGACCATCGATGGCAAGCGGCGGAATGATGATATTAACACGACTACCATCTGCCAGGCGTGCGTCCACTAATGGGCTGGTTTCATCGACACGACGACCAACATGGCTGACAATTCGGCTGGCAATACTCAATACATGAGCATTATCCCGGAACTGACAATCAGACAGAACCAGCTTACCTTGTTGTTCGACAAAAACCTGCTTCGGGCCATTGACCATGATATCCGTGATACCGTCATCGGCAAGCAAGGGTTCCAACGGCCCAAGCCCAAGCATGTCATGCATCAGGCTTTCGGTCAGTTCACGCTGCTCTCGTTGATTGAGCTGGATACGCTCCTCAATCAGGATATCCGTAATGATATCGGAAATATCACGCGCTAGATCCAGACGATCCATGGTCACCGCGGCGCTGATATCAATGCGTTCCATCAACAACGGTTGGACAACTGCTTTAATACCTTCCAAGTGGGCATTTATCTTAATACCGGTTGTCTCCGGTGCCATTGATATATCGAGCAAAGAGGCGGCAGCTGTATCCTCTTCTTCCTCTTCCTCTTCCTCGATTGCCTCCTGAGCCAAGGGAACAAAGGGTTCTTCGATTTTATCTTCTTCGTCCGGATTAGAGTTTTCCGAATTTGGAATTTCTGACGGTTGCTCAAAATCGGCTTTCACCTCAACGGGTGCAACTGGATCAGCGCCAAAGACTGTTACACCCTCTTCGACAATCTGCGTTATATTGGGGCCATCTGGCCCTGAAGAAAGTTCTGCGTCCCGCTCCTGCGCCGCGAGATCCCGTATCTCGCCAATTGTATTTTTCTTTTTCTCGATTTCTTCCCACAGACCGATGGTAAGATCATTGACCAATGTCCGCTGCTCAAGGACATTTAGATCTCCTTTTTCTTTCTTCATGGCTTCGCGGACAAAAGTTTTAACCTTCTGTGCCACCACGGACCGGTTTTCTCCTGGAGAAATCTCGGGCAAAAGCGTGACCTTAACATCTGGCATAAGTTTTGCCAGAAGGTCTGCCGCTTTTGGTCCAGCTGCGCTCGGCACAGTTGGAATGGACTTGGTCTTACTGTCCGCAGAAGATGATCGCCATAAACTCACGCTTTAGGCCCCGCTTCTTTTTTCTTCTTACCGCCAGAAACGACTTTGAACAGGCCCTTCCTTTTCTTGGGCTCCTCAAAACCTGAAACATCCGCCGCCATTTCCCGCAGGACTTTTGCGATTGGGGACTTAGCCGCGACATCACCAATTGCCTTGCCCGCATTCGCGCAAACGGTCAGTGTTTTTGCTTCTTCTGGAACAATATAGTCGATAGTTTCGTTCAAGCCCCGCTCGAAATCAGCTTTTGAAACCTGCGCTGCGCGGTCAGAACCGACACGGCTCACGATCTTTAAAATGCGACCTTTGGTTTGCAATGATGTCATTGCCTGAGTGATTCGGTTAATATCACGAATACCAGCAAGTGATTGATCAGAAACAAGAATTACCGTATCGGCCGAAGCCAGCAAAGCGCCTTGTGTAGGCAGCAAATGGCGCGGTAAATCGACGATCACCTGATTGTAGTCCTGACTTACTTCACCGATAAGGGCATCAATGGATTCTTCAGTCAAATCCACCAGTTCATCAATGGGCTCCTCGGTTCCGAGGACAGCCAGCCGTTCCCCGTCTTTAACGATCGCGCTATCCAGAAACAGTTTGTCCAACCGATGTGGATTTTCAAGAGCTTCACGAAACCCCCCGCCTGTTTCAATATCTAAAGACAAGGTGGTCGTTCCAAAATGTAGATCCATATCGAGAAGAGCTGTCCCCAGTTTTTCTTCGTTCGCCATGATCCAGGCTATATTGGTGGCAATTGTTGTGGCCCCTACGCCTCCACGAACACCCACAAGGACTGTAAGTCGTCCACTCTGAGCCGCCTGCAAAGCGACACTTTGACGATCTACATTTTCAACTGCGTCTTGTAATACTTCCTTGATCAATGGTTTCACGAGATAATCTCGTGCGCCAAGCGCAATCATTTTCCGAAACGTATCAACATCGTTGGATGTACCAAGAATAATCAACGTATTTTCCGGGCCGACTTTACGAATTAGCCGTGTAATATCACCGTCCGGATCGATACTTTTGCTGATATCCGCCAAAACCACTTTTGGTGAGCTGCCTGGCTCAATTCGGTTAAGCGCTTCAGCAATGCCCCCATCTTTTGTTGCGTCATTGGAAAATTCCAGCGCCGTACAGACTTCCCGGCTCACAGCAAGGGATTCTTCATCGTCGACGAAGGCCATAAAATCTTCACAAACCTGGGTCCCGAAAAGCGTACTTAAATTTGATGCAGAGTTACCCATTTCTTTTATCTCCCTTATTCGCTGCTTGCGCCGCCAGATGACCCGGCACCACCACGATATTTTTCAACAGCTTTTGCTGCACGCTCACCCATGGACGGATCCTCGCTTGATGGATCAACCAGGTCCTTCGGGTTCGCAAGCATTCCCGCCAGCGCGGACGCATTTGCGCATCCCATATAGGGAAGCGGCAGATTCTGATAATCCATCGCCCGTGGCTTGTGCCAACCCTTTTCACAAATGGGGTCTACCGTTGCCACATATTTTACGAAATAGACGCGAAGAGAATTGACATCATTCTCACGTGTGGTTCGCGGCGATACTTCAAAACCTCGATCTTGAAGAAATTCAGCTACTTCATCAAACCGCCGCTCATTTAGTCCTCCGTTCCCTTGGAAAGTAGGAAGTTCAACTTCGACAGGTTCACCAAAGCCAATTTGCTGTGCTTCAATAAAGCCAAGCAACTTACCTTTTTCCAGATCACTCAATCCGTCACGTCCTGGCCCAAAATCGACGATAACAGTCGGCGTCAATTCGCTCACCGTTATCTTCTTGTCTAACTGCGCGTTTTCAGGATTAGCGGTGTTCTTATAACCACCCACAATAAATTCTGCCGGACCGCAAGATGCTATAGCCAACATCATAGCAATAACGCTAGCCTGAGGGAGTTTCTTCATAAAAATTGTCCGTTTCATTAATCTACTCCAATATAAAGCCAGCGGGACCAGCGAGTTTTACGTCACTCTTCGCCGAATTTTTCGGATAAACTGCACTTGAGGTCGGCCGAAAATTCTCACCATCGACATACAAATCTTTGTTGGTCGGCGGGATATAACCATCCGTGGGTTCCGCAATGCGCGAATTGGACGGTTTCACCAAATAGGGCGTTACGATAATTAGCAGTTCCGTTTCATTCCGCTGGAACGAAGCCGAGCGAAACAAAGCTCCCAAAATCGGAATGTCACCCAGCAAAGGTGTCTTGGAGATATTGTTGTCACCATCATTGCTCAGCAACCCGCCGATCGCAAAGCTTTGACCGCTTGCCAGTTCAACAGTTGTCTCAGCACGGCGTGTCAACAGCGATTGAATAAAGTTATTATTGATATTAATAGCCGAAGTAGATGACAACTGGCTTACTTCCGGCTTCACCTGAAGATTAATCAGATTATCGTCAACAACAGTTGGCGTGAAAGAGAGTGAAACACCGAATGGCTTGTATTCTATCGTAATGGCGCCATCTTCCTGCGGAACCGGAATAGGAAACTCACCACCGGCCAGAAATTCTGCAGTTTCGCCGGAAAGAGCGGTAAGATTTGGCTCCGCTAAGATTGTCAACAGACCTTCTTCGTTAAGAGCATTAATGAGGCCTGAAATGGAGACATTGTCATCTGTATAATTACCAAAGTAGTTTGATCCCGCACCCAACCGAGTAAATGAATCCGCGTCACCGATAATATCTGTTGGCGTTGCAAATCCAAGGACGGCATCACCAATCCTCCCTAAAGCTTCCCAATGTATGCCGAATTGCTTGGTTACAGATCGTGATACTTCTGCTATACGAACCCGCAAATTAACCTGCATTGCACCAGCAACATCGATACGATTGAAGACTGTGCCAGTAGCGCCTAAATAGAGTTGCGCCATCCGTCGAGCATCTTCCGCCCGCGCTGCCGTTTTTACTTTACCTGTTAGCATAATACCTGTTGGTGTTGACTTCGCCATCAATCCACCATTGGGGCTGATGCCGACGAGCGCTTCATTAAGCGATGTAACATCATGGGTTATGGTAACTGGAGAGTTCAGAAGAACCCGGCCCTTACTATCCAGAGCAAACAGGTTTGTGCTGCCTGTCCCCTTTCCGAAAACATAAATAATTGTCGGCGATTGAACCTGAACATCGGCGAGGTCCGGATTTCCGATAAAAACAGATGTTGCTGGTTTATCCAATTGGACAAGCTTACCGGAATTAAGGGTCAACGCCAGGATATCACCCTTGGAATTGATGATTTTTGCGGCCTCCACCGTTGACGGAGCCGTTACAGCTAACGTCAAGCCAACTATAAATGCGGCTATCAGTGTAAAAAATTTCGTTAGCATTACAACTACTCCTTAGTCGAACAACTTTTGCTTGGCTTCGCCAGCTCTGACGACATTAATGACTGTAGTGGGAATACCCGTACGGCGAGGCCCGGCAATCAGCGAGCTTGCTTCGCTATCCCAGGTATGTCCGCGGCCTCGTTCTTTCTTGAATACGGTCTTCCCGGATGTGCTTTTATTCTTATCCTCTAAACGTGCGAGGCTGCGAAGAGACAGAGTAAGCTGCCCGAGTTGCGTGGCGACTGCTACTACTTCTGCTTGTTTAGGAGATACTTCCAAGGTTGCAATACGCCGAATGGCCGCTTCGCCCTCCTGATCATTCGTGGACTGATCCATGGCAACAATCCGAACATCTGTCAGAACCGTCTCACTTGCCCGACGAGAAGATTGTGTTCCATCTGCTTCTCCTTCGGATGCTTGCACAATTCCATGTGTCAGGATAACGTCCACTCTATCTCCGGGAAAGACGAAGCCTGCGATACCAGTGGTTGCATCAACTGGAATCGAAACTGCCCTTGTACCGGGATTTAACACAGCAGCCAGGAAACCCTGTTGGCCGGGTTTGACCATGCGCGAATCTGTTACGGGCTCTCCGGCATTAACGCCCTGACGCACGACCGTACCGATGAATTCTTCAAGCGTCCGGTCGTTTTCGACAATATACATTTCCTCAATGTCATCTCCATCAGGCCAGGGCTGCCATTTAAGATGTTTTTCCTGGACAAGTGTACCGGCGGGCATATTGGTCGCCGCGACAAGGATTTGAATTTTCGGATCGACCTGAACTGGCTGAACTTGTGCGGTTTCATCAACTGGCTGATTTTGCTGTCCAACCCAGTTCCGTACAAACCAGATGGTGGAACCCGTAATCAATAATGCAAAAACGATTAAAATAATTTTTCGTGCCATGGTGTCAGTTCCATAATATTTCGATTAACTAGGAGACTAGGCCGCAAGACATTAATTTCAGGTTAAATTTAGGCTTTTTTCACAGGCTTAAATTGATAATTTGTTCATATGATAGAAGAACGCCGATAGCGCCAAACGTGACTGCGGTACCCAAGGGAATCGGTGTTTTCGACCAAAGTGCGAACTTTATTCCCCTGGCAAAACCCGTGCCCTCTTGAGCTTGCCGAACCCCCTCTTTTGTCATAAAAAAAAGCACCAAGACACTGCTTGTGCTGATCGTAACGGACAAGAACTCAACCAGCATTTGCGGGCCCGCCCATAGGCAAATAGCCGATACGAATTTGATGTCACTGACTCTAATAATATTCAAAGAGGAAAAGAGAAATCCAATCAAGAAGGCACCTATTGCCACTAGTACGGCACCAATCCAGTTTATTTCAAACGGAGCCGTCATGACTATCAAAGGATAGAGAAGAAGCAGAGAAGCAATAAGAGAATTGGAAACTTCGATATGGCGGAAATTCAATATTGCCGCATAAAAGATGATCAGAAATACTGTGAAGAGGATAAAATGATAAAATAAGTTAATCCACATACCGATTAAAATACTATATAAATATATATGTAGTTGTTTTCTGTATTATTGATATTCTGTTCGAATTAATATGTGCAGCTATTTTCGCCAGTATTTGTTAGGGAAAAAGTTCCACCAGTGGATGTACAAAAATCATCCGTAATACTTGTAAATGATGTTAGTATAGTATCACCCGTTGCAGTAAAGGCAACAACCCCAGCAACGGCCACCAACGCAGCAATAAGTCCATATTCGATAGCAGTTGCACCTGTTTCGTCTCTTAGAAACTTTTTCAACTCGAACATGACTACCTCCAACTTAACTACAAGTTACTTTATGGAAACATCAATCCTTTTGCCTCAATCAGAACTGGCTAGGGCGCTATTTAAAGCGCCCTAGCCCTGCTTTTTGCGAATTAAATACCTGCGCAAGAACCAGCGGTACTACTAGTGGAATTAGTGTAGTTACCTCCAGCACCGGTACACAATGAACGTGCAACTGCATCGAATGCTTCAAAAATCGTGGTGCCAAGAGCCGTAAAGGCTACAACACCAACCAGAGCAACCAGAGCGGCAATCAGGCCATACTCAATCGCAGTCGCACCGGATTCGTCTTTTACGAAAGAACGGATTACTTTAATCATTTTCAGTCTCCTAAAATTCGGGAATTGCTTCCCAACACTAAACAAAACTTGGTTTTCAGCCCCTTAAGGTGCTTATTACCCATCGGTGCTTAGACTTTTTAGCCCGCGATAAACCCGCAACCCGAAAAGCCCCTTAGACGTTAAAGCGCTTTCCAAGTTCGTCTTGCCTCGCGCCTTGAGGAGCATTTAAACCCGAATTGATTAATCATTAGTTAAAGAGAAAAGGTTTTTTTCCGCAGTATTCAGCGGAAAATTAGACAAAATTTTTATATAATTAGTATTTAAAAATCGCCAGTTAGATACTTTAGAAATGATACTCTATTATAGATATAGGAGATTTAATATTGACCATTTTTCATTGTTTCACCGCTACTACTTATGCATAATTTTATAGAAATTGATTTTTGTTATTTAGGTAATATTAAGATTTTAGGAAGATATTCGCTCCAAACCCAATATGTATTTAAATGAGTGGTATCAACATGGATAAGAGACATATCTTCCGTTCGATTGGCCGAGCTCTAAAAGATTTCCGTAAAAACAATCGCGGTGTTTCCGCCGTGATCGTTGCTTTTCTTGCAATTCCTATTTTTGGGTTTGTTGGTCTTTCAGTCGACCTGGGACGCGCCTATGTCCTGAAATCCAAACTCTCCACTGCTCTGGATGCGGCGGGTCTCGCAGCTGGCCGTAATATTTTTTCGCCAGATGCTGAAATATATGCAGATGCGCAGAAATATTTCGATGCAAATTTCCCATCCGGATATATGGGAACTTCTCCTATTACAATGGACAGCACTACCGTTACCTGGGACAGCGATAAGGAAACAATCAGCTTGGCTGTCAGTGCGGACATGAATACGACATTTATGAATGTGTTGAACCATTCAACCTTGACTGTCGGTGCGCTAACCGAGATTAAACGCGACAATCGGGGTATGGAGCTCGTTCTCGTTCTGGATAACACAGGATCAATGGGTAGCTCGCTCGGTTCCGGCACGCGATTAAGTGAATTAAAAACCTCAGCCAACAATCTTATTGATATCCTTTACGGCACCGATGAAACCCGCGACAAACTTTGGGTCGGCGTTGTACCCTATACGACGCAAGTCAACGTAGGGCCCCAGAATATTAATTTCATGAGCAATGCTGATCGTAATAATATCCTTAGTAACAGCTCGAGTATTTTCACCGCAGACAATAACAATAACACCGCTCTTGGCCGTGATGTCACGGGTGATTCCGTAAATGATACGGTTTATGGTTGGGAGGGCTGCGTCGAGATGCGGGAAGATCTAGATGGTGGGACCAAGGACGTTTCAGACGACCCTCCTGCCAACGATTTTATCCCCTATTTTTACTCCTCAGACGAGGCATATGACGAACGCAATAAATGGGTAACAAATGGTGTCAATAGTAGTGGAAGTAGAGGCCCAAACAAATATTGCCCACCTCCAATTTTACCGCTAACAGCGGAAAAAACGACAATTAAAAGCGCCATCAACAGCATGGTGGATGATGGTGCAACAGGCATACAAGTCGGTATGGTTTGGGGTTGGCGCGCCATTTCGCCGCGGTGGAACAACCATTGGTATGATTCATCTACACTCAACCTCCCAGTTGGATACACCGCTCTCCCCCTCAATTATGGAGAGGAGTATATCGATAAAGTTGTTATTTTGATGACAGATGGTGTGAACACGTTGGGTACATACGGAATTTACCATGCATATGCCCGGCAAAAAGAAGTCGGCATTGCACTTGGGGACTCAGGATTTAACCCTTTGTATCACACTTCAGGCGAAGGCGTATTAACCGAGAACCATAACGACGCTTATTATGAGGCCTTAGATGACGCCAAGACATTGGCTGCCTGTACGGCGATGAAGAATGCTGGAATTATCGTATATACGGTTTTGCTCATCAACGGAAATTCATCCATGATGTCCTCTTGCGCTACATCCAGTAAGCATGCTTTTGTTGCCACCTCAGCTGCCGATTTAGCAGATGACTTCGCTACAATCGGTGAAGAGCTTAGCAACCTGCGCCTTTCAAAATAAAGGCTAGGCTACAGCATGATCGGGCGATGGTACTCCTGTTCCATCGCCCTCCTTTTGGCTAAATGTATTGTTTAATGTCATCTACTCTCTTCACAAACAGCTACCTAGCCACCGCGCTCTCTCCGACGCGAATACATCTCATGCGTAGTTGGGGTAGAATTCCAAAGAAACCAGATGTTTAGCTTATATCGCTATATTCAAAATACCGGTTGCAGGCGACGGCAAGAAATATGGACAGTACCTGGATGTTGTCCATGGTCCTCATGTCGGATAATTTTGTGTATCTGTAATATCTAGGGGAATGTAATTGTATCCGTAAAACGAGGGCGAAAATAGGCGTCACGATAAATTTGCATGTCGTTAAAGTGGCCTAGATTACCAGTAAGATAAGGGCTGTATTCGTAAATCGCTTCTGCGATGATCAGTGTCTCGCCGTCTGATAAAGTCTCCCCCGAGCCCGCGTCCGCAAATGCAGTGGGTAAAATAGCGTTTCCACCAATAGTACTTCCGACGGCGCTGGTAACCCCTGTTATAGAACCATGTTTACGTTGACTTAGTATTTCCGGCGGTTGCAACGCGCGTCCTTGTACGGAAGTCAAGATCAAGACACTATTCGCACTAAAATCAAACGGTTGGGCCATGAAAAGCGCAGAATCCAAGATATTTGAAACTTCCGTCGCAGTAAGCACTTCATCGCCCGACCTTGCCACAAGGTCTGACAGAGTCGCAACAATCCTATCAAGTTTCTGCATAATTAGCGCGTAGCGTGCAACTTCGAAGCTGCCTGCAGTCAAAAGCATCAATACAGGTAGTACCATGGCGAACTCAACCAGTGCCACACCTCGATGGTTTCGGATAAAAGTGCAGTATCCGTTATTCAATTTATCTATCGACGTTTTAATTAAATTCTTCATTGATATCTCTCTTCACAATCCAAAAAAACTCATAGCTTGCAATTGCAGAAAAACCTTCAATTATACGGCTCATTTTGAACAACAATGGATGCTCTCATTGGGATTGTGCCATTAAGAACGGGAATGACCTGGCCACTTAAAAAGTTCCAGTTATATTCAACTGTATAAAGCACGATATCACCTTGAGTACCAAGGCCCGCAACACCAAAATCCGCATCATAAGTTGCGTTTCCATTCACTTCCACCCAGGGCTCCCCATCGGGATAAACGGTTGAGTCAGGGGCGGTAAACGGACCAGCATCCCAAACTCCGTCGCCATCAAGATCGGTGAATTCCTCTCCCTGTCCCACATAGGCAAAATTCTCATAGACAAGCGTGGTGACGTCGGATGTCGTCAAGTTAAGCAACCCAAGAGATGCCTCGTTGAGCATATCGACAAGCGTCTGGTCGGTAGGCGTCCCTTCCTGAATTTGGCCAGTTAGCCCAAGACGTGACGCATCTTTCAGACTACCTTCAACCACAGTATTGATAAACATACCCATGCTGAGTTCGATGATACCAACCAGAATGACTATCAGTACTGGAGAAATGAGGGCCAACTCAAGCGCCGTTGCACCCTTGGTGTCTTTTGCCAAGGCATTGATATATTTACGTTTTAGAAGCTCACGAGGGGTCATGGCCGATCCTTCCATTGATCTTTGCAAAAGGATAGCCGAAAGCCCTTAACTCTGGGTTAAGAACTCGCTTTAAATTGCGCTAAAATGATGGGTTAATCGCAGGTTTCTGCTATTCGCGGCCGCCGAAACGGGCTTCCCATTCGGTGACTTCATCATCCGAAATTTTCCGGAAGAGGACATCTGGAATATCGAAACCATGCCCTGCGCCCAGCTTCTGCAAGTCGTCCAGGCAGGTGCCTTCTACCCAATCCCCTGCTTCGATATTCAGACCGAGAGATGCGGAGATTTTAGCTGAAGCATTTGGGATCACCGGCGCACTTAAAATAGCGAATATACGAATTAGGTTGATGGCAATGCGAAGGCTGACTGCCGCCGCATCAGGATCGGTCTTGAACACCGTCCAGGGCGCGGCTTCAGTCAGGTATTCATTACCCATAACCCAGATTGCCCGCAGATCCTGCATGGCCTTGCGGATATGCATTTCCTGCATATTGGTATTGTAGCTGGCAAGGCGCGTATCAAGCGCTGCTGCGAGTACTTGCTCCCTCTCTCCAATTTCCCCACCACCCGGTAATTCATTGCCAAATTTAGAAGCGCAAAATTTCAGGGTTCGATTTACAAAATTCCCAAGAGTATCTGCAAGGTCTTTATTGACCGTCCCGGCAAATCCATCCCAGGTAAAGCTGGCATCCGAGCTTTCCGGTGCGTTGGCAAGTAAGTAATACCGCCAATAGTCTGATGGCAGCATATCAATGGCATCTGACATGAAAATACCGCGTTTCTGGCTGGTGGAAAACTTACCACCATAATAGTTTAACCAGTTGAAACCCTTTATAAAATCAACCATTTTCCAGGGTTCGCGACTACCGAGCTCTGTCCCCGGAAATGTTACCGTATGAAAGGGAACATTGTCCTTCGCCATAACCTGCACATAGCGCACATCGTCCGTACCGTACCACCAAGATTTCCAATCCCGATTATCTGGATCTTCATCGGCCCACTCCTTGGTCGCCGAGATATATTCAATGGGCGCATCAAACCAGACATAATAAACCTTGTCTTCCATCCCCGGACGGTCAACAGGTACACCCCATTTCAAATCACGGGTGATGCCCCGATCATGGAGCCCTTCATCCAACCATTTAAGGGCAATGGAAGAAACCAGAACCGGCCAGTCCGGATGTTTGTTTACCCAGGCACGAATTTCATCGGCGAGTTTGGACTGCAGCAGAAACAAATGCGTGCTTTCGCGCACCTCCAGATTGGTACTCCCGGATATGGCCGACCGAGGCTCCAGCAAGTCCGTTGGATCCAGCAATCTCGTGCAGTTCTCGCACTGATCGCCACGGGCCTTATCATAACGACAATGCGGACAGATGCCTTCAACATACCGGTCGGGAAGAAAACGTTCGTCATCGATTGAATAAATCTGCCGTGTCACCCTTTCTTCAATAAAGCCGTTTTCAAGTAATTTTTGGCCGAAATGCTGCGTGAGCTCCTTATTCTGTGGCGATGATGAACGCCCAAAATAGTCAAAGGAAAGGTCAAACGCCGCGCCTAAATCCGCTTGTATTTTATGCTGCTCCGCACAAAATGTGGCAACATCCACGCCGGCCTCGCGCGCCGCCAGCTCTGCCGGTGTCCCGTGTTCATCCGTGGCGCAGATAAACAATACTTCTTCCCCACGGGCCCGAAGGTAACGCGCATGCAGGTCCGACGGCAGCATCGATCCAATCAGGTTTCCCAAATGCTTGACACCATTGATATAAGGCAGTGCAGAAGTAATAAGATGGCGGGTCATTAGGTCGATATA
>Ga0315338_1002957_pt1 | contig 15651 bp, 12 predicted proteins | sample ASW8metaG_FD_204518 | JGI IMG/M metagenome (GOLD analysis project Ga0315338, IMG submission 204518) | Ammonia-oxidizing marine archaeal communities from Monterey Bay, California, United States - ASW #8 | ecosystem: Environmental > Aquatic > Marine > Coastal | place: USA: California | collected... | reverse complement strand
CATTCTCACAACGATAATAAAATCTAAAATAACTCCGGACCCCATCAGTAGAATAGAGTCCGGAAAGGTTCTGTAAATGTTCACTAAAATTCTGGTAGCCAATAGAGGCGAGATAGCTTGCCGCATTATAAAGACGTGCAACAAACTGGGTATTAGAACCGTAGCGATTTATTCAGAAGTAGATCAAAAGGCGAAACATGTTAAGTTGGCAGACGAGGCATATCTGCTAGGCGATTCTGATCCAAGCCAAAGTTACCTTAACATTGAAAAAATCGTGGAAATCGCTGAAACCAATAACGTGGATGCCGTGCATCCCGGGTATGGGTTTTTATCTGAAAATCCAGACTTTGCGCAGAGATGCGCAGAAGTTGGCATATGTTTCATTGGGCCTAAGGCAGACACAATAGCTAAAATGGGCGATAAGTTAACAGCCCGCAAATTGGCTAAAAAAGCAGGTCTCCCAGTACTCCCAGGGAGTGATTTAGAAGTACCTGACTCCCGGGCGCTGGACGAAGCGTGGAAGCTCGGGTTTCCACTGATGGTAAAAGCCGCCGACGGCGGAGGCGGAATAGGAATCCACACCATCAACTCAATAGATGAATTACTTCCTATAGTCGATCGAACACGACTTATATCTCAGAATGCTTTCGGTAGCACTCGTCTATTTTTCGAAAGGTATTTAGAGGGATCATCCCATATAGAAGTTCAGATAATCGGTGATAAACATGGTAATCTGATTCATTTACACGAAAGAGATTGTTCTTTGCAAAGGCGAAATCAGAAAGTAATCGAAGAAACTCCAGCGACTAAACTACCTGATAAAACAAGAAACAAGCTCCACAAATTGGCAATTAAACTTGGAAAGTATATCAATTACACTAATGCGGGGACCGTAGAATTCTTAGTATCAGATCAAGGGCAGATATATTTTCTAGAGATGAATACCCGTCTCCAGGTAGAACACGGTGTAACCGAAATGGTTACAGGGTTAGATTTGGTAGAGATGCAAATCAGAGTAGCATGGGGAGAGGCTATTGAATTTACCCAGGATCAAGTATCTATTAGGGGCCACGCCATAGAAGCTCGCGTATACCCTGAAGACCCCGATACGTTTATGCCAAACGTAGGGATTGTCTCAGGACTTCACATTCCACAATGCAGATTGTCACGCATAGATACGGCGCTTTGCAAAGGATATGAAGTTACGTTACACTACGAGCCACTGCTGGCGAAAGTGATGGCTTGGGGAAAGACTAGGGACGAGGCTATCAGGCGACTCCAGAAAGTATTGCTCGGCATCAGATTGGATGGAGTAAAAAGCAACATACCGCTATTGAAAACTCTCCTATCTGACGCATCCTTCAACTACTCCACGCATCACACAGGATCCGTATCTCGGATTATAGAAACAAAAAAACAAAACACGAATCATCAAACATCGAGCGGAAGCATGGCCAAATCAGAACAGTTAAACAGAGAAACGGCAGCTACCATCGGAGTAGCATTAGCGATGGCGTTACATCAATCCAAATCCCACTTACCAAGTAACCCAGAAGAAAGTCCTTGGCGCACAATTGCCAGAAGCGAACAACTTCTCTCCCGTAACTCTGGGCAAATGAGTTGGCATTAACAACTTTACGGATCAAAGTAGGAGATAAATGGTACTCCGTACAAATAGGAGACCTGAACCACTCCCCGGTTGAAGTCACTGTTGATGGAGAATTGTTCGAAGTTGAAATAGAGCTAGACCAACCTCATTCTACTCGTAGACCACTCCGGTCTCAACAGCGTTCAGTTGATCGTACTTTAGATTCAAATGTTTCCGGCAATGACAAAATATTCAGGTCACCCATGCCCGGAAAAGTCATGTCTATCTTAGTTAAGCCAGGGCAATCAGTGAAGAAAGGTGATGAACTTTGTGTTATAGAAGCCATGAAAATGGAGCAAAGCATATGTTCAACGATAGATGGAACAGTTAAAGAAATTTACGTGCAACCTCTCGATTCAGTCAACGCTCAGGACCCCCTCATAGAGCTTGAATAGAAAAGATCACATCACATAATGTATACGGTGACCCGTTGTACAATGTTAGAATTGTAATTGTACTATTATATCCCGCCAGCTAGGATCCCTAAATATGCCTCAAGAATTTATCCACATAAAAGGCGCACGCGAGCACAATCTCAAGAATGTTGAAGTAAGCATCCCTAGAGAAAAACTCGTCGTGGTAACTGGTGTATCTGGCTCCGGAAAAAGTTCATTAGCCTTCGATACCATTTATGCTGAAGGCCAGCGCCGATATGTTGAATCGTTATCTTCATACGCAAGGCAATTTCTTGGGCGTATGGACAAACCGGACGTAGATTACATAGAAGGCCTATCACCAGCTATCTCTATAGATCAGAAAGGAGTGTCACATAACCCACGCTCCACGGTTGGCACTGTGACGGAAATTTACGATTATCTGAGGCTTCTTTTTGCTAGAGTAGGGGAACCTCACTGTTCCAAATGTGGCCTGCCAGTCCAGCGTCAGACTATACAACAAATAGTAGATGCCATACTGAACTTACCGGAGGATAGCCGTATTACTCTCCTCGCGCCTAAGATCCGTAGAAAAAAAGGAGAGCATAAAGATATTTTTGACATGGCAAAAAAATCCGGTTTCGCCCGTGTTAGGGTCAATAACCAAATATTAACGTTAGAAGAAACCGACACACTAATTTTAAACAAACAAAAATGGCACTACATTGAATTAGTAGTAGACCGACTAATCATACGAAGCGACACCGAAACCACACGGGTAGCTGAGTCAGTGGAAACTGCACTTCTGGAGGGTAATGGCCTATTACAAATCGCGCAGGATAATACAGAAGACCTGATCTTCTCCGAAGAATTCTCATGCGTATCGTGCGGAACAAGTCTCCCTGAAATAGAACCGAGAACTTTTAGTTTTAACAGTCCCCATGGAGCCTGTGGTACCTGTGCCGGCCTGGGTTACAAACTCGAGGTAGATCCATCACTGGTAATACCCAATCAAGATTTATCACTATTAGACGGAGCCATAGCACCATGGACGAAATCTGGCACATCGAGCGGCTGGTACCTAAGCATGGTCGAGTCAGTAGCCAACGCTCATGGTTTCTCAGCAGCAACACCAATTAAAAACCTAGATCCCATAAATTTGGATTTGATATTAAACGGTAACAGTACAAAAAAAGTTACCATGCGGCACAGAACCCGACGAGGGCAGGTCTATAGCTGGGATACCAATTTTGAAGGCGTAATACCCAATCTACAACGCCGGTATCAAAAAACTGAATCTGACTACGTGCGTCACGAGATAGAAAGGTATATGTCAGCTAGACCATGCCAGTCGTGCGGCGGTAAGAGGTTAAGGCCAGAAGCGTTAGGAGTCCAAGTTTGCGGAATAAATATTGTGGATGTCACGTCCATGAGTATCAGCGAAGGACTAATTTGGATTGGTCAGATAGATCCCGATATTCAATCTGAAAAGAATATTTATACCCTTACGCCCAGAGAGAAAACTATCGCTTCCCAAATACTAAAGGAAATCGAAGGTCGTCTAATATTTTTAGAAAACATAGGACTCGGGTATATAACCATGGATCGGACAGCCAGGACATTATCCGGCGGCGAGGCCCAAAGAGTCCGTCTAGCAACACAAATTGGTTCAGGTTTGACTGGTGTACTTTATGTTTGTGACGAACCCACGATAGGATTACACCCACATGACGACCACATGTTAATCACAACTTTGGCCAATCTGAGAGATATGGGGAACACCGTAATAGTAGTAGAACATGACGAAGCTATGATGCGATCAGCAGATCACATCATAGACATGGGTCCTGGAGCCGGAGAGCACGGCGGAAATGTAGTAGCTACCGGAACAATAAACGAGATAATGACCAATCCCAACTCTCTTACTGGAAAATATCTGAGCGGCTCTAAATCCATTCCATTACCTGAAAAGAGACGAGCAGGTAACGGGTCTAAAATTACAATCATTGGTGCAAAGGAAAATAACCTCAAGAACGTCAACGCTGAGATACCCCTCGGCTGCCTCGTGTGTGTGACTGGTGTATCAGGATCGGGAAAGAGCACCTTAGTATACGATGTTCTTTACAAGAAAATGGCTCAAATCATCAATAACGGTCGTGAAATTCCAGGTAAACACGAATCCATACACGGTGCAGATTTCATAGACAAGGTGGTTAACATAGACCAATCTCCTATTGGCAGGACTCCAAGAAGCAATCCTACTACGTACACTGGAGCTTTTACACCGATCCGAGAGTTATTTGCTAGCCTACCAGAATCACGGGTCAGAGGGTATAAACCAGGTAGATTCTCATTTAACGTAAAGGGAGGGAGATGCGAATCCTGTCAAGGCGAAGGATATATACAAATTGAAATGCAATTTTTGCCAGATGTAACTGTTCCATGCGAGGTATGTGACGGACGGAGATATAACAGAGAAGCATTAGATGTAACGTTGCGAGACAAAAGCATCGCAGATATTCTTCAAATGACTGTTGACCAAGCTCTTGAGTTTTTCTGGAATTTCCCCAGGATACGTCCAAAACTAGAAACCTTACGCGATGTGGGACTCGGGTATATAAGGTTAGGTCAACCTGCTACAACTCTATCCGGCGGGGAAGCACAGCGAGTTAAGCTCGCTACCGAATTATCGAAAAGAGCAACAGGTAAAACTTTATATTTACTCGACGAACCGACAACAGGACTATCATTCGAAGACTGTGCGGCCCTGCTCCGCGTCCTTCACAGATTAGTAGATAACGGGAACACAATAGTGATGATCGAGCACAATCTAGATCTCATCAAGAACGCTGACTGGATTATAGATCTCGGCCCAGAAGCAGGCCATAAAGGTGGCCAGATTATAGCCCAAGGTACTCCAGAAGAATTGACCAGAAAAAAACGATCCCATACAGGGAAGTACATTAAAGAATTACTAAGAAAACGCAATCACGAGAATGAAGATAAATTAATTGCTGTCGCAGACTGACATATGTTGCAAAGGAATGGCGAGCGGCAAACACCTGGTCACAACTGGTGAAGTACAAAAACTATTATAGAGTCATTATAATCGAACACCTGTTCATTCCTCTTTACTGAACACCGACTCTTTGGTACGATCCATTCACTTAGAAATTTAAGAATGAGGTTGTATATGCCGGTACATTATGACGGCGAGATAAAAATAACTAAAATTAATATGGGCCCTTATAACAACAATGGTTATATAGTCGTATGCCCTGAAACAAATGAGGGCGTCATAATTGATACTCCGGCTGAACCAGAGAAATTGTTGGGGCAACTAAGCGGAATTGACATAAAAGCAATCTTGATAACTCATGGCCATCAGGATCATTTATTAGGTTTTGACGAAATTACGTCTACTGTATCTGCTCCAGTATCAATAGGATCTTCAGATACTCATTTTTTGCCTTCAAGCCCCTCTAGACAGTTGGAAGATGGCGATACCATAAGCTTCGGAAATCAAACAATAACAGCCCTATCCACACCGGGACATACCGATGGCTCAACATGCTATCTAATCGGAAACCATCTGTTCTCCGGAGATACATTATTTCCAGGTGGCCCTGGCAAATCCAGAAGTCCTGAAGCGTTCAAACAGGAAATTGAAAGCATTACGTCTAAATTGTTGACTCTTTCCGAAGATACTCACGTTTACCCAGGACACGGCGACGACACCAATATTGGAGATGCTAAGTCTCAATACCATGTTTTTAGTTCAAAAACTCACCCTTCTGACTTGCAGGGGGACGTCTCATGGTTAGAAAGCTAGACACACCGAAATTAATCAGTTTATAGAATCTAAACAAAATGAGGGAGTATTTCTCCCTCATTTTGTTTAGATTCTATAAACTATTCTTGGAGAACGCATGTACAACAGAACCACTCTAGACAACGGGTTGAGAATTCTGACCGAGAATATAACTTACTCTCAGTCAGTGTCTATTCTAATATCCGTTGGAGCTGGGTCTAGATATGAACCGCCTGAACTCGCAGGGCTATCTCATTTTCTGGAACACCTTCCATTCAAAGGTACAGAACGATGGCCAACGGCCCAACTAGTTAGTGAAGCTATAGAAGGCGTTGGCGGAATAATGAATGCGAGTACAGATCGAGAAATGACAGTATTTTGGTGTAAGGTCGCAAAACCCCACTACAAGCAAGCTTTATCTGTCTTATTAGATATGATACTACATCCGAATTTAGATCCACGAGAAATGGAGAAAGAAAGAGAAGTTATAGAAGAAGAACTTCGAATGACCTATGACTATCCCAGTCAGATGGTAGATTTGCTAATTGACGATCTATTATGGCCAGAGCAATCAATGGGTCGAGATGTAGGAGGCACCATAGAGACCGTTAACAATATCTCGATAGATGATGTTAGAGAATACATGGGACACCAATATAGTCCGAATAATACTGTGATATCTATAGTAGGGTCTATAGAACATTCGGAGATAACAAATTTAGTTAACGAAGAAGCTCATAATTGGAATCCACGATCTGGACTTGATTGGGAACGGGTAATCCCGCACTACTCCGGACCACCAGTCAAAATAGATAACAGACCTACTGACCAGTCACACATATGCCTGGGAATGCAAGGTTTATCTTTATTTGACCCTGACCGATTCGCCCTATCTCTTCTAAATTGTGTTCTAGGCGACGGCATGAGTAGCCGACTATTTCTACGCTTACGGGAAGATCAGGGGTTGGCGTACGATGTATCGAGTTCTGCAAACAATTTTAAAGATTGTGGTTCATTAGTCGTTTATTGTGGAACTGAACCTAAAAAAGTACAAGCAGCTATTGAAAGCATCATGTCAGAACTAAATTCGCTTTTAACTCCTATAAATGAATCTGAACTCAAAAAGGCCAAAGAATACACCAAAGGCCGCCTATTACTTCGAATGGAAGATACTCGAGCTATTGCCTCTTGGTTAGGTACTCAGGAGCTTCTGATGGGCCAAATATTGAATGTGGCTGAGGTAGTCGACCTAATTGATCAAACCGATGTAAGTGATATTCATAGGGTCGCCACAAGATTAATTTCAGAACCGAATATGCGACTAGCTCTTGTAGGCCCCCATGACAACTCCGAAATGTATGAACCTATGCTCCAAATCTCTTAACCCCTCACAGATAATGACGTGATTTGCAACATACATGGCTAAGCAATGTGTTACAATCTGCCCTAATGGACCCAGGGGGAGACATCATGGACATTACTGAACCAGTATCAGTCGCAAACCTTGAAGACGCCCATGAATTAATGTATGAACTCGGCTGGACAGATGGGCTACCAGTAGTACCACCAACCACTAAGTTAGTGCAGGCCATAATAGACTATTTAGGCCGAGACCCCGAAGAGATAGTAGGCTTAGTCCCACCCAAAAATAGAGTCGCAACCATTGAAAAAGTGGCAGTTAACTGCGTTATGGCAGGATGCCAACCTAGGCACGTTCCCGTTGTATTGGCCGCTTTGAACGGGTTACTCGACGGATCATTTAATCTGAACGGTGTTCAGGCGACGACAAACTGTGTAAGTCCATTAACTATTGTTAGCGGACCAATTGTAGATGATCTAAATTTCAACTATGGTGATAACCTATTTGGAGGAGGATCTCGTTCAAATGCCGTAGTAGGTAGGGCTGTAAGACTTATACTATGGAACCTTGGTGGCGGTTACCCAGGTGAGATTGATCGAGCAACCATAGGACATCCTGGGAAATACACTTTCTGCATAGCGGAAGACCCAAATAATAACCCTTGGGAATCGCTACATGAAGAAATGGGATTTGACAATAACACATCTTGTGCATCTGTATTTGCCTGTGAGGCTCCTCACCATATAGCCACGGGCTCAGGATACATCCTAACAGCACATGACATACTGAAGGTAATAGCCGATAGCACAGCTACAGCTGGCAGCTCCACCATGAACGGAGGCGGTCAAATAATGCTCATACTAGGGCCTATGACAGCCCAGAAACTGGCCTCGGAAGGTTACAATAAAAATCTAGTACGCGAGGAATTGGCAGAGCTTGCCCAAAAACCCGTTGGGCTTATGAAGTCCAACCAATTTTTGAATCCCGGCCATCCCTTTCATTGGGCAAACATTACAGATGCTTCTGACGATAGTGCGATGGTATCTGCATTGCGAAAGCCCGAGAATCTATTAATAGTTGTAGCCGGAGGATGGGGGTCTGGTTCTGGTTTCTGCGCGGTTACTCATGGATGGATGCAAGCAGGTGGCTACCTACAAACTAGGGCCATATAAAAGCCCTTAGCAATTAGCATTGGGAGGAATACAGATATGCCAGAAATTATGTTGCATAGTCCTATTGGCAAAGAAAATCCTTACAAAACTGAACTCACAACCATAAATAATCCAAGAGGAGGGAAAATAGCTTTTCTCTTTAATGGCCATGTATCGGTACTTCCTTTCTGGAGCAACCTAGAATCTGAAGTCACAGCCGTACTCGAACCATCTGATATTATGCGGGTAGTGAAACCTAACACGTTCGCGCCAGCATCGGCAGCCACTATCGATGATTTATCATCTGCTGACCTAGCTGTTGTGGGTGTATGTGCTTGAGGTTCTTGCACCTCCGGCTCCGTGAGAGACGGTATAAACTTAGAACAATCTGGTGTTCCGGCAATAGTTGTATCCCACAATGTATTTGAAAAAGCCGCTAAAGCGCAAGCTAACGCGCTAGGAGTACCTGAGCTTAGGATATTGGTATATTCACAGCCGAAAGGAGAAGAAGAAGAGGTAGAAGGAGCTAAATCAGCCCAATATATCGCCCAACAACTTGTCACATTATTAGAAGGTAACATCAATTAAACAGTGGACCATATATGACACTAGACCGATATTCCGAGATACATAAACGCCACCGTCAAGTCCTTAGCAATCTTGATGCTGGACATAAGGAACTTTGCGAATCGCTAAAGAACCTACATCCCGAAGAAGCCTTCCAGGGAACTCGCTGGTCAGTATGGGATGTAATAAAACATCTGGATTCCGAAGGCTTCGTTGATACTCTAGAATCTATCTCATTTGGCCCTACACACATGTTCCCCCCGTTCACAAATCGAGCAGAAAAACTGAAAACGGATATTGAACATGCGAACGAAACATTTGAAAGATTTAGAAAGCTCGTTGAAGGATTGACAGAGGGTCAATTACTGCTAGAGGCGACACCCGCAAACCCTAACAATTCTTTCCCAAAACTAAATATACTGGAATTACTGGAACGGCTATCAAATCACGAGTCTAATCATGCCAAGCAAATAGTTAAGACTCGGGAATACGCTCGCGCCTTCAACGCAATAGATAAATCTGTAACAATAATTAAAATGGATCAGGATCAACCAAATCTTATTAGCAGTCATGTTTTAGGTTTACTTAAATTTGCGGATTACGTAGCTGCCACCAAAGATATGTTCAAATCTCTCGACGGGAAATTCGCAGGAGTTCCACTAACGCTAACTGAAGACAACGTAGACGAGATATCATCACGTTTAAGCAGGGAAGCCCAGTCAGGCCTGTGGACTCTCATATGCGTCTCAGGAGATCTCACAAGTCTCGAATCTGACTGCTTGAAATTGGCCGAGAAGTATTGCGATAAGATTGTTATACAAAAAGCCAAAGATCTCTCAGACTAAATCGTATAATTTCAGCAATCTACTCGCTTGTTTAAAATTCTTGTTCGACATTATTTTTGAGAACACCGATACCAGGAATATCGACTTCCACAACATCCCCAGGTTTTATCGCCACGGTAACACCTGTAGCGCCCGAAAACACTAAATCACCTGGTCTAAGGGTGACCTGCTGGCTAATACAACTAATAATTTCAGGAAATGAAAACATCATGTCTGAAGTATTACAATGCTGCACTTCTTCAGAGTTGATTCGCACCATTAGATCAAGGTTATTGGGATCAATTTCAGTTTCTATCCATGGCCCAACCGGAGAAAAAGTATCTGACCCCTTAGCTCTCCAAAATGAGAAATCCTTACCCTGCCACGTTCTCTCACTAACATCATTGCCACAGGTATACCCCAGGATAAATTTTTCGGCTTGCTCAGGAGTAACCCTACGACAATCTTTGGATATAACGGCTACTGCTTCCCCTTCGTAATGAACATCGCCTCCCGAGGCTCTCGGAATTATTATCGGATCATTTGGGCCAGTAAGCGCATTTCGCCCTTTTCGCCACGGCTGAGGTTCTGTAGGGATTGGCGGAGTACCATGCCCTAATACCTGCCCTGCGAATTCTAAATGCTCTAAGAAGTTCAATCCAGGACACCATATCTCCACGGGATCTGTAGGCGCTAACAATTTTACGTCAGTTAACGAATGTACGGCGTCTGTCATTCGAAACTTAGAGAATATACTTCCCCTTATCTCAACAATCTGATCCCCTTGAATGACTCCATAAACAACTCTACTATTGGCTCGAAAGCGAGCAATCTTCATATGTGTTATTTCCTTTTCAAAACTCTAACCAGTCCCACTCGCGCAAAGTGTAACTAATTGATAATCCGGTCGCAAGACTTGAATTCACCATAGTTTTGTGATTATGTTACTGCCTATAAGCATTAATGCCGCGAACATTATAAACTTAATCTTGTTCTTGGCGAAGCCAACTCATAAGCTGAAAGGGGTGCGATATGAAATTGGGGTTTTTCGTTACCAACCAATACTTGCCTGGAGAATCTATGCCAGAAAAAATCCAAGAAAGCGCTGAGCAAGTTAGGGCTGCCAGGGACGCCGGATTTGATCTGATATGCACAGGCCAACACTATCTAGCTGCTCCATATCAAATGAGTACTAGTTTCCCGTTGCTAGCTCGGCTAGCAGCAGAAGCCGGTGACATGGAAGTAGCAGCTACTATAATTTTAGTTCCATTACTAAATCCCGTAGAGTTAGCTGAGAGCGTAGCAACAATGGATGCTATTTGTAATGGCAAATTCATTTTTGGAGTCGGACTAGGATACAGAGAAGAGGAGTATGCCGCGTTTGGCATACAAAGAGGTGAAAGAGTCGGAAGGCTTAAGGAATCGTTAGAAATAATGAAATTGCTATGGGGACATGAGGAAGTAGAGTTTCAAGGCAAGTATTACCAGGTGCCCAAAACCACTCCAGCTACTAGACCAGTTCAACTTCCCCATCCGCCCATATGGGTAGCCGCTAATAACGGCTCTGCTATTAGAAGAGCCGCACGATGGGGCTATCCTTGGATAATTAACCCTCACGCAACTATACCTATGATTGCTGAGCAATGGGCTGACTATAAAGAGACGCTATTCAAGGCCGGCAATCCATTACCTAGTACACTACCAATGATGCGTGAACTATACGTTGCAGAAAATAGAGAAACCGCGTTCATAGAGAGTGAACCCTATTTAGCACCTAAGTACCAAGCGTATGCCGATTGGGGACAAGATAAAGCGCTACCCGGGGAAGAAAGTTTTTCAGTTCCATATCAGGATTTAGCAAAAGACAGATTTCTTTTGGGCTCTCCTGACGAAGTAGTTCACGAAATTAATCGTTATGAAGAAGAATTAGACGCTAATTACCTAATATTCAGAATGCAATGGCCCGGCATGGAACAGTCCCAAGTTCTGAAGCAAATAGAACTACTTGGCAAAGAAGTTATTCCTAGGGTTAAGGGCCATGGTTAAAATGTTTTAACATCTGATAGTTCGATGATAGCTATGTAAAGCCTACTTCAGATCTTTCGCGCGGGTCTAAGAATTGCTGGCTGTATAAGGAAAAATACATACCTTTGTTAGCAATCAGCTGTGCGTGGTTGCCAGATTCAACTATTTTACCTCTATCAATAACATAGATCACATCAGCAGCTAAGACAGTCGACAATCTGTGGGCTATAGCTATAGTAGTCCGATTTCTCATTAGAGGTTGTAATGCGGCTTGAACTAATCGTTCACTTCCTGTATCCAAGGCTGATGTAGCTTCATCTAGAATAAGGATTTTTGGTTGATGCAGAATAACTCTACCTATAGATAATCTTTGACGTTCGCCCCCGGATATGCGATATCCACGTTCACCAACAATCGTGTCATATTGATCAGGGAATTCCATAATCCGGTCATGAATATTTGCTGCCTTAGCGGCATCATATATTTCTTGATCAGTAGCATCAGGTTTTCCATAAAGTAAATTATCTTTTATAGAAGCATGAAATAGATAACTCTCCTGAGATACATATCCGATTATCTTGGATAACGAAGCTAGGGCAATATCTTTCACATCATAACCATCTATTCGTATCACTCCTGTCGTCGGATCGTAGAGTCTAGGAAGTAAATACGATATAGTTGTCTTACCGGCTCCGCTCGGACCCACAAAAGCAACCAGCTGGCCAGGCTTAATTTCCAGGGATACGTCCTGTAAGGCCCAGTTGGAAACAGTGTCATCTTCTGATATACCAGATTGAAGAGCTACACTGTCATAATTCATACTCACGGATTCAAACGTCACTGATCCAGAGATAATGTCAGGAGATACATCGATCGCATTTTGAGAATCGGATATCTCAGGAGTGATATCTAAATACCCGAATATTCGCTCGAAAAGTGCTAGAGATGACTGCAAATTCACGGAGACTCTAAGGAGCGTACCTACAGGGAAATACAATCTCGATTGGAGTGTTGTGAAAGCGACTATAACACCAGCCGATATACCCTTACCAGTTATACCCATAAGAAGATATCCAGCCAAAATATATATCATAATTGGTGACACCGAGAAAAAGGCTTGCATAATTGCCCAAACTGACTGCCCTGTCATCTCTCTACGTATTATCAGCTGAGACAAGTTATGACTTTCAGATTCGAACCTGCTAACTTCTCTCTCTTGTCGACCAAACAGTTTGGTAAGCATCACACCCGATACTGACAAAGTTTCCTGGGTTATTGCTGTCATATCAGCCGTAGAGCGCTGCACTGCTCTTGATGCACTTCGACGACGTTCACCGATGGTTTTTGTAATTACAGCGAATACCGGCACGACTCCTACAGCTACTATAGTGAGCTCCCAAGATAATATTGCCATAGCAACTATAGTGCTTATCAATATCACAGCGTTTGATATGATATCCGTTACAGTGCTAGTAACAACGTTTTGCACTCCTCCCACGTCATCAGAGACACGTGATTGTATTTCTCCTGTACGAGTATCCGTAAAAAACCCTAGAGACAGACTCTGCAAATGATAGAACAACCTGTTTCTCAGATCTCTCATCACCTGCTGGCCAACAGTGTTGGTTAAATAAGTCTGCACTATCCCTATCAGGCTGGTCACTACCGTAACCGCTGCCATCACACCGCCTATAGTCCACAATAATGAAATATCCGGTGAGCCTCCCGACGGGAACAAGCCATAATCAAAAACAATTCTAATTAAAAGAGGATTAACAACTCCAAATCCTGCTGATAACAGTATCAGGAATCCTACTATGCAAATCTCTTTAATATACGGTCTGAAAGACCCTGCTATCCTATAGCCCAATCTTTGTGTTGAGACAAGATCGGAATTCGTCTCATTTTTTTTGCCATACATCAGTCTATTGTAGCAATTCTGCGATCATAATTCCGCGATAGATATCAAGCCTGTCATACAGGTCTTCCAATTGTGCTATCCTGTAGTAAAGAACTCAAATGACCCGTCATAATTTCTTCGAGTTATAGGATAACCCTCAGGAGCAGTAGAAATGGTACCACCACAGGATATTTTCGGTATTATCCCCGTGTGGGCGGGCGTATACGCAGCCTTAATAATCACCATAGTTTTATCGTCTATTCTGTTGTATAAGCGTGTATTCTGGTTGATTTCACAGGGGAAATCAGTAAAGCGCTTTGACCAACCGTGGCTACGGCTAACTGGAACAATTTCGATCGTATTAGGACAAAGAAAAGTCCTACAAAGAGTCGGGTCTATCGATCCCCGCAGCCATAGGATCGACTTAGCAGGCCTAGGACACGCATCTATTTTTTGGGGATTTCTATCGTTTACGCTCAGTTACATGATCTTCATATTTGGAGATTCAGTATGGCCTAAACTATCTGAGACTATCCTGACTGAGATAGGAGTCATGATATTCTCTATCTATCTTGATATTTTCGCCGGTATTATATTGGCCGCTCTTGCATGGGCACTTCTGAGGCGGTGGTGGATGAAACCGCATCGGCTTATGTTTGATCTTACACGTAATCCAGATGCCTTAATAGTTGTAGGGTTAACAGCCGCTCTCATGATTGTCACGCTTCTAGTACATGGTTTCTACGTAGCTTCAGGAAGCACAGGTCCTGAATCGCATGTGCTATTGGGGGGAGTGATCGGTAATATCCTTAATAGTATTGGAATTACCAATTCATCAGCAATAATCTTTCAGAACTTATTCTGGTGGGTTCATCTGGGCATCATTTTGTCTTTTGCAGTGTACATACCATTTTCAAAGCATATACACATGGTAGCTGCCCCAATTAACGCTTATTTCAGGTCACTAGAGCCACGGGGGACTCTCCCAACGGTAGATCTAGAAACTACACCTAGATTTGGCGCAGGCCGCGTACAAGATTTTACTTGGAAACAACTATTAGATGGCTACGCTTGTGCTGTTTGTGGCAGATGCACTGATTCGTGCCCTGCCAACCTCACGGGAAAAATATTATCGCCCATGCATATCGTGGAAAATCTTAAAGAGCACATGATAGCTATAGGACATCAGGGCCCGCCCAACGCTGAACATGTGGAACCACAACCGCTTATAGATCACGCAATTCCCGAACAGGCTATTTGGGATTGTGTGTCCTGTGGAGCATGTATGGAAGAATGTCCTGTCGTAGTGGAACATGTGCCTACTATAATAGATCTGAGACGGAACCTAGTTTTGGAAGAATCCAAGATTCCTGAAACAGGTATGAACGCGCTTATCAGTATGGAACAAAGAGGACATCCTTGGCGAGGTACGCAGTTCTCTAGGACAGACTGGGCAGAAGGTCTTCAAGTACCTACTATTTCAGAAAGACCCGAATCAGAAATACTCTTTTGGGTCGGATGTACAGCTGCGCTGGAACAGCGAAGCCAAGGTATCGCAAGATCTATGGTGAAGGTTTTGAAAGCTGCCGGTGTCGACTTTGCCATATTAGGAGAAGAAGAAACCTGTACTGGCGACCCTGCCCGTAGAATGGGGAACGAATACCTGTTCCAAACCATGGCGCAGCAAAACATAGAAACCCTCAACCGATATGATATTAAAAAAATCATAACGATATGCCCTCACTGTTTTAATACTATGAAAAATGAATACCCGCAATTTGGTGGTAATTACGAAGTTCTCCATTATAGCCAATTTGTAGACCAATTAATCCAAGACGGCCGAATAAAGCCTGTAAAAATGATGAATACTACAGTCGCTTACCACGACTCGTGTTATTTAGGACGTCACAACGGAGTCTACGACGAGCCTCGAAAAGTAGCTAAAGCTATCCCAGGCTTAAAATTAGTGGAAATGTCACCTAGATGTAGAG
>Ga0315338_1002956_pt1 | contig 15654 bp, 16 predicted proteins | sample ASW8metaG_FD_204518 | JGI IMG/M metagenome (GOLD analysis project Ga0315338, IMG submission 204518) | Ammonia-oxidizing marine archaeal communities from Monterey Bay, California, United States - ASW #8 | ecosystem: Environmental > Aquatic > Marine > Coastal | place: USA: California | collected... | reverse complement strand
AAAGATGGGTGTTGGTGATATGAGTTCGGCTTATAAGCCCACTGTTTATGGTGAACAGTTATGGAACTATTTTGTACGTAGTTATCCTCAAATCGTCGAACAACACTATCCTGATGTATTCGGATCGATGTAGTGTCGATTGTTATTTGGTTGTCTCTAACACTCTTTACTGCTGGTAGTACAACCACGCCCGGGGGGATTACAAAGGGCCATGGCGTAATTACTTAAGATATTGGTCGGGGTGAGAGGATTTGAACCTCCGGCCCCTGCCTCCCGAAGACAGGGTGTAGGAGAGTTCGTCAGCCAGAAAAGACTGAAATTGCTGGTCTTTCGGTTAGCACTATGAGAAGAAGCCTTTTTCTAGTTACCTGCGTACTTGTTTTCTTGCTCGCTCCCCGGTTGGGCTATTCAGATCAGTCTCGCTAGCAGGACCCACACGCGAACGAACAGAGAAGCTATTTCGATGGTATCTCTATGATTGATGTAAGTTTCTTCGAACTAAACATGTTCACAAATTCCGACGAATAATGGTTATCAAAGGAGCAAATAGGGGCTCGAGCACAAATTCTACGAATTTAGCCGATTTCCTGGAGCAATCTGTGCACCTCGTCATGCCACATTAACGCAGTAACTGCTATTGAGGATATTCGTAAACGTAATAGTTCTGAAAGTAGTAGACCATTGGTATATCGAGAACAATTTCATTAGATACAATAAATCTCGGTATCCGCTGGTCTATAGTCCGTAGACGATTGCTTCCAATAATACCTGGTAAGGCATTATTAATTCTTTTCTGACGTTCATTGCGGTTTAATGATAGGTATTCTGCATCCCATCGTATATCAAAAATATTCGTAAAATATTGTTTCGTCTGAACATAACTTCCTTTATCGAAGAAGCAGCCTAATCCACTTAATCCACATATTGAAAATAGATCCAATGTATACAAATTTCTACCAGTTAGAGCTCCCAGTCGATTCCGATCATCGTTACCAAAATTCACTAATAAAACAGGATCACTCGCAAGAGTTGAGGAATTTAACCAACTGCTGATCCGCACAAATTTTCGACCGGATTGTTGTAGATTTTCCAGTATGACCGTTTGCTCATAAGACCTACTGAGACTAGAAAAATATAAGTCTTTACCATTTTGAAGAGAAGCTATGCTTATAAGTGGGATTGTCTTCAAAATTATACCGATCAATAGAGCTACGTAAACCGAACGTTGCGTGATAACAGATCGTAGAAACCACGGCCATCGATAGAGAACGAATATGGTCGAAAGAGCTAACACCGAGCTCAAGATTATTACAGCCCCTGGTATTTCAGAACCGTAAACTTTGTTCGTTGAGTAGAGAAATACCGAAAGAAACAGAATCAAAACTGAAATAATCATTAGTTGTACAGAGGTACGGTAGTGTGGATCAAATAAAAAGCATACGATGTAGTTTGCAAGAACAGCAATACATGTCAGAATTGGGAAATAAAGCACACGACGTGGGCAAATCACCATCAACCACTCCGCAAGAAAACTTGGTGTTTCAAACACCTCAACAAAGTAAGCAATAGCAAAGTACACAATACTTGCTGAGATAATTACTATTGGTGTATAGGACCGAATAGGTGATTTCTGTTTATTCTTAGAAATCAGAGCAGGAAACACCAAAAGTAATGTCACAAACACAAAAGAAATGTAGAAAAAACCAACCTGGTCGTTGAGGTAATATGCCGTAGACCAATCGTTAATTGACTCTGATTTAAACATCTTCCACTCATTTAAACTAACTAAACTAGGATCCAAATGAGTGGCCGCGGTCAGTGTGCTCTCCGTTACCGTCCAATATTGAAATACGATCGTAGAGACACAAATAATTACACCCACTATAACCGCCTTAAGTTCACATTTTCGCAAACTAACAAATAACGAGATTCCAAGTATCGCGATTATGCTCAGGGCAGATGTCGCGACAGTTAATAGCGCCGGTACGAAGAGTCCAGCGGAAAGAATAAATTTGCGGCGAATAAAATAGAGAACACCAAGGAGTATAAAAATCTGCCCAACCGTCCTTAATGTCATATCGAAGTGAGTAAGAACACCCATACTACCAATGAAAAATCTGCCAAGGCCGCCGATAGTGACTAAGAACAAAGTTACGAGAGCGACCAGAGACAAATTTCGTTTTTGAACAAGTTGACAGTTTAGTGAGACAAATATTAGATAAAGTATTATCAATTTTGCCAAGAATATAGAGACAACACAGAGAAAATACAGAGGTGGATAATTTAGTATCCAGCCTATGAGGTTATATAAGCATCGAGGTAGCGGAGTCCATCGACCTACCGTGAGTGAACACTCCATAGTTTCGGATGCAACCATTGATGCAAATTCATATGAAAGACTAAAGCTTGAGATATATTTCAGAAGGTAGTGTCCAGTAAGCATGACTACAATGAGTAGTAGTCCATGCTTGTCGTTCGAAAAGAATCTTGAATTGCGCATTAGGATTTGGTGTTTAGTGAAATGTCACCTCTCCTTCCCTCTAGATTGTTTGGCTATCAACGAACCACCAACGCTTTAACCTGTAAATGTAGGTTTTAAAATTGTTAAATCAGATCAGGTAATAAGATAACCGACACAAACTTCCAAACACAGTTAGCAACGTTAAATTCATCGACTTCTTTTAGTCTTGTGTCTCTACACTGTTTGAATCAGTCTCATCGAGAACATGGTTGCTATTATTAGTTATTCGGGTATAAAGAACATTAAACTGACTTCCGGTCCTCCCCATTGGTTCGCGCATCGATTCGATAAAACCTTTGCCTTCGATAAAAGATTCGACCGTACCTGAACTAAGTACTGTTTCGATCTCAACCATTATGGATTGAAGCCTATGATCAGATAGCGTCTCTTTCATACCATATATGATTTGATCCTCCACTCCATCTACATCTATCTTAATGTGGTTCGGAAATTCTACGTTGTGCTCCCTTACAAAGTCGTCAACTGTCATAACATAAACACCTTGTATGTGTTTTGCCTCGAAATGTCTTCCTCCGCTATTCGGATTGTCGATTCCGTGCAAAGCTGATCCCGGAATAATCGAACTAAGGAAAAACTCGCTCACTCGCCTTTTGTCACCGAAAGCAATTGCGTAAGGCAACACCGTTTTAGTTAGGCTATTCAAGCGAATATTTCTATTCAGTGCGTGGAAATTCGAGGATTCCGGTTCAAACGCATACACTCTCCCACTACCACGAGTAACATTTAGCCCTATAAGTAGGCTATAAGCACCTATATTAGCCCCAATATCGAAAACAATATCATCGTTATCTATTTTGTTATCTATCCAGTACATCGTAACTTCTTCACGCCTATAACTATCTTGAGCACGCAAAAGATATTCAATAAAACTAGAAACCAAAAAACGAACCGAATGCTTGCCGACTTTAGTTGTTATGTTCAATTGAATTCCGGCTCCCAGTAGAGCGCGGGCTACAAGTTGCTTCACCTTGTTTATGTAAGCGCTAGGAAGAAAATATTTCTTATTCATGGATGGGAATACATTTTCAGCGAAATATAACTGCCTTAATCTTTAGCCATTAGCACAAATAACCCAAATCAGAAACCAGTAGGATTGTTGTGCGAGTGTTTTGCCACTTCGGCAAGATAATATAACTAACGATTAGGTAAAATTAGGATCCGGTTGGTCGGGCGAAGCAGACAACAGTACTGTCAAGTTTCCAAAGCTTAGGTTCGAGTTTATACTATATTGGGTGTAGTTATTATTTATTGGAAATTCCGAACTACAACGTGCCGTTGTGGGTTGTTCCAGAGTTCAATTTTGTTGTGAGTGATATACCCATAGCGAGTTATTGCTTCTTATAATCCATCCAAAAGAATCCTAGTGCAAGAATCATTTAAAGAGCTTACAAAGAATGCTCGCCGGCGTCTTATCGAAATGCATTTTCATGCCGGTGTTGGTCACTTGGGCGGCAACTTGTCGGCTATTGACAGTATGCTTTATCTTCATCACCGAGTAATGACTCGCGATGATCTTTTTATTTTATCCAAGGGGCACGCTGCGGGAGCACTTTATATTACTTTGTGGTCCCTAGGAATATTATCTGAGAAGGATCTAGATACTTTTCACAGCGAGGGAACCGTTTTGCCGGGCCATCCTGCGCCAGGCTCATTCTCTGAGATACCATTCGCGACGGGTAGCTTAGGCCACGGCTTGCCCGTTGCGTGCGGTATTGCACTAGCGCGAAAATTAACTAGTCGACCTGGCAGAGTATTTTGTCTTTGTTCAGATGGGGAATGGCAGGCCGGATCAAACTGGGAGGCACTTATATTTTCTCGACACCATGACCTCACCAATCTGGTTCTATTAGTTGATCTGAACGGACTACAGGGATTTGGTACAACCTCGTCAGTCGCCTCCATGAGTGATTTAGCTGACCATTTTGAAGAATTTGATATGCAGCTTGTGCATATTGACGGGCATAATGCCGATTCCTTATCAGCTCTAAATGGAATCGACAGAAATGTAAGAACTGCGTGCATTCTGCATACAATCAAAGGTAAAGGTGTTTCATTCATGGAGGACGAATTAGAATGGCACTATCGATTCTTGTCGGAAGATCTATACCACATCGCTTTAGATGAAATAGAAGCATGCGAATAGCTGCATGTAACGAGTGGGTAGATCTCTCAAGCGATTCGGATTTTGTATTCCTCACTGGCGACTTAGGTTTTATGGCACTCGAGCCGCTTAAGCAGGCAATAGGAACCAGATTTATTAATGCCGGTGTAGCTGAACAGAATATGGTGTCAGTTGCTGCGGGATTGGCATTGGAGGGAATGAATCCTTGGGTTTACAGTATCGCACCCTTTTGCTACGCAAGACCGTTTGAGCAAATTCGTAATGATGTCTGCCAACACGACTTACCCGTAAAGTTTGTAGGAAATGGAGGTGGCTATGGTTACGGACCAATGGGAATCAGCCATCACGCGCTAGAAGATTATGGAATTCTGCTCACATTGCCAAACATGAGAGCCTACATTCCGGCGTTTTCGGATGACCTGAGATCACTCGTCACAATACTGCATGGGGTTGATCATCCTGCCTACTTGCGATTAGGTCGATGTGAGAAACCAAAGAAACAGAGAATTCCAGAGTTTTCGCAATGGCGCAAACTTCTGGATGGTGACAGAATCCCAATTGTGACAGTGGGTTCTATTGCAGGCGAATATTGGAACTATTGCCTAGATCTACCTCGTGAAAATAGCCCCGCACTCTGGGCGCTTGGTAAATTGCCATTGGAAACAATAACAGATATTCCAGACTCACTTTTGAACGATGTCTACGAGCATGGGATTTGTATTGTAGAAGAGCATTGCGTGCAGGGAAGCGCCGGCCAGCAACTTGCTACAATCTTAGTGTCCCAAGGAATCAAAGTTCGGCAGTTTCTTCATTTTTTCGCAACTGGCTATCCATCTGGTCGTTACGGCTCGCAGAAGTTTCATCGGAATGACTCAGGGATTGCTGCTGATCTTGTGATACCAAAGTTAATCAATCTCGATGGCTAATGGTATCCAGCATAAGATAGTAAATCTTCCCGGCCCAATTCTGGTTCTCGGTGCTAGCGGCTTTATTGGTGCCCATTTATTTCGCGCTTTAGAAGCAGTCCGCAGTGATGTCTATGGTACCAGCAGTCAACATCAGCCGTGGCGATTACATGGAACAAGCAAGAAAGGCTTAAAGGTAACTGATCTGCTTTTCGGACTTCAGCTCAAAAAGCTCTTTAATGAGATTCGCCCCAAGACTATTTTCAATTGTGCTGCCTATGGTGCTTACTCGTTTCAGACGGATAGAAATTTAACCTATCGTACAAATTTTGGGTTGGTTGTAGATATTCTTGAGTCAATCAGCTCGTTGAATATCCATGCGTTTGTTCACGCAGGGACCTCATCGGAGTATGGGAGTCGAGCAGCTGGTCCAAATGAACAAGTGGCGACGACACCAAACAGCCACTATGCCACATCCAAAGCTGCGGCAGCGAATGTGATCTACTACATGGGTGTGCACAGGCAGTTACCTTGTGTAAATCTGAGAGTTTATTCAGCTTACGGTCCACTGGAAGACGCCTCCCGGTTGATACCTAATCTTATAAAAGAAATATCACTGGGTAGGTTACCCGAATTTGTTGATCCTCAAATATCACGGGACTTTGTTTTTATCGATGATGTTGTCGAGGCTTTTGTCGATGTAGCGGGTCAGTTATCCTCATCCACTTATGGACAATCTTTCAATATTGGAACTGGTGTATGTACTACTATTGGTGAGCTAGCCGAACTTGCGAAGAACGAGTTTTGCATAGATAAAATCCCTGTCTTTGACATGCCGAATCGTGAATGGGATGTAACGAACTGGTACGCCGATCCAAAACATGCACATGATACGTTCGGCTGGTACGCAAAAAATAACCTTGCTGTAGGACTAAAAAAGACCTACGACTGGTACACGTCACTTACACAGCAAGAGCAAAAACTCTACATAGCGTCGACCAAGCGAAAGGTTGAACCAGATATTCAATTTAGTATTAGTACCATTATCGCCTGTTACCAGGACGTGGAAGCGATTCCTGTGATGTATGAGCGGCTTACCCAAGTATTTGAAGAGCTGAGGCTCGACTATGAAATAATATTTGTTAATGATGGCAGCCCAGATGAATCTGAGGCGACTATTTTAGAAATAACAGCAAGGGACGGGCGCGTTACAGGCATTAGTCACTCGCGTAACTTCGGTTCTCAAGCTGCATTTCGTAGCGGTATGGAACTGGCAACGAAAAACGCTGTGGTCCTGATGGATGGAGATCTTCAGGATCCACCGGAATTGATCAAAAAGTTTGTTGGTCGGTGGAAAGAGGGCTACCAAGTTGTTTACGGTCGAAGGGTTGCTCGGGAAGGGCCGTGGTATATGCAGGTAGCCTACAAAGCGTTTTACCGCCTGTTTGACCGTTTCTCTTATATAACTATACCTCACGATGCTGGAGACTTCTCACTACTCGACATAAGAGTGGTGAAGCATCTATTGTCGTTCCCCGAAAGAGACATGTTTTTGCGGGGGTTGCGGGCTTCCGTGGGATTTAATCAAACTGGTGTCGACTACAACCGGCCAGAACGTATGTTTGGGAAAAGTACTAACAGCATTTTACGAAATTTTGGTTGGGCTAAAAAAGGCCTATTTTCATTCAGTTACGCGCCACTCAACTTCCTAACACTTTTCAGTATCGTAGTACTAGCTATAACGATGGTCCTAGTGGTTTTTCAGGTGTCCAGCAAATTGTTTTTCCCCGATAGTGCACCGAAAGGGATTACTACCTTATTGTTGGTTAGCCTCGGATTTGGATCAACCATCATGCTCGCTATCAGTTTGCTCGGCGAATATATCGCCAGAATATTTGAAGAAGTCAAGCAAAGACCTCACTTCATCAGAAAGTCGATCCTTCGTGAAGGAGTGCAAAGGAATCTTTAGTTGATGTCGACGAATTACTCGGATCTTATCCTTACTGCAAATAGGCACTGCCCGCTTTGTTATTCGGACAAAACTACGCAGATTCTGACAGACCAAAAGATAAACCTTGATGCGATCAATAGGCATTCATTCTCATCACGAAAAACACCGGAATCTATGCACTATCGAATGGTGGTATGTGCGGAATGTGACCTTGCTTATGCGAGCCCAGCACCAGAGTCTAGTTGGATAAGGAGCAATTACACCAATGCTGCTTTCGATACCGTTGCAGTTTCTAGTCAGGCCGCGCTGAATCATGCCAAATTGCTAGATAGCCTGCTTCCAAGACTACCAAACCGGCGGGCAGTTCTTGATATTGGGGCTGGCAATGGCGCTTTTCTTTGTGAGCTAGTAAACCGAGGCTTCGAAAACGTAAGTGGCATAGAGCCGTCCTCTGCACCAATCGACATGGCACACGAGTCAGTGAAAAAAAACATCGATCAAGGATTTTTCGATGGCGCGAATCACGAGGCAGGATCTTTGAGTCTTATAACCTGTTTCCAAGTGCTTGAGCATGTTGAGGATATAGTCAAGCTAGCCCGATCGGCATTCTCACTTCTTGAGCCAGGAGGTATTTTTCTTACGGTTGCACATAACTATCGGGCTTTTCCTAATCGTGTTCTAAAAGACCGATCGCCTATATTTGACATAGAACATCTTCAGCTATTCTCTGAATTAAGCCTAACACATCTGTATAAAGTAGGGGGATTTAGTAACTGTGTCGTCAATTCGATGGTAAATAGTTATGAGTTGGCATATTGGTTGAAACTCGCGCCACTGCCACAGTTGCTCAAACACCCGCTAAGTTTATTTATCAAAAGGTTGAAATTACACAATGTCCAAATATCTCTGAGGGCTGGAAATTTATGGGCTTGGGGAACTAAGCATAATTGAGTTACAACACACTCGACGGTTTTATAGCCAACGCGTAATATCACTTCGACCGGCATCTAAGTGGATTTATCGCAATCCAGCGTACCTCAATTATTGATGCAACGTTCTGTAGATATAGCTAGGCCTAATGTATAGGTTACCTCTTAATCGACGATATTATGGTTATCCCGGATAGTCAGTCCAAGTTCGGATCCGTTCCTCTCTACGCGCTAATTCTGACCTATTTAATCTCATTGAGGATGCAAAGACCGCAATGAGATCGGCCTGTAGAAGGGTAGGGCTGAACGGGTCTTATCAAAAATTCCCCTAGAAAAGAACTTCTGAAGCACCTTAAGGTGGTATCTGGATTTATATATCAGTTATCCCATTCCCAGAGCAATCAACATGCCCTATATCAGTGTCAGCCTATCCAATTGAGATCGCCGAGATACTGCGGGACGTGTTCAACGTCAGGGAATCAGAACCGCTATTTGACGTCTCCGGCGCCAAGACACCGTGGGCCAGTATTAAATTGCAGGTTGACTACCAAAGTGGAATAGTTTTTAGTTACAGTTAACACTGTTGGCATAATGTTGTACAAATTTTAAGCCTATGAAGATTAGTTTAGTACGGCCTCCAACCTTTACAACCACTCTCTCCTTAGGAGAAGACTCAGCAGCACCGATAGGTGTAGCATATTTGGCCGCTTGTCTATTGGAATCTGGGCATAGCGTTACAGCCGTTGACGCCCTAGGCGAAGCATTAGACAAATTCACACCCGGGTCACATGTTCCGAATGGCCTAAGACATGGCTTACTAGATGAAGAAATCATAGATCGCATACCCGCTGATACAGAACTAATTGGTGTATCAGCCATGTTCTCGCAACAGTGGCCGTTAGACCGAGAACTTATCCGCTCAATACGTGCTGCGTTTCCAAGAACCCCAATTGTAATCGGGGGGGAACACGCTACAGCACTACCAGAATATTGCCTAATGGATTCACCAGGGACCGACTTTATTGTGCTCGGGGAAGGTGAGCTAACGTTAGTTGACCTTGTATCGTGTATTGAAACTGATGGAGATCTAGAGGAAGTTAATGGCCTATATCTACGGCGTGGTGGCGAGTTGGTTCGAACAGAAAGTCGAAAAAGAATTAGAAAAATTGACGTAATCCCATTACCCGCATGGGATCTTTTCCCAATAGAAAACTACTTAGATGCGGAAATAACTTTTGGCGTTAATTTTGGTAGAGCTATGCCCCTGCTTGCCTCACGAGGTTGTCCATTCCAGTGTACTTTTTGCTCCAACCCGGTTATGTATGGCCCACTGTGGCGTGCTCGATCCGCCCAGGAAGTATTGCAGGAAATCTTGTTGTATCAAGAGAAATACAATGCGACGTCATTCGATTTTTATGACCTCACTGCCATTGTTAAGCGATCTTGGATAAAGGAATTCTGTAATTTAATTATCGAAAATGATGCAAAATTTACCTGGCAACTCCCAACTGGCACCCGTTCCGAAGCCCTAGATAGTGAAATTACCTACTTGCTTAATGCAGCAGGCTGTAAGTACTTAGTCTATGCCCCGGAATCTGGATCTGTTCGAGTTCTAAAAATGATAAAGAAAAGGCTCTCACTAGCGAAACTAAAATCTTCGCTACGAGATGCTCATAAGAATCGCTTGGGAACAAAAGTGAATATCATATTTGGGTTTCCAGGGGAAACAATCGGGAACATAATTACAAGTTATAAATTCATAATCGAGGTTGCGATGATTGGTGTGTGGGATATGTCTTGCTTTCCGTTCTCTCCGTATCCGGGCTCCGAAATATTCGAAGAACTTCGTAAGTCTAATTCACTGGACGTTAATGAAGAATACTTTAACCGTTTAGCTCAATATACCGATCCGAGTAAAGCCATATCCTATTCCGAGCACATACCGACTTTTCTGCTACCAATAATCTGTACATTCGGTATCGTGCTTTTCTACTTTGTGAGTTTTTTGGCGAGACCAATTCGCATTTTTCGAACAATCCGCAATTTATATGAAAAGAATCCAAAAAATAAGCTTGAGGCCGCAATATTTCGGTTATTGAGAAAACGCGAATTATCCCGATAACCTGAATATTGCACCAACAGATTCAAAATTTGGGTACCGGTTACTCAATGATTTATCAAAGCAGAAATGTTACGGAACTCGCCCATGAATAACATCCCATCCGGACCAAGCCCACTTGTCGTAACGGTTGGTTTGGGTGAATTGCCGGAACTAATACGACAATCCGAAGACTACTACAATGCATGGCAGTGCCAAGGCCACCCTGGTCAATATCTTCCCATCCCTGAACGTGATCACTTCTCAGTATTGGAAGAGCTTGCTAAGCCAGACGGATTGATTCTCGCGGCTCTAGAGAATCTTGCAAGTTGATCCTGAGCTTGTAGTTTGTGTCTTGGTTGCAAGTTCGAAGTCTAAACAATAGGGGGCAGCACCCGGAGATGCCACCCCCCGGCTTCTCTATGATTACTGAGAGAACATTTTCTTCAATGCATTCAGATCATACTGATTGCCGTAGAGAATCGTGCTGTTTATTGCTACAACACCAGCGGCCATGATGGCAGTCTTGACCTGCTCATCTGTCGCGCCGGCCTTCTTCGCCATCGCTGTGTGTGCGACTATGCAGTATTCACACTTCATGCCTGCAGCCGCGGCGAGGTGCATTAACTGCATGGTTTTTGCATCAAAGCCTGAATTTTTCACGAAATTAGGTTGGGCAAGCAAAAACTCGGTATAAGCTCGGCCCATGGCTTCGGGCTCCATGGGGGTTAAGATTGGATGGTCGTTACCGGCAAAGGCGATGGTAGTCGCTCCGAGAGCCAAAGCAACAAGCGTTGTTTTGATTAGTTTCATTGTTATCTCCTCTTATTGGTTATAAAGATTGAATGTCTATTATCCACCAATATGGCCGGCACCAGATGGATACTTGCAGAATGGGTAATAATCCTGATACATCGGCGGTAAACGGGTGGGGGCATCACATGATGTGAAAAATCTGTTTATTGTTGACGGATCGATTTTTGTTACTTCGGGCGCGGTTAATCCCACTTCTACAATACAGGCATTGGCTTTGTATATTGGCGATAGCCTCAAGAAAAAATAGCCAATCTGTTTGACTAAAAGTGGCTGACACTCGTGCATCGTAGGGGACGGAACACGGTTTTCTCAAGCCACTCAATCGCCACTAAAGAGACGGAGACACATGGATGACTGATACAGTTGCTAGAGTAACGCCCCATATAATTCCGGCGGAGCCGATCACCGATCAATGGTGGGCACATAAGGCTTATGTGCTGGTTCGGGTCGAGACACAGGACGGTATCGTTGGGTGGGGAGAATGTCACCTGTTAACTTTTCGCGAGGATGCGATGGTGGCGTTGCTGAACCGGCTAGCGGAATGGATCATTGGTCGACCCGCCCATGACATTCGTGCCTTTCTTAGAGACGCCTTCGGCAAGTTCGGGCAACAACGGCCCGGCGTAGGGGTCTACAGTGCTTTTGCGGGGATCGAAATTGCACTCTGGGATATTCTTGGGAAACGACTCGGTGTGCCGATTCACCGCCTCTTGGGTGGAACGTGCCATGAAACTCTCCCGGTCTATGCAAATATTTACACACCTAATACGCATCCGCCTGCGGCTTATGGCGACATCGCGGCCCGGGTTTGTGCGCAGGGACATACCAGGATTAAGCTTTATCCTTTTACCGCAGATACCACTGTGGATGAAGGGGTTGCCATACTGCAAGCTGTCGCCGATGCGGTTAGCTCCGATGTAGGCCTTGCGGTCGACCTGTGGCGGCATGCCACTCCGGCACGAGCCCTCATGCTGGCGCGTGTGATGGAACCATTTAACCTATTGTGGATTGAGGATCCGTTCGCTCCCAACGATTCCGCCAGCATGCGTTACTTGCGGGATGCAATTGAACAACCGCTTCTAACCGGTGAGACATTACCGACACGTCGAGAATTCACCGACCTGTTTGAACGTCGCGCCGTCGACATTATAAATCCGGATATCTGCCTTTCTGGCATTTTGGAAATTCAGGTAATCGCCGCAATGGCGGAGCTTGCCTACATCACCGTCTCACCCCACAATTCAAATTCCATGGCCTTGGGCACGTCAGCGGCAATCCATGCCAGCGCAGGAATTCCCAATCTGAGCCCGGTAGAGTATTTTCCGCTGTTTGAAACCGCCCTTGACGATGTCTGCACTGGCCGTCCACATATTGAGGGAGGCGAAGTCTCCATACCTGATACGCCGGGGCTTGGTGTTATTTTTGACGACGACGCCATGGCAGCCTTCCGGGTGTAAATGGAAAGGTGATAAAAAATATATAAGGGGCAGATTTAGTTAATATTAGTAGAGGGTAAACATGAAAAGAATCTATGATTTTAGTCGTACCCCATCGGCTCGAAGCTATACCGCTTCAGACTTGCAGGCGCTGAAGGGTTCTGAAGAAGAAGACATGGACAAGAAATTAGCATTGGAATGGTCAGCACTGAAAAGACTTGTTGCAGACGAAACGATGGACTATGAACAGTGATCAAAGTTCGAAGTTTGCCGTGGGTCGGCTCGATCGTTGGTTACATTCTGGGCGACGTAGTTCTACGATTTATGGATAAATCATCGCAAGATGATAGGAGAGAAAATGTACGATTTCTATAGCGACACGAAATCCATACCGACTAATGCCATGCTCGAATCGATAGTCTCAGCTCCATTAGGAGATGAGCAAAAGGGCGAGGATCCAACGACTAAAAATCTGGAGGCACGTATTGCCAAACTTCTAGGGAAGGACACAGCTGTCTTTATGATCTCTGGGACGATGTGCAATGAGATAGCAGTCAGAGTGCATTGCCGTCCAGGCGATGAGGTTATCTGCGATACGTCTTCCCATCTTCTTAACTTCGAATGCGGATCTCCCGCGGCACTAAGTGGTGTCGTGCTGCATCCTCTTCAGGGGACCAATGGAATATTTGTCCGGGATGACGTGCGGAAGGCCATTCGTCCGGTGTCTCGCTATATGCCGGTCAGCAAAATGTTGTTGTTGGAGCAAACAGCAAACCTCGGTGGCGGTGCGGTTTGGCCCCTTGAAACGATTGACGCTGTCGTTGAGGAGGCGAAGTCTCACGGCCTTATCGTTCATATGGACGGTGCAAGGCTATTAAATGCTGTAGCGAAGACTGGTATTTCACCGGAAAGGTATGCCAGGGACGTTGACACTGTGTGGATAGATTTTTCCAAGGGCCTAGGCGCACCCTGCGGCGCGGTACTGGCGGGGTCAGCAGATTTCTGTCGGCAGGCGTGGCGCCAAAAGCAAGCGTTAGGAGGCGCAATGCGCCAGTCTGGCGTTCTGGCGGCAGCATGCATCTACGCGTTGGATAATCATATGGAACAGCAGTCTATCGATAATGACTTGGCTGCCTCTATCGGAGAGCGAATAGTAGAGCTTCCACTGGTGGCCAACATGCTCCCCGTGGATACGAACATTATCGTATTCGATGTTGAGCCCGACGCACCAACAGCCGCCGAGATAGTTGATCGACTGAAGGAGCGTGACGTGCTCTTGGGGGCGTTCGGTGAACGGAGACTACGAGTTGTCACATGCCTAAACGTTGACGAGGAAGCGGGGAACAGACTTGTCGCCGAACTGACGACTGTGCTGAGTGAGTGAAGAACATCGGGAGGTCGTTCAAATCTGCTTGTAACAGGGCAAGAATTGAGAACTTTCGCATTCAAGACCTCCGACATACGTTTGCCAGCTGGTTAGTTATGGAAGGTGCCCCACTCTTTGAGGTGAGCAAACTACTTCGTCATGCCAGTATTCACATGACTGAACAGTATGCTCATTTAGCACCAGACCATCTGCATGATGCAGTGGCTAACATCAAATTTTCAGCACACGACAAATTCGGAGCAGAAACGGGCCAGTGAAAATAGCCTAAAAGCAGTGGAAAATGGTGGGTGCGGCTGGATTTGAACCAGCGACCCCTGCTGTGTGATGGCAGTGCTTTCTACCGTGTATAACGTTAAATCAACCACATACGCACACCGATCCCGCGTGTATGTGACTGGAGAGGACTGTTGTCGGTCACATTATGGTCACACTGATTTTGCGACAACCATTCGTCTGCCTCCGATAAATTCAGAATGAATTAAACTGATCTTTGTTTCATCGCATTTTTGACCAATATCGGAATTAGACCCATGATGATCACCAACGCTCCGCCAAATCCTCACTTCGGCCTGAAAATTATCTACTTATACTGCCTATACGCTGACCCGCCTGGCGACTTGCATGCCGCTAACCTATTTTGAAAAGACGACCGGGAGCTCATACCCTTGATCGGGATTCATTGTCATAACAAACCGATGACAGACTACGAACCTATTCCACCTCCCACGAATTTCCACGACCAAGCTGAGCATTCGTGGACATTACCGGCTAATTGGTATACCGATTCCAAGGTATTCGAGAAGGAAAAGAAACAGATTTTCTATAAGAACTGGTGGTATGTGGGCACGGTCCGTCAACTATCTAAACCCGGTCAGATCTTCACCACAACTGTGGTCGACCAAGAGGTTTTCGTCATTCGAGGTGAGGACAATGTACTACGTGCTTTCTACCAGGAGAACTTCCGCGGAACCCGCGGTGTAAAAGATATAGAAGACTTCAACCCATCAAATTTCGGCCTGGAATCAGTCAGAGTGGAAACACTGATTGGATTGGTTTTTGTCAATCTTGACGCCAATGCCGATGCGCTGACCGATATTTCGGAATCCATGGTTAAAGATATGCGCGCGTACTGCCCGAGATTGGATGACCTAGTTCTGTCCAAATCTTACGAACTGCAAACAGCAGCGAATTGGAAAACACTAGTGGATAACAACCTGGAATCCTATCACTCAGCTGTGGCTCATCCATCGTTAACGGGATTGCTCGACTACTCAACGTTTGAAGTTTGGGAGGATCGATTTACCACTTGCCATGCCATGACCAATAGTAATCTAGACAATCCAGCCTACAAGGTAGATTCGAAAGATTCAGTTAAGCGGGCAATCTACTCCTGGTTGTGGCCAAATACGGCATTTTTTATTGCCCCTGGCCCAAAGAATCTCGGCGTATTTCAGATGGTTCCAACCGG
>Ga0315338_1002955_pt1 | contig 15655 bp, 15 predicted proteins | sample ASW8metaG_FD_204518 | JGI IMG/M metagenome (GOLD analysis project Ga0315338, IMG submission 204518) | Ammonia-oxidizing marine archaeal communities from Monterey Bay, California, United States - ASW #8 | ecosystem: Environmental > Aquatic > Marine > Coastal | place: USA: California | collected... | reverse complement strand
AACGGACCAGGATCCACATAGCCGGCATAGCGAATGCGGATTTTCGCCGCCGTTTCGCGCCACGACAGGCTGGCCGGCGGCGTGCCTACCGGCGGCGCCAGCGCCAAGGTGATCTCCGTCGCCCGCGCGAGATCGCCACGGGCCATCGCGTCGCGCAACGCCAGCAGCGGCCATGGCCCCATCCAGCTGTCGATGGACCAGAAACCCGGTGCGCCGAGAGGCTGGAACGCGGCGTACTGCAGCTGGTTGACGAATACGCTCATCTTGCCCTGCGCCATATCCATCAACCGCATGAATTCCACCGGCTCGCGATGGCTGTCCTTCATGGCGACGACCTGCCGTATTTCCAGAATTTCCTTCATGATCGGCAAGGACAGCTTCACGTTATGAAGCGGTGGGTTGTGATAGATCATGATTCCGAGAGTTGGAAAATTTTCGGCGATATCGCGATAGAACCGGATGGCGTTGGCCGGCGATGACGGAAAATAGAACGGCACGCCGATCAGGACACCGGCCGCGCTGGTCTCGGCCACGATGGCGCATTTGCGCATCACTTCACGGGTATTGAGCCCGGTCGCACCAACGAACAGCGGCACGCGCCGGTCGTTGATTTCCGCCGCCGCGCGCACGATGGTCTCGTATTCTTCCGGCAGAAGCGTGTGAAATTCACCAAAGCTGCCAGTGGTGGCGATAACATTCGCACCATCGCCGATCATGCGGTTGAGACCGGATTCAAGCCGCTCGACCGAGATCGTATTGGTGGCATGGATATCCGCAGCATCGTCGTTCGCGAAAGCCGGCATCATGGCCATCAGGCCACCGAGATCGGCGCTGCTTATCATGTCAAACCTCCCTTTTGTCTCGGGCGTCTACGATGCCCGACAATCACCACTTCTTGGGCGGTAACGGATTGTCGCGGGCCTCTTCCAGCGTGCTGACGCGATGGAACTGTTCTTCGGGACGCAGAATGCCGGTTTCGTCGACCTGGTCCATGCCGCAATAGAGCTCGAACTCGAACCCGTCGGGATCGCAAAAGTGAATCCCGCTATTGCCACCGGCCCCTTTACGGCCCTGGAACACCACGGGGATGTTGTTCTGCTCAAGATAGTCACGCGCCTTGAACAGGGTATCCAAATCGTCCACTTCGAGCGCCAGATGCTCCATCTTCAACGCTTCATCGCCCTGTGGCCTGGCTTTCGCCTTGCCGGGCTTGAGCCCGATGGCGTGATGATCGGACCCGCAGCGGAAGAACACCATGCCGATGGCATTGCGGTCGGTTTCTTCAAAACCCATCACTTCTGTCCAGAATTTTACGGTCCGTTCCACGTCGGTCACCTCATAAACCAGATGACCGAGCTTGTTCACCTTGATCGGCGACTTCCCGACATAGCTATCGGGGTGGCTGTTTTCAGCCTTTACGCGCTGTTCATCGACGTGGCTACCGGTATTTGCATTTCCATCCATGGTTCCCTCCATCAGGATATCGCGGAAATTACTGTCCCAGCGGGACACTGATTGAATTGGTGCTAATTATACACAATTCTTCGAGAATTCACCCTGCTTTTGGCAGGCGGCAGTCACCCTCCTTTACGACGTGGTTTACGACCTGCCAGTTCGTCGCGGACGATGGCGGCACCTTTCACCATAGCGGCCAGTTTCGCGGCGGCAACATCACGCGGCAAATATTTCATCCCGCAATCCGGCGCGACAATAATCCGGCTCGGGTCCTTGTAATCGAAAGCCCGGCGAATGCGTCCGGCCACCTGTTCCGGCGTTTCGACCACCATGTCCGCCAGATCGATAACACCCAGAATAATTGTCTTGTCGGGCAGAGTTTCGAGAACCTTGCAATCGAGCCCCGACTGGGCGGTTTCGATCGATAGCTGGTTGCAGCCGCAGTCATGAAATTCGGGCAGGAAGGAATAGCCTTCGGGCCGTTCGTGGATGATCGCGGCGTAGCCAAAGCAGATATGGACCGCCGTCGTGCCGGTTACGGCCTCGAGCGCCCGATTGAGGGCGGCCAGCCCATATTCCCGGGCGGCATCGGGCCGCGCCTGCATGTAAGGCTCGTCAATCTGGACGAAATCAGCGCCGGCAGCAAACAGGTCCTTGATTTCTTCGTTGACCGCCGCCGCGTAAGCCATCGAAAGTTCGGCCCCGGTTTCGTAAAAATCGTTTTGCGCCTGTTGCGACATGGTGTAGGGACCCGGCACCGTCATTTTGACCGGACGGTCTGTATGGGCCTTCAAAAACTCAAGATCGCGCACCACGACGGGGTGCTTGCGCCGGATCTCACCATCGATCCGCGGCACGGGGTTGGGGTGGCCCGATCGGTCCAGCGCGGTGCCGGGATCGTTGATATTGACGCCCTCGAGAGCCGTGGCGAACCGGTTGGAATAGCTTTCCCGGCGAATTTCGCCATCCGTGATTATATCAAGACCGGCATTTTCCTGCGCCCGGATGGCGAGAAGCGTCGCATCATCCTGCGCTTCCTGGAGATGCGCCGCATCGACACGCCAGAGTTCCGTGGCGCGAACCCGGGGCGGAAATCGGCTACGCAGTATTTCCCGGTCGATCAGCCAGTCAGGCTGCGGATAGGAACCCACCAGGCTGGTGGGCAGTAATTTATCGATTATGGCGCTCATGGAATTCACACCTTGCTGTGGCATCGGGTCGGATCGATGCAAACAATACTGGGATAATGTTTACCGCGCCAAGGCCAACAGACCCACCAGGGATACCTGGATAAACAATTTATCAACCCGCAACAGGGAGAATTCGGGCATGTCAGATATAACTCTTGAATTTCGCGGCGCCAAAACCGGCCCGGATGGTTCGACTATCAACCATTTGGCCATCGTCTGGGAACCTCATAAGGAAGATGGGCCGCAGGGCTGGTCCTGCATTGTGGGTGTTTATTAGCTCATACGGGACACCGAGAAAATTATCGGTGCAACGGCCGCTCAGGCGCTCAGGCTGGCATAATTATCCGTGCTGGATCTCATGGACAATCATGGCGTGACCATCGAGGCAGCGGATCGCGAGCAATAAGCCTTGCATGTGATCTCACCGGCAAGATCACCTCTTCCGCACATCATCTCATAGTCCCAGAACCCGCTCGGCGTTGCCGTGATATATTTTCTCCATGATTTCCGGCTTGTAACCGAGCTCATCCCATTCGCGGAAAATGCGCTCATAGGGCAGGCTTGGGTAATCGCTGCCGAACATCACCTTGTCCTGCAGGCGCGAGCGCATGTCTATCTTGAGTTGGGCGGGAAAATATTTTGGCGCCCAGCCCGACATTTCCCAATAGACATTGCCCTTGTGCAGCGCGACCGCCGTCATCTCATCCACCCAGGGCCAGCCGGGGTGGGCCGCGATGATGGTCAGCGACGGGAAATCGGCGGCAAGCTCGTCAATAGCCGCCGGGTGGGCGTGGCGGATCCTGGCCCCCATCCCGCCCGGCATGCCGGCCCCCATACCGGTGGTGCCCACATCGATCATGACGGGTACTTTTAGGCCCACGATGGTTTCCCACAAAGGGTAAAACTGGCGGTCATCGACCGAAAAATGCCCCATAATGGGATGAAAATGGAACCCGAGCATGCCAAGATCGCGGATCGCGTGGGTCGCTTCACGCACGGCTATCTCTCCCTTGAAGGGATCGACAGCGCCCCACGCCTGAATGATGCGGTCGGGATGCCGCTTCCACATGCCGGTCACGTAATCGTTGGAACAGGGGGGCGTTGCTACCGTGGTTTCCAGATCGAGCGCGACCAGCACGGCGTCGATTCCGGCGGTGGCAAACTCCTCGATAACCTCGACTTCTTCCTTGGCGGTCCAGTGCCGATCCCAGTATTCGGCGAGCGCCGCCACATAGGGCCCCTGGCAATCGATCCAAGGCTGGGTATTGGTATAGCAATGCAGATCGATTATGCGCATTAGAATTCCTTTAGGGGATATCAACCCGCCTCCTGCATCAGCTTGGCCGCGACCATTTCGACCAGCGACTTCTTGGAGACCTTGCCGAAGGTCGACAGTGGAAAATCGTCGAGCAGTTCCAGCCGCTCGGGCAGCTTATGCCGCGCGAATTCTTTTTCTTCGAGAAACGCGATCAGCTCGTCGAACGCGACCGTCTGACCCGCATTCGGAATAACGCAGGCGCACATGCGTTCACCGAGTATTGGATCCGGCATGGCGACGCAGGCGACATTCTGCACGGCAGGGTACTGCAGAATCAGGTTTTCAATCTCCTCTGCGCTGATCTTTTCACCGCCGCGGTTGATCACGTCCTTGATGCGCCCTTCGACCATGTAGTTTCCCGACGGATGCTGGCGCATGAGATCTCCCGAGCAGTAAAAGCCGTCGGCGGTGAAGACCCTGGCATTGTGTTCCGGCGCGCCAAAATAGCCGCGCAGCGTATAGGGTCCCCGAACGCAAAGCTCGCCGACCTCGCCAAATGGCACCTCGTTTCCGTCCTCGCCGATGAGCCGCACCTCGTCGTCTTCGCATATCTGGTGCCCGACGGTCTCGAGCTGGACGTCTTCGGGGTCGGTGGTGCGGACGAACATCAATGTCCCCTCGGACATGCCGAAATTTTCCTGGACGAACACGCTGGGGATCAGATCGCGTGTCCTCAGGCGGATCTCGGGCTGCAGCCGCTGGCCGCCGCTCTGGATCATGCGCAGCGACGACAAATCGTATTGGCCAATATCGGGATCGCTGATCCAGCGGATCAGCAGCGCCGGCACCACATGAATATGGGTGACTTTGTGTTTCTGGACCAAGGTGAACACATCCGCCGGCCGGGAGCTGGTACTAAGGACAACGTGGCCCCCCTTGATCATGAAACCCTGCAATCCTGGGCAGGCAAGCGGCAGATTGTGACCGATGGGCAGCACCAGCAGAAGGCAGCTTTGGGGATGAACCTCGGTGACCGTCGTAGCGAGATCGGAATTGAACCAGTAATCGTTGTGGGTGCGCGGGATCAGCTTCGGCACACCGGTGGTGCCGCCGGACAGCTGAAACACGGCGGGGTCGGTCGGGTCGATCCGGATATCATCCAATACCGCCTTTGAGGCCCTGGGCGTGCGCGCCATCAACTCGGCAAACCCTAGAAGCCCTTCCGGCGCCGCGCCCAGGATAATCCCGTATTCAAGGCAGGGGTTTTCGTCCCGCACCCGGGCGATCATCGGCGCGAATGCGAAATCCCGCTGGCTTTCCGGTGCGACACAGGCCTTCGCGCCGGCGATCTCTGTAAACTGGCTGAGCTCGTGATAGCGGTGGGTTGCCAGCGCGCAGATCGGGATGGCGCCAAGTTTCTGCAGCGCGAAATACAGGTACACGAACTCGATCACGTTGGGCAGCAGCAGCACCACCCGGTCGAGCGGCCGCAACCCCAGATCCCAAAGATTGAGGGCAAGCTTCTCCGCTGTCGCGTCAAGCTCGGCATAGGTGATGGAAACATCGCCGTCCGATATGGCAATACGGTCGGCAAAGGGCGCAAACACGTTTTCAGCGAACTGGTCGCGCAGGGACCGGTCCATCCAATAGCCCTTTTCACGGTAACGGGCCGCGAAGTCAGGCGGAAATCCGACGAACCCGTCAAGCATTGCGCATACTTTCTTGCTGATTGCCGGGCTCAGGTCGCATTGGCAAATCCACCATCGACGACAATGATCTCGCCAGTGACGAACCGGTTGGCTTGCACCAGGCTCAACATGGTGTCGGCAACGTCGTCCGCCGTCACACAACGCTTGAGCGGCGTCACCCGGGCGCGGCGTTCCATCAGCTTGTCGTATTTATCGCCGAGCATGCGCTCCATCCAGCCGCCTTCCATCCAGCCGGGCGCCACCGCATTGACCCTTATGTCTGGCCCCAGCGCCAGCGCCATGGTCTTGGTCAGCGACACCACGGCGGCCTTGCTGGTCGAATAGGCGAGGGGCTGTGGCCCAGGCCTGAGGCCGACGATGCTCGCAGTATTGACGATGCAGCCCTTGGCCTCACGCAACATCGGCACGCAGGCGCGGGTTACCTGAACGATGCCGCGCACATTGACGGCCAGCACACGATCCCACTCATCCAGATCGATGGAATCGAGATCCTTGAACGGCGCCGTGCTGGTAATGCCGGCATTGTTGCACAGCACATCCAGCCGGCTGAACGCGGCCCTTGTTTCGGCGACCATGGATTTGACCTGGAAATCGTCGGCGACATCGCACCCGATCACCAAGGTCTTCGCACCGTGCGCCGCACAGGCGTCGGCGGTTTCTTCCGCCGCGTCGGCGCTCCGGCTGTAATTGATAGCCACATCAAACCCCGCCGCCGCCAGCGCCACCGCTTCGGCACGGCCGATACCGGTCGCGGACCCCGTCACCAGCGCCGCGGGTTTACTGTCTGCCATGTGTTTTCGCACCCCCGTTTAGAACTGTGCCGGTCCGGGCAGCAGGCCCAGCTGGATGCGCCCATAGAGCGAACCCACCGCGTCCCAATTCATGCTGATATGCTTCGCGCCTGAATGGATATCACGCCACCCCCGCTGCACCCGGTTGTGGCCGTAAAGCCCCATCCCCCCTGCCGATTCGAACAACAGATCGGCGGCCCGCACGCACAGCCTGACGGCGAAGCCGAGATCACCCTTGTTGCGTGCCCGTTGGGCCTCGGTCAGCTCATTGCCGGCGGCGATGGTGTTCATGATGTCGCGGCAATCGCGCAGCACAAGCTGCTGCGCCGCATCGATGCTGGCCGCTGCTTCGCCGACGCGAAGCTGGATTGTCATGAAATCCGCGACACTCCTGACCACCCCCACCGCGGCGCCGCGCGTCTGACGGTCTTTTACGTCGGCCAAATAATCCGCCAGCGCACCTTGCGCCATGCCCAGGATGGCAGCGCACAGACAATTCGAAATGGCGGCGAAAAACGGCACTTTGAACAAATCACCGTCATTGATAACCGCGCCGGGCGGTTTGCCCGACTGGGCCTGTTCGTGCGTCAGCATGCGGTGCGCTGGCACAAATAAATCCTCCACCACAACGTCGTTGCTGCCGGTGCCGATCAGCCCGAGCACTTCCCAATTCTTTTCGACCCGGAAATCGTCCCTGGGCACCAGAATAAAGCCGACCCCGGTTGGGTCGGCGCCTTTGGCCGGCGCGATTCGGATACCAAGGATCATCCACTGGCAGATATCGACACCGCTGCAGAACGACCATTTCCCTGCCGCCCGAAAGCCGCCCTCTTCTGCGATGGCAACACCGGTTGGCGCATAGGACGAGGCGGCTAGCGCCGTGGGGTTATCTTTCCAAACCTCCGCCTGCGCTTCGGGCGGATACATGCCGATCTGCCACTGGTGCTGCAGGCCGGTCGAAAACACCCAGCCGGTAGACCCGCATCCCGACGCGATTTCGAAGGCCACCCGCATGAACGTATCGAGCCCGAGCTCATATCCGCCATAATGCTTCGGTTGCAGAATGCGGTAGAGACCCGCCGCGTGAAACGACTCGATGGCTTCCGGCAGTATCATGCCGTTTTGTTCTGTCTGCCGCTGCCGCTCACGTAGCCCAGGCACCAGGGCACGTGCCCGCGCCACCAGCGCATCGGGCGTAGTGTTTTCAGGCGACATAATGTGGTCTGTTTGGGCGGTCATCTGTCGATCATAGCCGCGTTCGGCCCCGGCCAAAACCCTCAAGCCGGTATCCGTCGAGGGGGGACTTTACTGAAGAAGGATGGTGGGGCGTAAATGGGTTTTTGAAATACAACCCTATGCAATAAGAATTCGCGGTATATTAATACCGTATTTTACCCCTGTGGCTCACCCGAAATACCATTTCCAATAGACTCGCGTGACAACAACTCGGGCCGCCTGTATCGTCCAACCAGGGAGAGCAGAAATGGATCTGGGTCTCACGGGCCGCTCGGCCCTTATTACCGGCGGTTCGCAGGGAATCGGTTTCGCGGTGGCAAACGCGCTGGCCGCCGAAGGCTGCGGCCCAATCTATCTGGTCGCCATGATATTCTGCCGTCTCAAAGACGAAATGAAGGTGATAGTGTTAGCGCCAGGCCACGGCTGGTACACCGAACTACTTGGGCCGGTGATGAATTGCGCTACGAGGTCGGCCGCCGCACGGTCTGCGGCAATACCGACCGGTTTACCTTGCTGTTCCAAAAGCCGCGTGGTTGAGGGGTTCGGTGCACCACTGATTTAGAAGGCGATGCCATGATGGACCAGACATCCCGGGCAGGACGGCCGGCGCGCATACAGGCAGTGCCGCTGCAACCGGTCGTCGATCCGGCGGGCTGGCGGCCCGAGGAAATCGCCGCAAACGAGGATTGGGTTTACCGTTTCACCGATGACGCGATCGCCGAGATCCTGGACACCGCCGCAGCGATCGAGGCAAGCGGCAGGGCACTGGTCAATGTCGGGCGCGATGATTTTCCGCTGCCCAAAACAGGACCTTCCCTTACCTATATTTATGAGGAGCTCAAGAACGGCCGCGGATTCGTCCAGATGCGCGGGCTACCGGTGGCGGACATGGGCCGGTCGCGCGCCGCAATCGTCGTCTGGGGCATCGGCACGTATTTTGGCACCGCATTATCGCAGAATGCCGAAGGCCATATGCTCGGCCACGTCACGGATCTCGGCAAGGACTACAGCGATCCCCTGGTACGCAGCTACCAGACCAAGGCGGCCATGGCGTTCCACAACGATGCCTGCGACATGGTAGCACTGTTGTGCCTGAACACGGCGAAGTCGGGCGGCGCAAGCCGCGTCGGCAGCTCCATATCGGTCTATAACGAGATGCTGAAGCGCCGTCCCGATCTGGTCGCCGATCTGTGCAATGATCTGTTCTGGACCCTGCATGGCGAGGCTTCGCCCGGCCAGGATCCCTGGTATAAAATGCCGGTCTTTGCCATTCAGGACGGCATTCTGAGCGTACGCGGCGCTTCCACCCATGCCCGCAAGGCGCAGGATCTGCCCGGCGCCGAGCAGTGGAGCGAGACGCGCAAGGAAGCGGTCGATATGTTCCAGCGCGTGTCGCAGGAACTCGCCGCCGACCTGCCGTTCGAGCAGGGCGATTTGCAGATTCTGAACAACCACGTGACAGTGCATTCGCGACGGCCCTACGAGGACTGGGACAATCCCGCGAAAAAGCGCCATTTGTTCCGGCTGTGGCTGCAAAATGACGATCTGCGTCCGGTCGCCGATCTGGTGCGCCGGAATTACAGCGGCATTGAGGTGGACGGCTTTGTGCCGAACGTACCAATGGAAGCCGGGCAAGACGCCTGAGGTACAACTAAATTTTTCGGAAAACGCCTTCGCCGGGTTGCGTTAAAGCCTTTTCGACCAAATGGAATTTCCAGCTTACCGCATTTTGAAGGCCGGGTAGATTTAGTCTGGTCAAGACATCATGATGAAGCGTGTTCAAAACTACTCAGCGGCGCTCGGAGTAAGCATGTTCCGCAAATTTTCCCTCATTGCCGCATCAAATGATTCTCCAGGTGGCAGGTGGAAGCGGATCGACCGGGCGCGATAGCTTTTCGGATCGAGCCCCGGCGGCGTCTTGCCCTGTTCGTGATCATTTAGCGCTTCCAGCAGCAACTGACGAAGCTGGATGATGCACTGGTCGCTGACGCCAAGATGCTCGATGGTGCGGTCGGCGATCGCTCCCATTGATTCCTAGATGGCGCAATCCTGCACACCGAGCCCTTTCAGGCCGGTGTATGATTGGCCGCCGGCCTGTACGGCGCGGTCTATCAGATAATCGTTTCCCTTATTCTGTATCGCATGGTCGGTACCTGGTAGGTTCTCGGTATGAATATGGAAATACTCTCTGGACCGCTTCATCAACGCGCTGTCAGCCGGGCCAGCCGGATAAAAATCGACGCTATAAAGCATGGTATTTTCGTCGTCCATTGGCACCCAGATATGGGCTCCATTCGGGTTTGATGCGAACACTTTCTGGAAGGGCGCGATGAAGAGCGCCGTACCCCACCGTATGTCGCCTTCTCCGGATTCACGGCCGGTGCCGACGATGGCGCCAAAATCACTCCGCATTGTCTCATGAAAAGACGGCACCACGTGCTGGTTGACCGCGCCCGTGCCGCGATGCAGGAAAGCGATATGGGAGGCGTCGAACCCGCCTTCCAGTCCCTGCAGCCAGTTGCATTCCTGAATGTGGCGGCTGACCAGGCGTTGGTTTTCCGGCAGCAATGTCCATTCGAGCTCGGGGAATTCGGGCATGAGCCCGGATGGCCCCATATAGGTCCAGACGAGTCCCGCGCGCTCGATACTGGGATACGCCTTGACGCGTATTTTGTCCTGAAAACTGCTTCCTGGAGGCTCACTGGGTAGGTCAACGCAATTGCCTTCCACGTCAAACTTCCAGCCGTGATAGACGCAACGCAGCCCGCATTCCTCGTTGCGACCGAAAAAGAGCGATGCCGTGCGGTGCGGGCAGCACTCGTCCAGCAGGCCGACCCGGCCCTCGGTGTCGCGAAAGGCGACCAGATTCTCGCCCAGTAGCTGGACGCGCACCGGCGGGCTGTCCGGCCCGGCGATCTGGGCCGAGAACACAGCCGGGATCCAGTAGCGCCGCATCAGTTGGCCCATTGGCGTTCCCGGTCCGGTGCGGGTTAAGAGTTCGTTCTCTTCATGCGACAGCATCAATGCCTCCCAATAGGTGATGCCTAGCTTTCTTGTCACCGCAGACTATTCGACGAATCCATATGCGCTCAACCTTTGCCCGGAATTTTTTATCGCGCCGACAATGAGCTTTGTTACGAGGTCGACCGCCCCACGGTGTTAGGCAATACCGGCCATTTCACATTGCCGTTCCAGAAACCGGGCGGTTGAGGGGTTCCGTCAGAACCAACTACACCGCCCGTTCGCGGCACGTCGTCCGGCGCATGTCGCGGCGATATTGCTGGTCGTCGAACGGGGTGGCGCGGTGCATGGTGGCCAGATTATCCCAGATAAGCACCTCGCCCACCGACCAATTATGCGAATAGATGTAAGCCGGTTGCGTCGCAATCGCCATCAGCTCGGCCAGCAAATCTTTCGCCTCGTTGTCCGGCCAGCCGACGATGGAACTGACGTGGGACGCGATATAGAGCACCTTGCGGCCAGAACCGGGATGCTTATGCACCAGTTTGTGCCGCGCCGGCGGACGGGTAGCCCGTTCTGAAACGCTCGGCTCCGGCCCACCACCTAGCATTCGCGAATGCCAGTAGCTATGCTCCGCCACTAGACCGTCGAGCCGAGTCTTCATGGCATCGGGCAGATCGTCATACACCGCCCGCATATCGCAAAAATTTGTCGCGCCGCCTTGCGGCGGAACAATATGGGCCGACAGCAGCGACCAGGTCGCACGGATGTCATAGAAGCTCATATCAGTGTGCCACAGCCGGTTGGCGCGCTTATACGTCAGCCGCCGATCATCGTCCGCGTAGATATTGTCATCGCCATCGAGATTGCTCTGATCGACAATCTCGCCATGGGGTACCCGGATGCCAGTCCCGGCCATATTGGGTACCTTGTTACGTTCCATCGGCCCAAGCAGCGCGCTGAAGGCGATATGCTCATCATTGCTCAACGGCGCCTCATGTGGCACGACGCAGACCGCATGCTCATTCAGCGCCGCGATCAGCGCCGCCACAATTTCCCGGTCTGTATCGCTACGCATATCGATGCCGGCGATCTCGGCGGCGAACAGCGGATGCAGCATTTTAGACTTTAGCGTCACAGCAATCCCGGGCGTTATTCGGCGGCGCTGGCTCGCGCTGACGCCGCGGCGAGATCCAGGCCGACTATGAAGGCCGGGTTCACACAGGACATGGTGTGGATTTCCGCCGCCGTGCAGCCGAAGGCCGTCATGTAGCCACGCATCAGCCGAAGCGATTCGACGGAATCGGGGAATAGTGGCTCCCCCGCGTCCGAAGACAGGGTGCAGCGATCCGCCCCGGTCGCGTGGATTGCCTCGCACATCCTGGCGGGATCGATGCCAAGCAGCGGCGACAACTCGTCGAAGGTGAAGTTTATCCAGAGACCAGCCGACCCGAATTGCTTCATTTCCGCTATCGACAAATTAACGAACGGGCTGAACGGATGGTCTACCACGCCGCGCTTGAAACCTATCTTGTAGCTAAGCTCGGCCATGGCGGCGAATTCCTGTTTGGTCGGGTGCCCAAAGAAGATCGCCGCGTCATGATCATGCGCGATGCGAAAAATTTCATCGATCTCGGGTTTTAGCTTGCCCGCATCGTCGAGAAGATAATGGCCGTATTTCAGCGAATCCTCCCACGAAAGCGGGGGTGTATGTGCATCGGGGTCGGCGTTCTTGTCCCAGGCGCGTGGTTTACCGCCGACGATCGACAGCGTATTCGACGACGTATTATTGGGCATCCAAAGCGCGACGACGCCGGATTCCAACACGTCGCGACAACGCCCGGGCCGGATTTCCGACATAAATCCCTCGGTGACAGAAGCGCCGGCCCACAATTCGACCGGCGTCGCATCCGCTTCATGGGCCCAGACATCGAGCGCGGCTTTGATCTTGCGCACAGCACCCGCCGAATCCTGCCGACCGACAATCGTCTTGTAAAGAATTCCCCGCATGCCGCTTATGGAGGCAAGCTTGGCGACGCCAAGAGCATCCTGCTGGCCCTCATGGGCATGGCAGTGGATGTCTATGGTGCCTTCGACCCCGACCACGCCGTGCAGTGCGGGGTCGATCGGGCCCTGCTTGAATCCGCGCCGTGCAGGATAAGAGGTCACCGAGCGATCATTGCTCGGCGTCGCATAATTATTGTCGGTTCCGGCCATTGTTATTTCTCCCTGTGTTAGATTTCTATACTAAAGTTTTGCCCAAGTTAAAGCCCTGAGATGCATAAAGTATTATTATTTATCAATGGCTTAATGTTTAGTGGGGCCGTCAGGTATAACCGAACCCATCCCCGCTCAACTTCCTTGTTAAACAGCAAAAATACAAGGAATTATACTTTTGGAACAGGGAAATAAAATGAGAAAACAGGGAGGCACAACGCCGCATTAGGGACCCGCTTCTATCTCGCGAAAAAGGTGCTGGCCGGCGAGATGACGCTGGGGGAGCTACCCGGGGATCTGGCAGGCCAATACCTGCTTCATCATCGGGGATTATACCACGCAGGTGGACCAGGGCGGGATCCGCGAACGGAGGCCGGAAATGCTCGCCCAGACCGACGTCAAACCTATCCTGCAGCGCAAGTTATGGCTGCGAGAGGTCGCCGCCCTGCTGGAAGGCCGCAAAATCAAGCACTGGACCATGCCGACGCAAGCCTTACGGCCCGATTTGCCCCAATAGGTGTAGGGCGATCACGCCGGGGCTACCTAACCTCTTGGATCAATCATGAGAAAACATGGGGCGCTACCATCCGAGTTGGCTACGGATCCCGGCCAGGGCCTCGAGCTGGGCTTCGTGGTCACCGGCAAAGCGAATGACGAAGTGGCTGGCCCCCGCTTCTTCGTATGAAGCGAGATAGTCCGCCGCCCCCGTCGCGCTGCCGGCATACCACGGCCTGGATCGCCTTATCTGCTCTCCTCGTCCCGGGTAATAGGAATCGAAGAACGCGCCCATACGCGCTTCAGCCGCGGCCAGATCATTATCGATCCCTAACGTCAAATACATCGCACCGGTGATCGCGGCGGGGTCGCGCCCGACCTTGGCGGCGATGTTTCCGACCTCGGCCCAGCCGTCGCGATAGTGCGCTGCTTCGCGCGGGTCGGGGATCCAGCCGTCGAAATAGCGCCCGGCGCGCTGCATGCTGCCGGGGGATGTACCACCCATCCAGATCGGCGGGCCACCGGCGCGGTGTGGCGCCGGGCCAAGGGTGGCCCCCTTCAATTGCCAGCGCCCGTCCCAGTCGACCGGCTCGCCCGACCACAGCGCGCGGCACAGCTGCATGGATTCCAGCAGGCGCCCGACGCGCTTTTCGAAAGGCACGCCAGCGGCCACGAACTCGGCCTGTGCGCCCGGATTGCCGGAGCCGATGCCGATGCCGAGGATAAGCCGCCCGGCGCTGAGTTGATCGAGCGTCGCTGCCTGCTGGGCGAGGAGAACAGGATTGCGCAGCGCCGGAAGTAGCACCGCCGTGCCGAGCGCAACACGGCTCGTGCGCCCGGCGATTCCGGCCAGCATGGTCAAGGGCTCATGGCGGGGCCTGTCGAACAACGAATCCCCGATCCAGACGGAATCGTAGCCCATACCCTCAGCGCGCTGGGCGAGTTCCATGAGCGCCGTCCCGTCGGGACGCCCCTCCATCACCCGTTCGCGCGTTGGCAGCAGATAGCCAATTTTCGGTGCCATCCCAGGCCCTTCCCCCCCGCTTGTTACCTCCCGTCTGTTTTCGCACAGCCATGCTGTGTTGTCACTCGAAGGCAGAGGTGTCGTCCGGTCCGGACATTGCTTACATGAGGCGAAACGACCGCCTGACCCGAGTCGGTCCGGCGTTGACGAAAAGCTGATGATGGAAGCCGTACGCCCTGGCGATCCCACGAGCCAAGTCATGGGTGCCGCATAGAGGAACGGCACAAATGACTGCCTCATAGGGAGAAATAATAGCGTAAGACTGGAAAGGAACCGAAAAAGGCTATTCCAGTTTGCATGGAACGGCCATGGACGCTTAACATCGCATCAAGCTGGCAGAAACTTTCTCATCCCAGAGCCCAATCGGTAGAAGATACGCTTATGACATTTGGCGCTAACCCCGTCAGCAATGACTCCGTCCGAAACGCTTTCGTCGGCAGCCCCGTAAAGCGTCTCGAAGATTTGAGGCTGCTTCCCGGCCGCGGCCGGTTCATCGACGATATTAAACGCCGGGATATGATTCACGCGGCCATTCTGCGCAGCCCACTGGCGCATGGTCACATCAAGTCAATGGACATTGCAGCCGCGCAGGCGATGCCGGGGGTGTATGCCGTGATTACGGCTGCGGATCTGGGTGATGAGATTCCCTGCGTGCCGCTGCGGCTGATGCCGATGGCCGAGCTGGGTTCATTCGCACAACCGGTTATGGCTCGGTCGAAGGTTCGGTATGTGGGAGAAGCGTTGGCTATGGTCCTTGCAGATAACCCCGCCATTGCGGAGGACGCCCTGGCGGCAATTGTCGTCGAGATAGAGCAGTTAGCGGCGGTTTCCAATCGTCACCATGCCGTGGCAGGGAGATCGCTGCTGTTTGAAGAGCGGGGTAGCAATAAGGCCATTACCTACACCGCTTCAAAGGGGGAAATCGATGCCGCCTTCGCATCAGCCGACTATGTTCGGCGGGAGCAATTCGCCACACAGCGCCATCTGGCGTTGCCGATGGAGTCTCGCGGGATCCTAGCCGAATGGGATTCGGCCGCGGAAATTCTGACGGTTCATGGTGCCGCCAAGGTTCCGTTTGCCAACCGCAAAATTCTCGCCTCGATGATCGGCTTGCCGGAGGCATCCATCGAGATGATTGAGAATGACGTCGGTGGCGGCTTTGGGGCCCGCGGCGAATTCTTTGTGGAAGATTTCCTCATTCCCTTTGCCGCCCGCCATGTCGGACACCCGGTGAAATGGATAGAAGACCGGCGCGAGCATCTGCTGACAACGGGGCATGCCCGCGAAATGGATTGCGATATCGAGATCGCGTGTGCGGG
>Ga0315338_1002954_pt1 | contig 15657 bp, 13 predicted proteins | sample ASW8metaG_FD_204518 | JGI IMG/M metagenome (GOLD analysis project Ga0315338, IMG submission 204518) | Ammonia-oxidizing marine archaeal communities from Monterey Bay, California, United States - ASW #8 | ecosystem: Environmental > Aquatic > Marine > Coastal | place: USA: California | collected... | reverse complement strand
ACGGGTACGCTGTTGCAGAACGACGATACGGTTGTAATCGACTACGACACCGGCGCGTTGTCGATTACGCGCAACGGTGCCGGTTCGCCGGAGCTGAGCGGAACGCTTGAGCGTAAGGGGCTCGGCATCCTGCATTCCTATTTTTACGAAAACTTCCAAACCACGGCGGGGCGCGACCAGGCGCTGACGGAAACCGACGCGGGCCTCTCGAAATTGCGGACGCAGATTGCGCTTTTCGAAAGCAAGCTGACGCGGGCGGAAGTTGCGGCCGATTTCAGCAAGAACCAGATCATCGAGAACACGCAGTTCGCGGCGGGAATCGAAGCCGAAAAGGATGGCGATGCGCGCCGATTCCTGCTGGAGGAACAGAAGCGCCAATTCCTGTTCGAAAGCGCGCTGCAGACTGCCCTGTCGTACAACAGCGGCGGGATCGGTGTCCTTTTGCAGGAAGCGACGTCGTTTGGCTTCGACGTATGATCAGGCGGTTTGTCTAAACATCTAGCCGGGTTTGCGCGTTTCGATCGCGTCCCAAATCTTTGCCTCTAGACAGACATCGTCGAAACGGTTGACCTCCTGCAAGCCGGTCGGCGAGGTCACGTTGATTTCCGTCAGGTAATCTCCGATCACGTCGATTCCGACGAAAATCTGTCCGCGCGCCTTGAGCTCGGGACCGATTGCTTCGCAGATTTCTTCTTCGCGGCGTGTCAGCTTGGTCGGCAACGGTTTTCCGCCGACATGCATGTTGGAGCGCGCTTCGCCCTCCGGCGGCACCCGGTTCGTGGCCCCGACCGCCACGCCGTCGACCAGGATGATGCGCTTGTCGCCCGCCCGCACATCCGGCAGATATCGTTGAACGATGAAGGGCTCCACGTAAAGTTCGGCGAATAATTCAAGCAGTGCGCTTAAATTTTCATCCCCCGGTTTGATATGAAAGACGCCTGCGCCACCATTGCCGTAAAGCGGTTTGACGATGATGTCCTCATATTCGGTGCGGAACTCGAGGACTTCCTCGCGGCTCGACGTAATCAGGGTCGGCGGCATCAGTTCGGGAAACCGGGTCACGAATATCTTTTCGGGTGCGTTACGAACCTCCGTCGGATCGTTGACCACAAGCGTCTCGGGGTGGATCTTCTCCAAGAGATGCGTGGCGGTGATATAGTTCATGTCGAAGGGCGGGTCCTGGCGCATCAGAACCACGTCCATCTGTGACAAATCGACCATTGCCAACTCGCCGACGGCGAAATGATTGCCTTCTTCGCGACGGACCGTCAGCGGTTGCGCGCGTGCGATCACTTTGCCGTCGCGGTAACTGAGCGCGCTTGGCAGGTAATAGAACAGGCTATGACCGCGCCGTTGCGCCTCGAGCGCGAGCACGAAGGTGCTGTCGCCCTCGATATCGATACTGTCGATCGGATCCATTTGTATGGCGACGTTCAGACTCATGGCGGCGGTTCCGTTGTTGTCAATTTGCGCGACTATACAATCCGGCTCCGCACCGGCACAGCCTGTCTAAACGACGGGTGAAAGATTGCCGTCCACGTTGATCGCCGTGCCGGTGATATAAGACCCGGCGTTGGAGGCGAGGAAGGTCGCGATGTTGGCGAATTCCTGCGCGGTGCCCATGCGGCCCATCGGAATGGCCTCGCCCGCTTCGGCGATGTAGGCCTCCAGGCTCTGATTGGTGTCGGCGGCCGCATGCCGGCGCGTTATCTGGTCGCTCACAATGCGGCCGACCAGCAACGCGTTGACCAGCACGTTGTGCGGCGCGCCTTCGCCGGCCAGCACCTTGGTCAGGGCCATGCCGGCCGCGCGGGAGACGGCGGTCGGCGCCCCGCCCGCGGGCGGCGCTTTCGCGCCGACATTCAGGACATTGACGATCCGGCCCCAGCGGCGCTCCATCATGCCCGGAAAGGCCAGCCGAGTCAGACGGATCGCGCCGAACAGCTTCAGCTCCAGGTCGGCTTCCCACATCGCATCGGTGATCTCCAAGAACGGCTTGCGCTGCGACGAGCCGGCATTGTTCACGACGACATCGACCGGCCCGAGGGTCTGGCCGACGGATTCGAACATTGGGCCAATGGCGGCCGCGTCGCTCATATCGCAGACGAACCCTTCGACCTTGCCCTGCGCATCGATTGCGAGCGCGGCCTTGGCCTCGTCCAGCACTTCCTGCCGCCGGGCCACCATCGCAACATTGGCGCCGGATCGCGCGAATTCCTGGGCGATTGCCCGTCCGAGTCCCATGCTGCCGCCGGTCACGATCGCCGTACGACCGTCCATCCTGCAATCCATTGTTATGCCTTTCTAAAAAAGACGACCCCGCTGAAGCGGGGTCGTCGGTTCATGATCCGAGGGAAGATTAGCAGCCGTTGACGCATTTACCGCTGCCGTCGAATTCCATCGTGTTGCCGCTCAATGGAATATGCACCGGTACTTTGGTCGCCTTGATGAATTTGTCCGCCTTGGTGCCGGCGATGAGCTTGCCGCCCTTGGTCGACGTCTGATTGGCGTGCGAGACGATCACCGATGCCGGCTTGACCAGCTCGTTGACCACGAAGGCTGCCTCGGTCGGTCCTGTGGTGAATACGTCGCCGATGTTCATGACCACAAGCTTGGCCTTGTAGTGTCCGCGCACGACGCTGTCCTGCTCGGCGGTGATCCCGGTGTCGCCCGAAAGATAGGCGACAAGCCCGTTCGTGAAGGTCAGCACGTAACCGGTCGGCGGGCCGGCATAGCCCGCGAGGCCGGCGGCCTTGAGCAGCTTGCCGAGCTCGCCGCCGATCATGGCCGGATTGACGCCGTTCGAATGCACTGCCGGAACGGTGGTGATCTTGACGCCGCCAAACGAGCGCGAGGAACCGAAGCGCGCCAGTTGCGATTTGTTGAAATCGCCGCCCAGCGCCTTCAGTTTGGTTCCGAAAAACCGCCGCATTTCACTGCCGGTGACGATAGTCGCCTTCTTGGCGAGCGCGATGTTAACGGTGTTGGTATTCGGCAGCGCTCCGACCGAAAGATCGGGCTTGGCGCATGTCCCCGCATTTGGTTTTGGCTGGTGCTTGTCGCCGGCATGGTCGCCATGCATGTGGCTTACCAAAAGCACGTCGATCTTGCCGAGGCGCGGATCATTCGGCCCCGCCACGGTGCGGCCCGCATCGTAGAGGATGCGGGTGCCGTTCGGATCCTCGAACACCATCGCCCGGTCGAATTTGCAGAACTCGCCATCCATCAATCCAATAGGCGTGACCTTCACATTTGCCGCAAACGCCGACACTGCGGCGGTGGCGACGACGCCGACAGCCAGGGCCCCAAGCGTCATAAGAGTCTTTCTCATTTTATTCTCCCTGCATCAGTAGAGTGGGTTGTCCCAGTTCCCAATTCGAGTTTGTCCCCAATTGTAGTTTGTCTTCAACTGGGGTTGTCCGCCAACCAAAATATTCGTGCGACCAGACGCACCGCCCAATTCCCTGGCCGAACACGCCTAGTTCAACTGGCCACGAAGCTTCTGCAGAAACGCGGCCGCTTCCTGCCGCGGTTGCGGCCGGGCCTCCAGTTCGATGAAGCGTTCGACGGCGGTGATGGCGGCCTGCAGCTGGCCGGCCTGGGCATTCAACACGCTCGTCTCCCACCACAGGGCGGTTTGTTCGGGCGCCAGCATCAGCATGCGCGCAACGACCGCTTCAGCCCCGGCGGGGTCGTTTTGCTGAACTAGGCGGAGCTTGATGTTGTTCTGCAGCCGCAAAAGGATCTCGCGATCCGAAACTTCGGCATAATGTTCCGGTCGCAATTCTGCATCGATTCCAGACATTGCCTTCAGAAGGTCGCGCAATTCGTGAGTCGCCCGTGCGGCACCCTTGTTGAACGGATCAAGGACAAGGCGTTCGCCGCCATCGCCGAGGCGCAACAGGAAATGGCCGGGAAATGCGAGGCCGCTAATCGACCAGCCCTGTGTCCTGGCGGTATGGATGTATAGAATTCCCAACGCGACCGGCAGGCCTTTCTTGCGGTCGATGACGCGGATCAGGTTCGCGTTCTGCAGGTCGTCGTAGTTCAGCTGGTCGCCGGCGTAGCCGTGCTTATCGACGAGAACGTTGTTCAGCGCCGCGAGCTTGTCCGGCAAATCGGTACAACCCACTGCGATTTTGCCGATATCGCCGGCCAGCTCGTCGAGATGCCGCTTGTATCTGTCGAGCGGCACGCGGGGCCGGCCCAAGACGGCGAGTGCGAGCGCCGCTTCGCCAATTTCGAAAGGTGTTTCGGGCGCCGCACCGATCTCGCGCAGTGTGTTTTTCGCATTTTCCGTCATCGACATCGTGGGCCGTTTAAGAGCCCGCGCTCTTAATGCGAACATGGCTGACGACGCGCCGAACATACTCGATTCCCCGCGCGTGATTGCGGACGAGGGTCAGTTCCTGTTCGTTTTGTGCGATACCCATCAGATATACTGTGCCGTTGACGGTATCGATCGCGTAATTGATCGCTTTGATTTTGCCGTCGAACGTGATTTTGAGGCGCAGTTGCGCCGACACCCATTTGTCGCGGGCGAGATCCAGGACGCCGCTGTCGTCCTTGACCGAGATTTCGTTTATGACCGTTTTGACGCCTGCGACTTTCCAGGCATGCCGCACCGCGTCGACCCGGTCCGACGGTTTTGGCACGGTCCCGGTCAGTAGAACGCGGCCCTCATGGACTTTCACGGCGATCAGCTTGAACTTTACGTCGTTGGCGAAATAAGCGCTCGTAATCTTGCTGTGGATGACCGTGTCGTCTACCGCGCCGCTGAAGCCGCGTTCCTGCATCGCCGCAGTTCCGGCAGTCGCGCCGGCGCCAATCGCCAACCCGACGCAGCCGGAAAGACTCAGAGGCAGCAATAACATCGCCGCGGCGGCAATCGCGCGGGTGGGGTTCGAACGTCGAATGATTTTGAAAATTTGCATGCTCTTTATCTAACTAGTCGTGCTCCGGCCGCCAAGCATCAATTATCCTGATCGGCATCCGCCACGGGGCGATGGCTATGACATCGAACCTTATGGTCAATCCCGCCAAGCCCGGTCTGCCGGCTATGAGCCATTGCGCCGCGCGTTGCAGACGCATGCGCTGCCGTGCGGTCACCGAGTCCAAAGCGGACCGGCGTGTTTGCCGTGTCTTGACTTCTACGATCGCCAAAACGTCCCGCCGGCGCGCAAGAATGTCGATCTCTCCGACCGGCGTTCGCAGGCGCCGGTCGATGATGCGGTAACCCAAAAGTCGAAGCCAAACGACACTGAACGCCTCGGCAGCAAGACCGCGCCGCCAAGCGTTGCGTCGTTTGGCAGTGGGCGTCATTTCTCGCGATCCAGTTCGAGGGCCCTTGTGTAGACCTCACGACGCGGGCGTCCGGTCGCGGCGCTGACCGTCGCGGCGGCATCGCGCACCGTCATGCTGCCGAGCGCTTGCAACAATAATGAGTCCAGGTCTTCCGTTTCGGTCGCCATCGCGCCGGGCGGTCCGACCAGAACCACGACTTCCCCTTTTGGCGCGCCGGCGGCGGTGTAATGTTCGGCCAGCGATTCCAGCGTGCCGCGCCGGAATTCCTCGAAACGTTTGGTCAGCTCGCGGGCGACGACCGCTTCTCTGGGGCCTAAAACGTCGTGCATGTCCTTTAGGCTGTCGGCCAGCCGTCGCGGCGATTCGAAAAATATGAGGGTCGCCGCGACGCTTTCGGTCGATGTCAGCGCATTGCGGCGGGAGACACTCCGGGACGGCAGGAAGCCGGCGAACAGGAAGCGGTCGGTTGGCAGGCCGGCGGCGGCTAGCGCGGCCAGTGGCGCGCTCGCGCCGGGAAGCGCGGTCACCGGGAAATCGGTGTCGATGGCGTCGCGGACCAATTTGTAGCCGGGATCGGAGATCAAGGGTGTCCCCGCGTCGCTTACCAACGCGACAATTTGGCCGCGCTGCAACCGGTCGAGGAGGACCGGTCGCATTTTCGCCGCATTATGCTCGTGATATGGGACCGTTGCCGACTGGATGTCATAGGCGGAAAGGAGCTTTGCCGTCACTCTGGTATCTTCGCAAGCGATCACGTCGGCTGCCGCCAACGTATCGACGGCGCGAAATGTCATATCGCGAAGGTTGCCGATCGGCGTCGCAACGATATAAAGGCCCGGTGTCGGTTTACTTGTTTTCAAAATTTCATTCTATCAACTAGTGTCGAACGTCATGCAATCACGACAATCAGCGCAACTAAATGGGACTGCACGTCGCTTGGCGGTGATCGTAACTGTCGCCTTATTCGGCATCGCAGGTTGCATCGAAACCACGGTAAAAGAAGAACCTGTTTTCCGCAATTTGGAACCGGCCCCTGAACAAAGCGCGACAGTCGCCGGGACACCGCCCAAGGAAGAAGAAACAGCATCGCCCGCCGTCGACAATAAGTCATTTTCCGCCGACGGCGAATCCAAACCCGTTGCAGTTGCGCCGAGACCCGAAATCGTTCCGGCTGCGCCGAAAGAGGCGCGAGTCGCGCTTCTGCTGCCTTTGAGCGGCCCGAGCGCATCCTTGGGTAAATCCATGCTGGATGCGGCGCAACTGTCGATGTTCGAGCTTGCGGATAAGTCCTTCACCCTTATGCCGTTCGATACCAAAGGCTCGCTGGGCGGCGCGCATTCGGCTGCAGCGGCCGCAGTTAAGGCGGGGGCGAAATTGATCTTGGGTCCGTTGCACGCGGCGGCGGTCCGGGGCGCCGCGCCTATGGCGCGCAAGGCTGGAATTTCCATTGTCGCCTTCTCGAATTCGCGAGAGGTCGCGGGCAACGGCGTGTTCATACTCGGATTCGTGCCGCGCCAGCAGGTCAGGGCGGTCGTTGGCTACGCGCTTTCCGAAGGACTTTCCCGGTTCGCGGTTCTGGCGCCGCGGGATGACTACGGTACGGCTGTGGTCGACGCGGCGCGGGCAACCGCGGATGCAGCCGGCGGGTCGGTCGTGCGTACGATGTATTATGCGCCGGATGCGCCGGATTTGTCGAGTGAGTTGAAGGCGTTCTCCAATTACACCGCCCGCCATAACGCGCTGCTGGCGCAACGCAAGGCGCTGATGGAGCAGGGTGACGAGGTGTCGCTGCGCGCGCTGCGCCGGCTTGAACGGGTCGATACGATTGGCCCCCTGCCCTATGACGCCGTGCTGTTGCCGGAGGGAGGCGAGCGGCTGCGGACACTGTCGTCGCTGCTGTCCTACTACGACGTCGATCAGCCCGCGGTCCGGCTGTTGGGCATGCGGTCCTGGGATTTGATTCCCAACCTCGGTGCGGAGCCGGCCCTGATCGGCGCCTGGTTCGCCGGGCCGCCCGAAGACGAACGCGACCGTTTCGGGGTGCGGTTCAAGAACGCCTTCGGGCGAGCGCCGCCGCGGCTCGCGACGCTGGCCTACGATGCAACCGCCCTGGCCGTCGTTTTGGCGCAAGGCGACAGTGGGCCGGACTATTCGGTTCCTGCTTTGACCGACTCGAACGGTTTCCTGGGCGTCGACGGTATTTTCCGCTTATTGCCGGAAGGCATAGCGGAACGTGCCTTCACTATCCATGAAGTGGAGCGCGACGGTGTCGTCACGCGGCGATCGGCGCCGCAAAGTTTCACGACGGTCACCAACTAATTCAGCAAATGCGCGATCACCGCGTCGAGACGCAGGCGGCCGGCCGCGGTCGTGCGGATACTGTCGCCGGTCCGCACGACGAGATCGTTCCGGATTAAGGCGTCCAACCGGCTGCCTTGGAACGCCGAGTCGAAATTGTGGCCGCAGACCGCGCGAAGGCGCGATTCGGAAACGCCTTCGGCGAGCCTTAGCCCCATCAGCATGATTTCCGCCAATTGCGTGTCCCCGTCCAGCGCTTCCGGTTCTTCGCCGCCGTCGCCTCGCGCCTCGACCTGCGTCAACCATTTTTCCGGGTTGCGGATTCGCTGCGTGGCGAACCGCGTGCCGTCGATCTTCATGCGGCCATGGGCGCCGGGCCCGATCCCGGCATAGTCGCCATAGCGCCAATAGACCAGATTGTGCTGGCTCTCGGCGCCGGGCACGGCGTGGTTGGAAATTTCGTAGGCCGGCAGGCTCGCCGCTTCGAGGACCTCCTGCGTCGCGTCGAACAATGTAGCCGCCGCCTCTTCGCCTAAGGGATCGAGCTTGCCGCGCCGCCAGAGCGCATGAAATGGCGTCCCCGGCTCCAGCGTCAGTTGATAGACGGACAAATGGTCGCTTATGTGGCTCATCGCCCGCCGTAATTCGTTTGTCCATTCGGCCGGCGTCTGCCCGGGGCGTCCGTAGATCAGATCGAACGAATAACGGTCGAACAGGCGCGCCGCCGTATGAACCGCCTTCAGCGCTTCTTCGGCGTTGTGACCGCGCCCGAGGAATTTCAGCGCCGAATCCTCTAGCGCCTGCACGCCGAGCGAGACACGATTGACACCGGCGGCTCGAATTTCCGCGAGCCGGGCGGTTTCGACGGAGGTCGGATTGGCTTCGAGTGTAATTTCGATACCGGGATCGAGCGTCCAATGATGGGCGATACGGTCGAGCAGGGCGGCGACGGTCGCGGGCGCCATCAACGATGGCGTACCGCCGCCGAAAAAGATGCTGACGATATCCTGTCCCGGCGTCAGGCTGGCCACATGGTCGAGTTCACGCAGGAGCGCGTCGCGCCACCGGCTCTCGTCGATCGTCTCGCGGACATGGCTGTTGAAGTCGCAATAAGGGCACTTCGACAGACAGAAGGGCCAGTGAATGTAGAGCGCGAAACCTTCCGCTGCGTCCGTCGTCATCGTTTCAGCCGGTGTCGAAGCAGGCGGCGACGAGCTGCCGGAAGGCAGCGGCGCGGTGGCTGATCTCGTGCTTGTGCGTCTGGTCCATCTCGCCGAACGTCTCGCTGAAGCCGCATGGCAGGAACATCGGATCGTAACCGAAACCGTGTGTGCCCCGGGGCGGCCAGATAAGATCGCCGTCGACGGTGCCCTTGAAGGTTTCGATATGGCCGTCCGGCCAAGCCAAAGCAAGCGCGCAAACGAAACTGGCGCTGCGGTCTGGAATTGTGCCGACCTCATCCTGTACGCGTTGCATGGCGTGCTGGAAATCTTTGGCGGGTCCAGCCCAGCGCGCGGAATAGATGCCCGGCGCGCCGCTCAAGGCGGCGACGGCAAGGCCGGAATCGTCCGAAAGCGCCGGCAGGCCGGACCGCGTTGTGGCCGCTTCGGCTTTCAGGATGGCGTTGGCTTCGAAGGTCAGTCCGTCTTCGACCGGTTCCGGCAGGCCCAATTCGCCGGCCGATACGGGTGTCGCATCGAAGGGGCGCAGCAGATCGTCGATCTCACGAACCTTGCCCGGGTTGTGGCTGGCGACGACTAGCCGTCCGCCTTCGAAGCGACGCGTCATTCGACCAGGGCGGCTTTTTGCAGGACGCTCAATTCGTCGACACCTTTGCGCGCCAACGCCATGAGGGCGAGGAATTCGTCTTGCGAGAATGGGTCGCCTTCGGCGGTGCCTTGCACTTCGACGATGCCGCCGCTGCCGGTGAAGACGAAATTGGCGTCCGCTTGGGCGGTGGAATCCTCGGCATAGTCGAGATCGAGCACCGCTGATCCTTCCCACAAGCCACAGGAAATTGCCGCGACGGAATCGGACATCGGGATTTCCGAAATCGCGTCGAGCGACATCATATGCTGAAACGCCTGATAGAGCGCGACATAACCGCCGGTGATACCGGCGGTTCGCGTGCCGCCATCCGCTTGCAGGACGTCGCAATCGACCCGGATTTGACGCTCGCCGAACCCGTCCAGGCGAGTCACGGCGCGCAGGCTGCGGCCAATCAAACGCTGAATTTCCTGCGTGCGGCCGGATCCGGAAGCGCGCTTGCGGTCGATACGCGAATGAGTCGAACGCGGCAGCATGCCGTATTCGGCGGTCACCCAGCCCCTGCCGGAATTGCGCAGAAAGGGCGGCACGCGGTCCTCGATGCTCGCTGTGCACAGCACATGCGTTTCGCCGAACTTCGCCAGGCACGATCCTTCGGCGTATTTCGACACGCCGGTCTCCAGGATGATACTGCGCATGGCGTCCGGGGCGCGGCCCGATGGTCGCTTCATAATGCGGTTCCTCAGCTGAGTTTAAAACGGCGGGGACGCTAATCATTGTCGCGGCAACTGTCCAGCGCGATTGATATCGCGGCGGCGAACGGCGCGCAGCGTTCCTGGAACAATTGGGCGGCCACCCTCGTGGCGGACGACCGCGTCGTCGCGATAGATCCGCGCAATGCCGGGAACTCGAGGGGCGAAATAGCCGCCGAGCACCGAGTGTCTCGAGAACTGGAAAAGCTCGGCCCATATCGATGTGCGGCGCGAACGGGCCCAGTCGTACCCAGCGCGGCATACGCTATTGGTAATGTGTCGCACCGGGGCGCATTGACGCCTTAAGGGGGCGTTATTACATTCCGCCCACCATGGCCCCAGACTTAAACGAACGCTCCAGGGAAGTGCTACGGCTCGTTGTCGAAGCGTATGTCGAAACGGGCGAGCCGATCGGCTCGCGCTCGTTGTCGCGCAAGCTTGGCATGTCGCTTTCGCCGGCAACGATCCGCAATGTGATGGCGGATCTTGAAGAGACCGGACTGCTATACGCGCCGCACACTTCCGCGGGGCGGTTGCCGACCGATGCGGGCCTGCAACTCTTTGTCGACGGGATCTTGGAAATCGGCAATTTGACCGAGACCGACCGTAAGAATATCGAAGCGCAGTGCGCTGCCGCGGGCCGCACGCTCAATCAGGTCCTCGAGGAAACCTCGTCCCTACTCTCCGGCTTGTCGCATTGCGCCGGCCTTGTGGTCGCACCGAAGAAGGAAGCGCCGCTGAAGCATATCGAGTTCGTTAGCCTCGGGCCGGGGCGAGCGCTGGTCGTCATCGTCAATCAGGACGGCTTGGTCGAGAATCGGGTGATCGACCTGCCGCTTGGCATGCCGGCTTCGAGCTTGATCGAGGCGAGCAATTTTTTCTCGGCTCATGTCGCGGGCCGGACGCTTGGCGAGGCGCAGGAACGCGTGAACACGCAAATTGGGCTGGAAAGGGCAGAACTGGACGAATTGACCCGAAGTGTCGTCGAAGCCGGGCTGGCGACCTGGTCGAATGCCGGCGCTGGCGGTGACGTGCTGATCGTCCGCGGCCAAGCGAATCTGCTTGAAGATGTGACCGGCATGGACGATTTAGAACGTATCCGCGCATTGTTCCAGAAACTGGAGACCAGCGAAGCCCTGTTGAGACTGATTGAGGCGGCGGAGGGTGCGGAAGGCGTCCAGATATTCATTGGCGCCGAGAACGACCTGTTTTCGCTGGCGGGCTGTTCGGTGATCATCGCGCCGTTCTCAAACAGCGAAGAAAAAATCGTCGGGGCGATTGGCGTTGTCGGGCCCTCGCGCATGAATTACGGACGGATCATTCCGATGGTTGATTATACGGCAAAAATCGTCGGCCAGGTGATCGGCTGAACGGCAAGGAAAAACGAATGACAGAAGAAGAAAAGAACCAAACCGATACCCCCGAAGCGGTTGGCGAAGAAGGGACGGTCGAAGAGACGGCGGCGGAAACAGAGTCCGAGCTGGTAGATGAACCGGCGACGCCGGAGGACCGCATCGCCGAACTGGAAACCGAGCTTACGTCCGTTAACGACCGGATGTTGCGACTCATGGCGGAAACCGAGAATATTCGCCGGCGCAACGAGCGCGAGCGCGAGGATACATTGCGCTATGCGGCAAGCGGCCTGGCGAAAGACCTCTTAAACGTCGCCGATAACTTGCACCGTGCGTTGGCCGCCGTGCCGGACGAGTTGCGCGAGGGTGACGAGGCAGCGAAAAATTTCGTCGTCGGCGTTGAAATGACCGAAAAGGAATTGCTGGCGGCCTTCGGCAAGCACGATATTCAGCAAATCCTCCCGGTTGGCGAGAAATTCGATTACGAAAAACACCAGGCGATGTTTGAGCTGGAAAATACCGGCGAGCCGGCCGGTACCGTGGTCGAATTGATGCAGCCCGGCTACATCATGCATGAACGGTTGTTGCGCCCGGCCATGGTCGGTGTCGCGAAGGGCGGTTCGGACGACTCGCCGGACGATGTCGAGCATGTGGACACCACAGCGTGATTCCGGTTCTGAAAGGGTATGAAAGACCGGATTTATCCGGCCTTAAAGGGGAATTTGGTGAAATTTTATGCGCTTCCGTGGCTTGTAGCCGATTTGCGCCGTTCCCATATGTGCGAATGTCAATAAACATTTTGTGATCCGAAGCGAAAAAGGATCTTTGCCGGGGCTGTCCGCAGACCGGCGAGGATTGCTGTAAGAAGAGGGTAAAACGTTATGAGCAAAGTTATCGGCATTGATCTGGGAACGACGAATTCCTGTGTCGCCGTCATGGAGGGCGCGAGCCCGAAAGTCATCGAGAGCGCGGAAGGGCACCGTACGACACCATCAATGGTGGCCTTTACGGATGGCGAAGAGCGCCTCGTCGGTCACTCGGCGAAACGTCAGGCCGTCACCAACCCGACAAATACGTTTTTCTCGATCAAACGCCTGATCGGCCGCCGCGATGGCGACGCGGAGGTCGAAAAAGATAAGAAGTTGGTGCCGTACAACATCATTGCCGGTGATAACGGCGATGCCTGGGTCGAAGGCGGCGATGGCAAGTCCTACGCGCCGAGCCAGATCAGCGGATTTATCCTGCAGAAGATGAAGGAAACCGCCGAAGCCTATTTGGGCGACACCGTTACCCAGGCGGTGATTACCGTCCCGGCCTATTTCAACGATTCGCAACGCCAGGCGACGAAAGACGCCGGCAAAATCGCCGGCCTCGAAGTACTGCGTATCATTAACGAACCGACAGCGGCGGCGCTCGCCTACGGACTCGAGAAGAAAACCGCAGGCACGATCGCCGTCTACGACCTTGGCGGCGGTACGTTCGATGTCTCGGTTCTCGAAATAGGCGATGGCGTCTTCGAAGTAAAATCGACGAACGGTGACACGTTCCTCGGCGGCGAGGACTTCGACCACCGGATCATCCAATATCTCTGCGACGAATTTAAGCGGGAGCAGGGCATAGATCTGAGCGAGGACCAGCTCGCGCTGCAGCGGCTCAAGGAAGAGGCCGAAAAGGCGAAGATCGAGTTGTCCAGTTCGATGGCGACGGAAATCAACCTGCCGTTCATTACCGCCGATCAGACCGGTCCCAAGCATCTCAACATGAAGCTGACGCGCGCCAAGCTTGAAGCGCTGGTCGACGACTTGGTCCAGCGCACGGTCGATCCGTGTCAGAAGGCGCTCAAGGATGCTGGGCTCAAGGCCAGCGAGATCGATGAGGTCATCCTGGTCGGCGGCATGACGCGGATGCCGAAGATCATCGACACGGTGAAGGAATTCTTCGGCCGCGACCCGCATCGCGGCGTCAATCCGGACGAGGTGGTCGCCATTGGCGCGGCGATCCAGGCCGGCGTGCTGCAAGGCGACGTCAAGGACGTGCTCCTGCTCGACGTGACGCCTCTGTCGCTCGGCATCGAAACGCTCGGTGGTGTGTTTACGCGCCTCATCGACCGCAACACGACGATCCCGACCAAGAAGAGCCAGGTGTTCTCCACCGCGGAAGATAATCAGACGGCGGTGACGATCCGAGTCTTCCAGGGCGAGCGGGAAATGGCGGCGGACAACAAGGTGCTGGGCCAGTTCGATCTGGTCGGTATCCCTTCGGCCCCGCGCGGCCTGCCTCAGATCGATGTCACCTTCGATATTGACGCGAACGGCATCGTCAACGTGTCGGCCAAGGACAAGGGCACCGGCAAGGAACAGCAAATCCGCATCCAGGCATCCGGCGGTCTCAGCGACGAAGACATCGACCAGATGGTCAAGGACGCAGAGGTGCACGCGACGGAGGATAAGAAGCGGCGAGAGCTGACCGAATTGCGCAACGGTGCCGACAGCCTGGTCTATTCGACGGAAAAGAACCTGGCGGAACATGGCGACAAGGTCGAGGAAGCCGACAAGACCCAGATCGAAGCCGACGTCACCGCGTTGAAGGAAGCGCTCGAAGGTGAAGATGGCGAAGCGATCAAGGCCAAGACCGAAGCGCTGTCGCAGTCGTCCATGAAACTCGGTGAAGCGATCTACAAGGCGACGCAAGAAGAAGCCACGGCGGAGGAAGCGCCGATGGGCGACGACGCGCCGGCGGATGAAAATGTCGTCGATGCCGATTTCGAGGAAGTCGATGACGACAATAAGGATAAGTCTGCCTGATTTGTTCGATCCGTCGCAGGTTTGGGGAGCGCGCGCCGGATTCGTTGTGGCATTCATGCAAGGGCCGGGCGGTTTTCACACCGTTCCGGCCGTTGCACTAGAGCAAATCAGGATTGAAGGGAATCGCCGTAGGCGATTACCATCGGTCCTGTTTCTTTGCTCTATCTATTAAGAGCGATCGGATTCACAGGATTGATGCCCTGCATCAATCCTGTTCCGGTCTAGTGTGATTCAGATAGTTGGTGTGCTGATTGACGTAAAATTCAATCCCTTGAATTTCACGATCAGGACACTGAGGGTGGGGAATGGCCAAGGATCTTTATGAAATTCTCGGCGTGGCGCGCGAGGCGAGCGACGCGGACCTGAAGAAGGCGTTCCGCGCGCTGGCGATGAAATATCATCCCGACCGCAACCCAGGCGATGATGAGGCCGAGCAAAGTTTTAAGGAAATAAATCTCGCCCACGAAATCCTGAAGGATCCCGAGAAACGGGCGGCCTACGACCGTTACGGCCATGCCGCGTTTGAAAACAACGGTGGCGGGGCTCCGGGCGGTGACTTCGGCTCCGGATTTGCCGATATTTTCGACGAGATGTTCGGCGAATTCATGGGCGGCGGGCGGCGCGGCGGTGGCGGCAATCGGCGCGGTTCCGATCTGCGCTACAACCTCGAAATCTCGCTCGAAGACGCATTCGCGGGACGCTCCGCGGAAATCCGTGTGCCGACTGCGGTATCTTGCGAGTCGTGCGACGGGAGCGGCGCCGAAGGCGGCGCGCAGCCGGTTTCCTGCCCGACCTGCCATGGCGCCGGCAAGGTTCGGTCGCAGCAAGGTTTCTTCACCGTCGAGCGGACCTGTCCGGGATGCCGCGGCGCTGGCCAGGTCATCGATAAGCCCTGCCATGGTTGCAACGGCACCGGGCGGACGCAGAAGGAAAAAGCCCTTTCGGTAAAAATACCGCCTGGTGTCGAGGACGGTACGCGCATCCGCTTGTCCGGCGAGGGTGAAGCGGGCCTCAACGGCGCGCAGGCGGGCGATCTCTATATATTCCTGAGTCTCGGCCCGCACCGACTCTTTCAACGGGATCAGGCGGATATTTTTTGCAAGGTGCCCATGTCGATGACGGCCGCCGCGCTGGGTGGTGTCGTCGAAGTGCCAACGATCGATGGCGGCAAGGCGAAGGTCAACGTGCCGCCGGGCACGCAGACTGGCCAGCAGTTCCGCTTGCGGAGCAAAGGCATGTCGGTGCTGAATGCCCGGCAACGCGGCGATATGTATGTCGAGGCGCGGATTGAGACACCTGTAAACCTGTCTCGCAAACAACGGGAATTGCTGCAGGAATTCGAGAAAGCCGGCGCCGGACGGTCGTTCAGCCCGGAATCCG
>Ga0315338_1002951_pt1 | contig 15670 bp, 28 predicted proteins | sample ASW8metaG_FD_204518 | JGI IMG/M metagenome (GOLD analysis project Ga0315338, IMG submission 204518) | Ammonia-oxidizing marine archaeal communities from Monterey Bay, California, United States - ASW #8 | ecosystem: Environmental > Aquatic > Marine > Coastal | place: USA: California | collected... | reverse complement strand
ACTGTTGTAAGACCGTGAACTGTAACGCCATCACCAGCAGTATTTGTCTTGAATTGACCATCGGTAATTGTAAAATTATTAAGCACCGTCAAAGCCGTGTTAACATTATCCCACCGTAATTCATTCCAACTTGCGTGTGGTAAATTAACGTCTAAATCATAAAAATTATCTTCAATTAAATACACATTGTTATTAGTGGTAAAATTTACTTTTCCTTTATTGTGTGTATATGTTCCAGCCGCATTTCTGTTCCAACCATAACCGCTACCATCTCTATTAGTAATAGTAGTAGTTCCGCTTGTTGCGTTATACGTTCCTCCACTTGCTATTGTAAGAGTTCCAAATGTACAATCAGGATTTGTATTACTTGTTTTCAATACACCATTAAGAAGCACATTTCCAGTTACTATTAATGTTTGGGTGCCACCATAATCACTTAATTGGCGACTTGCGTTTATTGTTAAATCCCCACCAATAGTAGGCGCATCAACGTAATAATGGGTATCAGCAATTATGACATCATTAACTATTGAAGTTGCGCCAAGAATATCCCAATAAGTTCCTCCACTAATAGTCATAGTTCCAGCGTGATTAAGATGTCCACCATTATTGAAAAGTGAATAATTGCTACTGGCTCCGAAAACACTTCCTGTCGTTATATTCAAAGTTCCGCTTGATGTTGCTGTGACTGTCGCTGTGCTGCTATCTATTTTCAAAGCACCTAACGCTACTACTGAATCATTAAGAGTGAGTACTGCCGTTCCTGAACCTACAACACAATCTCCTGTTACTGTAAGTGCATAATTACTACTTGAATTTGTATCTAATGTTCCTCCAGTTATTGTAAGATTTCCACCAACAGTTACGGCTGAATACAGTGTGATTGTATCATTACCTCCATCAGGATTTATTGTTAAATTGTTAAACGAACCCGCTTCACATTTGATAAGCGTGTCTGCATCGGTTGTTACTATAAGAGTTGAAGTTTGAGGAATTACCGTTCCTATTCCTTTAAACGCATATTGAGAACTTTCACCATTGACAGTTATGTTGTTGTTTCCACAAGTTAATGTAGCACTTCCTTCAAGAGTTATAGATATAACTTCAGGATTTGTACCGTCTGGTATTACAGGGTCGTTTGATACATTTGGTATTATAACATCATCTGATGAAGTAGGTGCTGAACCCGTGTCCCAATTAGCATCCAAAGTCCAAACTGTAGACTCAGAGCCATCCCATGTGGTCGTAGCCATTAGGCCACCTCACTTACTAAAGCTATTTCAGAGTATATAGGAGCATCCATCCACTACACTTGCTCCGCATAAACAAGACATGTTAAATCTGCCCCGTTTCCCGTTGCATTTACACTAAGCCATCTTACTGGTGTAGTTGATATTGCTTTCAATGCATTACTGCTTGTTGCGATACTTATGTCATCTCCAACTTGTGTCCAATCTGAACCGCCTACTGCTCCAGGACTGTCCTTTAGACTTGCCCAGACTTTAGCGACTCCTACTACTGAACCATCAGTATTGAATATCTGAATCGAGTATCTGTTGTATATAGAACAGCTAAACGCATCCATCATCGTTGTTGCAGAACCGCCTACTGCGGTTACTGTATTTTCAAACAAACTTGCATTGCGACTTGCGTCCAATCTTAATTGTGTTCGCGTTACTGTCGATGCCATTAGTCAGCCCTCTTGGACTTACGTAGTCCTTTAGGCTTTTTAACTTTATCTATTACAGACTTCGGTGGCTTTACTTTTTTTTCCTTGGGTTTAGCTTTGGGCTTAAAAGGTCGGCCCCTACGCTTAGGAGGTCGGACGTGAGTCTTAATCCCCCCACCAGTAGCTTTTGGGCCGATTTCTTTTTGCTCGACAAAGACTTTTGAACCTTTGAGCTTCTCAAGTAGGCTTTCATCTTCAATATCACGGGTTTCTCCATTGCTCCACCCGAAGACATTGCCCGCCCTATTACGTAGGCGGCGATGAGTCCGCTTCCCAATATAGGTAATTTTGACCATTTAATTAGCCCCATTACCTATCTATTCGTCCAAGTCTCTTATGCTTCCTTGTGTATTAAACTTATAACAGATTAATTCACCAGCAGTAATCAATGCAAACTCGTGAGACATCTTTTGTGTGACTGCTACATTTGTGCTGTCTACATAAGTTGTTGGAGCTGCAATTCTCATTGCTAAGTTATCCATATCTAACAAGTATATTCTTGATGTTGAATCAGATTCAGATGCTGCGTGTTGTGTAAGGAATATTGGTATTCCATCGTATGAACCAACTCTCGAATCGAAAGCAAGTCCACCTTCTCCAGATACTCCATTCATACTACCTGCTCCACCACTCTTTAGGTCATAGTTCCAAGTTGCATTGCTTGATGTTTTCATTAATGCTTTCAAATCTTGGTATGTATCATATCCAGTTAATAGAATTAAACTACCGTAGTTTACACCGTTTTCTAATGCAGATTGAATTGCATTGTCCAACATAACGAGTGTTAATGCCGTTGGCGTGTCACTGTTGTGTTGTGTGAACGCATCTGCCCAAGCAGTTAGACCTGATTTATCCAAATCATAAATGTCTGCGTCACTTCTGTTATCACATAGTGCATTTGCTGCTGCATCAGATATTGTTACACGGTCCAAAGATTCAAAATTATTTCCTGCAACTGTTTCTGCGTTTCCTAATAACATTTGGTCAATGTAGTAAACGTGAGCTTCTGAGTTTTCTTTTCTCATAAATGCTGCTAAATTTCCAAGACCGTCATCAGCTTCAGAAAGCATTGCTGCTTTAGTTGATATTTCCCATGGCGTTACAATTTGTTTCAAAGTTGCTGTAATGTTTACAAGGTCTGGTTTGTCTGTGTCTGGTAATGCTCCACCAGCTTCAGAGTTGTTTTCTGCAACACCAGCAGTTGTGGTGTGTCTTGTAGTCATTACTCTCCATCCAGATTGAGTCCATGGCTCTTTCTTTAAGAGCTTGAATACTTCTGATTTAGTATTTAATTGACTGAACACCTTTGCACCAAACGTCGTATTGAACGCTGCGGATGGGTCACTTGTGTATGTCAAGTCGTCGGCTTTGCTGATTCCGTATCTTTTAGAGATACCAAGTTCTCCGCCGTAGTATGCGTTTACATATTCTTCCATTGTCATTCCCATGTTTACATTCCTCCGTCGTAAAGTGCTTCAAGTTCTTCAAAGGATTTCTCCACGTTGTTGAAATCTGTTTTAGTTACTTTAGGACTGTCAGTTTTTGCTGGAGTTGCTTTCTTACCAGCATATATATTTATTCCGTATTTCTTTAATGTTGTAAGTGATTTGTGGATGTCGTCAGCTTTCTCGGCTACAGATTTCTCTTCGTCCTCTGCTTCCTCTTCTTCTTCTTCTTCTTCCTCGTCTTCAGCCTTCTCTTCCATTTCCTCTTCTTCTGGAGCTTCCTCTTCTTCCTCTTCGTCGTCTTCTGCTTTCTCATCTCCCATTTGAGATTCTAAGTATGACATAACTTCTTTGAGTTTTCCAAGAGTAGCTTCCATATCCTTGTAAAGCTCTTCGTGCTTATCAAGTTCTGCTATCGGTTCATCGAGAGCTTCGCTCTTCTCAGCTTCTACCAATTCTTCAGTAGGCTCTTCGTGCTTGGCTCCACAAGTACATTCGCTCATGTGAAAACCCAGTCAATGAGTTTGGTATATAAAGAAAACTTAAACTCCGTATATTAACCTTTAGGCTTTGGTTTTGGAGGTTTAAAGTCTGAACGGCCCATTGCTGCCCTGAATTTCATGCCACTGGTAGTTCCTGTCGAACCATCTGGTTTGTGATACCTCTGCCTGAACTTTCCTGGATTTGACCATAACTCCGAACAAAATGCAGCCTCATCTCTAATTGGTTTTCTGGCCCCTGTCCAATCGGTTGTTAAATTAGATAACTTACGAGTATTCAACCTGCAATTATTAAACCATGTTCCAGGCATTCTACTTCGACCTCTTGGTTTAGGTTTTTTTTTGTCGTCTTCTGGTTTTTTTTCGATAAATGCACCAAATTTTATCATACGCATTATATCATTAAGATAATCATTGGACTTCTGTAAGCGTTCTGTCTTTATAGTACATGGACATTCTGCCTTATCCAACGACTTGGCTTTGTCTTCCAGACTCTTACTCCAGCTATGTCCTGAATCTCCACCCATCATCTTCCACATTATGAATCCCTTACTTGGTCTTTTCTTATTATCAAAATTCTTACCTTGTGGGTCTACCTTCTCATGTCTTCTGTAATACTTGTGAATGGACATTGCCATTTTGTAACTTACATAATCCTTGTTTATCAAATGAGTATTGATACTCTTTGTAATATCACCTCCGCCATATCCAAATTCCTTACGAAGTTCTCTACCATACTTTGCCTCCTCTTTGACTCCTTTTGGTATCTTGTATTTTTCTATCTTTGTAAGTATATCATCCAAAGCATCTGATTTACCAAATCTTCTCGCTTGTATAGCCCTTTCCTGACGTATAGCTCCTGCCTTGCTATCGTGGCAACCCAACAGCTTTCGGTTCTTTTTAGCGTATAAACAATATTGGTCTCCTTTTCGCTCTATTATCTTTTCAACCATTCCTTCTATCTCATCTAATGTTACCTGAACGCTCTTAGATTTAGCCATAGATACGTCCGTGACTTTTGCCTCTGGGTTGGCTGGATTATCACCAACCCAAGATATTGACCAAAGAGAAAGTTCGTTAATACGATTGTGGCAGTCGTTTTCTGAGTGGCAGACTTTCTCCTGGTCTGTGGCTTCACCACGAATACTACTTGCACCCGATGGTCCGTAATCCTTAATCTCTCCCCACACCTTATCGTGCATGGCTATCTTATCATGGATTCCTATTCTAATCTTAACTTTTCCGTTCTTAACTTTGTAAGCTAATGGCAAACCGATTGGCATCTCTTCATGTCGATATGAATATACACCATATCGCATGTAAAAATCCATAGACTCTTTGATGGTTTCTGTAGGTATCATGTCGCCTTGTTTATCGACGACTGGAGCGGAAATATAAGTTTCCATTACTCTGTCATTATACCACTCTGGTCGGTAGACTTTCCAACCAGTGTTACTTTCGTCTGCCACAACCCAAATTATGGCATGTTATATTTAAAAGAAATTAAAACTCCGTATATTTGCCATGCAAGGGTTTATATGCACCCCTGATAATCTTACATTATGGCAAAGAGCCACACACACACAGAGTTAGTAGGCAAGTTCGTCTACTATCGCAAGCAAAACTACGCTTGGCAGTTCGGTAAAGTCAAGTCTGTAGTACTATATATGCGCGGTCATAAGAAGGGTCAATTGAACTACGCACGAATATCTACAAGGGAAACTGTCTACAATAAAAATGGAACTTGTAAGTTTGATAAACATGGTTATGTTAAAACCAAATGGACTGGACCATGCCGAAGAACTGATACTATCTATGAAGTACTTAGAGGAAAGAATACATGGATACCAATAGACAGGTGGTTAAAGTGAACATCGCTTGGAAGCACACTTACAAGAATAACCGAAGCACAGGCTATACTACTATGATAGTCAGGGCTTTGGCTAATGGTAAGTACAGAGTATTCGATAGATGCGATGAAGCAATTACTTCAGACGGAACTGGTACGTTTCAGTTGTTTGAATTACTTGATGAAGCAATTAGCTGGGCGCACGTATATGGAATGATGTTGGAGAACCCATAATTATGAAATGTAAACATAACATAGATACAAGCAAATCTTGTAAACACTGTAAGGCTCATTTAGACAGACTTGGAATTAAACCAAAGGTGTTTTCATTATGATTAGAAACAAGAAAGGACAAAGACATCCTAATCCTAATGGACAGTCTTGGTGCGGGCCTACTGCATTGACAGTACTTACTGGAAAGAGATACGACATCATTGAACAGGACTTACTAAAGAGAAAGAACCGACATGGTAAAGGAAGATACGTCTTTACTTGGAATGGTGGACGAAGATATATTCCTCATACTAAAGTACATACAATCAAAGGAATGCACAATGGACAGATGCGTGGAGCATTGCATAGATATGGATACACTATGAAAGACTCGGACAATCATGGAGCCAATCAAACCTTTAGACAATGGACAAGGGCCACTCATGGTAAACGAGGAAAGACTTGGTATCTGGTTGTTGCAGGAAATCACTACCTTGTTGTCAAAGGAAACAAAGTATGGGACACTACTACACCAGAGAAAGGAATTGCCATTACAAAAATAGCATGGAAGAAACGTGCAAAGATGCGAGAGCTGTTTGTAATAGAAAAAATAAGCCGTAACAAAACAAAGGGGGTGAGAAAATAGCTATTAAAACAATTAAAATAAAAAAGTCTGCAAGAGGACAACGCTGGTGCGATGCCAAAGCAGCTCGTGGCGAATTGTGCGATTGTATGTGGTGTGTCCATGACCGCATGAAAGCAAACAAAGGCATACGTCAAGTGTATGGTGATTGCTAATTACCACACAGTAGGTTCAGCAGTACCTGATAGTGCTTTAAACTGCTAACGCTTTTGAAAATCAACGCCAACTATCTCGGCCAGCCTCTTTCCAAGGTATTCAGGGAATTTCCTCTTGTTTTTTTGTAAGGAATTACGCATAAAACTCTGAGGCCGTGTTCCATACTTGTATATTGCAAAACGTAAATCATCATGTGTCTTAAACTTTCCACCCTTCATCTTTCTCCACTTCTCCATCTCACCTGCATTCTTTGAATGCTTACTTGCATGCTTATCAGGTAATGATGGAGGCCAATATTGTCTACCACCTACCTTCTTTCCTTTCTTGTTAATACGTTGTGGGCCTGTTCCAAATTCTACATAACGTGCGTATTCTACATTAGTACCAATATATTTTCTAAATGGCTTGTTGTTATCAGAAACAACACTACCAAACAAATCTGAATTAACACCAATATCGTGACGTAAGTTTTCATTAGCACCAGTAGCTATCTTATCTGAAGTATCATTCATAGCAATATTTACTGCTTTATCAAAATTAACTCCCAACTCTTTAAAGAATTTGCGAACAGTAGTGTCTCCTTCTATTCGTATCTTTATCATTTATACCCTAATACCGTATCCATATCATCATCACCATACTTCTTCTTCCACTTCTTTTCTATAAACTTCTCTGCCTTTCTGTAATAGTCTACCCGTGACTTAACTCTCATTTGTCTGCGATGTTCTCTGTCGCCGTTCTTCCAGTCTCTCTCTGACTGACACTCTTGACAAAGCCCACTACCCAAAATGTGAACCCTCATTGCTCCTGCTAAACATTTCTTACATTGTTTCATACTACCCTCGCTAATACTGTTCTCTGATTCGGATGCAACAACGATGTTCCAAGTAATCTTAAACCATATCTTGTTGCTATCTTCTTCTGTAATTCTACTAAGTCATTCATATACAACCCATCCGAAGGAATACTGCGTGCTAAATCCATATGTGCATCACAAGTCCTCGTATCATTTCCTACAATCAATTTGTACTTGTACTGTCTACCTGAAAGTGCTTCGCCTTTTGCATAACCTCTTAGTCTTCCCTCATTGTAAATTGCATTGATTTCAGTCCTTGCTATCCTAACCAGCTTAAAGGTTGATGCATTAGCCACTTGCCGCATGCTATCTACTATAGTAGGTACTCCACTACCCGAAGCAACTCCAGCAACAATAGCGGCCCTTAAACCGTCTGTTAAGTTACTTGCAAATGTCTGATAGTTCTTTGATAGGATTCCTCCTGCTTTCATTGTACGTAGAAAGTCTGTATCGTCTGCATCGAAAGTTGGTTCTGCTTTTGTAAGACCTGGTTCTGTAAACGCAGACCTAACGCCATGTCGATATGCATCATCTATGTCATCCTCAAGTGCTTCCTTCATTCGTGAAGCTATCATAACTGACATATCTTCTACTGAATCTCGTAAGTCGTTAACTGAACTGGCTCGTTTTAATTCTCTGAACTCTCGGGCAACAACTCTTCGTAACTCTGTGGCTGCCGCTTCCATGTATCCAGCCGTTCTTTTTGCTCCTCGGCCTCCAGCGACTCCTGCAAAGGACTTCGAAAATCTTGACGCACCACCTCTGGAGATTGAGGGAGTACTAAGTTTCCATCTTCATCCAAATCCATCTCCACTCCTACATTCTGCATTTGGGTCAATATCTGAGCCTTCAAGTTCATGTTGTTCAAGTACTTGGTCTCATCCTTTTCATTTATATCGTTAAATCTAATCTTCCATGTGTCTACTTCCATAAGCTTGAGTAACGGTTTTAAGAAACCCATCTCAACACATTGCTGTGTTTCCCTAATAGTTCTGTCAAAGATAGTAATCTGTTCTCCTTCTGAGTTCAATCCACCCACTCCTGCTAACTGACCAACTACTAACGGCATAACACCGTAAGAACCATTGATGTCTGCATTGATTCTATCCATGTAAGGTAACATCATCAACTCATCCATGTTAGGCATCACTGGCACAAACTTAGCTGTGTTGCCACCATCTCGACTACTCAAAATGGGAACAAAGTTCGGATTACGTCTTGTTTCTTCTGCAATGTATTCTCCTAATCTATTCAAACTTTCTTCGTCATGGCCTGGAACATCTAAGAAACCTTTTGGTGGTCTTTCCAAACGGTATATCTTGTTTTGAAAATTCTCAATGGCCAGTGCAGTTTCGATTTTCTTGGAAAGACCTATAATCGGCGACTGTCCATACAACCTCGCACTCGCACTATATTTGTTGAAATGAATAACCTCATCCCGCGCAAATGGTATCTTACCATCTTCACTTTCATAGAAGTAAGCCATCGGTTCCAACTTTACACCTGTCTTAGGATTTACTTCACCAGACATGAACTCCCTACTTACAGGGTCAAACATCTCTTCGTCTTCTATAAATCTGCCAAACGCATCTACATTAAATCGCATATGCTTCGCGTCTTCTACCCAAAGTTCTTTGACCACTTTACCGCTAACAGAGCCATCCTCGCTTGCGACACGGTCATATACAACACTTACCCAACAATCATCAAACACTTCCAACTGTCTTATCATTGCTTTGAAAAATTCTGAACCATTAATATCTGCACTACCGTTGGATGGGTCTTTCAATAAACGCTCTACTGTCCTTCTCTGCTCTGGGTCTCCATCATCGCCAATAGCTTGGTACTCCCACCCCTTCGCCACAGATTGGGACGCAATTCGAGTGATAACGGTTCGTAGATGAGAATACCTATCAGCTAATTGTTCTAAATAAAATTGGTCAACGGGCGGAAGTATAGAATTTCTATAAGCTCTCTCTGTACTTACACCTGAATAAACGGGAGTCCTTGCCTCTTTTTCTAAAGTCTGTGCATCCGAAGATACCATGCGCTCTAACGCTGATGCCTTTCTGACTGGCTTGCTCCTGAATCGGTCAAATATTCCCATTATAATCTCTTTTTAATTTGTGGTTCTTCAATATATCTATTCATTATAGATTCTACTAAACGACCTACCGATACGCCTTGTTCCTTTGCTACAGTTTGCATCTTAACTTTCGTCTCTCGACGGATTCCATAAAGTTCAAACCTCTCCATATGGAACGAGAAGATACACTGGTAGCATATAACTTTAATGGATTATATTAACCACGACGCAATTATACCCTACTTTTCGTTGCTCTCAGCGACTTACGAACACTTTTGTATATAAAAGAAAATCATAAAACAACATTACATAAAATCCCAACGGACAAAATGAAGACGTTTTCTTTCCATCTCTTGTATCGCTAATTCGCACATCCAAAGCGACATCACCGCATCTGGCGTATGTCCCTCAAGTCTTCCGTTCTTTCCGTAAACCAATCGACTCAACCCATCAACCAACTTTCGCATCCCTGGTTTGGAGTTCTCTTTTGATGTCTTATCCCAAGGTATTATGTACTTTCCTTGTTCCATTCTTACTGCAATCCCAGGGATTCCTGTGTCTACCTTGTGCTTTTCTCGGCCCGTATTGTGGCCTTCTACTGGAACGCCCTCTAACTGTTGAGCCGCATGTACCACTAATCTCTGATAACCATTAGACTCTACTATAATTTTAAACGGTTTGAATCTGGTACTTAGTTGTCTCAATGTAAGTAACTGTGCATCTAACCACGCATTACCCTGAGCTTGTATCTTACCTGTCCAATTGTAAAGTAGATGTCGCATTCCTGTATCTCGGTTGAAAGCAATTACTGTATAACTCGTCTCATCATTCCGCGTATCCATACCTACGGCAAGGTCTACACCCATTATAGTTTCCCAACCTTCTGGTGCTAAACCCATATTTGCACCCTTGTCTAAACAACTGTTCAACACCTCGTAAGGTATAACTGCACTCTCAGGGTCTAATGGATTTAACATATACTCACTCTCGAAAGCCCTGCTTCCCATTGTGTATTTCTCTTCCTCTAACCTTGGTAACGTCCAATACTCTGGCCACCTCGGAGTCTCATCTTCCAAAAGTGCAGGATGTCTAATCACATTCCATTGCGGACTTTCAGTTACCCAATCCGTCGCATCATTGATTCTCTTCTGTGTTCCAACAAGTAAGATTCTCTCATCGGGAAGTCGCATCGGCATTACAACCCTTTTTATGTAATGTATCACGTTCTCATCAGTTATCGACGGAAACTCTTGCAATACATCATCCAATATTATCATGTGAACGTGCGGCCCTTCCAGTGCTTTACCAATACTTGCAGCGTGAACCCTACTACCATTGTTGAAGTACTTTGCACCTTTACGCCAAGCTCCAACCTCATCACTACTCTTTTTCTTGACCATACCTTGAAGCCTCCAAGACCTGCGACACAATTCCTCAAACTGTTCTAACTTATCCCACGCCTGTTCCAATGTTGCAGATATATACAATGCCCTAAAGTTTCGATTCATAAGCATGTGATATGCTAAATTAGTCAACGCCCAACTGGTTTTCAAATGCCCTCTGGCACATATTATCGCCGTATGAGAGCCTTTTTCAAAGGTTTTCTCCCATTCTGAGTGCATTTCACCCAGAGGAACGAACTCACCAGGCTCTTGTTCCATGTAATTTTCCAATGTTTCATTGATAAACTCCCCCATCGTAATAGGAGTCTCCCGCATCATGCCATACGCTGAACTGATTGCAGCACTCTTCGTCTTGTGGTCTAATTCAAAATCTTCCATACTTCTCTTCAACCAATTTATAGTTGATATTTACCACTATCTCTTTAACATCGTAATCGTGAAACAATATCTCATCTGCAACCTTATGTAAGTTATCAGTCTCAAAAATTACCTTATCATCCTTAACTATACGAATCATGCAAATGCCTCCAAACTCATACTCTCTATCTTACAACGCTTCTTCAATATCTTAATGTATTCTGGATTCAGTTCTATTCCTATTCCCTTTCTTCCCAGCTCGGATGCAACCCTTAATGTAGTTCCTGAACCTGCAAAGATATCAAGCACAACGTCTCCTCTTTTAGTTCCTGCCTTAATGCAAGTTTCTGGTAATTCTTCTGGAAACGTAGCAAAGTGAGCCTCCTTGTAAGGTTTAGTGGTTATCTTCCAAACACTACGCTTGTTCCTGCCGCTACTCTCATTGACCGTTAATAATTCGTGATTGACCATCCCTGTCTGTCTCAGGGCTTTACGCTTCTTAGTATCATTAAAACCATAATTATATCGCTTGAATGATTCTGCTTTGTGGGGTTCTTTTATGGCTTCATAATCGTAATAATACTTAGCAGACTTTGTAAGTAAGAAAATATACTCATGGGATTTCGTCGGCCTGTCTCTTACGGACTCAGGCATCGGATTAGGTTTATTCCAAATTATATCAGAACGAATATACCAACCATCTGCCTGTAATGCTAACGCAACACGCCAAGGGATTCCAATAAGGTCTTTATCTTTAAAAACAGGATGATGTATCAAATCAGGCCGTTTACCGTCCATTGGCTCATCATGGGATTTTCCTCCCGCAATAGTTTGAGGACTACTCGAATATCGCCCTCTTGCTGATGCATAACTGTCACCAAGATTTAACCATACTGTTCCATCTTTTCTAAGAACTCGTTTTACTTCCTGAAACACACCCACCATATTCTCTACATATTCTTCTGGAGTTTTTTCTAATCCTAATTGGTCATCGACACCATAATCCCTAAGCCCCCAATAAGGTGGCGAAGTTACAACACACTGAACACTCTCATCATCCAATGTCTTTAAGACTTTTCTAACATCTCCTTCTAAAACTTCAGGCCTCATTGTAATATCCATTGACCCATGCCATCCCACGTATAAATATCAAACCACTCCTTATAGTCAAAACGATTGAATAAATACAACTTTGCTACCTTTTCATCGCTGTCGTAGTAGGTTTCACCCCCATTTACACGCTTAAAATCACAAATCTTTAACAATTTCTTCAAGTTTTTGACCTCTATGACCCATAAATGCTTATCTGATATGTTAGGAAAGTAATACGCAAAGTGTGTTGCCTTTGTTTTTCTTATTCCACTCGGCTTTCCACGACACATGTACTCTATCGCCATATTTCCCGAACCTCCTTTGCCCCAGTCCTTTTCCCAATAGTCTGTTTTTACCTCAAACGTTATTGGCTCCTCGTAGTCGTTTTGGAAAAGTATGTCATAACGCTCATTGTTATTGAATTTTATAAACTGTTTCTGCATAACCACCTCCACAAAGTGCCTAACTGCCTCTTCTCCCTTATGGCCATCCACTAAATCCTTCTCAAAATCGTTATTCATAGTAATAACTTCTCCGTAAACTTCTCATTTGCGTTAATGACCCGTATCTCTAACGGATAATGACGGTTTTTTCTAACCAATGACTCTTTATTTTCCGTATTTACCACCTCATAGATGATTCCTGCGTCCGCATCTATCACATCCGCCCGCAATCCCGTGTCATCAAAGATGGCCTCAGTATAAAACTCATGACCCCATCCCTTTAATGCCTTGCAAATTTGAAACTTCATATCAATGTGAGCGTCCGTCTCATTAGAACTCCAACGAAACGCATTACGATTTCGATTACTCATCCGAAGTAACCTACTTACTTTGTTTCTCTGCTCCTGCTTCCTCATATTTCTTCCTCATCCTACTACTGCACGCCAAACACGTAACCTCATCATCTACATCAGATGCCCGTAAATCCATACCACCCTTGTGACTATCTACATAACGACCACACGATGTCCAATTATCATGCTTCCAATGATACTTGTGTACCACCCTACCCACGATTACCTACCATCTCACCCATTATAGGTGTATAAATCTCATCCATCCTGCACTTGTAACAATCCTTCATCGGACGACCTTCCTTCTTCTCACTGTAAATGAAATGCTCCTTATCTATCAAACGATGCTCCTCTTCCCAACGCTCTCCACACATAAAACAACAAAAACGCCACTTCATCGTCTTACTCCATTCCTGTCATAACAATAACCACAACGAATCTTCTTCGTCAATGGGTGTTCCCACTCTACACTCTTACAATGCTCGCACTTCACTTGCTCCACTCCTTAAACTTCTTCTCCCAATCCTCTCTGAACTTAGACACCTTCGGTGTCGGCAAAAATATACCATCATCATGCTGAATTCTGCGCCTCATCCTACTAACGGTCCCCTTATCAGGCGCAAACTTCAAAAGTAAATACAAATCAGAAAGAAACCGCTCCTCATTATCACTACGATGCTCTTTAGGTATCTCCCGATAGTAATCCCTCAATATCATAAAAAATAACTCCACATCACTGTCCCTCGTATGCGGATAATCCCTAAGATAACGTATCACATACTTCTTCGTAGTATCCAAATCTCCAAACCACTCCTTCATTTTAACAACCCCAAACACCGCTTGCAATTTACAAATTTCAATCCCCGCTTCTTCATACTCGAATACTCCTGGGGTGTTACCTCATAACCACACCTACTCAAATGCGCTACCTTACTCGCTGCGTGTCTTTTGTGCATCCTTCCTCCTTATTGTCCACCACATTACTATCGCCAATGCTATAGTTACAATCCCTATCGAAACAAACACACTTAATAAAAAATCACTCATTCTTCTCCTCCACCATCTCCTCTATCATACTCTTCATCAAAAGAATCAGCATATTAATCCCCATCTCAAAAGCCTTCTTCACATTACGCCTATACTTCATCACATTATCCTCTCGTATCTTCAACGCATGCTGTATCAAATCATCCAACTGCACTATCCACAAATCTCGTGCATCAGTCATCTATCTGCTCCATACACCACCTCTGTAAATCTGCCAACGCACCATGATAACCCGATAAATAATCCTTCAATGAACTATCCGTATGTGGCGCCCAATCCTTATCGTGTATGTCATCCTTCAATCCCGACATCTTGCGCTTCGCAAAATTCCGAACCTCAACCAATCTTAACTCCTTTTCCAAATGAGCCTTAGTCCAAACATGACCCTTCTTCCAATTACTCTCACTCATAAACCATCCTCAGCACAATCCCAACACACTTTATTGTCTAAAGGCTTCAAATGAATCATACAATGTATTTTGCGTTTACCATCCTCATCAACAAACCATCGGGTTTTAAATTTTCTAAACGGGTCTTGTAATACCTCCATAATCATAACCCCTCCTCTAACCTACTAACGTAAGCCATCAAAAACTTCTGACGTATAATCATAGGCATCTCACTCTCATCCAATGCATACTCTATACATTTACTAATATGCTCAACTACACTCTCCCTATCCGCATTCAACGCCTGTAACTTACTCTGCATCTCTGTCAATTTCGCAAACTCGTGACCACGTATGTCAGCACCCTCCTTTATTCGCATCCTATCCAAATACTCCTGACGTACCTCCTCAATCTCACCCAACTGCTTGCCAATGTAATCCTTAACCCTGTGCTTAGTCTCCTGGACTATCTCATACTGAACCTCTCCCTTTATCTCATCCCAACCAAGCTTCTTAGCCCAATTACTAATAGTGTTCTTATCTATCTTCTTTACCTCATCAAAACGTAAAGCCAACTCCTCCGCTATCTGACGCAAATCTGTCCCCTGTAAATACAACTCCATTGCCGCATTCTTTACCGCCAAACCATACTGCTTCTTCTTCTCAGGCTTCTTCTCAACAACTACATCTGCCATCTTCATTCCCTTCATGGCCTGTAACAACTTCTTGCGCTTCTCACTCGTCATTCAACGTTCCCTTCTTCAACTCAGCATAAGCCCACAATGCATCCCATAACTGCTCCTGCATACTCGTGCCCTCCTGCTCCGCTAACTTGCGTATCGTCCCTAATGTCTCTATCCTATCCTCATGCCTACCAACACTCAATAAGTGAGTCTCTGGTTTCGGCTTGCCCTTAGCATACCCTGTCATAAGGTCGCTATAAGCCCCTCCCATATAAACCTAACCTAAAAAAAAATTAGCGACTCACGTTTACAAATGTTAGAAAATTTATAGATTACCTACCTTCAGAATTATACCCCACCCCCAACACATGAAACCCCGCCCCACCTTTAGGCCCGAAGAGAACCTAAGATGATGCATCCCCTTGGT
>Ga0315338_1002950_pt1 | contig 15678 bp, 17 predicted proteins | sample ASW8metaG_FD_204518 | JGI IMG/M metagenome (GOLD analysis project Ga0315338, IMG submission 204518) | Ammonia-oxidizing marine archaeal communities from Monterey Bay, California, United States - ASW #8 | ecosystem: Environmental > Aquatic > Marine > Coastal | place: USA: California | collected... | reverse complement strand
AGCAAACGAAAAATGAAGTGTCAAGAATAGAAGATATACTAAAAACAATTAGTCCTATATCAACTTTAAATAGAGGTTATGCAATAGTTAGTGATTATAAAACTAATAAGATTATTAGAAATACTACTCATTTAAAAGTCGGTAAAAAAATACATATAAAACTTGCAAGCTCAAAAATTGATTCAATAGTGGACAAAATCTATGAAGAATAAATCGATATATCTAGTAGCTTTATATTTGGTAACAATATTCAATTTTACCTATGCTTACGAATTTCCAATAGAGTCAAATGTTCCGGGCGGGATAGTGATAATCCCCATCAAAACAGAAAATAAACCAGAAGTATTTTTTTATGATAAAAAGGTTATGGTAATTGGTGAAAATAAGAATTGGAATGCAATTGTCGGTATACCGTTAAAGATAGAATTGGGGGAGCATAAATTAAAAGTTATAAACGATGGAATTGGGGCTAATTATCTTTTCGATGTAGTTAATAAAGACTATGAAAAACAATATCTAACGGTAAAAAATAAACGTCATGTAAATCCAAATGATGAAGACATGCTGCGTATTTCAAAAGAAAGAAAACTGATCTCCAAGGCAAAAGCGAGCTGGAGGGAAATTGATAATGTGCCGCTAAAATTTATCAAACCCGCTCAAGGCCCATACAGTAGTTCATTCGGGCTACGTCGGTTCTTTAATAAACAACCAAGAAATCCGCATAGTGGTCTTGATATCGCCGCAGAAAAAGGTACGCCTATTATTGCTCCAGCAGCAGGTGTTGTAATTAATACTGGCGATTACTTTTTTAATGGTAAAACAATATTCTTAGATCATGGACAGGGATTAATCACAATGTATTGCCACATGGAAGAAATTAGCATTGAAGAAGGAGATTTCGTAAATACAAACGATATGCTTGGTACGGTTGGTTCCTCTGGTCGAGTTACTGGCGCGCATCTACATTGGAGTGTCATATTAAATAATACAACTGTTGAACCACTTCTTTTTCTAAAAACGGATTAAGTGTTTATCGGCTAGATCTTTTAATTTGCAAAAGCCTGTAAATCTGCATGATAGGAAGAACGCACCATTGGTGAGCTTGCAACATTAACAAAACCCAATGTTCTGGCATACAGAGCAAGTTCTTCAAACTCATCTGGATGAACATACCGTTCTACAGGTAAATGATACCGACTTGGTTGCAGATACTGACCTATTGTAATCATATCGCAATGGTGATTTCTTAAATCTATTAAAACTTCTTTAACCTCGTCTAGCTCTTCACCTAAACCTAGCATTAAACCAGATTTCGTTAATACATCGCTATTATGTTTTTTAAATTTTTTAATCAATAATAATGACGCAGAATAATCAGCGCCAGGTCTCACCTTTTTATATAAACGTGGAATAGATTCGAGATTATGATTAAAAACATCTGGCGGAGACTTTACTAAAATATTAAGAGCGATATCAACTTTGGATCGAAAATCTGGGACTAATATTTCTATTTTTATTTTTGGACACTCTTTTCTTATCTTATCAATACAAGCTAAAAAGTGAGATGCGCCTCTGTCAAGCAGATCATCACGATCAACGGATGTAATAACAACATATTTTAATTTCATTTCTTTGATTATATTTGCAAGATTTTCTGGCTCATTTATATCAGGGGCCCGCGGTTTACCATGAGCAACATCGCAAAATGGACAACGTCTCGTACATATATCACCTAAAATCATAAAAGTTGCAGTGCCGCTTGAAAAACATTCACTAATATTTGGACATGCAGCTTCCTCGCAAACTGTATGTAGTTTATTTTTTCGAATTAATCTCTTCAGATGTAATACATCTTCATTAATTGGCGCCTTTACTCTAATCCATTCTGGTTTTCTTTCTATTTTTGTACCTACAGATATAAACTCAATTGGCATTTTATTTGTTTTAAGTTTGCCGCGTTGATGCTGTTCGGGTTTCTGATAAGTATTTTTCTGGTACATGTTATAATTTTCGCTCTATGCAACATCGCTAATAATAGTTGAAGTTTGGTCCAAATATCTTAATAAGTATTTAGATAGCCCTTGTTTTACTTCATTTAAAGTAATATCTCTCTTGAAATCAATTAACTGTGTGGAAAACATTCCTTTGATCCCACAGGGATTAATGCCTTTAAATGGCATTAGATCCATATCCACGTTAAGTGCCAAACCATGATACGTACAGTGCTTTTTGACCCGTAATCCCAATGCCGCAATCTTTTGATTGTCGACATAAACGCCAGGGGCATCTAATTTTCGCTCAGCATCTACACCACTTTCCTTTAAATATTCAATTACCGATGCTTCTATTAATGATACCAATTTCTTAACTTTATAAGAACGTCGACTTAAATCGATTAATAAATAGATGACTAACTGCCCCGGGCCATGATAAGTAACTTGTCCGCCACGGTCAGTCGCTACAACAGGAATATCACCTACATCAATAATGTGTTCTGTTTTCTTTGAAAGGCCTAGGGTATAGACAGGGGGGTGTTCGACTAACCATATCTCGTCATCGGTATAAAAATTACGATTTTCACTAAAATTACGCATCGCATTATATGTTTCAACATAATCTTTTCTACCAAAATCTTTTATTTTAAATGTCATAATGCCATCAACACTTTCTTATGTTCAGTTAAGTCTAAATAAATATTATCAAGTTGTTGCCTACTCTCAGCCTCAATTGTTACTGTTACCGCCACATAATTTCCTTCCTGACTAAGTCGACTTTTTACTGCGTCTTTAGGTAATTCAGTAACGTGTTTTTTGATAATCTCAACAACCATAGTATCGAAATCATCTGATGCCGTACCCATAACTTTTATGGGGAACTGACAAGGGAATTTCATAATTGTATCTTGGTCAGATTTCTTCATGGCATTAATGTAAGTCTTTTTTTACAAAAGATTAACATATATTAATTTTTAGTAGTATTTTTAGGTATATAATTAAATTACCTCCTAAGCCAATCTTATAATTGTATGCTAGTCTCGCTACCAAATTATAGGGCAATGCTCTGGAACAAATGGAATTATCTATAATCAAAAACGGGTAATCTACATAAAAATATATTTACTATTTTCTTATGACTGCACTAGAAATAAATAATTTAACAAAAATATACCCGAATAAACTTATAGCACTAAACAGCATAAATCTAAATGTAAATCAGGGCGATTTTTTTGCGTTACTTGGTCCAAATGGAGCGGGGAAATCAACAGCTATCGGCATTATTTGTGACCTAACTAAAAAAACTTCGGGTTCAGTTAAAATTTTTGGTCATTGTATTGATGAAAATAATGATGCTGCAAAATCCTGTATCGGAATCGTCCCACAAGAAATTAATTTCTCACTATTTGAAACATGCCTTGAAATTGTTGTAAATCAAGGAGGGTTTTATGGAATTAAACGTAGTCATGCAACCAAACGTGCTGAAAAATATCTCCGTAGATTAAACCTCTGGGAGAAACGAAACGAGCGTTCCCGTAATTTATCGGGCGGAATGAAACGCCGTTTAATGATAGCAAGAGCACTGGTGCATGAACCAAAAATGTTAATCTTAGACGAACCTACCGCTGGAGTTGATGTTGAATTAAGGCGTTCAATGTGGGATTTCCTGATTGATATAAATCAACAAGGAGTCACTATCGTACTTACTACACACTATCTGGAGGAAGCTGAGTCGCTCTGCAAAAATATCGCCATCATAAATCACGGTAAAATTGTAGAAAATACTTCAATGAAAGAATTATTATCAAGACTCAATAAAGAAACTTTCATATTTGATTTAAATAACCCTATTAAAGAATTGCCAAACTTAGATGATTACAATCTGAAATTGATTGACACTACAACAATAGAAGTGGAAGTAGATCGCGAAAGAAATATTAATAAGCTTTTTGAAATATTAACTAAAAAGAATATTAATATAACTAGTATGCGAAATAAAACAAGTCGCCTAGAAGAATTATTTTTAAAATTACTTAACAATAAAGATTAAAAAACTAATAAAAGAAAATGTATAAAAAAACAGTACTGATAGCATTCAATACCATCGTAATTAAGGAAATTACTAGGTTTTCACGTATCTGGATGCAAACAATATTACCACCAACCATTGCTATGGCGCTTTATTTTGTTATTTTTGGCAGTTTAATTGGCCCTAGAATTGGGACTATGAATGGATTTAACTATATAGAATTTATTGCGCCTGGTCTTATTATGATGGCTATAATTAATAATTCCTATGGCAATGTTGTCTCCTCTTTTTTTGGGGCAAAATTTCAAAAACACATTGAAGAAATGCTGGTTGCGCCTATTCCAAATATCATAATCTTGACAGGATTTGTTACTGGTGGCGTTGCAAGGGGCATATTAGTCGGTATTGTTGTAACGTTGGTTGCATTATTTTTTACAGAATTGAATCTGCACAGCTTCAGTATCACGATAGCGATTGTGTTATTGACATCAATTGCATTTTCATTAGCTGGTTTAATTAATGCTATTTTTGCAGAAAAATTTGATGATATTGCAATCATCCCAACCTTTGTCTTAACGCCATTAATTTATCTAGGAGGTGTATTTTATTCAATAGATATGTTGCCTGAATTCTGGCAGAAAGTTTCAGCATTTAATCCAATCTTGTATATGGTAAATACTTTTCGTTATGGCATGTTGGGAGAGTCTGATATAAATATATTTTACGCTTTTGCTATTCTTATTATTTTTATATTGATTCTTTTTTTTATTTCACTTCATTTACTGAATAAAGGAACAGGAATTAAAAATTAAAACAATATAGTTTAAAAGTATCTACTTTCCTTTGTATATACACCCTGAAGTACACGTCTCTTTCACAACAATGGAATATAATAATGGCAAATCCGATTCAAGCTCATGCCAAATCCATTTTGCTAGATTCTCGCTTGTTGGATTTTCTAAACCCGGTATTTCGTTAAGATAATGATGATCTATACGCTCAAAAACCGGTCTAAATATCTTGCTAATATCTGCAAAATCCATCACCCAACCATTGCTATTATCATTATCTCCCTGAAGATGCACTTCAATCACAAATGTGTGGCCATGTAATCGGCTACATTTATGTTGGTCAGGCAGACTTGGCAGTCTATGAGCCGCTTCAACCATAAATGTCTTGTATATCTCCATATTAATTACAATAAGCACCTTTAAATTCTTGATAGTGGCGATTAATTTCTTGCCATAATGGGCCTGGGCCACTGGATGCCCCTGTACCTACAGACTTGTCATTCAATTCTAAAACTGGAACTATTTCCCATGTTGAGCTCGTTACCCAAATCTCATCAGCTGCTAATAGTGTATTTTCGCTTATAGATTCTTCTGTTAGAGGTAAATTATTTTCCAACAATATTTCAACTACTAGATCACGTGTTATGCCAGCAAGGACATGATTAGTTTTTGGTGGGGTTACAATTTTACCGTTTGCACAAACAAATATATTGCTAGCGGCACCTTCTGTGACATATCCATTTCTAATGAGAATAGCCTCTCGTGCACCCTGTTGCTTCGCCTTATGCCTAAGTAAGATACTTGGTAATAAGGTAATGGCTTTTATATCGCAGTATTGCCAGCGAATATCTTCATGTGTTATCGCTTTTATCCCTGAAGAAAAATCATTTTTTTCTATCGGGCGACTCATTGCAAATATAGTTGGTTTATCAGCTACAGAAACATCATGATCTCGCTCTGAAATTCCTCGAGTAATTTGCAAATATATTGATTGATTGGGATGTTCTGAAGAGTTTATTAGTTGATTGAAAATATTACGCCATTCCTCCTTCTCTAAGGGATTATTCATATAAATTGCTTTTAGGCTATTTTCAAGACGCCTTATATGCTCATCAAATCGAAATATTTTTCGGTTAAAAATTGGAATAACTTCATAAACTCCGTCACCAAATATAAAACCGCGGTCAAGAACATTGACTGAAGCCTCTTCAATTAGTTTGTACTCACCGTTAAGATAAACAAGACTCATAAAAAATTATCAATAAAATAACATAAGATGAATTTCATCTTTCAATCGGTTAAAAATACTACCTTTAGAAATTGATTTTTTAGCCAAAAGTGGTACTGATGCTACAGTTTCGTTTGATAATAAAATTTTTAGTATGCCTTGGTGGTCAGATTCTTTAATTGGCGCCATTATTTTACTATCAACTTCAACAAGTGATTCTAACTTCTTATATTGTCCGCGAGGCACTGTTATATAGAAATCATCTTTAACTGTCAGTTCTAGAGTATCTGTATCAGCCTTCCATACTTTCACGTCAGTTATAACATCACCACTTTTATAAAGATTGTGTGTTTCGTAGAATCGAAAACCATAGTTTAAGTTAGCTTGACTAGCTTTCGCTCTCAAATCTTCTCCGTCTGTACCCATAACAACAGAAATTAAACGCATATTATCTCTTATTGCTGAAGCTACTAAACAATAACCTGCCTCTTCTGTGTGGCCAGTTTTTATCCCATCGACACTTCGATCTCTCCAGAGTAATTTATTACGATTATATTGTTTTATTGGCGATTTTGTTCCATAGGTAAATTCCTTAATCTTATGCATTTCATAAATCTCGGGGTAATTCCTTATAAGGGCCCTTGATAGTATCGCCAAATCATATGCTGTGGTCATGTGTTCAGCATCCTTTACTGGCATGCCTGTGCTATTAGCAAATTGAGTATTTTTCATTCCCAAGTTAATTGCATGCTGATTCATAAGGTTAGCAAAAACTTCCTCGCTACCGGATATATGTTCAGCTAATGCGACACTCGCGTCATTACCAGATTGTATAATCACGCCAAGCAATAAATCTTCTAGTTTGACTTTACTATTTATCTCGATAAACATTCTAGATCCATGCGTATTATATGCTCGTTTGCTTACTAAAACGTCATCTGAAAAAGATATTGTTCCTTTGTGAAGTTCATTCGCTACAACATAAACAGTCATTATTTTGGTTAAACTTGCCGGTGGTAATTTCTGATGAATGTTATTTTCAATCAACATCTTTCCGCTATTGAAATCCATTAACAAATATGAGGATGCAGCAATTGTGGGCGGTGCAGGCACAATAATGTTATCTGCAAATGAATATTGATTATTAAAAAAAGAAAATATTAATAATAATAAAATGAAATGCGATTTTATCTTCATTCGAATTCTAAATTTCCGTTAATTAGTAACAATATGATATTTAAAAATGCCAAAACTCGATAGTTTACCAACAATAGAATCTGAAAACTTTGTGTCAGTAATTGGTCCAATTCTGACACGATATAATGTCTCACCAGAAATCACAATATTACTAATTTTAATCAAATCATCGCCAAGTGAGTGAAGTTTTTGTTTTATAATTTCTGCATTTTCTAATTCGCCAAATGTTCCAACCTGTATATAAAAACTAATATCTTGATTAGTGCTTGTTTTATTCTTCTTTTCATTAACTAAATTATTTTCAGTTAATCTTATTGGATCAATTGCCCTAACTTCGACAAGACCTGTTCCTTTTTTAATAATATCAAGTTTAATTGCTGCTGTGTATGACAGATCAATTATACGATTCTCATGGAATGGACCTCTATCGTTAACCTTAACTATAATATATTTACCGTTATTTAGATTTTTCACCTGAACATAAGTAGGCAAAGGTAATGTTTTATGAGCTGCTGTCATTGCATACATATCATAAGTCTCTCCACTAGACGTACGTCTACCATGAAATTTAGTGCCGTACCATGAGGCAATGCCTTTTTCAATATAATTCTTGCTGCTATCAAGAACATAATAACGTTTTCCAAACACAACATAGGACTCAGGGTTACCATAACGGCTTTTTGGTTCATGTTTTGGAACTGCGTTTGGGATAGTAGATACATCGACTTGTTTATCTGGTGCTGCATCACCAGGCGTTATAACTTTATCTAATCGTCCACATGAAAATAATAATAGACAGCTCAATAAAGTAAATATAATTCTTTTTAAAAAAAATGTTTGGTAAAAATACAATTTCAATTCTCTAAGATATTGGCATTTTTATTTTTATAATCTTTTATCTCCAATGCCAATTGATAAACAGCCATCGCGTATAATTTACTATGATTATAACGGGTTATCACGTAAAAATTATTTTGTGCAAGCCAATATTCTGAACCATGCTCCAATCGAAATTCAAATAACTTTAATTTCTCATTATCTTGAAATGTTGAATTATATTGTATACCAATCTTTTCTAAATCAGATTCGTAAATATTTAATTCTAAATTATTATCTAAAATCTTCTTGTATTGATCTCCTTTAACAATCACCTTCGTAATTATTGGTGCCTTATTTTTCCAACCATGTTTAAAAAAATAATTGGCTACACTTCCGATTACATCATTTGAGTTATTCCAAATATCGGCAATACCATCATTATCAAAATCAATCGCATAATTACGATAACTACTTGAGATAAATTGAGGCATCCCCATTGCACCAGCATATGATCCTTTTAATTCTTCTGGATTAAAATTTTGTTCTCGAGAGAAAAGTAAAAAATGTTCTAGCTCTGAACGAAAAAAAGCTGCGCGTTTCGGATAGTGAAATGCAAGAGTATTGAGTGAATCAATTACCCGGTATTTCCCAGAAATTTTACCATAATACGTTTCCACCCCAATAATTGCCGTTATTATTTCAGGAGGGACGCCAAACTTTTCTTCCGCTTCCAGTAACTTTGGTTGATTATCCAACCAAAATTGTACTCCTTGTTCAATTCTTTTTTTCTTGATGAATATTTCACGGTATTGATGCCATGATAATTTTTTTTCTGCTGGTCTTTTTATTGCATCTAAAATAGATTGAGAAACAATAGTCTGATCAAATAATGAATTTAATTCTTGTCTTTCAAATCCATGCTTTTCTTCCATATAAGATATAAATTCTGATCTAGAATCTATATCTTTTGCATAAACAATAGGTATATTAAATAAAATATACAATAGGGTGATGGGTATGAAATACAATTTAATCATTATAATTCTAGCGTTTTAGAAATCGTCTGTGTGTATGAATGGACATTAAAATGCCGAAGCCTAACATCAAGGTCACGATTGATGTACCGCCATAGCTAATTAATGGAAGTGGCACACCCACAACCGGAAGCTGTCCTGTCACCATCCCCATATTGACAATAATATAAACAAAAAAAGTTAATGTAATACCGCTTGCTAATAATTGACGAAAAGCATCTTGCGCGTTATATGATATATAAAGACCACGTAAGATTATCAACAAATAGAGAGACAATATTACTAACACCCCGAACATGCCAAACTCTTCACAAAGTACAGCAAATATAAAATCTGTAGAGCGTTCTGGTAAAAATTCAAGATGTGATTGAGTACCATTCAACCACCCTTTCCCATACAAACCTCCTGAGCCAATAGCAATCTTTGATTGTATTATATGGTAACCAGCACCTAGTGGATCATTTTCTGGATTAAAAAGAGTTAATACTCTTTGTTTTTGATAATCTCGCATAAAATGCCATAACATTGGTACACTCGAAGCAGATAAGATAAAGATAGAAAATAAAAAGCGCCAAGAAATGCCTGCGATAAAAATAACCGAAAAACCAGCAACTGCAACAAGTAAAGCGGTCCCCAGATCAGGTTGTTGAGCAATCAAAAAAACGGGGGTCGCTATAAAAATACAAGCAATGAGAATTCTTAGAAATTTTGGCGGTAAAAATTTACTTGAAAGATATGATGAGATCATCATTGGAACTGCAATTTTCATTAACTCAGAAGGTTGAAAGCGTACGATCTTTAAGTCCAACCAACGTTGAGCGCCTTTACCAATATCGCCAAAGGCAATAACAAACAATAGTAGAATAATTCCAGAAATATATAAAGATAAAGATAGGCGATCTAAATTTGCTGGAGGAACTTGCGCTATTAAAATCATGCATAACAGAGCAATAAGTAGCTTTATCACTTGACTGTACACCAAATCCATATTTTGACCACTAGCGCTATATAGAAGAACTAAGCCGCATGAACATAAAATAAAGACGAGAAATAAAAGAATAAAATCTATATGTATTCGATAGCCTAATGAATATTCATTCATAAATACTACTCATTAGAAATTAAATTCCTATTCGTAAAATAGTTATCAAACATTTTTCTAGCTATGGGTGCAGCGGCTTTAGAACCTCCACCGCCATTTTCAACTATTATTGCTACTGCAATTTCTGGCGCTTCAACTGGAGCAAATCCAATAAAAAGCGCGTGATCTTGTAATTCCTCTGGAATTTCCTCTTCTTTATATTCTTCCTCTTGAGCGATTCCTATTATTTGCGCAGTACCTGTTTTACCAGCAAAATTATATTTTGCATTTAAACCGCTCCGCCATGCAGTACCGCCGACTTCGTGTACAACACTTTTCATGGAATCAAGAATTTGCTTCCAAAAGAAATCATTTTTTAAAGTAATCTGACTTTCTATATTATCTGATAACAAAGTTAATCCCTTTTCTCCTGGGCTATTAATACCCAAAACTAACCTAGGCTTAACTACTAGACCATTTGTTGCTATTGCAGAGGTTGCTTTAACCAATTGCATTGGTGTTATCAGAAAATATCCTTGTCCTATCCCCAATATTACTGTTTCTCCAGGAAACCATGCTTCGCTTTTAATCCTGCGCTTCCATTCTCTTGAAGGTAATAATCCAATTTTCTCATCATTGATATCTAAACCACTTATTTTCCCAAAACTAAATCTTGATAATCCTTTATATATTTGATCAATTCCTAATTCATATGCAAGCTTATAAAAAAAGACATCGCATGACTGAATTATTGCCTTACTTAAATTAGTATATCCATGCCCTTGTTTTTTCCAATCACGATAACGATGCTCATGCCCTTCTAGCGAGAACCATCCTGGACACCAAACTTCCTCTTCGACCTTTTTGATTCCATTTTCTAGTGCTATCAATCCCAAAAAAGGCTTGATTGTCGATCCGGGAGGATACTTTCCCTGAATGACTCTATTGATTAGTGGTTTCTCTTTTGATGATAATAACGACTGATACAATTGATCATCAATACCACTTGAGAATGCATTTGGATCGTAGCTTGGCGAACTTACGAAAGTCAAAATTTCTCCATTTCTCGGATCCATGGCAACAATTGCACCTTTTTTATTATTTAAGGATTCAATAGCAACCTCTTGTAGGGATAAATCAATAGTTAGATAAATATTTTTACCTGGCTTTGCGTCAGTTCTATTTAGTACACGGATCACTCTGCCTTCAGCATTAACCTCAACCTTTTGAAAACCAACCTCTCCATGTAAATATGATTCATATGATTCTTCAATACCAAGCTTACCTATATGATTTGTTGCGCTATAATTTGAATCAAGACCTAATTTTGAAATATTTTTAAGATCATTTTCATCAATACGAGAGACATATCCAACGCTATGAACAAATTCTCTCCCTAATGGGTAATACCTATTGAAACCCTCAACTACATCAACACTCGAGAATAAATGACGATTTATAGAAAATAACGCAACCTCATTTTCATTTAAATTAATTCTTAACGGAACTCTCTCAAATCGCCTCTTTTTATTAGACAATCTCTTAAATCGTTCAACATCTTTATCATCGATATGAATTATTTCTCTAAGTTTACTAATTAATTGATCGATATCAGATATCTTTTCGGGAATAACTTCAAGACTATATGTGGGTTTATTTTCCGCAAGAATGACACCATCACTACTATAAATCAGCCCCCTAATTGGTGCTATCGGTAATATTTTTTGACGATTTGTTTTTGATAAGGTTGTGTAATGTGCGTTTTGTATTACAGTCAGAAAAAATATTCTGGCAAGAAGTATAATTATAAGAACTAATATTATTAGCCCAACTAAATACACGCGCTTTTTTATAAGTGCTAATTCGCCATCTCGATCCTTTAGGATAAACTCTACTTGATCTTTGGTAAATAAATCCATTAATTGCTTAATATTAGTAGTTTATTATCAAGCTATATTATTCTTACGACGAAAATCTCTCATAAAAATGAATAGCCATGGCCATATCAACATACTGGTAAATGCAGGTAACCAATAAAACCAAGTGTACGTGATCGTTCCTGACAAAAGCATGACTAATAACATAAGTGCCTGATATATTAATAGATAGAGGCAAACTACAAGAGCTTGCTGTAACAGCGGATATACTCGCAAACGTTTATGATTCCTAATAATAATATAGGCCAAAAAAATAAATCCTAAGGCGTGTTGCCCAAGAATAAAACTTTGCTGTGCATCAAAGAATAAACCCAGAAGCCAGGCAGATGATATTCCAACCCTTTCAGGTAAAGCCATGCACCAATAAATTAGAAGCATTGCTAACCAACATGGGCGCCAATCAACTATAGTATCAGGCAAAGGTAACGCTGATAGAACAAAACCTACAACAAACGTTATCGCAATAATCAGGTTACTTTTAGACACTGATTGAATGGCGATTACCTCTTTATATTAATCATTATTTTTATACTCATTTGGCCAAACCATTAAGACTTCCCTTATTTGATTAAACTCTGCAAACGGTTTAATGATAGCTCTCGCTGATGATTCTCCGGCGCTCTGAATTATTGCCTCAATCTCCCCTACTGGATAATCTCGTGGAAAACGTTGCCCAAGACCTGAAGTCACTACTAAATCACCTTCCAGTATGTGGGCATCATTTGGAAGATTTGAATCCGTAATTAATGGTCTGGGTAAATGCTGAAGTGAGAGTGCATTATTTTCGCCCGAACCAACAGCAATTGCCCGTAATCCATTTCTATTTATTTGCACAGGTAGTGCATGATTTGGATCGGTTATTAATAAAACAGTACTCGAAAAAGGATTAATCTGGGTAATTTGACCAATAATTCCGGTTGCATCAAGTATTGGTTGTCCCAGATAACCCCCATCATTTTCACCTTTATTTATTACAATTTTTTTACGAAATGAATCGAGTTGTACCGCGACTAGTTCTGCTATAAGTACTTTATTTTTAAGACGAAAAGATGATTCGAGCAAATTGCGTAAACGATGGTTTTCAGCTTCTATAATTTCATATTGCTGTAACCTTGTTTTTATTAATAAAAGTTCTTCTTTTAATTTATCATTCTCATTAAATAAAGTTTCTTTCGAAATAAATAAATTTGATGCCCAATCTTTAATTTGAAATGGTAGGCTGACTATAAATTCCACTGGATAAACTAACGTTGCTAAAGTTGTACGGTAATTTTTTAAAGTGCCTTCTCTATTATCAATCAAAATTATGGCAATTGATAACAGCAGATAAATAAAAAAAGTGCTCTTTAATGAGCCTCCCTTTCGAAACAGATTATTAATTTGGTGCTCCTCTCTATACTAATCAAGGGTAAGAATATCAATTCCAAACTCATCGATCATTTCAAGATATTTACCGCCTCCTCTTGCAACACAAGTTAATGGATCTTCAGCAATTATTACAGGAACTCCACATTCCTCCATTAATAATCTATCCACATCTTTTAGCATCGCGCCCCCACCAGTCAGCACTAAACCTAGCTCTGCAACGTCAGAACCCAATTCAGGTGGAGTTTTTTCTAAAGCGTTCTTAACGGCATCGACTATCCCTATGAGCGGCTCCTGTAATGCCTCAAGAATCTCATTGCTGTTTAAAGTAAAACTCCTTGGAATTCCTTCGGCAAGATTACGCCCCCTTACCACCATTTCTTTTAGTTCTTCTCCAGGATATGCGCAGCCTATTTCTTTTTTTATACGCTCGGCCGTTGAATCGCCTATTAAGCTGCCATAATTTCGTCGTACATAATTAATTATTGCATCATCAAATCGATCGCCACCAATACGTATCGAATTTGCGTAGACAATCCCATTTAATGAAATGACTGCTACTTCAGTCGTGCCGCCGCCAATATCAAGTACCATAGAGCCTTGTGGATCACTTACAGGCATCCCCGCACCAATTGCAGCAGCCATTGGCTCTTCGATTAAATGTACTGTTCGTGCGCCGGCGCCACTTGCTGATTCTCTAATAGCGCGTCGCTCTACTTGTGTGGAACCACAAGGGACACAAACAAGTACTCTTGGACTTGGCTTAAAAAACGTTGAGCCGTGTGCATTATGAATAAAATACTGCAGCATTTTTTCAGTCACGGTGAAATCTGCTATAACACCATCTTTTAAAGGACGAATAGCAGTAATATGTCCGGGTGTACGACCTAACATTTTTTTAGCTGCAGCACCTACAGCAACAATAGATTTTGGGCTAATCTTGTTCCCGTCTTTACGAATCGCCACAACTGAAGGTTCGTCAAGCACAATACCTTTATCCCGCACATAGATAAGGGTATTTGCGGTACCCAGATCGATGGATAAATCATTAGAAAAAAGACCTCTTATTTGCTTAAACATAAATATAACCTATAGTTTCATTTTAGCTCTTTTATGATATAAATCCCGACAAAAGACTGAATATTATAAGGTTATATAGCAACTACCTTCTTATTCATCTAAAATCGAACTACGCGCTGCGGGTCAGATGCTGACCCACTGAATTCGCTGTTAATACAGATGTAACTGTATCAATGGGCGGGGCTTTGAGCAAGCAAAGGAACATAATAAATTCCAATTTTTTCAATAAATAAGAACAACTACTTATATGTCTATCGATAAATCTGAAGTAGAAAAAATTGCTTGGTTAACAAGATTAGCAATCGATAAAGAAGATATTGCTAGCTACTGTAATGAATTAACTGATATTGTAGATTTGATGGAGCAAATGAATTCGGTAGACACAACCGATATTGCGCCACTTGCACACCCACTTGATCTATTCTCTCGTTTACGAATTGATAAAGTAACAGAAACTGATCAACGTGAAAATTTTCAAGAAAATACAGTAGAAACTAAAGATGGTTATTATCTTGTTCCGAAAGTAATTGACTAGTTACGTAACGGCCCAAATGAATTAGTAATTTTAATAAATCTATAAACCGACATATATGTATAAGTCTACATTAGCACAATTATCAACAGCTCTAGAATCGAAAAAAATAAGTAGTGAAGAATTAACTCGGCTATATATTGAACGCTGTAATAAACATAATAATTCGTTAAATTGTTTTATTACAATAACTGAAGAAGAAGCATTAAAAAAAGCAAGGCGGGCAGATAAAAAACGTGCTTCCGGAGATTATAATCTACTAACAGGAATTCCAATTGCTCAAAAAGATATTTTTTGTACCAATGGAACAAAAACAACTTGTGGCTCGAAAATGTTAGACAATTTCGTAGCGCCATATGACGCAACATTGATTAAAAAGATGAATGATGCTGGTCTTATAATGTTAGGGAAAACCAATATGGACGAATTCGCAATGGGCTCGTCAAATGAAACGAGTTTTTATGGGCCAGTTAAAAATCCTTGGGATGATTGCCGAGTCCCTGGTGGTTCATCAGGAGGATCCGCGAGTGCTGTTGCAGCACGACTAAGCCCGGCAGCTACCGGTACTGATACTGGGGGTTCAATACGACA
>Ga0315338_1002948_pt1 | contig 15683 bp, 11 predicted proteins | sample ASW8metaG_FD_204518 | JGI IMG/M metagenome (GOLD analysis project Ga0315338, IMG submission 204518) | Ammonia-oxidizing marine archaeal communities from Monterey Bay, California, United States - ASW #8 | ecosystem: Environmental > Aquatic > Marine > Coastal | place: USA: California | collected... | reverse complement strand
ATTGTTTTCGCGCGCATCACCAAGAATAACGTAGAGATCGACAAGCCCATTGGTTCGTATCGTAGAATTTGTCGTAATTGTGCCATCGCTTAAAAACTGACGCTTTTCAGGGTGAATAATTGCAATTTCACTACCGTTCTTAATCAGCGTTATTTCAGCACGGTCGGCGACATAGTTCGGTCCTGGAACGCGCTCCACGCCCTCAAAACGCAAAGCGTAGCTTGCAATGCTGAGCGTTTCACCAGGTGCAACTACAGCCGCACTTTCGCTTCGCCAGACTGTTGCTCCCGCAACTCCAAGTGCAATTATGCCTATACCAGTATGCGCTAAAGCAACGGCCCAAGCGCTTAAACTGAGAGTACGAAAATAACGCCAATGCCCAGCGCGACGGAACAAATCAGTAATCGCGCCACCCACCAGCCAAACACTAAAGCCTGCCGCAAGCAGTCCTAAAATGGAGCGTGGCTCGACGATTGCCAGCACGACCAGCAGTGCAACCATCGAAGCAGCCCCACACCAGCGCAAAGACCAAGCTGCCGAACGAAGATTTGCTCTACGCCAACCGATCATTGGCCCGAAAGGCATTAGCGTGGCAATCGCCGTCATAAGTGGAATAAACACAATCACGAAATATGGAGTGCCAACGGATAGGGTTGTTCCCGTAAGTGCATCGAGAAAGAGTGGATAAAGCGTGCCGAACATGATCGCACCTGCCGCAACAACAAGAAGAAGATTGTTCATCAGAATGCCGGTTTCACGACTGGCAGCCTCGAACGGCGCGCCAGGTGTAAGATGGGGTGCTCGCAACGCGAAGAAAGCCAAGGGCAAACCAACCGCAAGCGCAAGAATAAGAAGAATAAAAAGCCCACGCTCTGGATCATTTGCAAAGGCATGCACCGAGTTGAGTACGCCGGAGCGCACAAGAAATGTCCCGATGAGGCTAAACGAAAAGGCCGCAAGTGCGAGAAGCATTGTCCAGCTCTTAAAGGCGCCGGTGCGCTCGGTTGCCATCATGGAATGAAAAAGCGCGGTGGTTACAAGCCAGGGCATCAATGAGGCGTTCTCTACCGGATCCCAAAACCAAAACCCGCCCCAACCGAGAGTATAATAGGCCCACCAGGACCCCGCAGCGATTCCAAGCGTGAGCGCCACCCAAGCAATCAAAGCGAATGGTCGCGCGGCCTGGACCCAATGCGCATCATTGCGGGCCTCTAGAAGTGCAGCAACGGCGAAAGAGAAGGTCGCAGAGAGCCCGACATAGCCAGCGTAGAGTAGCGGCGGGTGAAAGGCCAGACCGGGGTCTTGGAGCAGTGGGTTCAAGCCATTGCCCTCAAAGGGCGGAATCAAAAGCCGCGAAAACGGATTAGAAGTCAAAAGAACAAAAAGAATAAATGCAATCGCAATGAGCCCCTGTACCCCCAACGCCCTGGCATTGAGTCTCTGTCCGCCTGCATTAGTGAGCGCAATCGCTGCTGAATAAATTGTCAGAATAAAAATCCACAAAAGCATTGAGCCTTCATGGTTCGCCCATACACCGGTGATCTTATAAAGGAGTGGTTTAGCAGTGTGCGAGTTCTGGGCCACAGCAAAAACCGTGAAATCCGAAACTACATAGGCAAACGTCAAAGCGCCAAACGCGAGCGCAGTGAATACACAAGTTCCAAGTGCAGCACCACGGCTCATGGCCATGTAACGCGAATTACCGGCCAGCGCCCCACCAAAGCCCGCTACGGCCTGCACAAGCGAAAGGGCAAGGGCGAGGCACAGTGTGAGTTGGCCAAGTTCACCACTCATAGGGAACCAGGGATGGTTGAAACTTCATTACATTCCGCAACATGCTCGATAGCTGCTGCCACTTCGGGAGGAACATAGTTTTCGTCGTGCCGCGCAAGGACTTCGTGGGCTTCAAAGCCCCCGCCTCCGTTGGGCGCACCAATCGCAATAATCCCCTGGCCTTCACGAAATAGATCTGGCAACACGCCAGAATAATCCACTGCAATAGAATTGAGGCAATCGGTAACCACGAAACTTACCGTGAGCCCTTCCTGCCGAATAACACTTCCTGTTTCGACCAATCCGCCAATACGAATATTTTGGCCTGGCGCAATACCAGCTTCTGCCAATTCCGTTGGGCTATAAAAGAAAAGCACATTGTCGCGCAGCGCAAACACTACCAAAGCAGCAGCACCCGCGCCCGCAAAAAGCAACGCAATCACGAATGCCAAACGCCTCTGTTTTTTCGGGTTCATTCTAAAATCCGTGTTTTACTTGTCTAAGGTATAAGGCAGATAGAAAAATGGTCCAGCACTTAAGCGACCATAAGGGCCCTAGCTTTGTTACAATCGCCCGTAAAACCTCTTCAGAAGCTATTTGCCGCCTAGTGTTCCGCGCGGAAAACCATTTTTTCCCCCATATCCGTTGCGTAGTTTTGGCCTTCTAAAGTCAGAACGATCGCCCGGGGCCAATCTGCACGGGCCAAGCCCTTTCGGGTAAGGGCATTCCAAACTGCCTTATTTTGTAGTCCCGTTGCATCTTTCACGCCCACGATAAAATCGCCCAAATGGAGGTGATCGCCATGGGGTGTGGGAAATCGGCTAATCGTTACCTCACCGACCTGAGGTCCGCCCTGGCCCGCTTCCGGCATCTTGGCGAGTAATTGCAACACGGTCAGCGTACGCAGCTGGAGCGGATTTAGATTTAACGGATTCTTCTTTATCGACATTTAGACGGCTCACAATTGAACTAAGTGGAAGGTGATTTCGCACAAAGGGGCATGGTGCGTCGAGCCCCTGAAATCAAACCCCTGAATTCATGGGCTTTACACGTCTGAGATATTTTAATTATCTAGCGCTCAGAATTGTGAAACCCAAAGCCAGCGCAGCACTAAGCCTTACCAGAACTATCTCTAGAAGATTTTTCTTCTTCTCGCTTATTATATTGCGCCTCCTGAAACTTTTCTCGAGCCTTGGCTACGCGAATAAGACGTGAAAATGCGTAAATATGGCTGCGGACGACACCATCCAGGCCGTAGAAAATATAGCCTCGTAAGATATAGGCTTTAAAAAAAGCCCATAGTGGCGTGAAAATTAATTTAAGCGCGCTAGGGTTCCGGCCTTTGCAGAAAAGGTCTTCGGCTTGCATCGAAGAATAGAAATTAACCTTCTCAATCGTATGGTGATGAGAACGAAAAATGTAATGGTTAAGGCCATTCTTTAGCAGCTCAAGCTTGCCACCATCATGCAACACGACGGAATCATGCACCGCCGAATCCTTGAAGCCTGCATAGTCCCGATTGTAGAGCCGCCCGTGAATCATCGAAACTGCAAAGCGGCGTGGCTTATCCTCGAAACGAAAGACGCAATTAGTCCTCATTGAAAACGCTTTTTTTTCAGGCTCGCCATTGGCGAACAGTGATTTTATCTCTGCAATCGTTTCCGGTGTTGCCTCTTCATCCGCATCAATGTTGAGAACCCATTTGTTACGGCAGAGTGTTTCGCCATAGACTTTTTGAGGTCCATAACCCTGCCATTCATTGAAATAGGTCTTAGCGCCGAGCGCTTGGGACGTTTTCACCGTATCGTCTGTGCTTCCGGAATCGATGACAATAACCTCAGCGACCCAATCGCGTACCGAAAGGATTGCCTTGGGGATGCGATCTGCTTCATTTTTGGCAATAATGAATGCCGAAATGGGGAGACGGTCTGACATCTTATGCTGGCTACGGTTTCTAGAGTGAACTTGCCCCATTCTACAAGGTGTGAAAAGCCATCGAGACTACAACGTAGTGGGCAATTCCAGCGATGCTTCCAAACCACCTAATTTGGACTCTTCAAGTAAAAACTTGCCGCCATAGAGCTTAGAAATATCGTGGATAATTGCTAGCCCTAGACCAGAGCCAGGCACCGACTCGTCCAATCTCTCGCCGCGTTGCATTGCACGTGCGCGCTCATCGGGCGCCAGCCCAGGACCATCGTCCCCAATTCGGATGACTAGACGTCCAGTCTGGACCAGCTCAGCCTCAATTATAATTTTCTCTTTTGCCCATTTGCACGCATTGTCGATTAGGTTTCCAGCAAGCTCCTCCAAATCCTCACGTTCTCCACGAAAAGCTAGCTCTTGCGGTATCTGCACGTCGATAACAAGCGTTTTTTCTGGGTGCATACGGGGAAGAATGCGCACCAAATCCCTGATGACTGGGCCGACTTCTGTGCGGCTTCCCAGCACATCGATGGCGCCTGCAGCACGCGCGCGCGCAAGATAATGATCGACCTGACGGCGCATGACTGTGACTTGACGCGCCACCGAGTCTGCAAATGGCCCATGCTCGTTTGACACCTCATTGGCAATTACGGTTAGCGGTGTTTTTAAAAAATGCGCAAGATTAGCAACATGGGTGCGGGTGCGGCTGACCACTTCAGCACTATGTGCGATAAGAGAATTCAGCTCTGTGGCAAGCGGTTCGATTTCAGCAGGAAAATCTCCCTCCAGCCTACGCGTGCCACCCTGGCGAATGCGCACGAGTGCCTCAGACACACGACGGAGCGGCACCAGACCAACGCGCACCTGTATAAGGATGGCTGCGATGAGCCCTAGGCCGAGGGCAGCAAACGACCAGAAAAGCGAGCGATTAAATGTTACGACATTTGCTTCAATCTCACTAATGTCGCCGGCGACAACAAATTGAAAAATTAGGGGGGCAGCTCCTTGGTTAGGCGCTGGAAAGGAAATCTGCCGTGATAAAACTCGCACGCGCTGATTATCCGGCCCATCTGCAAAGCCTGAAGACGTGTTGTTCTCAAGCGCCAGACCTTCTTGCACCAGCGTGAAATCCCACAGCGAACGCGAGCGCTGCGGCAAAGAGCCCAAACGACCCTCCGGTAGAATTTGCCAATACCAACCTGAAAAAATTCGTTCATAGCGCTGGGAACCAAAACGTTCCCCGAAATCTATCCGCTCAGGCGTCTCAACCTGCGCGGCTGCAATTAAACCCTCAAGATCGAAAGTGAGGCGGTTATCGAAACTCTCCTGAACCGCTGTGCGAAATACTCCTGACAGGACGAACCCACCGACAAACAGACCAAGCACACACCACACAGCCGCCGTAACGATAAGACGAAATGTAAGTGAATTAGTTTTTGGCAAAGCCATCATCAGGGACTGCTTCCGCTGCTATTTCCGGCACATCGAGACGATAACCGAGCCCGCGTACCGTATGGATAATTTTTACACTGAGTTTTTTTCGCAACCGACCGATAAAAACTTCGATCGTGTTTGAGTCACGATCAAAATCTTGATCGTATAGATGTTCAACCAAATCAGTTCGCGATAGGACTTTGCCTCTGTGGTGCATAAGATAAGAGAGCAGGCGATATTCTGCCGAAGTCAATTTGACCGGATTGCCATCCACAGTCACGCGCGAGGTCCGCGTATCAATCCGCACAGGTCCAACTTCGATGTCAGGTGAAGCGAGGCCTGCAGAGCGCCTAAGTAGAGCGCGCAACCGCGCTAAAAGCTCTTCAGCATAGAATGGCTTGGCAACATAATCGTCGGCACCAGCATCGAACCCTGTAACTTTATCACTCCAGCGGTCGCGTGCCGTCAAAATTAAAACTGGCATTTTGTGCCCAGCATTGCGCCAGCGCTCTAGAACTGTAACGCCGTCAATTTTAGGTAAGCCAAGATCGAGAATAACCGCATCATAAGGCTCGGTATCGCCGAGAAAATGTCCTTCTTCGCCATCGCCTGCTACATCGATCACATAGCCTGCGTCAGTCAACGCTTTTTTTAAGAGACGCTGAAGATCAACTTCATCTTCGACCAGCAAAATACGCATCCCCTAGCGGTTCCAACTATTGGGTCTATCGTTCCAGCATTGCCCAGTATATTGGCTACGGATATTGCCAAGAATGCTGTTTAGCGAGTGCGTTTGCTGGCCGTCATTTTGACGAGGAGAAGGTTGCGCAGAGGCTTCGCAGCTGCTCAGCGCAACCACCAGCAAAATGAAAATGGCCGCAAAATACTGCATCAAAAAGTGTGTAGTACCCCGTACCTGAACCCCCGATGAATATGCCAGCCAGTAACCATTCAGCATTGAGTTGCCACATTACGCTCAATGCTGAACACCGGTCACCCCCCGTCGGCCCTATCAGCAGGAAGACTTGAGACCGGCATGCGTGTAACCCCCCTCCTTACGATGCTGGTTCAAGTAGAGATGGCCCGCACGGTTCGTCAGTACCGTGCGGGCATCTCGATTTTAAAGGCCGATGATGACTACGGCAGACACTAGAGCCAGGGATGATCAGTTCGGAAGAGACTATGCCCTCCCCAAGCAATCGATAGCTGTCAAGGTGGTAGCGAGGGCTTATAGAGGATCCTAATGACTGCTTTTATTCGATGAGGCTGACAGTACAGTATGACCTTATTTACAACTAAAAATGATTGAACATATTATTAGTGTAAATTACTATTAAATACACTTATTTAATGTCTAGTGACGCGCCCCATAGATGAGGGTTGGCGAATGAATGTTCGATTGGTTGCTGACAAAGCAGCTTCAAAAAACACACTGCCGCGTTTTCCTTCGATAGCTGCACTGATCGAAGAAAAGCGTCCAGTGTTACCTTTTTATGCGCTTCACCCGGAACGCTTTGATCTTGCTGCCAAGCGCTTTTTAGAAGAGTTTCAAGGCACTTCGATGTATGCGGTGAAGGCAAATCCTGCCACACCTGTACTTGATCAAATTTACGCGTCCGGCATTCGCCATTTTGATACCGCCTCGCTCACTGAGATTGAACTGATACGCGGACGCTATCCCGACGCGATTTGTCATTTCATGTCTCCAGTGCGTCTTCCAGGACATGCGAAGATCGCGTGGAACCAATATGGAATCAAAGATTTTGTTGTCGATTCAGAGCAAGAGCTGGACAAGCTCTTATCGGAAACAGAGGGTGGCAAGGGCCTGCGTATATTCGTTCGTATTGCGACGCCCTTGGGCGGCGCTATTTTGGAACTATCGAGTAAGTTTGGAACATCACCAGAGAACGGCGCAAATCTCCTGACCCGTATTTCAGCAGCGGGCGCAACCCCTGCGCTCACTTTTCATGTAGGCTCGCAATGCCTTAGCCCGTTTACCTATGCGCAAGCGATTGAGATGGCGCGCAGAGCTGCCATCGCAGCAGATGTGCGCATCGCTGCACTCGATGTTGGTGGTGGTTTTCCGAATAAGTATCCGGGCAATGATGTGCCGCCGCACCATTGGTATTTTGATACCATTTGTGAATCGCTCACAACATTTCCACTTGATAAAGATGCTGAACTTCTTTGCGAGCCCGGGCGGGCTCTTTGCGCCGAAGGCTGCACACTCATCAATCGTGTTATTCTAGACAAGGATAATGCGCTGTTCCTAAATGATGGAAAATACGGAAATCTAGATGAGCTTTGTCAGCCAGGCTGGTCAGCAGAATATGTCCGAAAAGTCTATTGGCTTGACGAGAATGGCCGTGCGCTAGAGCGAACCGGCGCACCAAAACAATTCCGTATCTATGGCCCGACCTGCGATACTGTTGATGTTCTTCCTCACCCCATGACGCTGCCAGAAGACATCGCACTCGATGATTTCATCGTGTACGAGAATGCCGGTGCCTATTCATCTGCCTGCCGGACCCATTTTAACGGCCTTTATTCGGATGATTGGGCCATCGTCGAGTAAACCTTAGGCGGCCTCAGCATTTGCACTTCGCTCGCGCGTCTTGAGAAATTTTATATTCGGAAATTTATCGCCTACATAACCGAGTTCCCACGCATTTTTGGCCAAAAAGACCGGCGCGCCGTCTCTATCTTCAGCCATTTGCCCCTTATTCGCATCACAAAATTTTGTGACAGCCTCGCTACTACCTTCGAGCCAGCGTGCCGTTTCATAGGGCGAGTCTTCGAGATCGGCATTCAGTCCATATTCAGCTTGCAACCTACTTTTTAAAACATCGAGTTGAAGCTGACCGATAACTCCCACGGTCCATTGTGCCCCGATTAGAGGTCTAAATACTTGAGTAACGCCCTCCTCAGACAGACTTTCAAGTGCACGCTTGAGGTGCTTAGCTTTCATGGCATCGAATAGGCGCACCCGACGCAGGATTTCTGGGGCGAAGTTCGGGATCCCCGTGAAAGTAAGAATTTCATTCTCACTTAGTGTATCACCGACCCGCAAAACTCCGTGATTGGGAATACCAATAATATCACCGGGATATGCCTCATCCACTGTCTCGCGCGATTGGGCAAAGAAAAGAATTGGATTGTAGACACTTATGACTTTTGCGGTCCCAGATTGCTTCAACTTCATTCCACGCGTGAAACGGCCTGAGCACAAGCGCAGGAACGCAACACGATCGCGGTGATTGGGATCCATATTTGCTTGAACTTTAAACACGAACCCTGTTACGCCCTCATCAGAAGGTGAAACATCATGCGGCAATGCGTGTTGTATGCGTGGCGGCGGCGCAAATTCAACAAGACCCGTTAGAAGTTCACGAACACCGTATTTTTTCAGTGCCGAGCCAAAATAGACAGCCGTCTGGTGGCCTTCGAGATAGGCCTCGTGGTCGAACGGCACACTAGCACCTTCTATCAGAGAAATATCCTCGTTCAGTTTTTTGCTTTCATCAGCCCCGAGTATTTTTGAGATTTGCCCTTTAGAAATTCGCGTGCGGGGCTCCTTGAAGGGCAAGAACTCCTGCGATTTAAGATCGAAGACGCCACGAAAATTGAGACCTGACCCGCAAGGCCAATTCATTGGCACACATTCAAGCTGCAATTTGTCAGCAATTTCGTCAATAAGCTCGTAGGGATCGCGTGACTCACGATCCATCTTATTCACGAAAGTCATAATGGGAATATCGCGAAGTCTACAAACCTCAAAGAGTTTAAGAGTTTGTGCCTCAATGCCTTTGGCGGCATCAATCACCATGACCGCAGAATCGGCGGCAGTCAGCGTACGATAAGTATCTTCGGAAAAATCTTCATGGCCAGGCGTATCAAGAAGATTGAGGACAATGTTCTCAAATTCAAAAGTCATCACCGCGGATGTTACGGAGATGCCGCGCTCCTGCTCGATTTTCATCCAATCGGAACGCGCGCGGCGCGCGGCGCCGCGAGCCTTGACTTGCCCAGCCATGCGAATTGCACCTCCGAGAAGCAATAGCTGCTCAGTGAGGGTCGTCTTACCCGCATCGGGATGAGAAATGATCGCGAAGGTTCTCCGCCGTGCAGCCTGCGCGGCAGGAGTCTTATTGCTTTGTACCGGGTTCGCGTTCATCAGATTGAGCCAAATTAGGTTGGCGTGGCGTAACTTAGGGCGCGAGGCCGCGCAAGGCCTAGTCTATAACCTCATCTACGAAACCTCGTCCTTCCCGGTCCTCGATCTCAACCACCCAAATATCAGGATCGAATTTCAGCTGGCGGGAAAAATATTCCTCTGCCTTTTCTTCACTAACCCCATCGCCTAATGGCCGTGTCCAGATCCGTTCGATTTCACCTTCAGCTCCCAATCTCTGGGAGGGGCCAAGCACATCACAATTGCCGTCAAGGCGGTTAATCTTAATGAAGACCGCTCCAGCCTCCACCGCTCCGCTGCGCACGACAAACGCCGCAGCCCCTTGCACTTCGGCGCGCCGGATCAGTGCCTGCACATAGATTTTGCTTTTTAAACGCACGTCAAAACCTTGATTGCAGCATGAGACGGGTGATAAAATTAACTATTGGTAGTATCGGCTTTCAGCGTGTCATGCGCAATTCGCTGGGGGTCAGGAACCTGGGGCAGACAATAATCCGAAAAGTCTCTAAACTCTTAGGGTCTCCATCGGCCTTCACTGTTAGAGTTTGTTTATGCCCGACTCGCACACGCTGAGCCAAGCGCTCGCTCGGAACTTTCTTGGCCATTCGCCGAACTGGTACAAACTGACGATTGTCGGTTTTTTGATCGCGAATCCGATCCTGTTCCAGATCAACACAACCGTCGCAAGCTGGGCGCTCGTGCTCGAATTCATCTTTACGCTCGCGATGGCGCTTCGCTGTTATCCGTTGCAGCCGGGCGGTTTGCTTGCGTTCGAAGCCGTCGTTATCGGCATGACGTCACCCGATGCCGTGATCCACGAAACGGAAGCCAACGTCGAAGTCATTTTCCTGTTGATTTTCATGGTCGCCGGCATCTTCTTTTTAAAGCAGATGCTGCTATTCACGTTTACGAAGATCTTCATCAACGTACGCTCGAAAGTCCTGCTGTCGTTGTTGTTTTCGGCCGTGGCAGCCTTCCTTTCGGCGTTTCTTGATGCGCTGACGGTCACGGCCGTCATTATCACGGTCGCCGCCGGTTTTTATGGCGTCTATCACCGGGTCGCTTCGGGTAAGCACTTTCATCATGACGATCACGATCATTTGAGCGATGAGGATGTCGTGGAGCTGCATCGGGAGGATCTCGAACGGTTCCGCGCTTTCTTGCGAAGCCTGGTCATGCACGCAGCCGTTGGCACGGCACTCGGCGGCGTCATGACGCTGGTCGGCGAGCCGCAGAACCTGCTGATAGCAAGCGTTGCCGAATGGAACTTTCTCGAGTTTTTCTTGCGAATGCTGCCAATCACGCTGCCGGTCCTAATCGTTGGACTGATTACATGTGTTGCGCTCGAGAATCTAAGAATCTTTGGTTACGGTGCGCGTCTACCCAGCGTTGTTAGGCAGGTCCTGACGGAATACGACCAGCATGAGTCCGAGACGCGCTCGATGCGCGAGAAGGCTATTATTCTCGTCCAGGCCGTTGTCGCCGTATTTCTGGTCGTTGCGCTTGGCAACGGCTGGGCCGTCGTTGGCCTGATCGGGCTTTCAGTCATCGTGTTGGCGACTGCGTTCACTGGCGTCACGGAAGAGCATCAGCTCGGCGATGCATTTTCAGAGGCCCTGCCATTTACCGCCTTACTGGTCGTTTTCTTTGCGATTGTCGCGGTGATTCACGATCAGCACTTGTTCTCGCCAATTATCGAATGGGTGTTGTTGCTGGAGCGTGGTCAACAACCCGCCGTATTCTTTCTCGCTAACGGTTTTTTATCGGCGATCAGCGATAATGTTTTTGTTGCTACCGTCTATATTGGCGAAGTCAAAGCGGCGCTCGACGCAGCGATCATCGATCGCGAGCAATTCGATCTCTTGGCTGTCGCGATTAACACCGGCACGAACATTCCGAGTGTTGCGACGCCGAATGGTCAGGCGGCTTTTTTGTTTCTCTTGACATCGACGCTCGCGCCGCTGATTAGGCTTTCTTATATGCGAATGGTTGTTATGGCGGTGCCGTATACGATAACGATGACGATCACGGGGTTCCTCGCCGTGGTTTTTCTCCTCTAATAAAAGCCGAAACTCGTCGAAAGGCCTGTTGAAGTTCTAGATTGACCCCGATTAAGCCCCACACTATTTTGAAACCATGAGATTGGTGAGCGCGTTCACCCCAAAAAAAGCAAAAAGACATCCGGCCCCCGGACGCATTGCGGTATTGGCAACCGCATTGTTGTTGTTGTTGGTGCCAAGCCCGAGCAGTGCCGCGCAAGGAATATATGCTGAAGAAGTCATTGTCGGCACCCATGTCGATCTTTCGGGCCCGATAAGCCATTGGGGTATTTCAGTTCATAATGGAATTGAAATGGCCTTTGCTGAGGCCAATGAGGCAGGCGGCATCAATAGTCGTGACCTTCGGCTTATCACTAAGGATGACGGCTATGATCCCACACGCGCGACGCAAGCGGTTCGAGAATTGATCGAGAGTGATCGGGTTTTTGCGATCTTGAGCCCACTCGGAACGCCGACCACAAATGTCGCGGCAGGTGTCGCGATCGAAAATGATGTTCTATATCTTTTTCCTGTCACAAGCGCAGGGCAAGTACCTAGCTCACAATCACCTTTTATTTTTTCATTGACGCAGTCGACTGAATACGAAATTGCCACAGGCCTGCGCCGCGTCCTCGAAATCCGGCCTGGCAATGTGGCGATAATGGCCTCGGACGACGATTTGGGGCGCGCGGTACGCACAAGCACCATGGCCCAGGCGAATGCAATGGGGGCGACGCTCGGCGCGGACATTACTCTTACCCATGATGCTACGGATTATTCGATTACGCTTGGTTGGTTACGTGAGCGCAATATCGATATCATTGTGCTTGGAACAATTGGCAATGAAACCATAGGGATCATGCAAGCAGCGCAGCGAATGCGCTGGCGTCCGACATTTCTTTGTTCCTCATCCTGTTACACACCCGAACTTGCTGCGCTTGGGGGTGAGATCGTCGAAGGGCTTTACGCCGTCGGACAAATACCTATTCCCTATACGAATGATCGGCTCTTGGGCGAATGGGCACGCAATTATGATGAAAAATTTGGCATGGTTGCTTCCACGCAAGCACTCGCTGCTTATCGTAATGCACGGCTGTTCCTCGAAGTATTAACTCGTGTAGGACGCACGCCTACTCAGGCCAATTTCCGTCATGCGCTCGAAACTTTGGGTCCGTATAGTGACCCTTTGATTGACATGCCGCCGATCATCTTCTCTGCCGAAGATCACTCGGGCCAACATGATGTCTTTCTCGCGCAGGCAAGGCGGGGCCGCTGGGTGATTATCCCGCAAATCAGCCCGACACGACTGTAGATAAGCGACGTGAACCCCAAAACGAGATTTTAGCTGAGGCTTAAAAGATGCCTGTATGGCATGTAAGCCTAGGCACACCGACCACCCTGACATAATTTCTTGCCACTGATTTCAGCCGCAGACTCGTTTCGCTGCTGTAGTAAAATCACGGCAATCGCAACGCGACCAGCGCGCCCGGATAATTTGCACTCGAGATCTGCACAACGATGTACTGCGTTCCATCGTGCATGTAACCCATCATTCCGTAGCGCCCTGGTCCTGGCAGTTCAACGCTTCCAAGGTTTGCACCAGTACTCTTATCTATAGCATGTAGAACAGGCTCGCCTGCTGCACCCTCAGCAGAAATTAGCAATGACTTCGTAACCATTGTGATCGGATGGGAGTCCACACCTGTTTTCGGAATCTCTAAACCTTGGAGTGCAGGATGATTCTTGATTTGATCGGGAGTGTCTCCGTTAGGAATAGCCCAGATGTGCTCTCCAGTGTTCATGTCTATAGCAACGATTTCGCTGTATGGGGGCTTTAGTATCGGCAAACCTTGAGGGCCTCTACCTAGAAAATCACCACGATTGGCAACAGCCCAATCCGAAATAGTTTCGCCAGTAGTCATAGGATCATCAGGCCTATCCATCTCACTTCCAGGCACAATGTTTTCAGACCGACAATTACGTCTTGTTGGAACATAGAGCACACCGCTCTCTGGGTCCGCTGACGGTGGACCAAAAATATTAGATGCGCCGGCTGGACAACTTACAAACGATCGTAGACCAGATGGGTGCCCGACCTGGATTGGAGGGTTAAAAAGAGGCCCAATCCAGTAATCCTTCAGAACCTCTACGGCTGCTGCTCTCAATTCAGGAGTAAAATCGATCAAATCGTCTTCAGTTAATCCCTGCAACTGAAAGGCTGCCGGCTTGGTCGGAAATGGTTGAGTTGGCGAGAGCTGCTCTCCTGGTATCTCTGACTGCGGAACAGGACGCTCCTCCATGGGCCAGACTGGTTCGCCGGTTTCACGATTAAAAGTATAAGCAAAACCTTGCTTAGTGGTTTCAACTACTATGGGCGTTGGCACCCCATCAACTGTCACATCAAGCAAAATTGGTGCTGCTGGATTATCATAATTCCAAATATCATGATGAACTGTTTGGAAGTGCCAGACCCTTTCACCGGTTGCCACGTCTAGAGCAATGATGCTTGTGCCATACAAGTTATCACCTGGACGAAAACCACCGTAGAAATCTATTGTGGGAGGATTAGTTGGAACATAAACAAGCCCAAGTTCAGGATCCGCAGACATGGGAGCCCAGGAAGAAACATCTCCGGTTCTTTTCCAGGCATCATTTTCCCAAGTGTCATGGCCAAATTCTCCAGGACGCGGGATGACGTGAAATTTCCAGAGAAATTCACCGGTCGCGGCATCGTACGCTAAAATATCGCCCGGTATATTTTCAGTTCGAGTCTGATAGTACCCCTGCTCATGAACATTACCGACGATCACCACTCCGTTAACTACTATCGGTGGAGAGGAGGTACTCAGGTTACCTAATTCCCTGGGTATCCCATTGTAAGGATCATACGTGTAGCCAGAAGTCAGCCACGGTTCCCAGTCACTAACTAAATCCGGGAGCATATCCACTACCCCCGTTTGTGAAAATCCTTCAATGGGTACAGGATTACCCCAATCCTCCAAAGGGCGCCCGGTTTGAGCATCTAAAGCATGCAGAAAGAATCCGGGACTACTGGTAAATATTACGTCCCTGCCATTTACCTCCGCGTAGGCAACCCCTTTGCCATAGTTGTTCCGCATACCACGATCGAAACGTGTCGTATGAGGCTCGCGGTAAGTCCAAATGGTCTCCCCAGTGGAAGGATCAATCGCAGCCACCGTACGACGCTGTCCCGCGACCGTGTAGAGTAACCCGTCAACATAAATCGGTGTGGAACGAAAGACATAGTCTACACTTGGTCCAAAGTTGTCACCTCGCCATATCCATGTAACCTCAAGCTCCTCAAAATTATCTGCATTAATTTGATCCAATGGGGTATAGCGCGTATGTGAGGCGTTCCCACCAAGGTAGTGCCATTCTCCCTCGGAGCCTGTGATTTCTTGGGAGTACAAGGTACCCCAACAGAAAAGGGAAGCTACAACGGCTAGAGCCACACTTCTTGAAAATGTTTTCTTACTTTTCTTAATCATTGACCTTTTCCCCTGGATCACATGCTGTCTTTGCTTTCTTCTACGCTCAGGATAGCGGATGATAGAAACTATGCACAGTCCCGAACTAAAAAGACGTGCCAAAAAGCTAGACAGGTATAAACGTTGCCTTGGGGATCGCCGCCCGCGTTTTATTGGTCGGAGAGAGAGGATTTGAACCTCCGGCCCCTGCGTCCCGAACGCAGTGCTCTACCAAGCTGAGCTACTCTCCGAAAAACCACAAAGCCCTTAAGAAGGCTGGTTATAGCCACCGCTTAGAGGCTCAGCAAGCATCTTACCTTGGCGCAACTTGGGGGGTGTGTTGCGAGTTCAACTCTTTTTTGGTCATCAAATCCAACCTTGAAAACCATGCATCAAGAGTGAATGAAGAGCCAGCTTGTCATTGCATAGTTAAGTGCGAGTACAATCCCAATCCCGAAAAGGTTTAGCCAAAAACCAGCACGAATCATCTGGGCGATGGTGAGGCGCCCGGTAGAAAAAGCCATCGCATTCGCCGCCGTTGCGATGGGAAACATAAAAGCGAGAGAAGCAGCGACCGTCAGCGGCACGACGATCAGCAAAGGGTCAAACCCAAGACCCACAGCGACCGCGGCAGCCAAAGGTAAGATAGCGGTGGCACTTGCCACATTACTGGTTAGCTCGGTCAGCAATGTCATACCAATTGTTGCAATTGCGACAACCAAAAAGACCGGCCAAGTGTCGAGTGATTGCATGATCATGCCCACCCATGCCGCAAGTCCCGAAGAGCTGATTGCCGAGGCAAGGCTCAATCCGCCGCCGAAGAGAAGGAGT